>Ga0123353_10005976_pt1 | contig 16110 bp, 6 predicted proteins | sample TergutLab28metaG_3_FD_92763 | JGI IMG/M metagenome (GOLD analysis project Ga0123353, IMG submission 92763) | Labiotermes labralis P3 segment gut microbial communities from Petit-Saut dam, French Guiana - Lab288 P3 | ecosystem: Host-associated > Arthropoda: Insects > Digestive system > Gut ... | reverse complement strand
GGAACCGTACATGTCGAAAGTATTTGGGGGTATGGAAGTACGTTTTCCGTATTGATACCGATCTCTAAGCATGTGGATGCGGTTAAGGTAGGACCACCATCGCAGGAACATGTACGGCAAAATTCGGAAACAAAACCACCCGGCGAACCGCCACCACTTCAGAATTACAAAATCCTGGTCGTGGATGATGTCGCGGTGAATCGCTTGGTTGTACAAACGAAACTGGTCGATATGGGAGCAACGGTAGAAGAAGCCACAAATGGACAAATGGCGATGGACTTGGCTTTTGAAGCAGAAAAAACAAAATCGCCCTTTGACGTTGTCCTGATGGATTTGCAGATGCCCATTATAGATGGATTCGAGGCAACCCGCACCCTTCGGCAACATGGTTTCAGAAAACCGATTGTGGCACTAACGGCGAACTATGACAGCGAGGAACAGGCAATTGATGCCGGCTGTGACTGCGTATTGCGGAAACCAACTGATCGGGAAATGTTGCTCAACACAATCACCACGCTGATGCGGGGAGTGCAATAGAGCGATAGCGATATGCCCACGTTTCAGGGCGCATTTCGCCATTCGAGCAACAACCGGTTCATCGCTTCTAGTTCACGATGCAAGCCGAAACGGAGCAACAGCGAAACGATCATCTGGCGACGTTCAGGTTCCGCTGTTGGATTTGCCGCAAGTTCTAGTGCCAATGTTTTTGCTTCGTCTTCCCGGTCAAGCATCGTGTACAACGTAGCCGTCAGAATTAGAGCATCCGTCTTGTCCCGAAGTCCACGGAGTCGATTTTCCAACACCGGCATGACCGTATCCAACCGATCCTGCTTTTGAAGCAACTCGACTGTCGACGTGAAGAGAAGCACATCGGGCGTTAACCGCCGCGAGTTTTGCAGAAACGTCGGGTCTTTCAAAATCCGCTGCGCTGCCTTCGCTGCATTCTCTTTTTGCTCTTCGCCCGCAAAAGCCATTTTGTAAAATAACTCTGCAAGAAGTCGGCGATCCGACACCGTTGCTATAAGGTGATCCAAAACTGCATGCGCCTCCTGCGGACGGTTAAAATGTTGCAATACAGGTACAAGATTCCACGAGTCCCTTTCCGATAGGCGAAAATTCAAGAGTCGATCCACCGCTTCATTGCCGCGCTCTGCGAGTACCTGATCCGTCCTTGCTTGTTTCATTGCAAGACCCGCAATGAGCCATTCGCGTGTTGACAACTCCGGCGATGTACTCAATTCCATCGAATCCAATAGGGCTACGGCATCGGCAAAGCGTTGCAACCGTACATAGAGAAGAGTTAATGCCAACTGTTCGGCAGGAGATAATGCTTGACCGTTTTTTTCGTCCTCGAATCTTTGCTGCAATTTAAGGGCGAGTTGCGGCATCTCCGGGTCTGACCCCTGTGTAGGCGTTGTCTGTGCCTGATTGCTTTGCAACAAATTATCGAAGGTTGATGAAATATAGTTGCTCCAACTCCGGTCAGATGAAACGCTACTCCGATTTCTTTGATCCAAAAATTGATTGAAATCCGCTAAGTAATTTTTTTCAAGCGGTATCAACCGATTGTCCGTCCTTGTACCGGCAAACTTCGTTTTCGTGTCCAATGCCCGGCGAAGTAACATGAGTTGGCAGAACAATTCATCGACCCCGGAAAAATTGCTGACCGCATCACGATTCTGTAACAGCGAATAGATGAGCGTGCGATCAATCGGACGGTCGCCCTGCAATTCCAATCGGTATTTGGCAAGCGAAACTTGTTGCCCTGCCGACGCAGTAAGGGATGGCATTAAGTCCGAGGGTTCCAGTTTTAACTCGCCAAGCACAAAGAACGCAAAATCGGCAAACTGTTGTAAGGAACGTTCCAATTCGACGAGTCTACTCATTTGATCGGCATTCAATATCTGCTGATGAGCCGCGTACGAGGGGTCAATGCTGAAAAACTGCCGGATAAATTGCCCCTGCGGTAATGTGGAGGGGACTTGCAGATGATTCCAGATTTGTGATGTGGACAACCCAAACAATGCCCGCTCCGATGACGTGAAAATGTCGTATCGCTGTAATCGTGATTCGTGCAAAAGACCGCGAATGTGTTGAAAGAGCAATTCGCAGAATTCCCGTTTCTCCCTCTGTCCTGTGAGCAAAGACCGAACACTGGGAACAACGTTTTTAATCCGTTGGAGTTGCGATTCCAACGAATCAAAACCCGATAGTGAAAGGAACAAAATCGAATCATCGTCAATCGGTTGCGTAAAATCAGAGAGGTTCATCGCAAACCAAAGGGGATGACTCTGCGATGTTTTTTGTACCGACAATGTGAGAGACGCAATATCCGATTCTCGATTCTGCGAATGCAAAATCCAAAGAAGCGTTTCGTATCGGGAGGTGAAATAGTGCTGATATTTCTGGAGCACTGCCACGTCCGCATGTTCGATGTACTCCGACCAAATCGAGAGGAGGCGATCCGTTTTTTGCGAAAGCGTGAGCGGACGGTATCGCAGACTCTCTTCGTGATCCGTTGTTGACCGTTTGACCAAGTAGGTCGCTTGGTTAATCATCTTATTCCTGTCCTCGGCAGGAATCGGTGGGATCTTCCGTTCAAAGCAAAGGTTGTCCAGTATGTACGTCAATTTTTCCGAAAGTTTTACATCGGAATCTGCCGCCATTTGGAACCGATGGGCAACGAGTTCATTGATACACTCAACGATAAGAATTTGAAAAAGGGTGGACTGCCATTCGGGAATGCCGTCGAGGGCAACGTTCCGAACGATCTGCCATTTCGTTTGTTGACAGACGCGCTCATCAATTTGTAGTTTAAGAATCCCCGTCGAAAACACCTTGTTCTGATTGTCAAAGGCGAGACAATCCAGCAGCAAAACTTCGAGGCGGAGACGCTCCATTAAAACGTCGTACTTCGTGGAATCAACAGGCAGTTTGTCCCGCAATTCCTCAACCGTGTTCCGAAATTGCCGCATCACCGTTGGATTGTCGCTCCGTGTTGTAAAATCTTTGTGCATGGCTTCACGAAGCAGGAAACCCAACGCGAGGAATCGGGCATCCCGATAGGTTTGGATACCGGCAATGCCGCCGGGCAGTGAAAAGGGAAAGGGGAGTCCTTGCCCCCATGATCCTGCTCCTGAAAATTGCCGGGTAGTTGCCGGTTGAAACCGGCGTATTTCTGGATGAAAAAGAATCGGCAAAAATTGCCGCTGGATTGTCAATGCAACCCTCACATCCTCCGGGGCAGTGTCGGTAATGTCATAAAATAAAAACAACTGACTATTCGTGGCGGAATCACCAGCGGCAGAAACACTGGCGGAGGGCGTATCCTCAAACCGCTTAGAGCGAAATTCGCGCACCAAACTTTCAACGGACTTGTTTTGATGCGCTTCGGTCAAAATCCGCCGGAAAGAAATTTCCCAATGCTCCTGCTCATGCATCTCCAAAAAGTCGAGAACCTGGGACACCGCCTCGTATTGTTCGCGGCGAATCATCGTGTCGATCAAATCGAGCCGGTCACGCAAATTCGTGTGTTGCAAGATTTGATCGAGAAACATTTTTTTCGTCTTTGCCGTGTTGCCGAGTTTATCGTAAAGATGAAAAAGAAGATTCTGCTCCTTCACGTCGGACGATTTTTGGCAAAGCAATTCTTGATACCGGACGGCGGACTCAAAATCGTTTTGTTTTTCCGACACGCCGACAAGTTCTCGGAGAACCCAAAGCGATTCAAACTCGGACTCTGTTCGATTCTCCTCCGGCAAGTCGAGCAGAGTTTCCAGAACGTTCTGTGCCTCTTCATATTCACCCCGAATCATAAACACTCGGACAAGGGCTTGGAGCGATTCCCGGCGGCGTTCGTAATTTCGACTCCACAGACGCAAGAGTTCAACCAACTCTTCGAATTTGCCCATCCGGTTGTATTCTGTTGCCAAAAGTTCGATGACCGACAATTTGGCGGAAAAAAGTTCGAGTCGGTCATAAAGCCGCCATAACAATTCCACCGCCTCTTCGTGTTGTTCGGCATCGGTGAGCGTTTGTGCGAGAATCCGCAAAACATCGGTATTTCCCGGCTCATAAACCAACGCTTGCCGCAACAGTTTCGTCGCTTCGGTTCGGCGATTGACGCTCAAAAACAGATCAGCAACGAACCGGAGCCGTTCGGCATTTTCGGTGCCGTGTCCCAATAGTTGTTGGCTCGATTCGAGTGCCTGCGGCAGTTCACCGCGCTGAACTTGCAAAGAGATAATCTGTTTCCAGTACTCGCCGCTTCGGGCAGGATCATCCTGTACCAGCTTTTGGTAAAGCGCAACCGCCTTGCTAGTGTTACCCGCATGTTCGTAGAGTTCGGCGGCGAAGCGCATGAGCGGAGGGCTTATGCCCCCCGATTCTGAAAGACTCGCAAGGGGGTTGACACCCCCCGCTCCGGCGAGTTCCACCGCCACGATAGCCGATGCAAAATTCGCCTCCGCATGATGAAGAACCGCAAGATGCCAAAGTGACCGAACAGAAGGGGACGATTCCGAGCCTGCCTGCACTATTTTGACCACCTCGGAAACCTTTTGCAGCAATTTCAACAGTTGGACTTCCTGCTGCAAATAGAGGGAAAATTGTTCGTCCCCCACGATGCATTTTTCGACATTCACCAAAAGTTCGCGGGCTTCTTGCATACTCTCCACCGTGTTCCGTCGAAGTAATACTTCAAGAAAACGGATTTGTAGTGTCCAGTTTTGCGGCGATGCTTGCGCTGATTCTCGAAGAATGCTCGTTGCTTCGTCAAGGTATCCCAGCGTCAGGAGTAACTGCCCCGTCTCTTCACGATGCCGTACATTGACCGGCAACAACGTTTCAAGAACCTTCTCTTTTCGTCGCTGTTGATGATAGAACATCGCTAAACTTTCCCGATAGGAAAAATCTACCGGTCGGAGTTCCATTGCCTTTTTGTAATGTTGTTCCGCTTCGTCATAGAAGCGGCTACGGAAAAATAAATCGGCAACCTGCACAGCAGCGACGGGATCATGCGGCGATTTATCGGTAATGCGGCTCCAAATCTTGGTTGCTTCTGCACGCCTTGCTGATTCATTCATTGCCGGATTCCGCAACACCAGTGTGCCCCAGCGGATCAGATAATCCGTCTGTGTCGGCACAATTTTGTCAATCGCTTGGAATTGCTCGACCGCTCCGTTGATGTCGTTACGCTCCACCAAAAGATCGACCAATGCTAACCGAAGCGCAATGTTGGACGGCGAAGACTTGATCGTGGCGTGTAACAGTTTTTCTGCCTCCGCGATCTTTTCGGCTTTGTGATACGTTTTGACCAGCCGCAAGAGCGAAGCGGTATCGTTGGGTTCTTGCTCGATTCGTTTTTGATAAAATTCGATTTGGCGATTCTTGTCCCGATCCCTCTCGAAAATCCGGTCGATCCGATCCCGCACGGCATCGGCAAGATAACTCTCGGTATCGACTAAACCGAGTAGCGAATCGAGATCGTCCAGAGCAGACGGGTCCCCTTTTGAATCGGTACTGCCTTGCCTAATCATAATGTCGATGGCGGCAAGCGAAAGGCGGATTCGTTCGGCATGGTCATCGGTGATGTCGATCAACCGGCGGTATTGTTTGAGAGCTTCGTCCAGTTTGCCGTCGAATTCCATCGTTTCCGCCACATGAACGAGAATGTCGGGATCATTTGGAAAGAGCCGGGCAAGTTGATTCCAAACATCGAGAGACTTCTGCGAATTACCGAACCGCTCGTATGCCAAAGCGAGTGCTTGCATGACGGTTCGCTGGTCATTACGGTTGCCTGCATTGTTTTGCAATCGTTCCTTTGCCTGTTCCAACGCCATGATCGCCTCATGAACCCGGCGTTGATTGAGTAACAGTTCGCCGAGATAGAGTAGAGGCAAGTAACTTGCCGGTTCCAATGCGGCGGCTTTCTGAAACGCTCCGACGGCTTGTTCGTTTTTATTCCGTCGCTCTGCAACAAGTCCGAAGAGCAACCAAGTGCTCGCGTCGGTCGGATGTTCCTGCGTTGCCATTTGACAATCCTGATAGAGGGCAGCACTTTGCCCCAGATCGACATAATGACCATACACCCGGTCGAAAGCAACGCTCCGCTTGGGGGATTTTGTCAGAATCTCCCAATAGCGTTCGAGGATGCGTTGGTCTGCCTCTTGGGCGAGACAAGCCGTCCCGGCGGCGAGGAGCGAAAATAGGAATAAAAAAGAGCGCAACATCATGCCCCCATTATACCAGAGAGTTACAGCAAGCGTCAGTAATTTTGCAGACATCTGCTACGTGTTTCTGTGCCTCCGTCCGCCGACAAGTTTTTTTTCGTCACCCCCGCGAAGGCGGGGGGCTAGCAAAACAAGGTTCATACCTTCGACTGGATGCCCGCTTTCGCAGGATATGACGGTTCCCTATTGCAGTATGGTATATCACCCTCCACCTCCGCTGGTCAGGATTGAACGTTTGGCACGAAGTGCCGTTCGCAGTGAGTTGATCTTTTCGAAAATCTCCTGCGGTTTCTCAATGCCCTTCATGTGCATTTCGGGATTGGTCTTGTCCGCTGCGCAAAAGATAACCAGAGTGCCTACCCCACCATTGAAGATGCGGTCAAAAAGTGTTTGGGCAAGCCGCATATCGTCAATGTGAACGAGTTCCATCGAATCGCTGATCCGAATAAAAAGACCGTGATAGGCATAGAAATGTCGTTCGGTCAACCGATACCGAATCGTCCACACCCGATAAAAATAAACAGCGTAATGGTATCCCCAAAGGAGTATCAACCCGCCGCCGATGATACACCAAATTAAAATGGAGAATTCGCCGAGCAACTTTGCCACCGTCGCGTAGCCTCCGGCACCGGCTACTACCAGTGAAAGTATCGCAAACAAAATTGCTTGCGCCCGCATTGCCTTGCCGGAATACGACCACTCGATATTTACACCGCCGGAGGGGGTTGTACTGTTTTGCGCTGTCTCTGACATTGTTGGTTAGTGGGTTTTAGGGCTACCTGCGTCCATTGTATCATGAAAATCTGTCTCCGGTACCCGACGTGGGCGAGGGGTCTCATGGTGCCTTCTCGCCTTCATTTGGCGACATGTTCTCCCTTGACGAAAAATAAAATTCCACTAAAATTACGACCGCCTAACCAAAAAATCGTTGCGTACAACGCCGCAACAGGAGATTAGACTTTCATGGCAACACCCAGATTACACGAAAAATATCAGAAAACTATCGTTCCTAGTTTGAAGAAAAAATTCAAGCGGGAAAACATCATGTCGCTACCGAAATTGCAGAAGATTGTCCTTAACATGGGAGTCGGAAGCAATTTGAGCGAAAAAAAATACATGGAAGAGGCGGTCGATGTGCTGACGCAGATCACCGGTCAAAAGCCTGTGGTGACGAAAGCCCGAAAGTCCATTGCGAACTTCAAACTCCGTGAGGGCATGAACGTCGGCTGCATGGTAACGCTACGCGGTGCCCGAATGTACGAGTTCATGGATCGGTTGATTGCCATTGTGTTGCCTCGTGTTCGCGACTTTCAAGGGGTGAATCCTAAAAGTTTCGACGGTCGTGGAAACTATAACTTGGGCATCACCGAATTCTTGGTTTTCCCTGAATTGAATCCTGACAAGTATTCCAAGAGTCAGGGGCTCAATGTAACGTTCACGATCAAAGGGGACAGCGACGATGAGTCCCGCGAAATGCTCCGCGAATTCGGCATGCCTTTCCGTGCGGATGCACCACCGAAAAAGAAGAAGGCTGTGTAAGCCAAGTACCCGATCAAACCCATTTTTTAATAAAGGGCTTTCAAGCACTTTTTGTATCCCAGAGAGATTCTCTTCGGAACCGAGAGTTGGGGGGTCGAATTTTGGTGTGCATTTAATCGACGACTTTGTGCTACAGCCCTACCCAACCTTTCATGCGTTGGTACAACGTTGACGGCTTCGGCGAGACAGCGTCCTTGGATGGTAACGACTTCGATGCCACAACCGCCGGTTGCATGAGCGGTGCAGCAGGAACATGCTGCCATAAAAATTGCATCCAATAGTCTTCCAGCAACATAATCAAATCCGATACCCGACCAGACGAACAACGTTGATCCGCCACCACCAACATCTTTTGTAATTCGACCATTTCGTTTGCCGAAAACAATACCGGATAGAGATTTACATCATCAATCCAAACCGTTCCCATGCCCGAATACTGGACACCGATACGCACACCTTCCAGCGATTCCGTCGGCAATCGTTCAAAGGGAACAATCACCTGACGCCAGCGGACTCCATTTTTCGGTTCAACATTCACCAGAATCGGCATTAACCTTTCTCCTATCGGAACGGCTCGATGAAACGGCTTATCACGGTGCATAGCCGCAATAGAAACACTCAATGGCAACGATGGGCAGTCTGCCGGAACGCCTACGAACATCGAAACAGCCAATCGTCCCGTCGCCGGAATCTCTAACGCTTCACCATAAAACCCGACTTGATCCGTCGAACTGTTCGTCAACTTGACGCTGTATTTTCCTTGGCACACAACCGTTTGATCCAACTGGGCGGTCAATGATTTTCCGAAACATTCCCAGCCGGCGATATTTCCCGCCGCATCCGCCGGCAATTCAAAGTCGGCATTGAGTATCTCGCTCACAGGGACACCCGCACGTGCTACGTGAATCCGCCGGGCAAGGTCTTCGATCTTTTGTTTGAGTTTCCCCTCGGCACCGCAAATATCCGACGGACGAATCACCGTTACCGATTCGATCTTCGCCTGGGCATCACTGATTCGTATCGCCAAAAGTTCATAAGGTTGTAGTGAGGTTCGCCATGTGTAACTACCGCTTCGTTGCGGATGTGGGTTGCATGACCGGATGATTCGGTGTCCCGTCAATTCCGACATGCTCATGCCGTTTCTTGCATCGGCGGAAAAGGCGAAATCCGCCTCAACTGCAAAGGGGGCATCATTCACGATATAGACGATCATCTCATCCGGTGAATTGTAATAACGAATCGTCAATGGTTGGAGCGATGCCATACTTTCTCCTGAAGGTTGAAACGTCTGGAAGGACACCGGCGGTAATTGCCGATAGGTGTTCAGCAAGTCGAACATTGCCGATTCTTGACCAAAAGGGAGCGAAACGCCGCCATCCATAAACATCTGCACATCGGCTTGGGCGAGTTGCTGCACGAATCGCTTCCGACTTTGGTCGCCCGCCGGTGTGGCAACAATACCACCACTACGAGAGCCAGCGGTTGTGTCGCTGCCGGGATGTACAAATTCTACTCCCGACATCATGCCCGACTTGGAGAAGAGCGGAGCAGTGCTGGCAGAATTCAAACCCTCGTAGCAATACTTTTTCGTCTCGGAAACCTGTACCGGCTTCAAAAAATGAAGCGACTCCGTTTGTGAAATGAGGGACAAATCGAAGCCAAGCAGTTGTATCGCTTGCAGTGGTGTAAAATTCTTGGGCAATGTCGGTGTACAAAATTGCTCAATTTCCGACGAATCGAGCATGACACCGCCGAGAAGGTAAAGCGGCGTGTGAACGCGTTGCGTCGAAATTTGCTCCGCCAAGTCCGCATAGAAGCCGCTGACCGTTGCCGCTCGCCAGCGAACCCATGTCTCCCAAATTTTGGGATCGCTTTGCAGGAATTGAATCCTTCCCGCTTTTTTCTGTTCCAAAAACTGTTGAATCGGCATCGTTTGCCGCAGATATTGTTCGTCGGGAAACGCCATTTCCAGAGTCTGCTCGGTATCCTGCCGAAACCGCACAAACGTATCGTCGTCCGGCGCATACATCGCAAAGGGAAGTTGTGTGTAACACTGCGGCGACAGAACAATAGCAACGCCGCCGAATGAGGAATGACGCTCAAAGCGGTCAACCAATTCCAAAACCATTTCCGCTATCGCTTGTTGAACGGCAGGATGAAGGATGTTGTACCGCAGTAATCCATCGGCACTGTTGATATAAATCTCGTCGGTTACTGCCGGGTATTGTTGCCGTAACTGTTCAAGTGCGGGAATCGGCATGCTGAATGCAAGGGCAGGAATCAGCGTTAGCCCCTCGTTGCTGAACCGCCTGAACATCATTTCGAGATGCTTGTACAATTCGTCCTTAACTCTGGTATCATCTACATTTGGCAGTTGGCTTGAAAAAAATGAGTGCACCGGGATCGTTACGCCATCGTATCCGCCCCGGTGGAGAATATCGAGCAAACGAGAACATCCTTCGTATGCTGTCAGACAATCCATTGGATCAAGGACATCGTTCGCTCGAAACTGTTCCCAATTCATGGGTTCATGTTTGTGCGCATTCGCCAAGTGCCGTAAGCCTTCTAGTGCTCCAACTTGTCCGATTCGCTTGCGCTGTGCCGTTCCCTCGAACAATTTAGGCAGACCTTGGTTTTCCTGCAAACAGGGCGTTACGACTCGTGAAATGCGGATGTTACGGAACAGGGCTTCCTTGTCCCGTTGGCGATTGATGAGTACCAATTCGGGATGTTCCGTTGCCGCCCAAAAGAGAAGCCGATGCGTTGCCGCCGTTTCTGCGGATGTATCCTGTACGATTTCTTCCGCAACGTGAATGGCGGTAGCAACGTTCACTCTTGCGTCCCAACTGTCGTTATGCCGTTGGTTAAGTAGGCTGTCGAAAATCCCCACCACAAACGTTTGAGGAATGTTAGCCGGAAAATCAATTTCAACGAGATAGGGCATTCCGATTTCAACATCTATCGGCAGGGAATACCAGGTACGTTTGTCCCTGTCAAGATAAATTTTGTCAATACCGGCTGGCGGCAGAGCGGAAAACTCTGGATGCTGTTCCGAATTTTCCAAAAAGTGCCTCTGGGAAAAAGGAAGAGATTCGCATCGCCACAACAGTTTGCTATAAATTTCTTCATTTTCAGAGGACGAATGCGGTGAAATCCGTCCGGCGAAAGTGGGAATTCGCGGCAGTGTGATCTGCCTTGGAATAGAAATATCCGAAATTCTCGGCAACTCGGCAACTTTCGGAAAGGACGGTAGTGGAAAACGGCGAGAGGCGGTATCACCAGTTGACGAATCAACAGGGGGCAGAGTACGTTTGTCCGTAAGCGTCCAATCACCGACAGCGCGCTGCGGAGACTGCGGTGCCAACACGATGAACTGTCGGCGGGTTTCCACCACACGCCGGGGGACAGGTATAGCCTGTCGAGGCAAATTCACGGGCAAATTCACCGGCAAATTCGCAAGAGGTCGGGACGATTTTGACTCTTGAATGACGGCGGAGAAAATAATCTCGTAAACTCCTTCTTTATCAGGAGTTACAAACGGAATCGGCACTGGAGTATTGACGGGGATTTGCTTATTGAATTCGTCAAGTCGAGGACGTTCCGGCAGGGACAAATCAATGAGAGCGGCATGTAACGCTAACGGAACCGAATTCGGAGACGGCGACCGGAGAGATACGTCCAGAATGATTGACTGTTGCGGCGAAAAGATTTCGTTTCCGCCGCGAATGGTACAGTCCAGAGTGAAGTCCGCAGGCGTATCGGCGACAATTCGTGAAATCGAAACTGCCAAGAGCAAAAAAAGGAGCGAAAAAAGCCGAAATGGAATCATCTGCCGGTACCCCGGCGGAATCATGCCAATTTTACCAGAAGAATGCTAGACCAATTTTGGCTAGATCAATCGGGACAAGCCCAAAAAACTCGCATGGAATGCAATGGGACTTGCGAGATACTACTCTTTAACCCAACCTTCGAGATACCGGGCAAGTTTATGAATATCGCTGTTAACGGCGATCGGACGTTCATGGGCACGGAGGCGACTCATCACAATCAACTCCTCAAACGCCGGATATGAAAGGTCCATCATGCCCCCTACCGAAACCATAATGCCATTCTTGCCCTGCTCTACTAACGCTCTGTACGCTCCCACACCAATCTGACTGCCGAGAATCACATCGAACGCCGTTGCCTGATGGCAACGTACCTCATAACCGAACTGCAAACCGACCATCTTTCGAGATTTGCCGGTACGACGCTTGTACTCTTCGGCTATCAAACGTCCCAATCGGCTACTATATTTGAGTTGCGACACCGGAAAATGTCCGAACGTGTCCGGCTTCAATGATCGGTACTCGTCGTCGGAGCAACACATTCTGATTTCAGAAAGCGGAAGATACTCTGCCAATCCTTCCGACATCACAGCAACAAAGGAGTTCTTGCCTTCCGCATCGCGAGTCTGCAAAACATCAACGCAACGATCCACCACTTTTTGGACATCGAACACCTGCCGCATCAGCGGTTTGCCGTCTTGCCCCAGAACTTCGTTGCCGGTTTCAGGATCAATCGTGGGCTCGGTATAGTACCAATTTTGGTGAATGTCTTCGAGACCGATGACCAAACTTCCTTCACCGGCAATGGAGGCACCGTATGCAAGCCAGGCGGCTTTCCGTCCCATCAGTTGGCAGATGTAACCGCCGCCGGACGACTCGGAGTCTGCAAGCAGATTCCGTATTTGGAGGGCAAGCAACTCAACGGCGGTGAAGTAGCCGAACGTAAAATCGATTCCCCGGTAGTCGTTGTCGATAGTCTTGGGAAGATGAATGACTTTGAGTCGTTTTTCGCCATCGGGCAGAGCATCCATGACCATTTTGAACTTCGCCGCCGTGGTAAGCGTGTCGTCTCCACCGATAGAAATGAGGGCATCAACATCCAGTGAGCGGAGTGCCTTATAGACGGTCATGAGCGGGGCGGTCTTTTCGGGATCACTAATATCCATTGGGATTTTCAGGCTTTTCCCCGGATTAACCCGTGCGGTGCCGATGATGATTCCACGAGCGGTACGCAGTCCTTCGCCGCGACCATCGAAGATCATTTTATCCAGTCGCAAAAAGTGTTTTCCTTCTTCCCATTGTTGTCCGTCTTGAAAATTGACGAGATTGGTGTATCCGTTTTTGAATCCATAGACTTCAATGCCTGCTCTGGCGAAGCACATAGCGGCACTGCCGATGACGGCATTGGCGGTGGGGGCAGGACCCCCGGAAAAGAGAATGGCAACTTTCTTAATGTCGGTTTTCGGCGGTTTAGGACTGACCAAATTACTCATCGTTCGGTAACAGGGAAATGGTTAAGTGTAACTGATCACCCAATTATAACGGAGTGCGAATAAAACGTCCAGTGGTATCTTTCAGACTATCGACGTGGTGCGTTTTTTTGATGTCTCCAGGGCTTGAATTCACTGTCCTCTGAAGGTAGAATGATATTCCTTGAGTTTTGTTTCTAATGTAAGCCCCGTGAGCATGAATCTTCGACCCTTTTTCTACTCGTTTCCCCTTACATTCGTCCTGTGCTTTTCTGGAATAGCGCAGGACAATAGGGCTTTTATCGGACGGCTCCATCACGACTGGATATGCCAAGATGCCCCCAATGCGGCAGAGTGTTTCACCGATCTGACCGGCAACGCCACTGAAGTCAAAATGGTGCAAAAAGTCATCGCCGAGTTGGGAAACAACACGGAAACTTGGAATTCAAGACTGCAAAACTTGCAATCGGCATCCATTCCCGGAAATGACCCCCAATGGCGGCAACTCTACTTCGATGCTTGCACCGAACGCCGGAAAGAACGATTGCTCTTCATTCGGCAAACCTATCCGACCATTGTGTACACAAAGCATGACGTTCACGGTGCTTCCCACTATTCCTATACGGAAATGCCCACTGATGCCCAAGTTAGAGATCGCCTAATTCATCGTGGCGGGGCAATGTATTCACTGGAAATCACCCCCACCGGAGAGATTTCCGAAAAGGTGTTGGTTGCGGCTCCCCCAAACGGAACGCTGCGTGATCCCGATGTCTCTTTCGATGGCACAAGAATCGTCTTTTCCATGCGGAACGACATGGACAATGATGATTATCATCTCTACGACTTCGACGTGGACACCGGTAACATAAGACAGTTGACATTTGGACTCGGTTTTGCCGACATCGAACCCTGTTTTTTACCAGACGGTAACATTTTGTTTACCTCGACCCGGTGTGTACAAATTGTCGATTGCTGGTGGACGGAAGTAGTCAATTTTTACTGTTGCGATCCCGATGGACGCTTTGTGCGGCGACTTGGCTTCGATCAAGTTCACACCAATTATCCGAAGGTACTCCCCGATGGGCGAATCGTTTATACCCGATGGGATTACAATGACCGCGGACAAATGTTCCCGCACGGTCTTTTCGTGATGAATCACGACGGCACAGGACAAACCGAGTATTACGGCAACAATTCGTGGTTTCCGACCTCTATTCTGCATGCTCGCGGGATTCCTGATTCGAGCAAAGTCATTGCGGTCGCTAGTGGACATCATACACTTCAAAAGGGGAAACTCGTATTGATTGACCGGAGCAAGGGAACCCAAGAAAATCAAGGAGCAGGGCTCATTGCCCCGATTCGAGAAACGTTTGTCGAAAAAGTTGATGTTTGGGGACAAGAAGGGGATCAATTCCAGTATCCGTTGGCTATCGACGAGGAGAATTTCATCGTTGCTTGGCATCCGGGAAATGACCACTTCGGCTTATACTACATGGACATAAACAATCGCAAGCGTGAACTGCTTGCCTGGGACAATTCGTCTCCCAGTTCGCATTGCGGTCAACCGGTTCCGCTGCAAGCCCGCGACGTGCCCATGCTTCGGGCATCGAACATCGACTATGCAAAGAAGACGGGAGTCTATTTCGTGCAGGATGTTTATTTTGGTCCCGGCTTGGAAGGAATCGAGCGGGGAACGATCAAGGAACTACGGGCAGTGGCGTTGCATTTTCGCGCTGCCGGTATTGATAGCAACGGCAACAACGGTGCTGCTGGCGGTGCGCTCGTTTCGACTCCGATTTCCATCGACAATGGAACGTGGGATGTAAAGCAGGTTCTCGGTACGGTTCCCGTCGAGGAAGACGGCTCTGCGTTTTTTGAGGTTCCTGCCCGAATGCCGATCTATTTTCAACTGCTCAATGAGCGAGGAGAAACCGTCCAAACGATGCGGAGTTGGTCTACCTTGCAGCCCGGTGAGCAACAAAATTGCTATGGTTGCCACGAAGAAAAGGGGACAACGGTGAACAATCCCATCGGCACCGGCGGGGCACTGCGGACGCAGGCTTTTCGCAGATCGCCGAAAAAACTCGTGCCGGTAGAAGGTGTTGATCCGCAAACCGGTTTCAGTTTTCCTGATACGATTCAGCCGATTCTGGATAAACATTGCACGAATTGTCATACCGGCGAAACGGCGGATGCCCCTTTCAGTTTGCTGGACAAGCCGGTTGTTCAATCGGGCAGAAATTTTAGCGAATCGTATGTGAATCTGACCCGAAAAGGGGAAAGAAATGAAATCGTTTATTGGGCGGATGTTCAATCGGGTCCGCCAATGTTACCGCCGTACACAGCAGGAGCCGCGAAGAGTAAGTTAATCACAATGTTCGATGAGGGTCTCCGTTCGGAAGCGCACGAAGATGTTGTTCTTTCCGATCTGGAACGGCGGTTATTGGCACTTTGGATTGATCTGCTAGTGCCCTTCTGCGGTTCATATACGGAACGTCATTATTGGACTCCCGAACAGCAAGCGGAGTACGCGTACTATCAGATGAAGCGGGATACCATGGCGGAAATCGAGCAAAAAAATGTTCAACTGTTTATGGGATGGCAAAATGGCGGAGTATTACCTTCCCCAGACAGTTTTGTACAGTTTAACGATGGCGGAGTCGAGCGCAAGAAGGAGTTCATTGAAGCGTGGCTCCGTGAGTTTTACAGTTCTCGCGCTCAATAATTCCCCATTCGGGCGGTATAGTCCTAACTGTCCGTATCGTTAAGGGGAGAAGAGACCGGACTGCTTCTTACGTTGGTCATTTCCGCAGTTTCTTCAACTCTTGTGTCGTTTTCATCGCACAAAATTTCGGTCCGCACATCGTACAGAAACGTTCATCGCAATCGGTCGATTGCCGCGCCTCTTCGTAGTATTCCCTGGCACGTTCAGGGTCAAGAGACAATCGGAACTGCGATTCCCAATCGAACGCAAACCGCGCTCTCGACATGGCATCGTCCCTGTTCCTTGCATGTGGACGCTTTCGGGCAACATCCGCCGCATGT
>Ga0123353_10005975_pt1 | contig 16110 bp, 12 predicted proteins | sample TergutLab28metaG_3_FD_92763 | JGI IMG/M metagenome (GOLD analysis project Ga0123353, IMG submission 92763) | Labiotermes labralis P3 segment gut microbial communities from Petit-Saut dam, French Guiana - Lab288 P3 | ecosystem: Host-associated > Arthropoda: Insects > Digestive system > Gut ... | reverse complement strand
TCGCAACGCCGTGGCAACGTTCTGCCACCAACGAACGACACGAAAATGAATCGCCCGACGAGGCATCGACTTACGGAAAATTCATCAGTGTAAATGGACTTAGACATTGCGCTGTAGTATTAGGCTTTAGACTTTAAAGCGTAGACTTTTAGGCTGTAAAGAACCGTTCAAAATCGTCGGAACGCAAGAGCAAAATTCTGTCACCTTTTCGCAAAATCGACCATTTTCTTGTAGGCAAAACGCAATTTCAAGAATTATAATCGAAATAAAAGTCGAAAAGAGCAGACCATGAGTGAACACTTGATTTCTTTGGACGCCGGACGGGTGGAAGATCGGGAGGCCTTTGCGGGGATTGTGCGGCGGTACCAGAATCTTGTCACGGCGTTGACGTTCAGCATGACGGGCAACCTGCAACAGAGCGAAGATCTTGCCCAGGAAACCTTCGTTGCAGCGTGGCGGCGATTGACCGGCGGCGCATCACGACCGGATGTCGCGGCGGAAAAAATCGGCCCGTGGCTCTGCGGCATCGCGCGGAACCTGACCAACAACTGGCTGCGACGCACAACCCGTGAACGTAACACGCCGCACATTCCCGCCGAAGGGGACGCAGTTGCCGATTTGGCTGCCGGTTTGTCTGCCGTGAACGATTTCCAGGACGAGGAAACCGAAATCTTGCGTGAAATGCAGGCGACTCTTGTCTGGGAAACATTGCGGCACATTCCGGCCAACTATCGCGAGCCGCTGGTAATGTTTTACCGCCAGGATGCATCAATCCGCGAAATCGCCGACGCACTCGGCCTGACCGAAGCCTGTGTCAAGCAGCGTATTTCGCGAGGTCGGGCTATGCTCAAGGGGGAAATCGCAAGCCGCTTCGAGTCGTTCCTCACGCAAATCCGGCCAGGCGAGCATTTTATTGTCGCCGTGCTGGCAGCCATTCCGATTCTTGCGACGGGCAAACAGGCAATGGCCGCAAGTTCGGCGGGAATTGCCGCGGCGAAAGCGGCCTCGTCCGGCGGAGGCGGGCATCCCCTCATCGCGGGAATCACCACAAGCTGCTGGACGTTCTTATGCAGCGTCGGACCGTTCCTGATCATCTTCCTCGGCACGGTCCTCGGCACCTGGAGCGGCGTCCGCCACGCCCCCACCCGCCGGGCAAGATTGCTCATGCTCAAAACGGCCCTTGAATATTACACGTTTTGCAGCGTCATTTTAACGCTTGTCGCGCTATATCGAACTTACCTTCACACGCTTGACCAATATATCAACTATACGCTTTACCGATATCTCAACATTGATGTTTTGTATGGGTTTTATAGCATTTGTTTCGTAGTGATGCCGATCCTCATCCTTCTCAACACGATTCGCGTCAATCGCAAATGGCGGCAAATCGTTGAGTTCGACAGCGGAGTCGGAGGAAAAGAACCACATGTCGTGACACGAAAAAGTATAGTGACATTGCTCGTTGTCACATTTTTGTTCCATTTGATCCTTTATGGTGTAATTGTTCATTTCAGGTATTTTGAAATGAAGGCATTCCCACCCCTGCGATTTTCAGATTGGATATGCTTGCTTTCCTTCCCAACCGCCCTCCTGATCTTCCTTTATTGCGGCTGGCGGATATCCCGTGACGACGCAGCTTTTGAAAAGAAACCGCCACGATTGCGAAATTTGCTGCCGATTCTCACCGGTGAAGAGGCATGGCCGAAAGGTTTTAAAAATCGCATCAATTTCTGGGGCGACCTGATCGGCGTTAGCTGTGGGATGGTTTTTATGCAGATGTTTTCCGTTAGTTGGTATCTCCGTTTCATGGCGTTTCCGGCCTACCTGTTACATCTCGGCCTATCACTGGCAGCGTATTTTGGTTTCGTCGTATTTTTTGCGGGTATTCCGCGTCGCCGTTACTGGGGAATGATACTACTCGCCGGAATCATTTTTACGTGCAATACGTTCGTGCTCTGCGACGCGAAACTCTGGCAACAAGTGATCAGCTACTCGGAAGTTTGGCCACATACCCACCCGCAGAAATTCGTGGAATTCGTGCTGATCTTCGTGCTGAATGCCTGGCACCTGTTCTGTTTCGGACTGATCGGGATGGCGGGATTGTACGTTTTTCGGAAAAAGGCATAACTGTTGGCTATTGATGTCATTCGGAAGTTGCGTCGCGCTTCGTTTCCGGCTCTTTATGCTTTCGTTTTCGGTCCTTTTGATGAAAAATTTCTCAAAAATCGCAAAATTTCTCTTGCGTGGCTTTCCGGATTCTTGGTATTCTTCCATTTTCTGGATGTTTTATCAAATTTCAGGCTGTTTTGTCAAAAAATTCGGAATTCCGGGTCATGTCAGTTCGTCACATATTCAAATGTCATTGGTTTTTCCTGGTGGGGATGGTCGCCTTTTTCTGTGTCCTCCGGGCCGGCGATTTTCCAACGGTTCATGCCCAGTACACCCAATATCGTGAACCCTATTCCCCTTCTTCTCCGACAGGGGCAGGGAACGGCTATCCGTTTGGTTACCCCGGAATGCCTTCCTCACCGGCAACGTCACCAGCAACGTCCGCGGCATCAATGTCGGGAACGTCGGGAATCTCCTCGCCCGGTGCCACGACACAGAATTCCATGTTTTCCTCGTCGTCCCAGCCGCAATGGGTCCCGGAACAGAGTTCCCCGACCAACCAGGATTGGAAAGACGGTTTTTCCGACTCTTTTTATGAAGGAATCACGTATCCCCCGGTCACGGCATCGGCGAATAATTACGGCAATTACGGTCAGCCGCGAACCGGTTCCCCGGATGTTCCGACAGTTCGTCGCGGAACACCCCAACCGCTGAACCCCCGTTATCCGAACTACGATCATTGGGAAAACAAAATGGAACAACCCTGGAAATGGCAACTTCTTCCGAGCGGTTTGATTTATCCCTCGTACTTGGCCGGCCCCAAGGAACCACGAATGGCTTCCATGTGGGTGCACCAGAAAGATTTCGGCTGGGTCTGGGATTGCGTCCTCGGAGGTCGAGCGGGGATTTTGCGTTATGGAAGTCGGGAAAAAGTGCTTCCCGAAGGCTTTCAGCTCGACATCGAAGGGGCCGTTGCTCTCCGGATGAACCTGGAACATGATCGCGACATGATGGCCAATGACTTCCGGTTTGGTCTTCCTCTGACGTTCGGAAACAAACACTGGCAGGCAAAATTCGGCTATTACCATGTCAGCTCTCACATGGGAGACGAACACATGATCACCAACAACGACATGAGCTCCCGCATCAATTACTATCGTGAAGCCCTGGCACTCGGTATTTCGCGTCGACTTTGGCGGGATGTTCGCATTTATGGGGAAACAGGGTTCGCATTTCTCACCGGAGAAGAAACAGAGCCGTGGGAATTTCAGTTCGGGATCGAATATGCCCCGATTTATCCGGCCAACTGTTGGTGGGGTGCCCCTTTCCTTGCCGTCGACGCCCACCTGTTTCAGGAACTCGACTTCAGCGGTTATCTTTGTGTTCAGGTGGGTTGGTTATGGCGCAGCGAGTCCAATCATATATTCCGGATCGGTCTCCAGTATCTCAACGGCTATGACGACCAATACGAATTTCACCATCAAAACGTTCAAAAAATCGGCTTCGGAGTTTGGTACGACTTTTGATTGCTATACAACTTTTGATCGTCAAAAGACACGGGATGTCGCTCGCGAGTTTTTTATCGTGATGGGCTGATTTCTTTGAGTTTTGCCCTGACTTTCCTCTGAAAATCCCGATATATCTTGGCATTGGGGCTGAAGAAAATCGCCTGTTGAATTTCCTGCTCCGCTTCCTCATATCGTTCGGTATTGTAAAGAGCTTGAGCCCGAAGATAAATCCAGGAAGCGTCCGGACGATAATGAATGGCCGTTTCCAGTTCGTCGGCAGCTTTCACGTATTCACCCATGTAAAAATAAAGATGTCCCAGATGGTAATGGAAAATACTTTCGGAAAGTTGATCTTTTTGCCGGAGAAGCGAAGTTTCGGCCCGTTTCACGATCCACTGAAACGATTCGGGATCACTTTTTTGCGGAAAAAGTCGTGAATAGAGTTGACTGTTCACCAAATAGTCGTCCGGAAAAACCTGATCGAGAATCTTTTCCCTGTTTTTTTCGGTCAAAAGCGGCTTGACGTTGATCACGATGGCCGGGAGAAAATCCCGGGAAAGCCTGATGGATTCATTCCAACACGCAAATGCCTGGGGCAGGTTTTTCCTGTTGAACTCCAGAACGCCACAATAATAATAAATGGAGGAACTGAAAGGCGTGCAATCTTTGGCCCGTGCGATGCAGACGTCCTCGAAATTTTCAAGCCGGTTTTGGTCGTCGACAACCGGAACAAGTTCCGCAAGCAACAAGTGCGTTTGTGGAATCATCGGGCAACTCTGCCGCGACTGAAGAATCAACTTGAATGCCGGAACGAGATTTTCCTGAACAACGGCAGACGTCCGTATTCTCTCAATCGGAATCTTGAATCCGGCGTTTTTCCACATATAAATCTGACGGTGCAATTGTTCGAGTGACGTCATGCTCCAAAGAAAATCGTTATCACCGGAAATTCGTGCCGGATCGTTGAGGAGTGCCTGATAAACATTACTCCGATAACGATTGATTTTGTAGGAAGCCAGGTTGATCAGATAATTGGCACTGTCGGGGCGTTTTTGCAGTGCCGTTTCCAGTTTTTCAATGCCCTGGTCGAGCACGTCAAGATCGACCTCGCGCATATTTTCGATGGCCTCCAAATTTTTCTGGGCACTGTCGATCGCGGCAATGGTCGCGAATTCTTTTCGTCCGTGAAAAAGCAGCACAACTAATCCTGCGGCACAAACGATGAAAAAACAACTCCGGAAAAGCAAGCCCATGGTCTTGGTTCTTCCTTTCTTGAGGTTTCCTTCTCGGAGGTTTTCTTCCCAGAAATTTTCTTCCCGGAAATGACCTTCCTTGAGGCTTTCCCAACCTTGCGATGTCGTGGTTTTGGAGACGGCAACACAAAGAACCCCGATCAGAGCGGCGAAAAGCATGGCATTGGCGGGGATATACAGCCCAAAATCACTCAGGGACGCAAAGAGTTGCCCGGTCAGCACGACCAGCATTCCACTTCCCAGGGCCAGTTTCCATAAATCGTCCTGTTTCAGAAGAATCCAAATGGCCATTCCCGTCAACGCGACCATCAACACAAACAGAGTCAAACCGATATAACCGAGTTCCGTAAGAATTTCGATGTACTGATTTTCCGCGTGAACGAAAACTCGTCCTGAAGCTGCGATTTCGTCATGACGCAACACGGCGTACTGATAGGTTCCAAATCCGGAACCACGACCTTTGTAATCATGGATCGTTGCGATGGCGTTCCTCCAGTTGACAGGGCGTGACTCACTCTCATAGGTGTTTTCCTGAAAAAGCGTCGAAAGGCGTTCAAAGACTTTTTCATTCAGACCGCTCCAGGTGACAAGTCCCACCCCCAACAAGAAAATGGCTCCAAAAACGATCAGCGACGCCTTGAATTTTTTTGTAAAAACAATGGCGACGGTTCCAATCAGAAGTGAGGCGACCATCGCGAAACTGCCGCCGCGGGAATAACTGACCAAAATTCCGGCAATGATGAGTGCAAGAAAAACAAACCATGTCAAGATTCGTCCTGTCATCATGGAGGAAAGTGAGTTGGTGACCCGTCGGAAAAACGTTTCTTCGTCGAGTCCTCGTTCCTGGAGATAAACCAACGTTTGGAATCGTTCTGACTGAAAAATGGTCCAGAGGAGAACCGAGACAGACGCCCCCAAGCAAAGACAGAGATACCCGGCGGCGTTGTTTTTGTTGATAAATGAAGCGAATCCGGACAAAGAGTCGTAGTAGCCGAGTTTCACATTGAGCAATTGGAACACGATTCCTGTCAGTGCCAGCGCGAGACCGTTCAGGGCGACCAGGGTGACGAAAAAACGGATCGATTTTCGGGTGACAAACAACATGGTTCCGGCAAGGAATACCCCGAAAACGAGCAGAAACTGGAAAAATGCGTATCGCGTTGCCGAAGAATAGATACTGAAGGTTGCATCCGATTCATGGGCGTCAAGTTCAGGAATCATGGATTGAAAAAGTGCATGTTCCGCGGAATTTTTCGAAGGAAGCAACTTTTCCCGTAATTCCACCGCTTGGGGGGAGTACCGTTTCAATGTTTCTGCGGATAATGGGACCATTTGCAGGAAAATCAGGCCGATGACCAGAAGCAGGAGCACCGTCATAAGAATTGAGCACCATCCGCTGGTCGGTTTCAGCAGTTGTGTCACTCCTCCGAGGACAAGACTGAGCATCGTTCCCAAACAAAGCAATGCTTGAACTCTTGGTTCGACTCCCCCCAGAAACCACGGAGCGGCCAAAACGGTCAGCGCAAGAACGACTTGCCCCGTTGTTCGGACGACAAGATACGAGATCGAATGTAACATAAAAGGACCTGGAAACAGCGGTGTTCGGAATGAAAAAGTGCCAATTGAAAAAAGTGCCAATCCTTTATGACTCAAACAATATTCTAATTATGCTTTATCATCCAGGCAAGTACCATTATTCCGGGAGAGGATTCTGCACGAAATTGTGTTGGGAAGAAATGCCTGGAAACGATTATGCTGAAAATAACGATTATTTCGGCGGCATGTTTTTTCCGCTTTTTCCCTGTTGAAACTCCGTGTTCAAAGAGGTACAATTTGAAATGACGATTTTTATTGATTTTTTGTTTGGGAACATTGAATTTTTGCTGAGAATTGAAAATATCGCCAGGAAAGAACCATTATGCGTATTGTTATCGTTGGAACCGGTTATGTGGGGCTTGTTACAGGAACATGTTTTGCTGAAACGGGCAATCGTGTCATTTGCGTTGATACCGATGTCCAAAAAATCGATCAGTTGAAACAAGGAATCATCCCCATTTATGAACCGGGACTCAATGAAATGGTGAAGCGGAACATGGAATCCGGCGACCTGAAGTTCACGACATCACTGGAAGAGGCCCTCCCGAATGCCCAGGTGGTTTTCATTGCCGTCGGAACGCCCATGGGCGAGGACGGTTCGGCGGATATTCGACACGTCTTGGCCGTGGCGGAAAAAATCGGAGCGGTGATGACCGGGGACCTGGTGATTGTTGACAAATCCACGGTTCCGGTGGGAACGGCAGACCGAGTGCGAGACATGGTTCGTCATGTTCTCCAGCATCGAATCAAATTCGGTGACACGAAGGCTTCCGCCTTCCGGTTCGACGTGGTCAGCAATCCCGAGTTTCTCAAAGAAGGATCGGCCATTTCCGATTTTATGAAACCGGACCGTGTCATTATCGGGGCGGATGACGATGCTTCCCGGGAACTTGTGGAAACGCTTTATGAACCTTTCATGTTAAAAACGAACCGGGTTCTTTCCATGGATGTCCGAAGTGCGGAAATGACCAAGTATGCCGCCAATGCCATGCTTGCCTCACGAATCAGTTTCATGAACGAGATTGCCCGACTGTGCGACAAAATGGGGGCCAATGTCAGCAAGGTGCGAAAGGGAATCGGTTCGGATTCCCGAATCGGTAACGCGTTTTTGTTTCCCGGCTGCGGTTATGGGGGAAGTTGCTTCCCCAAAGACGTTCAGGCGCTCATAAAAATGATGAAAGACGCAGATATTCCGGCGACAATGCTTGAAGCGATCGAGGACGTCAATAACGAACAGAAAAAAATCGTTGCCCAGATCATCATCCGTCGGTTTGGCGAAAATCTGACCGACAAAACGTTCACCATCTGGGGACTCGCCTACAAACCGAATACGGATGACATGCGGGAATCCCCGGCTATAGCAACGGTCCGGGAACTGACCCACCGCGGCGCAAAAATCCAGGCCTATGACCCTGAAGCCATGGATCAGGCACGTGATCACTATTTCAAAGACATGGAACAGGTTGAATATTTCAATAACAAGTATGACGCCCTTGATCGGTCTGACGCCCTTTTGCTTTTGACCGAATGGTCTGCATTCCGGAGTCCTGATTTCGATGAAATCAAGCAACGGCTCAGAACCCCGGTGATTGTGGACGGTCGCAATCAGTTTGAGCGATTCAAGCTGCCGGAACAGGGATTTGAGTACTTTGCCATCGGCATCAACGCCGCTTCAACGAAACTCCAGTAAGTTTCCTCGACAGTTATAGGCCATGATCTTGCCGACGAGTCTTGCTGCGAGAAACTCCGTGATAACGTTTCCGTTTTGAAACGGGGCAACCTCCACGACATCGGCCCCGATGACGTTTTTCGCCAGAGACACCTCTTCAATGATCCGGGTTGCCATCCACCAAGTGAGACCACCCGGTTCCGGTGTTCCCGTTGCCGGAGCAAACGCCGGATCAAGTCCGTCGATGTCGAACGTGATGTAAACATGTTTGGTCAGTCGGTCAAGAATTTTTGCCATCGCCCAACGAAACCCCTCTTCCGTTTCCAGTGTGGAAACCCGAATCAAGTGATCAATTTGATTGGGACAATCGGCCCATTCTTCGGCACTGAAACTCCTGATTCCAACCTGGACAAGATTCGGTGTGATTTCCAAGACGCGGCGCATGGCCGACCCGTGAGAGTATTTTGTTCCGGTGTACGTGTTGCGCAAATCGGCATGAGCATCAAACTGGAGAACGCTTAAACCAGGATAAACCTCGGCCGCCGCGCGAACAATCGGGCTGGTGATGCTGTGCTCCCCCCCAAGGATAATCGGGAACTTTCCGGGCTTGAAAAGTGAACGTGTTGCATGATAGACCAGCTCCATTTCCTGCTCCGGGGTCTCGCCGATGGGAAGCGGATCAAGTGTCACGATCCCGGCTTTATAATATTCGAGCAGAAGCTCCTCGTCCAAATGTTCGATCTGATCAGAAACGGCAAGAATGGCGGCAGGACCATTGACGGTCCCTTTCATGAAACTGACCGTCCCTTCGTAGGGAACCGGGAGAATGAAAAATTTGGCCGTTTGGGGATCGTTGTACTTTGGATCAATATTCAAAAAAGTCTGTCTCATAAAAATCACGTCCTGCATATTTGAAAAAAGGTATTTTCACAAGATATTATAACGTATCTGAAAAATTTTTGGAAAAAAATAGAAATTCGTCTTGACGGAAAATGTAAAATTTCCTATCCTTTTATACATACACAAGGATGTGTGTAACTTTTACAGACCTGCATTTGGACACGTGGTTTTTCCCCGTGGTCTGCGGTCTGCGGAGTGTCCATCGCAACGCAGGAAGCACCGCGTCAGCACTTCGTCAGTTTTTCATAGGGAAATGCCGTTTTTCTGATTTTTGATCGGTTTCGGCTTGTTGCTCCCGGGCGAAAAAGCTATGTCCCAACCCCCCTCCTGGGTCATCGTTATGCCGGGGGCTTTTCTTTTTCTTGACGGCAATTTTTTTCTTGTTACCGCTGCTTCGTTCATGACATGGATACTTGCAATCGCCATGGATTTGTCGCATAATGCAATAGTGGGACTCATTTTTTCTTACCGCCCCATGTATTATTGGATATTATTGGAGACGCCCCTGATGAAACGTTTTTTTCTTGCTTTCCTGTTGTGTTTTTTCTGTTTTGAAAGTGCCGGTTTCGGAATCGCGGACGATTGGCGGAAAATTCATGACGATTTCGTCACGCCGCCGCAACATTTCCATTCCCGTCCGCTTTGGTTCTGGAATAAAGTGCCGAATCGTGAGGAAACCATTGCACAAATGAAGCGGGCTTTCGAAAGTGGTTATGCCGGTCTTGCCATTCTTCCCGCGTTTCATGACCCGGCGATGAAATTCATGAGTCGGGAGTTTCTCGAACAATACAAAGTTGCCGCCGACACCGCCAGGGAGCTTGGAATCAAACTTTGTCTTTATGACGAATTCTGGTTTCCCAGCGGTTCCGCCGGGGGACTCATGAAAGAGCAATATCCCGAACATCTCTGCAAAAGACTCGATATGGTCGAAGTTGACACGGAGACGGAAGCGGAAGTTTCGCTCAATATCCCAGAAGGAACTCTCATGGGTTGCGTCCTCATGAACAGGGAAACGTTTGCACGGCAAAACATCACCTCTCACGTTGAAAACGGCGTGCTGCGCTGGTCGCGTCCCGAGGGCGACCGGAACCGATACAAAATCATGATATTCGTTTGTGTTCTCGACGGGGAACGGGATTTGGTGGATTACCTCGAACCGCAATCGATGCAAAAATTCGTCGAACTGACTTATGCAGGCTACCAAAAAGCGATGCCGGAACATTTCGGCACGACGATTGATTCGGCGTTTTACGATGAACCGATGCTCTACACACCCGGCAGCGGTCAGGCTTGGACGCCGAAATTCAACGAATACTTCACGGCGCGATTCGGTTACGATCCCGTGCCGCTTTACCCGGCGATGTTCATGGACATCGGTCCGGAAACCATGTCGGCGAGAAACGCCCTGTTCGGGTTTCGCGCAACGCTCTTCAGCGAAGGATTCGTGAAAACAATCACCGATTGGCTCAAACCGTTTGGCGTGCCGTTGACGGGCCACCTGGATCAGGAGGAAGTCGTCAACCCGACCGGCGTCACCGGAGACGTCATCAAATTTTTCGAGTATCAGGACATTCCGGGACTCGACCAGATTTTCAAGTATGGTCGCGGCTCGAAAATGTACAAACTGATCTCTTCCGCGGCGACAAACTACGACAAAAACCTCGTTATGACCGAAGTGTATGGGGCGGAAGGGCGAATTCCGGTCGATATTCTTTACCGGGAAGCGATGGATCAAGCGGCCAAAGGAGTCAACATGTTCGTGCCCCATGCCGTCTGGTACGACCCGAAAGCGATGCCCGCCGGAATGCAGCCGGAACTCTCCGCTTATGATCCGCTTTATGGTCCCGTGTTGCCGGAATACAACTGTTACATCGGTCGGATACATCTCCTGATGCAAAAACCGGGACGACACGTCGCCGACATTGCCGTGTTGTATCCGATTGAGTCGCTCCAGAGCACGTATCATTTCAACGGTCCCATTTCGGCCTATGAAGGGGGCGTGCCGGGAACGGAAGACAATTATCTCAACCTCGGCGAAACGCTTTCCTTTGAGATTCACCGTGATTTCACCTTTCTCCACCCGGAAACGCTCAAAAACCGATGCAAAATCGTTCCCCGGGGAATCATGACCGACAAGGTTTCCCTGCAATTGGACAACGTTCAAAACCCGGCGGAGTTTTCGACACTCATCATTCCTTCGATGAAGACGATCGGCGTGGCGACACTGGAACGAATCCGTGATTACTACAACGCCGGCGGAAGCGTCGTTGCCGTGGGAACATTGCCGCAGTATTCCGCCGAACCGGGAATGAACGACCGGATTGAGCCGCTTTTGCGCGAAATTTTCGGCGACCATGCCCTGAACGAATCCGCTCCCGGAAGCGTGAGCGTCCATGAAAACAAGGCGAAAGGGAAAGCGTTTACCATTCGTGCCGCAGCGATTCCGGAATCAGAGACCCCGACAGCCATTCCAACAAGCGCCCTCCAGTCCGTCCTGAACGACATCAGTATCGCCGACCTCACTTTTCTGGAAAACAAAACGTCTGGCGGCAAACCGCTTCCGACAAGTTCGGCCACCGGCTCGTTCAATTACCGTCATCTCGTGATTGACAGTCGCGATGTCTACTTTTTCAGCAATTCCACGGACGAAAAGGTCGACACAACCGTTTCCATCCGGGGAATATTCACGAAACTGAGTTGGTGGAACCCTCACAACGGAGAGACTACCGTGATTACGAATGCCGCCGGTTTTGACAAATACACCCGCATCCCGCTAGCCCTCGAACCGGTGAGTTCCCTGTTTTTAATAACTGAACCATAAAGAAGTGGCTGGTAGCCACTTCCTGACAAAAAAAAGATCATACGCTCAGCAACGTATGATCGGGGCCTTGGCTGTTTCCTTGTGACCGATGTTGCACAGGCAAAAAATCGCGCAAACAAAGACTGAGCACAAAGGAAACAGTGGCGAGGCTCCGTGCAACAGCACGAATCGGCAGACTTTTTCAAGAAAACGAAAAAGGGTGCCGAAACCGCTGTTGAGTAAACAACCCCCGCCAAGGGGCCCAAGCACCAACATTGGAACGACACCCCGTACGGGAGCGTCTCCAATGCTGCGTGCTATTTGATTTGGCGGTATTTGTTTACTGCAGCCGGAACGCATGAAAGCGTTAATAAGTCAAATTGTGTTTCCATTATCGGCATTTCCCAAGCGTTTGTCAAGTAAAAATGACAACAGAGAGAATCGTAATGTTTCACAATTTTCCAAATCAACCAACCATGAACGCACATGTCAAAGGACTTTAAAAATGTCTCCGACGGGCAACTTGCAGTTGCATCGCCCAGCGTGCCACTGGACCGCCATTATTTACCTGTTAGCCTTCACCACTAGCCACTAGCCACTAATCACTAGCCACTCAAATGATACAAAACCAATCACCGGGTCGACCTGTTTCGGAGGCTGAAGTTCGTCGGATTTTTGCCGAAGCCGTTTTTCAAGCGGATTTGGTTGGAAAAAAGGTGCTCGTTCTCATTCCGGACAGTACACGGACCTGTCCGCTTCCGATGATGTTCCGGCAGATGGTGGAAACGTTCCGCCCGCATGTTGCGAAACTGGATTTTCTCATCGCTTTGGGGACGCACCAGCCGATGTCGGAGGACGCCATCGACAAACTCCTGGGCCGGATGCCGGAAAACAAAACCGAGCTGTTTTCAGGGATCGGCGTTTATAATCATCTATGGAACAGGGAGGAAACCTTTGCCAAACTCGGCACGCTTTCCGCCGATCGGATTGCCGAGGTCACCGGCGGGCTGATGCGGGAGTCGGTCGATGTCGGGATCAATCGGATGGTGCTGGATTATGACGTGACGATCATTCTCGGCCCGGTGTATCCGCATGAAGTGGTCGGTTTTTCCGGCGGACTGAAGTATTTCTTCCCCGGAATCAGTCATTTCAAATTTATCGACTTTTTTCATTGGCTCGGGGCCGTCATCACCTGTATTCGTGTCATCGGAATCAAAGACACCCCTGTCCGCCGCGTGATCAATGAGGCGGCAAAGCTGATCCCGAGGAAAATCTTGGCCGCCAACATGGTCGTCGAGGAAGGGACGCTGACCGGCCTGTTTTTCGGCGACCCGATGGAAGCCTGGGAGAAAGCGGCGGACCTTTCCGACAAGACCCACCTGGTTTATAAAGAAAAACCTTACCAATTGGTGATCGGTTTGGCACCGGAGATGTACGACGAACTCTGGACCGCCGGCAAGGTGATGTACAAACTGGAGCCGATCGTCGCCGACGGCGGGGAATTGGTCATTTATGCTCCCCATGTCCGGGATATTTCCTTCACGCATGGGGAAAACATCAAAAAGGTCGGTTATCATGTCCGGGACTACTTCCTGAAACAGTGGGACCGGTTTTCCGAGATTCCCGGCGGTGTCCTTGCCCATTCGACCCATGTTCGCGGGATTGGCACGTATGAAAACGGTGTCGAAAAATCTCGCATCACCGTTACGCTGGCGACAGGAATTTCGCGTGAGGAAACCAAACAAATCGCGCTGAACTGGCGGGACTGGCAGTCGATCGACGTCGATTCCTACCGTGATCGTGAATCGGAAGGAATTCTTGTCGTCGACCACGCCGGCGAGGTGCTCCATCGGCTGAAATCATGACCTGTTCTGACTTTGCAACTTTGATTTTTTTCTTTTTTCAAATCCACTCAAAAATCATAGAATATTAGGAGAAAACGTCCATGAAACCATGGGGCCTCATTTTTTCGTTATGTTTCATTGTGCTGTTCAGCGTTTGTGCTGTGCTCCGGGCGGAGGATTCCTCTCTAAAACCAGAACCGGACGTAAAATTGGAGTCGGAAGTCAAACCGGAGTTGGAAGTTGCGGAAAACTGGAAACCGTTTGCCCTGGATGAAACGCTTGACGACTGGAGCATCCCCGGTTTTGGGGGAGAGGGAGAAGTCTGCGTAAAAGACGGGGAATTGATCATCGGACTGGGAGTCGCAGCAACAGGAATCAAGTACAAAAAAGACTTTCCCAAGAGTAACTATGAAATTCGTTACGAAGCGAAACGAACCAAAGGATACGACTTTTTCGGGGCACTGACTTTTCCTGTCGGCAATTCATTTTGTTCATTTATCAACGGCGGCTGGGGAGGAGGTGTCGTAGGGCTTTCCTGTATCGACGGTTACGATGCTTCAGAAAACCAGACGAGCCAGTATTATTCGTTCAAATCCGGAAAATGGTACAAATTTCGAGTCGTCGTGACGGATGAAAAAATCATGGTTTGGATCGGTGACGAGGAAAAAAAGCCGGAACTCAAAATCGATGTGGACCTGAAAGATAAAAAAATCAACACCAGACTCGAATCACGCCCTTTTGAGCCGCTTGGTCTGACCACGTGGTGCTCGGAAGGAATCATCAAGGATTTCAAGTATCGTGAATTAAAGCCGGAAGATGTGGAAAAAATCAAGCAGGACGAGGAAAAAATCAAACAGGAGTCAAAAAAATCGTCTTGACCTCACCGACAAAAATCGGGTATAGTTCCGGGCAGAATGAGACTTTAGACTTATAGAAACTCAAGTTTTAAGCCTAACCATATATTTTTCAATACTTTTCATTTTTTTCGATTCTCGTCCATCTTTTCTTCCATGACATTTTCCGAAAAGCTCCTGGCGCAACCGCCGCAATACCAAAAAAACCGCGAAAGACTTGTTCATGAATTTGAACTTTCTCTGGCGTCGCATGACACGTGCCATGAAACACGACACGTTTTGTTTTCGCCCCTGCATTATGAGGCCGGATATGCGTATCCGCTCCTGATTTGGCTCCACGGTCACGGAAAAAGTGACGAACGTCAGCTTCTCAAGGTGATGCCGACGATCAGCATGAGAAATTTTGTCGCCATTGCCCCACGCGGTCTGCCTGAAGGGCCGGCGCATTCCGATCAGCTCGACGATCAGCTCGGCTGGCCGAATTCCGAGGAGACTTTTTTTGAAACACAAAAACGGGTGTTTGATTCTCTTGCGATTGCCCGGGATAAATGCCATATTCATCCCAAACGCGTTTATCTGGTCGGCTATAACGAAGGGGGAACAATGGCGTTTCAGATCGGAATGCGATTTCCGGAGTCGTTTGCCGGCGTTGTTTCACTGGGAGGGGATTTTCCTCAGGGAAATCTTGGCAAACTCCACGCCATTCGCAAACTTCCCTGTCTTCTTTCCGTGGGACGTGAAAGCCGTGAACTTCCGATGCACAAAATCGCCCGAAATATGTCGCTTTTTCATACCGCGGGCATGTCGGTCACGGTCAGGCAGTATCCCGGTGCGAACGAGCTTTCCGTTGCGATGCTTGAGGATGTCAACCGCTGGATCATGGAACGGGTGATTGGATAATAACGAGAAAATTTTGAGGAATAATGATGTTGCCGATGGTTTGGGTTGTTATCGGGGGAATCATCGCCCTGATGTTGCCGGAAAAAAGGCCGCGGCAGTTGGCCTTGGCCGTTGCCTTGGGGGCCGTGCTCGGACTGATCCCCAAGGACAACATCCTGGCAGGATTTCTTGTGCTCCTGATCTTTTTGCTGCGTGTCAATCTTGGCGTCGGCATCATGACGGCGGGCCTGTTCACCTGGGTCGGGGTTTTTCTTGAGCCTTATGCGGAAAAACTCGGTTCCTTCCTCCTTCACCGGCCGTTTTTGCAGTCACAGGCAAACTCTTTTTTCGAACTCCCGCTCGTGGCGTGGACCTCGCTGAATAACACGATCGTGCTTGGCGAATTCCTGTTCGGTCTCTTTCTTTTTTGGCCGATTTACAAAGTTTTCTTCATGATTTTCAAGGCATTCCTTCCCGCCGGAGATGATTCCCAAACGGTTTCCACCCCGTCGGAAGGAATAAAGCACGCGGAATGAATGAAACAACACCCGGCGGCAATTCTACTCAAGCCGGTTACCTCGCACATGATGATGTTCGACCTTGCAGCGGCACGAAGGGCATGGTTGGCCGAAGCGACGGACGAATTCGAACTTCAAGCCCGCCAAGAGAGTGACTTCCTGAAATACGAAGACTCGCAG
>Ga0123353_10005973_pt1 | contig 16113 bp, 16 predicted proteins | sample TergutLab28metaG_3_FD_92763 | JGI IMG/M metagenome (GOLD analysis project Ga0123353, IMG submission 92763) | Labiotermes labralis P3 segment gut microbial communities from Petit-Saut dam, French Guiana - Lab288 P3 | ecosystem: Host-associated > Arthropoda: Insects > Digestive system > Gut ... | reverse complement strand
GTTAAAGGAAAGTAAGGGAAGTTAAAGGAAAGTAAGGGAAGTTAAAGGAAAGTAAGGGAAGTTAAAGGAAAGTAAGGGAAGTTAAAGGAAAGTAAGGGAAGTTAAAGGAAAGTAAGGGAAGTTTAAAGGAAGATTCGGGGTTACGAATATAAATCATGAATTCATTGTCTGCATATTAAAAGTCGGTACAGAAACAGGCAAACAGTTCCCATTTTTTCGGTGATTTTTTGAACACAGTTATTCCCGCACTCACATTTGAAGCCGTCTCCGAAGCGGTTTGTGAAATCCTCCGCATTTCAGAAACGACCCTTCCGAAAGACACGGTTGCCGCCATCAAGAGAGCGGCGCAGTCGGAATCTGACCCGACCGCGAAAGCGCAATTGGAAGCCATACTATTAAACATCGAAATCGCCGGAAAAAAAAACATCCCGATTTGCCAAGATACCGGCATTTTCATCTTTTTTGTAGAAATCGGACGCGGCGTCTGCCTTAATTTTGATTTGGAAGGCGCGATTCGTGACGGATGCGCAAAAGCGACAAAAAGCGTCCCGCTTCGCCCGAATGTTGTTGACCCTCTGACGCGGCGCAACACTCAAAACAACTTGGGAGACGGCCTCCCCGACATCAACTATTCGTTCGTTGCCGGAAACGCCCTCAAAATAACAGCGGCCCCAAAAGGCGCCGGCTCGGAAAACATGAGCGCGCTGAAAATGTTTACGCCGTCGGAAATTCCCAAAATCAAAGAATTCATCGTTGAAACCGTCTTGAAAGCCGGCGGGAAACCGTGCCCGCCCGTCATACTGGGTATCGGTATCGGCGGTTCGTTTCACCAATCCGCGAAACTGGCAAAAGAAGCATTGCTTGAAGAACTGAGAGACCCGACATCAAACCCAACCCAAGAACCGACGCGCGACCCAACCCAAGAACCGATGCGCGACCCAACCCAAGAACCGACGCGCGACCCAACCCAAAAAGTGTCTTCAAATGCCGTCGGATACGATGATTATGAAAAAGAAATATTGGACGCCGTCAATAAACTCGGTATCGGCTGCATGGGACTCGGCGGCGATACGACCGCGCTTTCCGTCAGAATCAAAAAAGCGTCTTGCCACACGGCGTCTCTTCCCGTTGCCGTGAATGTTCAATGCTGGGCTAATCGGCACGCGACAGCCGTCTACACCGGAGGCGAAGAGGAATGACCCGAAAAGAACATTTTCTGACAACACCCGCAACGGATGCCGCCGTGACGGCAATCAACGCCGGAGACATTGTTTATCTGTCGGGAATCATATACACCGCCCGCGACGAAGCGCATCATCGAATCCTTGAGTACGCTCATGAAAAAAAACAGCTTCCCTTTGACTTAAAAGGCGCCGCGATATTCCACTGCGGCCCGGTCATGAAAAAAGAGGGAACAGAATGGAAAGCAATCGCCGCCGGCCCGACAACCAGCGACAGGATGACAAAAATGACGCCTGACGTGCTAAAAAATCATGACATCAAAATCCTTATCGGAAAAGGCGGCATGGAAAACCTTTCAACGACAATGGCTGAACGAAATTGCGTTTACTTATCCTACACGGGCGGCTGCGCCGCTCTCGCCGTTGACATGATTAAAAACGTCAGAGGCGTTCATTGGGAAGACTTGGGGATGCCCGAAGCGGTTTGGGAGCTGGAAGTCGAAAAATTCGGCCCCCTGATTGCCGGCATAGACGCGCATGGGAATGATTTATTCCAAAATGTACTGGAAAAGGCAAACGCTGTATTCGAGGATATGAAATGTGGGAGGCAGATATTATAACTCCGGCAGTAACTCCTTCTGAAACTTCTTCTGTAACTTCTTCTGTTGCCCCTTCTGCTACTCCTACTGCTACTCCTTTTGTAAATGAATCAATTATTGTGTGGTGTAAAAGTGGTTTTAGTCTCAAATAATAAGGACAACAAGGTCATGATGTTCATAGACCTTCGGAATATATTGAAAAGCGTCGACACGATACCATTCAATTTAGATCTGTATACGCTTGCAGTACAGCTCGTCGGTCAAAGAGAACTCGTTGCCGCATACGTTTTTGACTCCAAGATGCCTTTTGGGTCTGACGACGCGTCTAAAAGATATCATGACAAACTGAGATACCTCGGCTTTAGAGTTATTGCGAGAGAATCTTATGATTCGGTGAGACAGGAACAAAAGGAAGTGGACGTTGCCATGGCGTGTGAAATGGTTGTTCATGCCTTAAGAGGTCACTATGACGTCGCCATCGTTGTGAGCGGTGACCGGGATTTTGTGCCGGCCATACAACACATACAAGCCGCCGGAAAGAAGGTAGAGGTTGCCGCGTTTTCAAACTCGGTCGGAGCGGTTGTCAGACAATCGGCCGATAAATTCCACGAATTAGAGAAGATGCCGCTTCTGATAATGTCTAATCCGAGAGGCGAGTCAGACCGGTTATCAGAGACAGAGGAGTGGTTGTGATGGATTTCATGGACCTTGTTGCCCGGTACAACGAAGAGTACGGCATGGTTGACGATGACTGGGAAAACATAAAGAAAACGACGATATTGACATTCGTTGAGGAAGGCGGAAAAACCTTATCCAGATACAATGGGATTCCGGTGTACAGGGACAGAGATTTCGAAAAAACGATATTCGCCGGTGAAACGTGGATCTGTTCCATGGACAAATCCAAATTAACATACTATTTCGCAAAAGGGATTCAAAGGATAGATTCCGCGTTCATGTTTGAACTCAAAAGCGAACAGAGGGATGAGATCGTGTCTTGCATTTGGGATAAGCAAAAGCGAATCATCGAACCGATTCTTGAAGAGAAGTACAGAGAGGTCGCGGCCAAAAATCTGGAACAAGCCACAGAAGAGACGCGGTCAAAATATGAGGCGGAAATAAAAACGCTCAAGGACAGCATCCATAATCTTGAGCAGAAGGAAACGGAAAATAAGCAAATCATAGAGTCGCTTCATGAAAAACTGAACGCGAAAAACAATGATACAGAATCTCAAAATCCAATACCGTCCGGCATCTCGGCGCTCATGCCCTTTGGAATCGCATCGAACATTTCAGTCAAAAGAAGCGGTCCCGACACAATAATCAGCGACACATTCAACAAATCCAGATATTTCGTCCACCTCAGCGCCGACCACAGAACCATCGTCATCAGGCCTCATGAACAAGGAAATGTCATTTGTATGAACAATACAATTATCTTGGAAAGACTCGGGCTGATCTCTCCCTTCAACGGCCCTTATGATATGATCTCCGAATATAGCCCGATGTATGGGGGAATTCAAATATATCTTTAAATGTTCAAACTTTAAATGTTCAAACTTTAAATGTTCAAACTTTAAATGTTCAAACTTTAAATGTTCAAACCATTTTTTCGGCAATCGGATCGCAAAATTAAGACACATAAGTATAACACATAAGTATAACACAAAAATAAAAACGGGGCGCCTCGAGCAACCCCCTGTAACGCAATCCTTTCCCGTTAAAAATTCACCGGGGTGCCGCAGGCACCCCTAAAATACAACCCACCCCCCTGTTAAAAATCACAGGGGTGCCGAAGGCACCCCTGAAACGCATCCGGCCCCCAAGTCCAAATACAAAATTGCGACCGGAGCCGAAGGCGGAGGAAGCACATTTTGACCATTATCTTACACATCGACATGGACAGCTTTTTCGCGTCCGTAGAAGTCCGCGACAAGCCGGAATTAAAAGACAAGCCTGTCGTCGTCTGCTCAAAAACATACCAAGCGGGAGACATGCCGCGCGGCGTGATCAGCGCCGCCTCTTATCCCGCGCGCAAATACGGCCTGCACTCGGCCATGCCGATATCCGAAGCGCAAAAGCTTTGCCCCGATGCCATTTTTCTGCCGATGAATCACGCCCTGTACAAACAGGTGTCGGAACACGTCGTCAAAATCATCCAAACCCATACGAAAACGGTTCAGCAGGTCAGCATTGATGAGGCTTACGCGCTTTTGAAAGAAAACGCCAATGCCGTCGATGCCGCCAATACCACAAATACCGCCAATACCACAAATACCGCCAATACCACAAATACCGCCAATGCCGCCAATGCCGTCGATGCCGCCGATACCACAAATACCGCCGATACATATGGCAAAGCGAAAGAAATCGCCGAAAAAATAAAAGCCGACATCTTCGCGGCTGAGAGGATTACATGCTCTATCGGCATCGCGCCGAATAAATCCGTTGCGAAAATCGCGTCGGGATTTCAAAAACCGGATGGGATGACAATCGTTCGCCCCGAGGGTGTCGCGGATTTCTTGGCGCCGCTGCCGGTCTCTAAAATTCCCGGCGTCGGCAAAAAAACGCAAGAAACGCTGGATTTGTTCGGCATTCAAACGGTCGGTCAGCTGGCAAAAGCCGATAAACGTCTGATTTATGAAAAGCTCGGTAAACACGGCATGGATTTTTGGGACATCGCGAACGGAACAGATACGTCTGTTGTCATCGAAACCGCTGACGCCAAATCCATCGGCCGATTTTTTTCAATCACCCCTTACACGAATGACCCCGCAGCGATTCAAATGGGTTCTGAATCCGTTTGTGAAGAGGTTCACACAGTTTTAACGGCAAAAAAAATGTTTTTCAAAACAATTTCCGTCAGCCTCCGGTACACCGATTTCACAACGGCGTCAAAATCCAAAAGCCACACCGTCCACACATCTGATATTTTTTTCCTAAAGCGCCACGCTTTTGAAATGCTGGAAGAACTGATGGCTGCAAACGAGAAAAATAAAAAAATCCGGCAAATAAGCGTCGGCGTTTCAAACCTAAAAAAGACGGACGCCGCGCAAATGCAGCTGACAGATTTCTTTTAAATTTCGGGAACGTAAGCGCTGAGGGGAAAGAAGGGAAAAGGGGAATTCTGAATTATTGTCTAACGTCTTTGAAAAAGCGTTCAAACAAAAAAGAAATAAATGAAAAGCTTCAATTTACCATGCGTATTAATTCAAATGAGTATTAATTCAGAATTGTTTCAATAAATTCAAAAAAAGGAAAAACGGATCGGAAAAACTATGGGTTGAGTGATTTGATGCAGGTGGTTTATTCATGACCGATACTTTAAAGCCTCCCTTTTTAACGATTGCCTTGACAGGAACACCGGGCACGGGAAAAACCGAGGTTTCAAATAAACTTGAAGCGGAAGGCTATCATGTTCTTCATTTGACGGAGTTCATCAAAGAGCAGCAGATTCCTTCAGAAAGGGATACAGAAAGAAATTGTGACGTCGTTGATCTGGATGCCTTGGAAATAGCCGTTTTTGAATATCAGCAGCAGGCCTGCCGGCAATACAACAATCACTTTTTTGAAAACAAATTAACGTTTGAAGACTTTCATAAAAATACCGCTGATTTTCCCGTTTTACTGATTGAAAGCCACATGTCACACTACTTATGCGATTTATGCGTTGTTCTTCGAACACACCCGAACACGCTGAAAACCCGTCTTGATGAACGCGGCTATTCCGAAAAGAAAGTCATGGAAAACCTTTTAGCCGAATCCATCGACGTTGTTTTGTGCGACTGCTACGATTACTGTCGCCGCGTTTATGAAATCGATACAACCGATACCACTGTTGAAGAAACAACGGCTTGCATGAAAGAACTGATTCACGCGCTCTATGACGATGAATTGAAAAAATATTTGGAACTGAATTCCAAAATAACCTCCTGCGCCGAAGATCAAAAAGTGCAGCAGGCGATTGCGGCCGATGTGACGTTTTCCGAGATTCTCAGCACGATATAGGCAGAAGACGACGGCGCCACCGTTTACACCGATGACAACGAGTCGGATTACATCATTGAAACAAATCCCATCCTTGTCAAATACATCCCGGGAAAAAACGATTGGAGCGAAGAATTATCTGACAGGTGAAATGGATCTGACAGATGAAATGACCTGACAGAATGAAATGGCCTGACAGATGAAAGGACCTGACAGATGAAAGGACCTGACAGATGAAAGGACCTGACAGATGAAAGGACCTGACAGATGAAAGGACCTGACAGATGAAAGGACCTGACAGATGAAATGACCGGACAGGTGAAATGGCCTGACAGATAACGTTTCGGTCACTTTTTTTCATTCAACGCTTTTGGGAAAATAAAAAAAGTTATTCATCGTTTCCTGAAACCCTTTTGATCCGGCAAACGCCTTCCACTTGTTCTATAACGTCGGCGACCGCCGGCGGAACGAACCTTCGCCATTCGCCCGTGTCGCCTTCAATCATTGATTTTCTGACTGCGGCGCCGGAATATATGTCTCTTTCATGCATTGCGGGGCGGCGGACTTCAATGCCGGCCTCTGTGAATAATTGAATGACAAGCGGATTGTTGGAATAAGCGACGTCGAATTTCGGAGACATAGACCTGACGTGCGACACCCAAAGGGCGTTGTATTCAACGTCTTGAATCGGAATGATGTAATGGCGTATCGGGAAATTTTCCAACGCTTTCAGAACCATTTCAATCCGTTCGCCTGCCGTAAACGGGTCGCGCGTCGTATGGCTTTTCTGGGCGCTTCCTATCCCGATGACGACTTCATCGGTTTCTTCCGCGATTGTTTTGATAATCTTCTCATGGCCGCAGTGAAACGGCTGGAAACGACCGATATAGATTGCTCTTTCCATTTTAAAACTCCGAAATCATTTTTCCGATGAATTGAATTGATTTTTCTTTATTCGGGCCGAGCGGCGACCCGGCAACGATTTGCGTCACGCCCGCCTTCTCTAACTCTTTGACTTTGCCGATACAATCATCAAGGCTGCCGGTGATTGAAAACCTGTCGGCGATTTTATCGGTGACAAGCGCATTCAAGTCTTTGAACCGGCCTTGTGAAATCGCGCCTGCAATTTCCTGCCGCACGGCAGCGGAAACGCCGTGCCTTTCAAGCACCGACACCGACGCGCCGGCAACGATAAACGCGACAACGGGTTTGGCGGCGGCATACGCTTTTTCCGCGTCTTCGTCGATTGAGAAACACGTATAAGCCGCCACGTCGATTTCCGCAAGCGTCTTGCCGGCCGCTTCGGCGCCTTTTTGAATCAAAGGAACGGCGGCTGTAAAATCATCCGGGTGAGAACCATTAATTAAGACACCGTTTCCGACAGCGCCCGCCGCTTCAAGCATTTTGGGCCCCTGCGCGCCGACATAAATAGGAATATCCATGGAAACAGCAGTCCTTTTCGGCCCGGCGAAATCGATTTTAGCGTTTTTCAGCCGAATGATATCACCGTCAAAAGTAACTTTACCGCCCTGCAAAAGTTCACGAACAGCGATAACCGTCTCCTTCACGGCTGTCAGCGGCTTGTCGCCGGCAATACCGAGCGCGTCCAGTGTCATTTTGTCGCCCGGCCCGATGCCCAAGATGACGCGCCCGCCGGCAATTTCATTCACGGACGCGATGCTTGACGCCGTGATGACGGGACTGCGCGTATACGGATTCGTCACGCCCGCGCCGAGTTTAATACCGTCCGTCGCCGATGCCAAAACAGCAATCGTAGAATAAACGTCGCGGTTATTGTGATGATCGGTCACCCACACGTATTCAACACCCTGTTCCTCGGCGGCTTTCGCGTAAGCCGCGATTTGAGCGGCAGGCTCGTTTGGGACAAATTCAATGCCGAATTTCATTTTTCTCACTTAATTTTATTAAAACAAAAATTTCAGAATAAACTGTTTATTGTGACGGAACTTATATATCTTATCTGAAAAAATACATCGAATCTTAAATCACTATCGATTCAGACTCGATTCAAACTCGATTCAAACTCGATTCATAACTCGATTCATAACTCGATTCAAACTCGATTCAGACTTGATTCATAACTCGATTCAAACTCAATTCAAACTCTAATTCATACTCAATTCATACCTTTCATTTTTCGGTGACACGATGAGCCGTCAGGAATTTTTTGAAACCGATGAGAATATCGGTGAAAATACCGGTAAGAAATCCGATGAAAAATCCGATGAGAAATTCAATCTCGCCTGCCGCGAGATTCTTCTCTCGGCGGCGGCCGGCGAAATCGCGGATGAAAAGAGTTTAACCAAGATGAAAAAGAAAGTGTGCAAAGCGTACAAACTTTCAACGCTGCCGAGCAACGGCGATATTATTCTTCGCGGAAATCCGGCGGAACAAAAAGCCGTTCGCGATATTTTGCAGCGAAAACCCGTTCGGACAATTTCCGGCGTTGCCGTTTTGGCGGCGATGACTTCCCCTGAGGCCTGCCCCCACGGCAAATGCCTGCCCTGCCCCGGCGGCCCCGATTCTGTTTTTCAATCGCCGCAAAGCTATATGGGGCGCGAGCCGGCGGCGATGCGCGCGTTTGAATTCTGTTTTGACCCGTATGAACAAGTCAGTTCCCGGCTGAAACAGCTCAACACAATCGGTCACGATGTTTCCAAAGCCGAACTGATTGTTATGGGCGGCACTTTTTCGGCGCGGACGATTGATTATCAAGAATGGTTTGTGAAACGGTGTTTGGAAGCAATGAATGACTACCGCGTTTCGCCCGAATTGTCTGATCTGCCTAAACTGTCCGATCTGCCCAAACTGTCCGATCTGCCCAAACTGTCCGATCTGCCCAAACTGTCCGATCTGCCAGAAATGCCCTGCCCTTCCAAACTGTCCGATTCACCTGAAAAGAAGGCGGAACAAGGCGATGTCGCCGCTCGCGGTGACACGCCTGTTCCCCGATACATTTCTTTGGAAGATGTTCAAAAAGCCAATGAGACGGCTGACGTGCGCAATGTCGGCATGACGCTTGAAACCCGCCCCGACTGGGCGAAAGAAGCGCATATCGATGAATTTTTAAAGCTGGGAGGCACGAAAGTCGAACTGGGCGCTCAAAGCGTCTTTGAAGACGTTCTTCTCAAAATGAACCGCGGCCACACCGTTCGCGAAACGGCCGACGCCAACCGCCGCCTTCGCGACAGCGCATTTAAAGTCGGTTTTCATATGATGCCCGGCCTCTTTGATACGGATGCCCGCCGTGATTTAGAGGGATTTCACGAACTCTGTGAAAACCCCGATTTCAAGCCGGACTATTTGAAAATATACCCGACGCTTGTAACGGAGGGAACCGAACTGTGCCGGATGTGGCAAAACGGTGAATATCACCCCATTGATGACGTGACCGGCCCCGAATTGATATCGCAAATCAAAGCAATCCTCCCAAAATGGACACGTCTGCAACGAGTCCAGCGCGACATCCCCGCCGACCAGATATTGGCGGGCATCAAGAAAAGCAACATCCGGCAGGAAGCGGAAAAACTTCTGCATGCCCGCGGCGAAAAATGCCGATGCATCCGCTGCCGGGAAGTCGGCCACAATATTTTGAAAGGAAATCCGCCGGCGCCTGAAAACATTCAACTTTTGACAGAGACATATGACTGTTGCGGCGGACAGGAACATTTCATATCATTTGAAGATTTAAAAGCCGACGTATTAATCGGATTCATCCGCCTTCGTTTCCCGAATGCGCCGCACCGCCCCGAATTGAAAAACGCGGCGCTTGTTCGCGAGCTTCACGTCTACGGCTCACTGACGCCTCTCGGCGAAACCGCTGAAACGCTTTCGGCGCCCTTAGCGGACAACAACCGTTCTTGGCAGCACCGCGGCTTTGGCAAAGAGCTTTTGCAGAAAGCCGAAGAAATCGCGGCGGACGGCGGCTATGAGAAGATATCGGTCATCAGCGGCATCGGCGTTCGCGGATATTACAAGAAATACGGTTACGTTTTTGACGGCGTTTACATGACAAAAAAGTTGTGATACGGCGCATTCTCTTTTTTATCGACAATGGTCACCTCGTTTGCGGCCGGAGTCATACACCTCACACCATACAGCATTACATTCGACATCAAAAAACGATTATCGGTCGAAGTGACGAACTATTTTTACATATAAACTTTCTGAAAAAAATAAATTCGGAAAGCATATCATTGTTATTGATTTTCAATTCAGCATGCGAGTGAAGCCGATATTTCCGTCCGCATGCGGACAGAATTAAGGGTTTAAACGAGCCAACCGGCAACTTCCTGAAGATTCCGTCCGCATGCGGACGGAATTGAGAGCTAAAAAAGACCAACAGGTAAGTTCAGAAGATTCCGTCCGCGCGCGGACGGAATTGAGAGCTTTAAAAAGCCATCAAGTAAGAAAACGAAACATCAACGTTTTTCAAAAACATCTCTTACAGTTTTTTCGCCGGCCGTTGCATTTTTTATTTGCATCGCCGGCGATTTTGTAATTTTGTATCTATTTTGCCTTTACGACCGCGGCTAAATTACACCGCAGCTGCCTTTTCAGCTCTCTTTTCCATGAACTTCAAAGCAAGCATCATTCCGATACCGACAACAGCGCAGCATGACGCAATCAGAAAAGCCGGAAACATGAGGCTGATATCATCGGCGGCGATGTTTTTATAATAACCGGCGATTTGCGACGAAATGATTGCGCCGGCGCCAAAGCCCAGCAACACAAATCCGTAGTTGGTCGCCATGTGCTTCGGTCCGAATATGTCGGCAGTCAGCGACGGGAACGTGCTTAACAGTCCGCCGTAGAAGAAACCGATCAACGCGATTAACACGTAAATCCAATAACCGTTCACGGAAATGACGAAAAGCGAGAGAATCGCGCTTCCGGAAAGCAAGATTATGATTGTGTTCTTTCGCCCGACCTTATCGGAAACAATGCCCCAAAACAGACGGCCGAAGGAGTTGAACATGGAAATTGCCAAAACACCAATCGTCGCGGTTGCGGCAAGCCCTTTGGCGACCGCGATGGGCTTTGCGAAGCCAATCATCATAAGCCCGCCCATGCAAGCCAGCATGAATGTGACAACGATAAAATAAAACTGAGGCGTTTTGAGCATCTCTGTCGGCGTATAGTCTTTGATCGTTTTTGCCGGAGAGGCGCCGGCCGCGGGGGTCCCAAGCTGCGCTCCTTCGGGCGGGTTTTTCAAAAACAGACTGCCGATTGTACAAACAACCAAAAATATCGCGCTGAGAATCATGAACGTTTTCGGCTCGCCGACGCCGGCGCCGCCGTAAGTTGTAATCAAAACCTCAACGATCGGCGTGAACACGACACCGCCGAATCCGAGTGCGGAGACAATGACTCCCGTAACAAACCCTTTCTTATGCGGGAACCACTTTTGGGCGCAAGCGATGGTTGTGGAGTATGTAAAACCCATGCCGATACCGCCCATGACACCGTAAGTGACCCACAGCATCCATGAATATTCAGCCGTCACAAAAGATGCCAAAAAGAAGCCGGCGCTTAAAATAATACCGCCGGTGAAAACAACAATACGGGTTGTATATTTAACAGCAAGCTTGCCGCCGATTACGCTTCCGATGGTCAGCGTGGCAAGCAGGAGAGAGAACGTAAGCCCGGCCGCGGCGTTGTCGCCGTTAAAAATGCTGTCCGCGATACCTGTTTGGAAGACACTCCAGATGTATGCGATGCCGAGGGTGAGTTGAATTGCGATTGCCGCGAGTACAGTATAAAGACCTTGATTTTTCATAAGAGGATTTCCTCCGTTTTTGACGAATACGAGTCGGGACAGCTGTCAAGAGTCAAGTGACAAGAGTCAAGTGACAAGAGTCAAGTGACAAGAGTCAAGTGACAAGAGTCAAGTGACAAGAGTCAAGTGACAAGAGTCAAGAAACAAGATGACAATCTGCCGGCCTCTCACGCCGGCAAACAAACCATTCCGTGCCGGCATGCTCGATTATTAGAAATATAAATGCGCCGCCATGTTTTCGGATATGTCCGCCTGCCTCGGCGCGCGTGAGGCATTCATTTGTACCGGTAGCAGCGATAAGCCAACTATCAGACATGTGCCAATGTTTTTGCTCATGTCACTTCTTGTATATAATTCAAACCCTGAAAACTCAATCTGAGAGGGTTTTTCATACAATTCATCAGAAATCGGAAAATAAAAAGAGTAACGCAAGGAATGATTTTTTTTCGTTTCATCCCTTGACATATCTTAAAAAATCTTTTTTTCAACCTTTATTTTTCAACCTTTTTTTTCAAATTTTTATTCAAACCTTTTCTTCAAACCCTTTTTCAAATCTTTATTCAAACCTTTTCTTCAAACCCTTTTTCAAACAATCATTTGCCCCAAAACGGTTTGCCTTTTCGGCGAATCACCAGATATTTTTCAAGCGTTTCCTGTTCATCCGGCGTCAGCGTATTAAATATTTCAAATTCCAAAACTCTGGAATCGCTTTCGGGAATGTGAACATACAAAATGTCTTCTTCTTTTATCTGGCGCCCGACGGTGACGCCGTCAATGGCCATTGCGACTTCCATGCCGACGGTGGCCTTTTGGACTTTCTTGCCGTTTAGTTCCAAGCCTTTGACCGTGCCGACAACCGTTCCGTCCGGCAGCATGACATCCGTGTTGTTTTTAACAACGCCGCCCAAAATGCGAACGCCGACAACGGCAGGTTTGCTTTGGCGGAAAACGCAGCCGGGCAGTATTTTAAACTGACAGGGCTTAACCAGTGTGTCGGAACGGAGTTTTTCAAGTTCCTCTTCCTGTTCTTTCACGAATTCCTGATAGTCGTCTAAAATGCGGTAAATGACATCGTTTTTAAAGACGCGAACAGCAGGCGTGGTGTCCATCAGCTCCAGCGCGTCAGGATTGACTTTGACGTTAAACGCTAAGATAACGGAATACATAGAGTCATAAATCGTGGACGCTTCCATGACATCGCGTTTGGTCACGTCGCCAACTTCCGCTTTTTGAATTTGAATGCCGGCTTTTTTGAACTCGTGTACCATGGCTTCCAATGAACCGATTGTGTCCGCCTTAATCATAACGCCGTCATTATCGGTTTGGATTTGAACGTCATCGATTTCGGATTTGACCTTGGCGATGACATCATCCAGCGTTTCGGGCGTTGCGGAAATCAGCGGCGCGCCCGCCAGCGCGTTCTCGATATCCGGCGCCGAGATTTTGACACCGGCGGCGGCCGTTATTTTTTGGATTGGTTTGAATTTGCTTTCATACCTGATCTCGCTCAATTCTCTTGGTTTTAAGAGGGCGCGGACTTTGGTAACGATGGGGTCGCCGAGGCAGCCGATGACGACAGTATCTCCTTTTTGAAGGGTTCCGTCATACAAAATAACATCAATGGTTGTCCCAAGCCCTTTTTCTTCCTTTACTTCGAGCACCGTGCCGATGCCGGGGCCGTTCACGTCATAACGCAGCGTTGCTTCCAAAAAGCGTTGCGCTAAACCGAGAAGAACCAACAAAACATCGGAGATGCCTTCGCCCGTCAAACCGCTGATCGGGACGACACCAAACGCTTTTGTATAATCTGTTATGCGGTCAAAGCGGTCAGCGCTGAGTCCCTGTTCATATAGGTGGCCGATGACATTGTAAAATTTTTGTTCAAACATGGCCTGAACTTCGGGCGTCTGTTTTTTGAAAGTGGTATTGAAAGGTTCGCCTTTGAAGACTTTCCACCCCTGGATTCTGTCAATCTTGTTTGTCACCACGATAAACGGCGTTTTAAAGCGTTTTAAAATGTTCAGGCTTTCAATTGTTTGCGGTTTGAACCCTTCATTAATGTCCACAACAAGAATCGCCAAATCCGCAAGCGAGCCGCCGCGGCTGCGAAGCGTTGTAAAAGCGTGGTGGCCGGGCGTATCAATAAACAATAAGCCGGGAACAATAAATTTATTGACCAATTTATTATCGCCGCATTTTTCAGCAATAACATTGATCGGCACCTCTGTCGCGCCGATGTGCTGGGTAATCGCGCCCGCTTCGCCCTTAACGATTGCCGTACCGCGTATTTGGTCCAAAAGCGTGGTTTTTCCGTGGTCGACGTGCCCCATCACACAAACAATCGGCGTCCTTAAGTTTTTTCCGCTCATCAAAATCACCTGAAAAACGAAGCCATCCGCTTCGGTATATGAAAATAAAATATCTGTTTAATCTCTGTTTAATTAATAGAATGAATGAACAAAATATGCCGTTGAAGTATAAAAAGCTTTGAAGAGGCATATCGCTCTACTGCGGAAACAGCGCGGAAACAGCGCAGAAACAGCGCAGAAACAGCGCAGAAACAGAATGACAGCAACGCCATCCCATTATAAAAACATCACGTCTCAAATCCGAATCCGATTTACCTTGGCAAATAAAGATTAAAAACAAAAGAACAAAAAAACAAAAACAAAAACAAAAAACCGATCAGAATAAAACAAATAAATCATAAAACCGAGCAGAAGAAAACAAACAAAACATAAAACCGATCAGAAAAAAACAAACAAAACATAAAACCGAGCAGAAAAAAACATACAAAAAACATACAACCACCTCCATTTTCGGAGTTGGGCGATGCGTAGCAGCGCACAAATTCGAAAATGGAGATTTCTGCCAAAAAATAACAAGAAATAGCAAACAATATTTTTTTTGAAAAAAGCAAGTGAAAAGAGACAAAACGAAGAAAAACAAGATGAAAAGAGACAAAACGAAGAAAACAAGATGAAAAGAGACAAAACGAAGAAAACAAGATGAAAAGAGACAAAAAGACGAAAACAAGATGAAAAGAGACAAAAAGACGAAAACAAGATGAATAGAGACAAAACGAAGAAAACAAAACGAAGAAGCAAAAAGAAGAAGCAAAAAAACAAAAAAAAAGAAACAAAATCAAACAAATACGTTTGATTTTGATTCCTGAATTATTCGTAAAGGCAAACGTCTTCGCATCTCATGTAGGACAAGAGGACGCCTTCGCCGAAGTGGATCTTGATTTCGCGTTCCGCGGCTTCGGGGGAGTCAGAGGCGTGAACAAGGTTTCTGCCTGTGTCCATCGCGAAGTCTCCGCGGATTGTTCCGGGGGCCGCCTCGGCGGGTTTGGTCGCGCCGTTGATTGCGCGCATAATCTTAATAGAGTCTTTTCCTTCAACCACCAAAGACAGGGACGGCGAAGATGTGATAAACTCAACAAGGCCGGCGAAGAAAGGTCTTTGCGCGTGTTCCGCGTAGTGTTCTTTCGCTTTCGCTTCTTCCATGACGGCAAATTTCATGCCGGAGATTTTGAGGCCTTTTCTCTCGATTCTGGAGAGTATCTCACCCATCAGACCGCGCGCGACGCCGTCGGGTTTAATCATAACATATGTGCGTTCCATAAAAAATCACCATTGTAATACTGAATAAAATTAAGTCATTAATAAGTGAACTTTAAGTTAAAAGTTAAGTTAAAAGTTAAGTTAATTAAGTTAAAAGAATGAGAAATTCAAAAATAAAAACGGAAAATAAAGTCGGATGACTTTACTTTCTTTTCTGTTCGGCACGGCCTTTTTCGGTCCAGATGGTTTTTCTCGGCAATCTTCCCATTGTCAAATTGTTTTGGCACTTGGAAGAGCATAAGAAAAAGGTTGCGCCGTCTTTCTTGACGTAGAGTTTACCGGTGCCGGGCTCAATCATCGCTCCGCAGAAACTGCATTTTCTTTGTTCCATTTTGCATCACCGTTATCTCATTGTCAATTTTTTGGCTTCGCGTGAGGTTTCGATCAACATCAAGATGTCGCCGATACGAACGGGACCGACACAGTTTCTTGTGATGACACGGCCCTTGTCGCGGCCTTCTAAAATTTTGCACTGGATCTGACTTGCTTCACCGTGCATGCCGGTGTTTCCGATAACTTCAATTACTTCTGCCGGAAAACCGTTTGCGTTATTTGATTCGTCTGCCATAATTCATCTCTCCTTTCGGTTGATATGTTTACAAATCATTTCTTGAGAGCGGCGACTTTTGATGCGACATCGCTGACGAGTTCGGCGGCTTTTCCCGCGTCTGTAATTGCGACAGCCGCGCATCCGACCATTAAGCCGCATGCTGCGCCGAGGTCTTTCTGTTCTTTAACAAAAATGTATGCTGCACCCTTTTCTTCACAAAGCGGGCCGAGGTGGGCGATAATTTCAACGGGTTCAACGTTTTCGGCGATGACGACGAGTTTTGCAGTGCCTCTCTCGATTGTCTTTGTCGCTTAGTTGGTGCCTTTCTTAATTTTGCCGGTGTCTCTTGCGGTTTCAACAGCTTCTAACG
>Ga0123353_10005968_pt1 | contig 16120 bp, 13 predicted proteins | sample TergutLab28metaG_3_FD_92763 | JGI IMG/M metagenome (GOLD analysis project Ga0123353, IMG submission 92763) | Labiotermes labralis P3 segment gut microbial communities from Petit-Saut dam, French Guiana - Lab288 P3 | ecosystem: Host-associated > Arthropoda: Insects > Digestive system > Gut ... | reverse complement strand
TTTTGGGCAGCATGTCGAAGGTGCCGTCCTCCTCCATGGCCTTCAGCTGGCCCAGGCGCTTGATGCGCCGCTGGATGGTGTTGAAGTTGGTGAGCATGCCGCCCAGCCACCGCGCGTTGACGAAGGGCATGCCGCAGCGGATGGCCTCCTCGCGGATGCTGTCCTGCGCCTGCTTCTTGGTGCCCACGAACAGGACGACGCCGCCCGCCTCCGCCACGGAGCGCACGTAGAGGTAGGCCTCCTCCAGCTTGCGGACCGTCTTCTGCAGGTCGATGATATAGATGCCGTTGCGCTCAGTGAAGATATAGGGCGCCATTTTTGGGTTCCAGCGCCGGGTCTGGTGCCCGAAGTGAACCCCCGCTTCGAGCAATTGCTTCATGGATACGACTGCCATAGACTGATTTTCCTCCTTATCTGTTTTGCCCCACCACGCGCAAAGTTGGATTAGCGCGTGTGTGTAAATGAACTACGTCTCCCGTGGGAGCCGTAATGACAAACTATTATAACACAGTGTTTTTGAAAATGCAAGTATTTTTTTGGGGTTTTTGGAATGAATTCAATATTGAAACAGAAAGCTTGCTTTGCTATAATAAAGCCACGGTACGGGAGGGACCCGTGCCCAATGCCATTCCTCCAGAATGGCATAGTAAGAAAGGGGGACACAATGGACATTCTGAACGTGCTCATGCAGATGTTCGGCAACGGCTGCGCCGGCGGCGCATGCGCTGGGCAGGCGGCACAGGCGGCCACCGAGGCCGCCACGGCGACAACCGCCCTGGGCGGCTTTTCGGGCCTGATGGGCCTGCTGTGCAAGCTGTTCGGGCTCGGCTGCTAAAAAGGCAGGTATGGAAAAGGGCGTTCCGGCGGGTCTCCTCGCGGGAGGCTCCCGCCGGAACGCACATTTTTTGTATTTCCGCAAAATTTTGCTTGCGTTCCCCGAAAATTTATGATACAATAGACAAAATAAATTTTGCAAGGAGATGTTATACATGGATTTCAAAAGTTTCTTTGATACGCTTGCGACGATATTTTCGGTCGGCACGGACGTCATGAAATTTTTCAACGGCATCCTCAAATACACCGGCACCGTCGTGGACGCTTTGAAGTGGGTCATCGACTTCGTCGGCGGCCTGGGGAACGGCGGCAGCATCGGCGACCTGTTCAGCGGCCTGTTCTAAAATTTTTCCGCAAAAGTGGCCCGGCTGGGGTTTTGCTCCGGCCGGGCCGTGTTTTTATCAGAAAATTTACAATCAGTTCATCCGTTCCGGCGCGGCTTATAGTATAATAAAGGTAAGATGGGAGGGTTCGGGTTGTTTGGTTACGTGCGAATCTGCAAGCCGCGCCTGACCTGCGGGGACTACGAGCTCTACCGGGGGGCCTACTGCTCCCTGTGCAAGGCGCTGGGACGGCGCTACGGGCCCTTTGCCCGGCTGACGCTCAACTACGACATGGCCTTCTACGCCCTGCTGGCCCTTGCGGCGCAGGAGGAGGGCCCGGCGTTCTCGCCCGGGCGTTGCAGCTTCAACCCCGCGAAGAGATGCCTGCGCTGCCGCGGCCCCTCGCTGGATTTCGCCGCGGACGTCTCGATGCTCCTGGCGTATTACCAGTGGCGCGACAAGCTGGAGGACGGCTCCTTTTGGGAGCGGCTGCTGTGGGCCCTGCCGGGGCCGTTCTTCCTCCGGGCGGGCCGGCGGGCCGGGAGGCGCGCCCCGCAGGCGGACCGGATCGTGCGCACTGCGGTGGCGGCGCAGCGCCTGGTGGAGCAGGGGCATGGGGCGATCTCGATCGACGGCTGCGCGCACCCCTCGGCCCACGCGCTGGGGGGGCTGTGCGCCCTGCTGGACGGGCGCCTGTACCGGCTGGGGTACCTGCTGGGGCGGTGGGTGTACCTCATCGACGCGGCGGACGACTATGACGGCGACGTGAAGCACGGGCGGTTCAACCCCTTCAAGCTCTGTCCAAGCGATCCGTGGGAGATGCTGGCTGCCACGGCGGCGGAAATAGAACGCGCATGGAACGAACTTGGCCCAATCCGCTATAGCGCTATTTTTGAGAATATATTGACCTTGGGCCTGGCAGGGGTGGAGAGGAGTGTGCGCCATGAAAAGCCCGTATGAAATCCTGGGCATCCCGCAGAACGCCGACGAGGCGGCGCTGCGGGACGCCTACCGCAGGCTTGCCCGGGCCTGCGAGGGCGACGCGCGGCGCATGCGGGAGCTCGACGACGCCTATGACGCGATCATCCTGTCCAGGGGCAAAACAGGCTATAGGGAGCAGGGGAATGCGCAAACGGAATTCGGGGATATCCGGCGGCAGCTGCACGCCGGGCGCTTCGACGACGCGCTGACCCTGCTGGACGGCATGCCGCCCCAGCTGCGCACGGCGGAGTGGTACTACCTCAAGGGCTGCGCCCAGCGGGGCCGCGGCTGGCTGGAGGAGGCGGAGTCCAACTTCGCGCAGGCGTCCCAGATGGCCCCGGAGAACGGCGAATACCGCGCGGCTTGGGACCAGATGCGCGAGGACCGGGGCGGCGCCAACCGCGGCAGGAGCGAGAGCGACGACGTGTGCTGCAAAATCTGCGCCGGGCTGACATTTTTAAATTGCCTGTGTGAGTGTTGCCGATGACCAAGATCAAGAGCCTTGCCCTCTCCGGCGTGTTCGCCGGGCTGTCCCTCGCGCTGATGTGGACGGGCTCCTTCATCCCGTCGATGGACTACGCCCTGCCGGCCATGGCGGGCATGCTCACGCTGCTGCTGGTGCTGGAGCTGAATTCCCTCTGGGCGCTGGGCGTATATGCCGCGGCGGCGGCGCTTTCGCTTTTGCTGCTGCCCACCAAGGGCGTCCCGCTGCTCTATGCCATGTTTTTCGGCTATTACCCCGCGCTCAAGTCCACGCTGGAGAGAAGGCTGCCCGCCTGGCTGGCCTGGATCTGCAAGCTGGCCGCCTTCAATGCCGCCGTGGTCTCCGCCTATGTGCTGGCCACGAAGGTGTTCAATATCGACCTGGACGACTTCGGCGAGACCTTCGGGCGCTGGGCAAAAATCGTGATGCTGGCCGTGGGCAATTTTTCCTTCTGGATGTACGACTACATGGTGCTCAGCGTGTTCGCCGGGCTGTACCGCAAACGTTGGCGGAAGAAGCTGCACAAGCTGATGGGCAGGACCGGGTGAGGGAGTGGCCAAATGAAGAAAGCAGCCGTCATATTACTCATTTTTGTACTGGCAGTCGGCATGTTCGCGCTTGCCCCGGCGGCAATGGACCGGGACGAGGCGAACCAGTTGTGCGACGAGATTCTGTCTATGGAGCTGCCCAGGCTGCGCAATTTCCAGCTTCCCAACGGCGCGATCCCCATGTACGACATCCGGGGCGGCGGGCAGAGCAAGCTCACGCCCTATTTTTCCTGCTCCGCGGCGCTGGGGCTGCTGGCCGGGGGCGATACCGAGGCCGCCGGACGGTATATCCTCTGGCACTTTGCGCACCTGGAGGGGGCGGGCACGATCTACGATTACACCATCCGGGTGGAGGACGGGGAGATAACCGAGATCCCCTCATACGACTATGACTCCGTGGACTCCTACGCGGCGTTGTTCCTGATCCTGCTGGACGAATACGCGAAAGCCGGCGGCGACAGGGCGCTGATCGGGGCGCACGCGGAGGACATCGCCCGGGTGGTGGCCGCGATGGATGGCGTGAGACAGTGGGGCCTGACCTACGCCAAGCCCGACTATAAAGTATTTTACCTGATGGACAACTGCGAGGTTGCCGCCGGTTACCGGGCGGCGGCCTCGCTGTGGGGTATGCTGGGGAATTCCCGGCGGGCCCTGTGGTGCGGGCTGCAGGCGTGCTGCGTCAGGCTGGCCGTGAATTTACGTCTATGGAATTGCCGCGCAGATAGCTATGACTACGCGCTGCGAAACCCATCGGACCCGGCTGTATTCTACCCCGGCGCCGCGGCCCAGCTGTTTCCCGTCGCGTTCGGCCTGATATCGCCCGCCTCCGGCCGGGCGAGGCGGCTGTACGAGGGCTTTCTTGCCGGGCAGCCGCAGTGGCTGGAGGGCCACAACGGCGGCGACTATCCCTGGGCCATCCTGGCCCGGGCGGTGCTGGCCATGGGGGACACGGACACCGCGGCGGAATATCTGCTTGCGGTGAAGGGCTTCTATATGGACGGGGGGGCCTCCGGCCGCTGGTATTGCCAGGAATCGGGCCTGGCCGTGTGGGCGGCCGCGCGGCTCAGGGGCATGGACACCTGATATGGCCTGCTTTTCACGGAAAGCAGGTCTATCTTTCTTTTAATCAAAAGGAGGTCTGTTATCAATGAAATTTGCCACGGTTTGCGCCTGTGTCCTCACGGCGCTTCAGTTGCTGTTCCTCAACGTGGCCTACGGGCCGTGGGGCGCGGCCGAGGGGCCGGAGCCCCTGCCCGTCGCGCCGGGCAACGACATCAGCGGAGATTCGTCCATCTCGCCCTCGGTGCTCTACGCCGCGCAGGTGCAGAACGTGGCGCAGGGGTACTACAACGACGCCTGCCGCGAGCGGTACACCGTGCGCAACGCCAACGCGGCGCTCACCCATGAGCTCGCCTCGGGCCTCTGCAAGCGGGCGTGCCTGCGCTCCCCCGCGGGCGGCGTATACCTGGAGGACACCATGGACGTGTTCTACACCGCCGGGGGCAAGACCTGGTACGCGGCGGGCTCCGCGCAGAAGGGCCGCGTCAACGCCATCCGGCTGGGGCTGTACTACCTGGAGGCCCACGTGCGCGATCTGAACTTCCCCCTGCTCTCCGGCGGCGCGTTCTGGGCCGACAAGACCTACCACGTGTACGGCGACAGGCTCTACCAGGAGCTGGCCCTCTACGCCTCCAAGCCCACCACGGCCCTGCAGCGCTTCGGCCTGGAGGCGCGGATCCCCGCCTGCCGCGTGGCCGCGATGGAGCAGAAGGAGGGCTATGCCGCCTTTGACATCAAGGACGTCGGCGTGGTGGGCTTCATCATCCCCGCCGACGGCTCCTCGGGCGAGGTGACGGTGACCATCGAGAAGGGAGACTATGTCTTCCGGCAGACGGCGGCCTACACCCCCGGCACGGGAGTCAACGCCAACGACGAGAGCGGCGGCTACGCCCTGAACAGCGTGCGCTTCGGCAACCGGATCTACACCGACACCACCCACAGCTTTGCGGGGATTGCCGCGGCGGCCGAGGAGGAGCGCAGCCCTCTGGGCGCGGGCGACATCGCCGTGGCGGCCAACGACGACGGCGCCCGGTTTATCAAATATGAGGCGCTGCGGGGCTGCTACCTGTTCGGCATCAACGGCACGGGCTTCAACGAGGCCTGGGAGGACAGGGATAGGCGCTTCGAGGCCCCCATGAGCTTTACCAGCAATACGGACAGGGATATCTATGTGCGCACGAACGGGGCCAACGGCTGCCTGGAGGCGGCGGCCGTCCTGGACGAAGGTGGGCGGCTGGCCCCCGTACAGGTCCAGGTGTGCAAGAACTTCCAGGGCGATGGCGGCGAGCCCTTCTACAGCGTGAAGGATTGGATGTACGGCGACTCCTTCTTCCCGCTGCGGCTGAAGGGCGGCGAGCCCCTGTCCCTGACCTTGCTCAACCTCTACCAGAACTGGGGCAAGATGCCGCTCAAGCAGCTGTCCTCCATCGAGTTCCACGTGTCCTACTACCATTTGTCCACCGGCGTGACGGAGTCCAACTGCATCGCGCCCTACTTTGTCTTCCAGCGCGACGGCTGGATCCTGCCCGATTTCCGCGGGTGCTCGGGACTCATGTGGACCGAGCAGCCGCAGTTCAACTCCGTGGGCAGGCTCTACGCCCCGTCCTACCAGCGCTCGGTTTTCAAAAACCTCAAGAGCGAATACATGGCCTCGCGCATCGATTCCGCGGGTCTGAGCTACGCCGACATCACGACAGCCTACCGCAGCGACTGCGGCAGCTACGACTACACCCTGCGCCACACGGAGTTCCCCCAGACGGACGAGAACCGCACGTATTACACCCTTGACCTCACGTTCCGGCGGGATATCACGTTCAAGAACGCGCGCCGGGACTTCGCGCTGTTCTCCTTCGACGGGCGGGACGTGAGCTTTGGGAAGGCCGGCTATTTGGACGAAAACAACCAGCCGCAGGTCAAGGCCCTCGATCTCTCGAAGAGCTTCACGCAGTACATCCCCCTGGGTAACGACTGCCCCTATTTCGGCTATTTCGACATGCGGCGGCCCGCGAACGTGCACTGGAGCATGGGCATGAACTTCGCGCTGATCGTCAAGGACAGCGAGATCACCGTAGGCGGTGAGCCCTTTGACGGCGGCTTCGCCTTCAAGAACGACTATGACGGCAAGATCAATACCGGCGCGCTGGCACTGGACGCCGAATGCCTGGCCTTCCAGGCGGGGGACCGCATCCGGGTGGACTTCGTCCTGCTGCCCTGGGGGAAGGGCGACGAGCCCAGCGACGCCCAGGTACGCGCCGTCCGGGAGGATAGCGCCCTGCATCCTTTGACGGTCGCAGCTACAGTTGGCAGCGTGATCCCGGACACGGCGCTGCCCATCGTCGAATGCGAGGAGGGGCTCGCGCAGTTCACCCTCGGCGGTGGGAGCGGCGGCGCGCCGGTCAGGTATGCCGTACGTGTCAACGGCTTCGCGCAAAGCGAATGCCCCACGCTCAAGCGCAGGGCAGGGGATGATTGGGTATTGGTGGAATTGGCCAGCGACACCCACGGGGACGACGGCTACACCGTGTTCTATGATCCTGTCACCGGGCTGTATGATTTCGCGTTCGTGCTGGAGACGGACGGCGGCGTGCAGGAGTACCGGGTGGGATTTTAGCCCTTCTTTTTGGCCCCCACCATCCACATCACTTGCGCGCACACCAGCGAGACGATCACCGTGATGGGGATGACCACACCCACCTCGAGCCCCGGTGCGAACAGCAGGGCGGCAACGCCCGCCAGCACCGGGGCGATTGTCACGCGCCAGTACTTGCGCAGGTAGCCCGCCAGCAGCGCGCCGAACAGCGCGGGCAGCAGCTGCTGGAAGGCCGGGGCCACGGGGCTGTCCTGTGCGGTCAGCAGGGGCAGCACGGGCATCAGCAGCAGCACGCACACCGCGAGGATCACCGTGGTGGTGACGGCGGAGGTGGCCACCGCGATGGTGGAGACCACCTCGCCCTCCTCGCTGCTGGCGCGCACGCCGGCGCCCTTCATGGCCGCGATGGCGCAGGGCATCTTCAGGTTGGCGATGTTCCCCGTGACAAAGGCCAGGTAGGTGCCGCCGCTGCCCAGGATCGGCCCGTAGCTCAGCGATTCGATCACGGACACGGTCCAGAACAGGGGCAGGACGGCCGCGAGCACCTTCAGCAGTTGCCCCAGGGGGGGCCAGGCGTCCAGGTGCATCGTGATGGCCAGGGGGATAGCCAGCAGGAACAGCAGCGAAACCACGCAGGAGACGCGCCCCCAGGTGTGGACCTTATCGATGTAAGATTTTTGCGAAGTTGGCTTCCCCTTTAACTTCGTTATAATATTTTTTTGCGAAGTTTGATTCACGCTAACCCCTCCATTCCAGGAACGCGATCTGTTCCGGCAGTATCTGAGCGAACAGCACGGCCGCCCCCATGGCGGCGAACATGCTCACCGGCATGGTGAATGGCTCCGCCCATTTCCAGCCCTTCCTGCGCACGAGCAGCTCCAGCAGGAGCATCGCAGCAATTGCCGTGACGAGGGTCAGCACGGAGAGCACGCCCGCGCCGTCCCCCGCGCGGTCGGCCTCGCCCGCGCCCGCGATGGCACGCGCGACAAAGGCCGCGATCAAGCCAATGAACGCCGCCACGCTGATGAGATCGGTCCAGGCGGCGTTGCCCTTTTTCTCCACGGCCTTGCTGATCTTCGACTGGATCTTCTTCAGGAAGATGGGCAATAAGACCAATGGGAAGATGCTGCCGATGGTCATCACCCAGGCGATGGTGGAAAACGACGTGGGGTCGGTGATGGGCGCGCCGATGCCCCCGGGGATCCCCAGGCCGTCGGCCGCGGCGGTGACCGCCGTGGTCTCGTAGGTGAAGCTGCCGATGAAGTTCATGCGGATCCAGGGCAGCGCCAGCCCCAGGGCGTTGGAGAGCGCCAGCACCGTGGTGGCGATGGCGATGGAGGGCGCGATGGTGAACAGCGCGCTGGAGGTCACGGTGTCCCGCAGGGTGGATACAGGCATGCCCAGCGTGCGCCCGCGCTTCCAGGCCTTGACGAGGAAGAACAGCGACTGCCCCACAACGAAAGCGACCGCCGCGCCGCCCAGGGCAAAGACGAAGGGGGATTGCCTGAAATCTTGCATTGATATCACGCTCCCATCTCTATGTGTTGCAATTATAACAGGAAATTGACGTGCTGTCAATTCGATATTTTAGTGCTTGTATTCTGCCCGGCCCTGTGATATACTTAACCAAGGACAAGATCATCATTCTGAAGGGAGCATTCACAATGAAAAAGACCGGCAAATGCGCACTCGCGGCACTCCTGGCGATCCTCATGGCGCTGGGCACCGCCACGGCGGCTGCGGCCGCGGGCCTGCCGCAGCCCGCAGCCAATTTGGGCGCCGCCAACGCGGCCGCGCGGGAGCGGCAGATCGAGAAGGGCACCGCGCGCGGCGTCCTCTCCGATGGCCCCGTGCAGCAGTCCATCCCCGCGCCCGGCGCGCTGCGGCTGAAGGTGAAGGCCGGCTGGACGCCCGGCGACTACCTGCTGGGCTTTGAGAAGCCGGACCTCAGCGGCCTGGTCATCGAGGTGGAGATGGGCGACAGGAAGTTCGACGCGAAGTGGGACGACCGCTCCGGGTGGTTCTATGACGGCAACACGGAGTACTACTGGCGGCTCTTCGTGGTCGAGTCGGAGTTCCCCGCCACGCCGGGGGCCGTCAACGTCCCGGTGCATTTCTACGGCGAGGGATACGACTACAACAGCTGGCAGTACACCGAGTACGCCGGCACCGTGGACGTGCCCATGGTGGCCCTGTCGCTGCTCTCCCTGTGGACGGCGAACCGCGGCGTGCTGACGGCCGACGAGCCCCTGCCGACCACGCTCCTGGACGAGGGGGCGTTCACCCCGAATTTTTATTCGTTTACGCCCGGGATCTCCGGGTTCTACGCCCTGAGCGCCAGCGGCACCTTCGCGGCGGGCACCAGGCCCTTCGGCGTGCTGCTGAAGGCCTCGGACGGCACCATACTGGGCAACATGTCCAACGACCTGAAAAACCAGCCGCTGGTGTTCTACCTGGAGGCGGGCGTGGAATATTATTACGCCGTCGATTACATGTATGACAAGGACCCCGTGGCGCCGGGCGCCTTCGCCCTGACGCTGCTGGTGGCGGCCTACGCGCCGGCGGCCCTGGCGCTGAACCAAAGCAAGCAGCTCCCCCTGGGCGGCCAGAACGAGCGGTTCAACGGCATCTTCTCCTTCACGCCCACAGAGACCCGCGACTACTGCTTCCGCTCGGCGGCCGACGGCATAGACCTCGCGGCGGACCTGCTGAGCACCTCCATGGCCGTCCTGGCCTCCAACGACGACGGGCAGACCCGCTTCCTCACGCCCTGGTACTCGGTCTGGCTGGATTACGGCCTGGATTTCAAAATCGTCTACAGGCTGGAGAAGGACCAGACGTATTTCCTCTCCGTGCGCAGCATCGACGGTTACTTCTACAACTACGGCGACAACAACAGCGCCGTGGTCTGGGTGGAGGAGGCCTACCTGCGGGGCGCGGCAGGCACCGTGACGGCGATTTACGAGGAGTACCCGCCGTTTTACAATATGTTCTCCAGCAACTACGACGCGGTCACCATCTCGGCCAGCGACGAATACTTCAACTACGGCAAGGTGTATATGCCCACGCTGGTGCAGTTCTGGTATGACTACGTCGCCGTCAAGACCGGCACCACCACGGTTTCCGCCGTTGTGGTGGACAAACCGAACGTGAAAGCCCAGGCAACCGTGAGCATCACCTATAACTGGTGGCAGTGGCTGCTCGTGATCTTCTGCTTCGGCTGGTTATGGCTCTGAGCCCCGCGCGGCGACGGAAGGAGGAACGCATATGAAATTCGGCAAGAGATGGCTGGCGCTGCTGCTGGCCGCGATGCTGCTCCTGGGGCTGGCGTGCGTGCCGGCGGGGGCTGCGGCGCCCGCCATGGACGGTGCGGCATTCCTGGCGCAGCTGGACAGCCTGGGCAAGGGCGCCGATGGCACCCGCCTGGTGGTCAAGACCACCTCCAACATGGCACTGCCCGATGACTTCGGCGCGCAGGCCAGACGCGAGGGCTACAACGCCTGGCATGTCCTGCAATACGCCGACAAGGCCGCCGCCGAGCGCGCCTGCGCGCAGCTGGCACAGCAGCGCGGCGTGGTGTACGTGGAGGTCAGCCAGCGCATGCGCCTCATCGACCCCATCATCAGCAGCGGGGGCGATGCCATCGGCGAGGAGGCCCAGCCCATGTCCTGGGGCGCGCCCATGGTGCAGTCCCCCCAGATGAAGCAGGCCTTGGCCGACCAAACTCTGCCGGACACCGTGATCGCCATCATGGACACCGGCCTGGACTTTACGCACCCCTATTTTGTGGAGCACGCGGACAGGATCACCGGGCGCTTCGGCGAGAGCCAGAGCCACTACGCGCAGGACGACGACGGCCACGGCACCCACGTGGCGGGGATCATCTGCGACAATTCGCCGGACAACGTGAAGGTCAGCCCCTACAAGGTCCTTGACAACTGGGGCAGCGGCGAATGGATCTATATCGCCACCGCGACGTGCGTCGCCGCGGACGACGGCGTCGACGTGATCAGCATGAGCCTGGGCGGCGGCAGGAGCAGCGTCATGGATGACGCGGTGGCCTACGCCACGGGCAAGGGCGTGGCGGTGGTGGTCGCCGCCGGGAACAACCACGGCTGGGACGTGAGCAACGTCTCCCCCGCGGGCGCGCCGCAGGCCATCACCGTGGCCGCCGTGAACAAGGACAGCACCCCCGTCTACTTTTCGAACTGCGGCATGGGCGTGGACCTCGCGGCCCCCGGCGGCTATGCCTCCAACAATGAGCGCGACAACGCCATCAACAGCACGACCCCGCTGTTTACGGGCGCGTACTATCAGAAGTGGGCGGGCACCTCCATGGCGTGCCCCTTTGTGTCCGCCGCCGCCGCGACCATCAAATCCCTGCACCCGGACTACGCCCCCGCCGACATCGGAAGCGCCCTGAAGCGCACGGCCCGCAGGACGCCGTCCTGGGACAGCAGCATGTACGGCGCGGGCATCCTCGACTGCGTGCCGCTGCTGAACTTGCCGGCGCTCCAGCCGCCCGCCCCGAAATGGTGGGCGCCGCTGCCCGATTGGGTGCAGTGGCTGCTGCGCTACCTGTGCTTCGGCTGGCTCTGGATGTAAACCGGAATAAGCAAAAAGGCCCGCGGCAGCGCGGGCCTTTCCTGTATAGAATATGGAGTGAGAGATGCAAATGGCCACTGTCAAAATCGATTTCAGCGAGATAACCGGCAGGATCAAGCCGATGCACGCGGTCAACAACCCGCCGACCGTCCCCTGCGACACGGACGGGCTGTACGCGAAAATCAAAGAGGCGAACATCCCCTACGCGCGCCTGCACGACACCGGCGGGTATTTCGGCGGCGCGCGCTATGTGGATGTCGCGAACATCTTCCCCGATTTCGATGCCGACGAGGACGACCCGGCGTCCTATGATTTCGCCTTCACCGACAGCCTGCTCGCGGCGATGGGCAACATCGGCCTGCGGCCGTTCTACCGGCTCGGCTGCACGATCGAGAACCACCACGGGATCAGGGCATACCGGATCTACCCCCCGGCGGACCCGCACAAGTGGGCCCGGATCTGCGCGCACATCATCCTGCACTACAACGAGGGCTGGGCGGGGGGCTTCCATTACGGCATAGAGTATTGGGAGATATGGAACGAGCCGGACAACCAGCCCGCGCCGGAGGACAACCCCATGTGGCGCGGCACGCAGGAGGAATTCTTCGCGCTGTATGACATCACGGCGAATGATCTGAAGGGCAGGTTTCCCGGCCTGCGGATCGGCGGCTACGCGAGCTGCGGCTTCTCCGGGCTGGCGGACCGGGACTCGCCGCGCGCGCAATATTGGCTGGAATTCTTCCACAACTTTCTTGGGCATATCGCCGCGAAGGGCGCGCCGCTGGACTTCTTCTCGTGGCACAGCTACTCCGAGGTGAAGCATATCGCCGGTTGCGCCGTTTACGTCAGGGAGCAGCTGGACCGGTACGGCTTCAGGCGCACGCAGAGCATATTCAACGAGTGGAACCCCCGCGGCAACCTGAACCGGGGGACGGCGCTGGACGCGGCCAACGTCGCCGCGGTGATGTGCGCGATGCAGAAGCTGCCCGTCGACATGTGCATGTACTATGACGGCCAGGTGCATTCGTCGTACTGCGGGCTGTTCAGCGCCGACCACCGGTGCGTCTTCAAGGCGTATTACGCGTTCAAGGCCTTTGGCGCGCTCTACGCGCTCGGGAACGAGGCGCGCAGCGATACCGACGACGAGGACCTGTATGTGTGCGCGGCAGCCGGCGCGGGCCGCAGGGCGGCATTGATGGTCAACGCCTCAAATGAGAAAAAAGAAGTATTGCTTGATGTTCCCAACAGCATCATGGCATGCCTCGCGACAGATGAGATGCACGAATGGGAGAGCATCGGAATAAATAAGCATGGGGCGGTTGTGCTGCCGCCCCATGCTGTCTGGATGATCGATTTTGATTAGGGCACGCCCAAGCCTCGATACACCTCGCCCAGCGCGGTCAGCTTCCCCGTGCCGTAGTCGAACAGCGCCGACGCGCCGCCGTAGATATCGTCCGTGCCGAAGGGGTACCACGCGTAGCGCTCCACATAGGGCCGCCTGTCCAGCTCGCCCAGCAGCTGCTCCATGAACGCGGCGACGGCGGCGGGGTCCCCTTTCCCGGCGCCCCACGGGCTGTTCGCTCCGAAGCTGGCCAGGGCGAACTCCTTGATCCAGATGGGCTTCCTGTATTTCGCCCAGTTGCCGTCGATCATTTTCAGCACGTCGCTGACGTTTGAACTGTTGGTATAGCAGTGCATGACCATGTAATCGACGCTGCCGCCGGCTTCGCCCATGAAGGGGGCAAGCCAGTTGGCGGCCGCGGCGGCGTTGTTCGACATGGCGGGCGACCCCAGGCGCAGCCCCGTCTCCACAAGGCGCGGCCACAGCCCCACGGCCTGCGCGACGGTCATGTTCGCCTGGGTGGCGCTGTCCGGCTCGTTGAACGCCATCACGCTGCGGAAGCCCTGCTCCCACAGGCCGTGCAGGCCCAGGTCGGGGAAATCGCCCCAGACCTGTGGCTCAAAGCGTAGCCAGCCCGGCAGGCCCGTGCAGGGCGTCGTATACCAGTTGTAATACCAGGCGATATCCAGGTCCTCCACGCGGTGCAGCGTCCCCCAGCCGATGCCCTTTTTGCTCACGGGGAAGCTTCGCACCTCCGTGGGGACCCTCCCGCCGTCTGTCAGCACCGCCGTGATGCATATGGAGTGAATCGCGACCTGCGTGGTGTACCATCGATATCCCATGATGCGCGCGCCGGTCGGGAGCACATAGACCGGTTCCCCGCCGTCAAACGCGAGCTCATAATATTCGAGCTCGCCGATGGAGGCGTCCTGATACCACTGGACATCGATGGGCCCGGCCGGTACGAGCTTGCCCTCCTGCGGATATCGCACCGCGTTTTTGGCCCAGTCGGCCCGGCCATTCAGGTCCGGCACATGGGGATTGGCCAGCGCCTGCGCGTCGACATCCATCAGCTCCCACAGCTGTGAAGCGCCTGGGCCCGGCGTCCCCTGCACCAGGGCATCGCCGCTGCCGCCAATATCGATGGCCTTGCCGCTGCTTGCATTGATGATCTGATATTGCCCGTCCCTGCCCATCCGCTTTGTCCACAGCTGATGGGCCGCCCCCGTATATGCCTCCAGCCGGACGGTGCTATCCTCCGCCGCAGCCATTGCCAGGCCCGAGGCGAGCGAGCGTATGGCAAAGCATTCGTCCCCGGCCGGTTCCATCCAGAAGACCCAGGCGGCGTTGTGCCGGATGGTCGATACGTTCAGGCCAGCGCCGTCGGCCTGTATCCCGGCGGTCAGATTTTTCGCCCGGGACAGAAGCAGGTAGTATGACTTGTCTCCGTCAACCACAATACCGGCATCCTCGTAGCCCTCAAAAAAGCCGTTTGTGAGAACGCTGCTGAAGTCGTCGGTATCGGGGTAGCCATACCAGACCCGCACCGTGCTCGCGGCGTCGTAGCACGCGTCAAGCAGGCTGAGCAAGTTTATACGCGCAGAGGCTTCTACATATTCCCTGCCGTTATTGAAATGGTTGTTTGATAAATTGGGTGTCGGGCAAAACAGGCCGCGTAAGAGCAAGCAGGGGTACAGCAGGACGTCCAGGGCCTTCAGGGTGTTCAGCCGCGCGCGGTAGCTGAACTGCAGGGATTCGCCGGGCGCGAGGCTGCTCTTTTCCGCCGTGAGCTGGCTTCCCTGCGCGAGAGGAACGATGTCCTTCCCGAACAGGGCCTCCGCGCTGACGTTGCGGACGACCGCGTTGCCCATGTTGGTGATAGTGGCCGTATACGTCATGGTGGACAGCAGCGTATATGCTGTCCTGCAGGTCGAGATATCGATGCGCAGCGGGCAGTTGTCCGCCTGCGCGTACGGCGTCAATGGAAGCGTTGCCAGCAGCAGGGCCATTGCCAGCAGCAGGCCTGTGAACTTGCGTAGACGGGTCATAATACCTCCTCCACAGTCTCCATCTCCGCGCGGACCAGGGCGCGGCGCTCGGCCAGGTCGGCGTACATCTGCACGCGCTCCTCCTTGCTGATGTTGTAGAACAGCTTGGGGATGAGGCTCAGCAGCCCGCCCGTGAGGCCCGGCAGCAGCAGCCAGAACAGGAATATGTTGCGCTTGTTCCGCTCCGTCTGGTCCAGATAGCCCGCCGCTTGCTTGATGCCCATCTTGTCCAGAATCAGGTTGGAGAAGCCGTTGAAGATGTAGTTGCAGATCTTCGCGACGAGCCCCTTCATGGCGCCGGTCATGGCCTCATTGCGGAAGCCGGTCTTCCACTCCGCGTAGTCGATGCACTCGTTGCGCATCTCCTTCGACATGATACCGCCGATGGTGGAGCTCGGCGTGAAGAGGGCCTCCTGCACGGCGATCACCGGGCATATCTTCCATTTATCCAGATAGATGTTGCCGATGAGCCCGATAAGCGCCGTGGGTACGCGCAGGAACACCATGGTGTGCTCGCTGAGGATCCACAGCTGCTTGGTGGAAAAACGGCCCCGCAGCCAGGACCACACCTTTGGGAAATAGGGGATAAAGCTCGTGATGGCCCCGGGGACGCCCGCCAGTGTCTGCATGAAGGGGAACTTGATGACGGTGTTATAGTACAGGCTCTCGAAGCTGCCCTTGACCGTGAACTGGCCCAGCAGCTCGGAGAGCATCATCAGCAGCATGGGGCGGTTGTGGAGGATGGACTGTATGTTCATGCGCAGCTTGGGGATCTCCACGCTCTGCTGCACGCGCTCCTTGAAGCGCCAGGCGAAAACGATGGCGAACACGCCGGCGATCACCGCCAGTACGGTGCCGAACGCGATGATGAGGTTGCGGTCGGTGAGAGCCATCTCCTCGGTGGTGACGCCCGGCCGGTTGTCCAGGATGGTAAAAAGCAGCTGCATGATGTAATTCGGCATGCCCGACCCCAACATGCCGGAGACAAACTGCGTATTTTTTGTCAGGCGGGAGCGCTCGTCCACGTCGGGGGTGATGGTGGCCAGCACGCCGTCGCGGGCGGTGCCGAGGAAGGTGTCGTTCAGGTCCTTCAGCACCCGGAACAACACATAGACCACAATTTTCGGCAGGTAGTCCCCGGGGGTGCCCCAGAACATGAGTGCCATGGCGTAATAGAAGAACATGATGGGCACGCCGGCCAGCAGGGTGGTGGTGAGGTAGGGCTTGAACTTGCCCCAGCGCGTGCGGGTGCGGTCCACCCAGTGGGCGAACAGCACGTCGTTGAGGATGTCCCACGGGCCGATGA
>Ga0123353_10005966_pt1 | contig 16126 bp, 8 predicted proteins | sample TergutLab28metaG_3_FD_92763 | JGI IMG/M metagenome (GOLD analysis project Ga0123353, IMG submission 92763) | Labiotermes labralis P3 segment gut microbial communities from Petit-Saut dam, French Guiana - Lab288 P3 | ecosystem: Host-associated > Arthropoda: Insects > Digestive system > Gut ... | reverse complement strand
CTTAATTTTTTTCTCCTGATTGATATGATTCTGCATACGTGGGTCGGCGGTTTCGTTTTTTTTTTTGGGGGGGGGGGGGGAGACTCTGTCATGTCAACTTATAAAACCACGTCTTATCAGAAGAAACGAGATAGGAATTTCCAACTCATGATGCAGTCATAGCTCCTATACATCCGTATTCATCCATCCTCTTACCTTGGCAATTTTCGATTATCATAATTTATACTCTGCAAGTAGCGGGTTTCAGTATCGGCCTGAGACTGGATGTTTTAGCAGAAATGTATCTTGGCTTTTCTCATTCCCTCCACCCAGAATCTTGAACATAAAACACTAGCTTAATATTTCAAAATACCCTCTTAATATGTCTCTTCCTATTCACAGTTTAAATTCAACCTCTCACCATTCGAGGTATTTCGTCATGCAGTTGGGAAAAGCATCAGCAAATAATCCACGAACCCATGGACAATATTTATAAAAAAAAAAAATTCACACTTTGCAGGAGTGCCCGGTCACAAGTACACTTCAGCCAACGACAGAAAACGTTGAGTGGTTGGAGAGTCATGTGGCAGCAGGATTCAGAGTTTGGCAGATCATGTTCCTTTGCTTCGCCTGTCTTCTGACACTAGGTAACTGCACCTTGTACGCCAGGTGGGTTCTTCATACCAGGCATACAGGGACATTATTTTTTTTATCAATATTTTGTGTCACTTCTTGTCGGCTCGCTTACAATGTAAACCGTAGCCGCAGAATGACCCCCTACACGCGCGTTGGAATAGGGGCTCTAAGTGACGCAAGAGATTGGCCAAATAAAATAATGGTCCTGTACAAATAGAAATACACTTTCTTAGCCCGACATATGTACACACACACACACACACATATATATCAGCTATTTTCGAAACTCGCCAATCTGCAACATGAGCAACGAGCTCTAAATTGATTTATATTGATCGGCAATTGTTATGAAATGTCATGTGTGATAAAAAGACACATTTATTTATTTTTATTTAACTACTCTGAAAGGTTTCTTGCGCTGCACCTCTGAAGTTCAGCGTATGTCCAGTATTCTCCTCGCTGGTTGCTTAGTGGTGTTCTGTATCGGGTAGAATGCGTCAGACACTCGATGGGCGCTAATAACATTAATTATTCTCTTAGCACTGGGGATAGTGCAGAATTAAGGATAGTCTGAGTGGGCCGTTGACGGCAGCGCACGAGATACAAGCGACAGGTGAGGAAAGGCTGCAAAAAGTGTCACTTGCAGTCATTTGTACGCTGTGTCTAAACCCTAGACGCCATTAATGCAGCGCAAAACATAGCCCATTTAAGAAGAGATGAAGAAAACTTAATGTCTATGTGAATGAACGTGTCTTTTAGATGCTATGACGTATATTATGTTCTTATCAATATTTTAACTTAGTTACTTTATGGTAAATGGGTGGGCCGGGATAGCTCAGTCGGTACAGCGACACGGTACGTGCTGGACGGTTCTGGGATGGAACTGCGGTGGAGGAGAGATTTTCTAGGCCCGTCTAGACGGGCCCTGGGGATACATCCAGCCTCCCCACGATGAGTATCGGGTCTTTTCCGGGGGTAGAGCGGTCGGGGCGTGGTGTGAACCATCCACCCAAATCTATTACTTATGTTAAAGAAAGAGAAGAGCTATACTTAAATTCCACCTCTGTGCCTTCATAAAATGATACAGGGCGAAATTTAACCGTTGCCTAATTTTGGCAAATGGCCAAAATACCTTTACAATTTTTCTGAATAGGAGAGGGTCTTGTCGTAGTATAGAATTGTAGGTCAAAGAGACGTTGCTCGTGGTGAACACGTGTGCACCAATCACTTCAAGTGGATCAGTGATAAAGAAACAGCCTAACAAACAAGCATTTTATTTTGTGCGTGATTCAGAAGACATCAGATTTTTTTTCTTATAATAATGTTCTAAAGTATCTACTGCAGAACAAATTCAGTTCAGTTAGTTTCCCGAGTAACGGAATCTACCCTTGGAATCTTGTCCCATGTTGTTAACATGTTCATGGCTTTATTAACCTAAGCAGTGGAAACTCTTAATATGAGGAATAATAATTAATGCATAAAAATGGAAAGGTTCACCCTGTAATATGCCATGAAGACCCAGAGGGGAGTATAGGTATAGCCCCAATCTTTCTTGACCTCGGCGCTAGATTGGGGTGGGTGGTCAACGCCACGCCCCGGCCACTCTATCCCCAGGAAAGAGACCCGGTACCCACTTTACAGGAAGCTCGTTGTGCAGGTCTGGACGGGTGCGGAAAATCTCGCCCCCACTGGGATTCAATTCCAGTACCGTCCAGCCCGTAGCAAGCCGCTATACCGACTGAGCTATCACGAGTGCACAAAATACTCATTATGTAGTTAGAAATTTTTGCGATTTTTCAGTGATTTTCCTGTGCTGCTGTTTCCGGTTCCGGATACCACGAACGAAGCAAGAGATCGAGGCTGACTACGTGAGGAAAAAACTCACCAAGAAGTTCCAAAAACACCTCCGAATAATTCAGAATTCTGAGATGGACAACATGGATTTGAAAAGAGGTACAGTCCAGTCTTGCAGTGACTTCGGTTCCCGCGCATGTGTGATATCGACAGTGGGGCAGGAGGCACACTTACTGGAGACCCAAAATCATCGTGAGTTATTGATGATGAGATGAAGCTCATCCCCACCCCCAGACTCGAATGTACGTTCTCCAAATACATCCTTTGCTATAGGCTATTACGTACCTTGTAGGTCTTATTTCTCAGCTAGTGGGCCGGGATAGCTCAGTCGGTATAGCGACTCGCAATGGCTGGACGGCCCGGGGATCGAATCCCAGTGGGGGCGATATTTTCCGCACCCGTCCAGACCGGCCCTGGGGCCCACCCAGCCTCCTTTACGATGGGTACCGGGTCTTTCCCGGGGGTAAAGCGGCCGGGGCGTGGCGATGGCCAGCCACTCACATCTAGCGCCGAAGTCAAAGAAAGAGTAGAGCTATACATCTACTCCCCTTCTGGGCCTTCATGGCCTGTTCTAGGATGAACTTTCCTTACCCTTTTATTACTCACTCATGTATCTTTATCGAAACCTTCTGCACATTGTTATCCGTATATCCCTGACCTTCTTTCTGCAGACTGGCTGGAAGAATATTGCAAAATGCCACAGTGCAAACACATAAAGAATATAAGTAGGACGTAACAATGATGCGCAGTCTTATTTGCCATACTGATTTGTGTACTTCGTTTTTATTCTAGTAGTTCTAATAACTCTACGCAGATACCTCATTTGCAGAGACAAAACGTCGCAACTAAGTAACGTTCCCTACAAATATTTACCTCTCAGCATCGTACCAATATAAACAAAATAGAGAAATAATCATTGTTCATGACCTACTGTATACGTAGGATGTGGCTAAACATTTATAATAGCAGTTCATGCGTTAAGAAATTTCTGGGTGCTTGTTCGTCAGGCTGCAGGTCATCCTGAAAGTTTTTTTCAACTACCCGGACTGCAACTCAAATTTCTGTGGCGTCACACTGTGCTCAGACCGTCAACTATTCCTCTGTCCTGTGCAGCTATGTTACATTTTTCGTAATTTTTTTCGTAAACGATGTGAATTTCGGAAAAATGTAGTGGCCATAGTGATTTTATTTTACTTCTTCCAAACCATTTTCTTCAGGCTCGGGATAGCTCAGTCGGTATAGCGACTCGCTACGAGCTGAACGGCTCAGGGTTCGAAACCCGGCAGGCGCGAAATTGTCAGCAGCCTTCCAGACCGGTTCTGGGGTCCACCCAATCGTTTGTACAATGGGTGCCGGTGCTCTATGCCGAATTTGGCCGACAGGTGTAGATAAAAATCGGCAATATAATCTTCCACCAACATCTGCACAGTGGAAATTTTTCCATGTGGACAGAGAAACATGATGAAACTAAGAGTCTGTTTTTGCAAATGTTTTCTGAATGCACCTTAAAGGATTTATATCCACCACTCTTCCTTTTTTGGCAACAATAATTTAAAAAGTGATCACTATAGAACATCACAACTTAAAGTAATAAAAGGTCAAAGGTAACACATCTATAAAACTGTAACAACAAACACTGTTATTATTACAGTAGCATATCGTTTGGATAGTACATACAGCACTTCTGGTAGTTGAAAATAGAGCAAATTGCAATGTTCATACATCTATTGACTGTACCACTCAGTCTGTCCGTACCTGGCAAGCGTAACAATAATGAGTATTGGGACTAAATAAAAAGAAGAATTAAGTGAAGTAAATGACCATTGTTTTTCAGTTTAAAATTTGTTGTAGTGTCAGTATAACACTGGTAGCAGAACCTGCAATCACACACACCTACCATTGGATGTAATCCTACATTAGTTCCATCCACCTCACATCATTACAACCTATACCATAATACCACTAGAAATAGTTTGTAATTTGCTGATTTTACATCAGATTCTTGCCAACAGTTAATATCACACTTTCTATATCTAATATTATTTAACAACATAAAATTTCTTTCAGTCAGAAGGAACCTTTTACTGCATGAATTCCAGAGAAACAAACAAGAAGAAGGACTGTTATAAACTCTACCCTAAGCATTGTCTATAAGAATAAAAAAATAAGACCATCATAATCACTACTACATTATATTATTAAGAGCTAAGGGGCCAAAGAAAAATTTATTCTTGAACCCCTCAACACTTAACACCAGAAAACACCAACCCAGTGACATAGTTACACATACCAAAATCCTTGAGTTGTCTACAAAACTGCTGTGGGAACTTCAAATGTGGCATAGTAGAGTCCTGCCACATCCACATTACTGATCCTAGAATCATGGCTTGCAGACTCAGACACAGGAAAAGTGAGCAGTATCAGGATATTGGTAAAATAATATCTGAGACTTCATGGGCATTTGTCACATGTATTAACATGATGTGTTGTGCAGGTACAGTCTTTGGCAATTCAGACACTGGGATTTTGGGCGTAAATCCTGCCAATGGCGTGGGTTTATATCCACAGCTGGGCTGTGTTTTCATATGTAAATATAATCCATGTGGTGCTTGTGCAACAAAGACTACCTCAACTGTAGTCACAGTAAATGTCTGAAAATAAACAATTTCACCAATTAATTTTGAATTGGAACAGGCCAATGATACTAATTCAGTAAAGCTGAAGTCCAACAACTACAACAACGTTTATGAAGATGACAGTGACAATGACAATAACAACAAGAAGCAACAATAAGAATGACAACAGTAACAACAAACAAACCAACTAAACTAATGATTATAATAACAAGAGATGGTTTATGCTAGCTTTTAAATTTTCACATTTTATTATGACAGCGCAATAGTAATTTAATGTCCATCTGTAATCATGTCATATTTTAGAGTAACACTATGCTATTGTCTATGTATCAGCTTTGGACAGGGTGCGTGCAGAAATTAAGTCAGATACAGACAGCCTGGCCCATTCTGATGCCACTCTCAGTTCAGGGTGCTGCAACTGTCCCAGTCCTGTTCCACCACAATCTGAAATCCTGCAAGGTCCTCAACATGGAGTACATGGATCATTGCAGGTCCCAAAGAAAATGACCACCTATCACAAGACAAGTGATGTGACCACAGGTTAGTGAAGGCAACCCAATATGCTGCTTCTGAATGTATGGATTTGATGCTTTCCACATGTATGTTTTGCTCTAATGTTGTTATATCCTTATATGATACAGGCACTCTGCTACATGTGACATCTAAAATTGTTATTGCTAGCATTATACAAACCAACCTGCTGCAGCCATTAATATAAGTATGAATGCCACGTGGACCAGTGGTGTGTTTGAGAAACTTCATTAACAAACAAACAAACAAAAACTCATTATGAATTTATGAATATGTACAAATGCTTAATGTAGAGTTAAAAAATCTGTGATGTCTCCATGTAAATTCTGTAATGCTGAAGAAAACGGTACACAAAATAATAGCTGTTTTAGGTTCTTGCCTGATAGTATACAGTTCTTTAGAGGGAACACCATAAAACACGGGCATTTGAGGACAAAGTGCCGAGGAAAACGTTCAGACCAAAAAAATGAGAAAATCAATTTAGCTACAGTAATGGATAACCTTTCAGTCTTGTACAAGTTAGAACTGTGAGATCTAAGAGGTGTCATTGGCTTTGAAATAGTTAGGAGAGGAGACAAGGAATGCACCTAAAATAATGGTATGAAAGCTCTTGGAAAATATCCACTGGGATGAAAAAAGGAAGTGTGGAGATAACCCTGGGAAGTAAGTTATAAGGGTAGGTGACTGGATTGAGTGAAGGACTATATCCAATGTAAGGCTTTGAAATTTCAGTAGAACTTCACTTATCTACATGCTTGTTATCCGGGCTGGCTTGGCCTTCTGGGTAAATTTGTCGAGAATTCTACAAAACTAACTTGCCTTGAGATTATTGGTTATTGCATCCAGTACAGTATAGCGTTATGGCTTCTAAAACTTAAAAGCAGGCGTGGCTGAAGGGTTCAGATGCAGGTACATACTGTCAGTAGTAACAGTTGAAATTGTAACTGCCACTGTAGCCTATTTTCAAAGAAAAATCAGGTTATCTGGATTTTCTATGTGTCCTGATGGCTTGCCTTCCCTATTAATCTGCATAAATGGAGTTCTACTGTACTGGTTTTGAATATCAGCATTCTGGTACCATTGTCTGTGTTAGTTGTTGCCAGGTCTGTTAGCAATTGCAATAGTGCAATACTAAATACAGGATTCTAACAGAAAATGTGCAATTCCAGATGCATCTTTGGAAGAACTACCAGTGCAAAGAGGCTTAGGAAGGAAGTTCTCCTCAGTGGTAGAAACATCGTTAATAAAACTGCGACCAAAGAAACCTGAAGCCTAGAATCTTTCAGTGTGAAAATAATTAAAAAGTAGTGTATTGTGAAATTCTGATTTATAATGGGGAAATGTATGCATTTTCATTAAATTATGATCTACCAGTGCTGTCACATCAACCTTCAACTATCTTTTTTAAGAAAGCCATTCTTATGTATGATATTGTCAGGCATCTTTCAACTCATAAATTGTTATCCAATTAGCAGTTGTCATTAAATGTAGCATGAACACAATGCAACTAGAGGACTTCCAATCCTTGTATTTTTTAATTTCAATTCTATACAAAATAACTGATGTGGAAACCATGCAAATTTCTTTATTAGTAGAGATACTATCATCACTTCAATTCTTGTATTATAATAGACTTAAAAAATATGCAACTTTTATTACAATGAAGTTTTTGTACAGCATATAACAATATGGAAAGTAGGAGAAATCTATACTTATATTGCAAATACTGTAGTGATAACTACTGATGCGTAACTAAAACTGAGCATGGGATAGATCAAGGCAAATTCCACAAGAAATAATTTTGGTGTTCAAAAATGCAGTCATGATCAGGTGTAGAGTAGTTTGAGTTATCTGATAACTTTCAAATGAGAATCTCATCTAGGTCACAGAACTGGATCACTGAGTTGTATAAATACTACTTTCTAATTCCTGTGAGTCCACATGAGTAGATGGATGCAATTGAAGACAACTGGCACTCACAAGTTCTTCCCAGAACGTTTGTGGACTTTCTGAGAAGAGAAGTATATCTTGCACCTTGTGAGGATCAAAGTATGATATCTTGGTTGCCCATCTCATAGCCTAGTCATTATATTGACTAAACTAGTCCAGCTCCATACAAATGTCAAGACACCGGAAAAAATACAGCAAAATAGTTCTAATGTCTCTCCCTGCTAAAATCCACTGTTAGCCCCTATGTGTATTATGTTGTGTTTAAGAATTAAACCAAAACTACCTGCAACCTCTTATCATGAAAAAAGGTGATGATATCTGATACATGTGCCACACTCAGTTATAGGTGAGCTGAATGATGCAGCATTGTTATTACAACATGAAGCAGAAAAAAAAAAACTCAAGAATCTTGGGAAGTTAGGCCATATTGATTCAACTTCAATGCTAAGCAGTTTTGAACTGCTAGATGGTGAAAATGGAAGCAGTATTTTCCTACGAAACTTTAATGACTGTTTACCACTCGATATGGCATAACGTCACAGAAGACTTCAAACTTCATTAATACTGCTGTGAGAAACTCAAACTTTGCATCCAGTATATTGCCGTTGCTGAAAATTTGAAAGAATAGATATAATTTACATGTTCACTCAAAAAGGTGCATATCGTATTTATTCGGAAGTAGAGATGTTCTAAATGTTCTCACATAAGGGTAGTGTTAAATAATTTATTACAAGTACGAAAGTTTAAGCGCTAATAGTAGATTGTTCTGATATTACAGTCGTTACCTTTGAACTTCGCGGGAATTTTGTTCGATGTCATGTGCGCTATACACTATTCCGGTTCACAATTTCCATAATTTGCAAATGAATTTTTTTGAACTCTATATTCATTTGGAAGTATATATCCTTAATATATTTTGCAACGTATTCATTCAATTCTTCCACAAATTCGCAATTAGTAAACAAAAAGTGGCGTGTGTTTCACTAGGAATTACGTTATTAAACAATTCCCGCGACTGTCGTCCCGAGGCACACATCCGGACAATGTTGCCAATGTACTAACGAAAAATCCAATTCTACCGTCGTCTGTTTCTATGTCACTGCCCACTAGCGGGTCGTTATTGAAGTGGTGCTATATGGACAGTGCGGTGAGCAGTCTAGGGTGAAACCCTGGAATTATTTCACATATTTTTACAATTGTATATATTACTTGTTTGTCAGTATTAGTGTGTTCATCATAAATATGGAAATCGCATGGTTATTGGCAGTATAACATTAGGAAGACTCATGTTTCGGTTTTGACAAGTACTTTCAACAATTAAGTCCCTGTGTGTGGTGTTGAACATGGCTTCATCTAATAGGGGTATTCAGATAGGATCGGCGTGGTTTCAACGAAAAATCAACCTAAGGCCGCAGCATAGAGGAGTTCATTTAGTAACAGAAGAAATTATGAGGCAAATGCCTGAAATATGTCAATTTTCAGTTGGATTATGTCATGTGCAGAGTAAGTATTGTCAGTTTGTACCATTGGAAGCATGCTATTTTTGGCTAAAATCTCGATAGGTTAGCAATTTCAGATATTGTTAGTTGAAGCTGATTTTTGCTTTTAAGACTGTTAGACTCATTTGATTTTTTACTGTAATAATTTCATATGTTAGACTTATTTTATTTTTTTACTGTAATAATTTCACATTGTAGCTATATGCAATGTTGCATCGTAAATCAGTACGTAGTTGAAGTTAAATGTTTTCCTAGACGTAAGTTGTAGTGTAGTTGTAAATCAAGACTACTATAATCTCTGCAAGTTTATTTTTTCTTCAGTAGACTGTGGAATGCCTATGTTCTGCAGTGAACAGTGACCAGAGTGACTTAACCTTAATCATCCCCTAACCAGAGATGTAACTCAGTCATTTCAAAATGTAGTGATATAGGTAATAATTTTTGGAATTTTATTTATATTGGCAAGATTTGGAGGTGTGACAGTATTATGAGGTCTTCATTTTTTTTTGTTGGAAAATTCCGGAAGTGTCAAGTTGTCAGTTGTGCTGTATGTGTTTTATTTTGTTTACTGTAAGAATTTGCAGATTGCAAAGTGTTCAGGTGTCTTTCAGATTACTTTGGACCTGGGTGTAAAATCTCAACACCTTTTGAATGCCTTGTTTGTAGATGGGGGTACAGTGGAATAGCTTTCTGGATTGCGTTAGGTATCAGTACATTTCCAACACTTTGAAGCTTGAAGGAAAAAACATTTGAAATGTGTAGGTATAGGCGGGAGATTAAAATTTAAATGTTGAATAAAGAAACTGGTTGGGAGAGTGTGCACTTAACTCATTGGTCCCAGTAATTTTGGGTTCTGTAAAAGGTAGTAACCTTCTTGACTAGTTGAGTGACTAGTTAGCTTTTACAGGACTCTGCATCATGTAGTGGGTTTGTTGGAGTTAGCTAATATATAGAGTGTATGCCGTTATGTTTTGACGCAAAGCTTATTTTATGATGGTATGTGTTATACATTAGACTGAAAAAAGAAAACTGTGTTTCAGTTAATGTATATTGAAAACAGCACATGTCATTTATCATTTAATGGTGCATAGAAATGTATGTAAAAAAATGAGATTTCAAAGGCATTCTTTGAATGCAAATGAGCTGGATGTGTGAACATAAATTTGCCAAATTCCTGAATTGATTGTGCAGGCATGATTAAGAAATGTCAGCAATGGTGTTTGACTGTGGCGTATCATAGTAGACTGCTTTTCTTCATCTCTTCTTAATCCAACGTACGTTTCATGCCAGTTACTTTTAAAAAATTAGTTATTGCAGTTTTGAGAGCTAAGAATACTTGATATATGAATAAATTTTTGTAGAAGACAGGCCAGTGGAACTTACTGTAAATTGTTCACAACAACTTAAATATTTGAAAAATCATACTTTTATATCTTGGTCTGTTGGACATACCTTTATAATATGGTAACTAGTTATGCATGTTGTCTTACACTATGTCATACTGTAGTTACAGTATTCACTGACAGATTGTTGTGCTAGGGTACTTTGGCTGTATTGAGATATGCTTTAATATGTCTCTTACATTCAAGTAGGTCTGTGGTGGGTACAGTGTAATGAAAGTGTGGATTTAGCAACAGCTTTGACAATAGCTAAATTTAAATTTGTGTATGCCAAAGTGATGTGTAATATATACCCTACTATTTTGAAGTTTGTCAAAATTTCCTAGGTGATTGAATAAATTTGAATATGTGGCATTAATTTGTGATTCTTCAACTAACAAGGGAAGTGTTATTTTTTTAAAACCAAGAGACACAAAGAGAGTGTTTATGAAAGTGCTCAGAAGGTGATTCTTTTATCATTGACACTGTGATTTTGTTGTGCTTGTGAAAGCAGGGTTGTTCCTGAAGATTCAAGTCTGCTTGGATGTTGCACCATAGCAATTGGTAAGTAGTTACCACCATTTCAAAGCATCATAGTGCCTTCATTTTCATGGTCAAGGAGTCCAAAATGAGTAATTGTGGCAGGGAGGTATGCATTCCCATATTGGAAGAGGAAGGCACCATGATCCTTAAAAATGATGGTAACTTTAACTATCTGCATGGTGGAATATGTTTGAAGACTTGAATCTTTATATGACGCTTTACTTTTGCAAATGTACTGGAGCTAAACTTTGGATAGGTTGAAAAGTATGTTGGCATAAAGGTTCCTGTTTGTGAAGTTTGCGGTCTTCAGGTGGTGTATAGTCAGGTATCCCTGAAGACATATGCAGAAGGTTCCTCCAGAATGTTGGTAGTCAGCTGCCAGATTTAAGCATCGTGTCCTGGAAGACAGTAATATTCATAGGCTTCACTATGATAACCTCATGTCTCACCGTTTGTGTTCTTACATTTATACACTGCATCCCTGCTAGAAGACAAAAGTGTATAATCAAGCACAATTTTGTATACGAAAGTTACCTCAGGTTCAGCAGACTGCATTATAAGCAGGGTGACAGTATCAGTGAATTATGAATATGAATGGGAAGTAGTTCAAAATTACATTACAGTTACATCTTTGAGTATGCCCAGTGGGTGAAAGATTGTTTTGTTTAGTTGAGAAGCAAAAACTGCAGCTTTAAAGCATTAGCAGTAATAATGTGTTCTACTTATTATGTTGGTGAAGTACAATATTGCTTTTAGTTTTTGTGTTGTTAAAAATGGTTTGCACTGATTGTCAGACAACATCATACATAGTTTATCTAAAACCTTATTTACGTCATTGTGACCATACAGTTTAGAGTTTTATTGGTGGTGAAATTTAGATTGATATCTTCTGTGTTGTGACATTGTGCAGTCTGATATGTGGCTGTCAGCATTTCAGAAGAAGCATATAGTGGTTACTGTGAATGTGGAGGCAGCAATTCTGCAGTGCTGGTAACCGCCTACAGCACATACATAACCTAGAGGAACTTAATCATTTTTGACGTCATTGTTGTTGATGTAAAAATATATATGCAGGTTGGTCTGATAATGTGAAATATTGGTTCATAGGGGGGTGGGGAGAATATGACAGCCATGTCCAAAGTTAAATGTCACAGTGCTCAGTGAATCACACAGAAATAACGTAGGAACTTTTCTGCATAACGAATTTGGTCATTGAGCACGTTACTTGTTGAAGGATGCAGTGCAAGATGTCTTCGTTGCGTTTATGATATCATGTACAGGATTTATGTAAAGTAATGATGAAATGTGTAATTTAGAAAAAGTTGATTGAGTTGCATCTTTGTTTAGGAAGGAAACTTCCTGAAGTATCTTGCTTGCAAAGCTGAAGATGTAATTGAACAGCTTTGATTTCTAGTTTGATCAAATGTTACAATTTATTTTCAGTACTCCACACTTCGGCTAGTTTAGCTCTCAATGAAAGTTGGGATCCAGATGTAAGGTAAATATCAAACTTCAGTAACCAATAGGTGTAGCAGCATTAGCTACAATTCATTGATGATTACACTCATTTATTTTCTTGAATCTCATAAATGATACTAGCAGAAATTCATATTTTCACATGCAGTAATGGATTGTGTAAAGTTACATTTCAAGAGGTTATTTTATTGTAAATTATAATGTGATGTATTAACTGACCCTGCATCAGTAAGGCTATTGGAGTACTTCATTGTTGATTGAATTAGAGTGATATTTCTGAATCTACAGGCTTAAACAGTTTTTGTAAGGTTGTGTTTTAAATGCTAATTACTGCATTTTCAGCACATAACCTACTGATCACCTCTAATTGAACTTCCATAAAGATCTTACCTGGGAAAAAGGAAAATAATATAATGGTAATTTTTGTACCGTACTTTGAATGTGAATTATTTCCCAGGCATGGTCTTATTTGTGTATGTATTCATATATTCACTAAAAATACATTGTTAATTTATGTATGATACAGTACCTGATAATTTGTATGTAGACTGCAATTGCAGACAAAATTGTTCTATTAATTCTGTTTCATTTTCTTTCTATATAGCTTTTGCCACATAAATAGGTTATACAAACCATATTTATATAAGAAGCAAATGTTAGATTTGTCTGTGACTGTACTGATTTCTAGTATTAGATGTGTACTTTTGTTGCTGTAGGTAGACAATTTTATTAACTATGTCTAAGCAGGGTTCCAGCTGTATAGTTTGCAGTGTTTGATTTTCCCTGAGTATTGTGCATACATATAGTGTATTTTCTCTTGCATAGCATGGTGTGCCTTAAGTGAGGGGTTCTCGCATATTGGGCCACACAGTTTTTTTTTTATCTTTAATTAAATTTGGTGTAAATTACTAAGTACTGAATATTGCTAAAATTTTTGAATGAAGATTACAGCCTTTCTGAATGTGACTCATTGTAGTTTGGTGGATGGGTACCAGTGTTTTTCAGGAACGTTGTACACTGAAGCTGAGGCCAGCAGCATGTTCCTCTGAAACTACCCATTTACCACACCACATGGAATTTACATCATAGAAAATGGCACAGATTCTTTATACTGCTGTGAGAAGCTAAACTCACAAACATCTGGTTACTTTTATATGAAACAAAATAGTTAGATCACTACCATCCTGTGGCTCCTGTTCCTCGCTGTCACATGTGGCTGTTTCTCCCGTACATTCTTGTCTTACTACTGCCCTCTGCTTGGGGCTGTTGCCCTCCACAACCTGTTCCTCTACTCAGACATGCTCCCTCCCCATCCCTCCTCCTTCTGATTGGCCCATCTTCTTTTGAGCCAAACGTCTACCAATACAAATACCCTAGCAATCTCGTCCCACCTATTCTTCTTCTTCACATGACCTTTGAAGATGGAACAAACGGAGTGTTCTGAATTGTCAGCACATAAAATTCAGATGCTGGGGAATCGCCCAAAAGAAAGAATAGGACATAGTTGTAGTTGTCTGATGAATCTGTTACGTTATTTGTTTTGATTAAGGTGAACTAGTTTTAGTTTAAAACATAGATGAGTTAATTAAAAAGATGCAATTTTTTTTTGCTGAAGAGAAATGTAAAAGTTTATTGCCCAAAATTTGAGAACCCTGACTTCAGTTAATTTAGAATCAAGCTTTAAACTGTAGGGTGGCTAGGAGTCATACGGCCTGAATGAGTTCAGTGTGTTGTATCTGATAGCAACTTGTACACTCTTAGATCTAGGTGGTAGTAGTTTTGAACAAATATTTATATGTAGTTGTGGGAACATGAAGAGAGTAGCATTAACTCTCATTTCAAGTCACTTTCATTGACCACTAGAGTGATAAATGCATGGTCAGATGAGTGCATGTAAGTCTGGTATATATTGCAATAATTATAAATTATGAGTTACTGCTGATTGTCGTACAGGAACAGTGGTTTTTAGTGTTTAGTGTTTGAGGCGTAAAAATACTGTAGCCACAATGTAGCACTTTGTTAGTGTTGAATACAAACTGAGATATGTCAGATAGATATATATATATATATATATGTAGGATTAAGTGACTGGGCAGTAATTTTCAAGAATAAAAAATTATGAATTAAAAACCACTATCCAGAAGTTGACTTTACAGCAGTTGTGTGTGTCATTTTCGAATTCACATTAAACGCAGTATTTCCATTGGCAATGTTGTTAAATTTTACTTTCATACAAATGAAGGGTCATATTTTATCTGTATACTGTTGTTTCATACAAACCATATAATTCTCAAAAGTATCCAGAATTTTCATCTTATTTAAGTTGTTACTATTCAGCATAATTTAGTCACTTTAACTATTTCATTTTCAATGTAGAGGTCATGGTGTATTGGTATGTGCAAAGTGTCTTACTGAAAGAGTGTGAGAGATTAAAAGTATTTAATTATTTTATGAATTCAGTAAACTTCAAGAAGAATTTATACAGCTCCTATTGGTTATTTTGTTTTAGTGAAATTATTTCAGATGTGTACAGTAAAAGTCTGAATGAGCACCTGAATTAATATTTTGTATGGTTCAGTGACAGTGCATGTAATACATTTTATTTAACTGGTAATAATTCAAGCATAATTTTGTGAAAATGTACATATATATATTATGTACTTATGTGTTAAGTTTGAGTAATGATTTTTCATTTTTCTAGGGATGACATGGAAATGATGTTAAATAAAATAGTGCCTGAGGTAAGTATGCACAGCATGTATTGGACATGATGTGCCGAGAACATTACATTTTATTCAGTGATAGATGGTATGGTTTCAATTTTATTGCAGACACACCAACATAGCTATCACCTTTTATTCCTAGTTCAAGGATTTGTCATACACATGTATGAAGGATGGGCCTTTTATTTGTTGTAAGTTTTTATGTGCTAATAAATACACAGCTCTGTGCAGTCGCAGACAAGTGGTTATATCACATGATGCAGTGTACTATTTATTTGCTCAGATGTAAAGTAATAGACAGGCTAAGTAAAATCATCTGGGTAAGGTCGTCTTTGTTTAACAAAGTAGTGAGTTCCCCCCCCCCTCCCAACCTTATTCATAGTCAGAGAGGCACTACCTGCAAAGTCAGACCAACACATAATAAATTAATTTGTTTATAGTTGCACTGTCTAGAAAACTCCTTGCACAATGCAAAAGTCACAGAGCAACCTTTGGCCAAACCTTTCTGGTGAAGTTTATTACTTGTTAAATTCATGGAATTAACTTAAACACTTAGCTCATTATCAAAGTTTTATGTATTCACCAACTGATACACTAGTGAGTTGTCTTAAAAAAACAGCATTAAAATTTGCATTTAAACAGCTCCGACATGTTTTGGTGTTACAGTTACACCATCATCAGGGAGCACATTAATTCATGCTTAGTAAAGTTACAGTTGTTAAAACAGTCCATTAAAATACATCGGTGTGTGGTTAAGACGGTGGTGGTGTGGCTGCATGTACGTGCAGCCACACCACCACCATCTTAACCACACACTGGTGTATTTTAATGGATTGTTTTAACTGTAACTTTAGTAAGCACAAATTAATGCGCTCCCTGATGATGGTGTAACTGTAACACCGAAACATGTCGGAGCTGTT
>Ga0123353_10005965_pt1 | contig 16127 bp, 17 predicted proteins | sample TergutLab28metaG_3_FD_92763 | JGI IMG/M metagenome (GOLD analysis project Ga0123353, IMG submission 92763) | Labiotermes labralis P3 segment gut microbial communities from Petit-Saut dam, French Guiana - Lab288 P3 | ecosystem: Host-associated > Arthropoda: Insects > Digestive system > Gut ... | reverse complement strand
CCACACACGAAGCTTGCACCACCAGCAGACCCCACACCGGCGACACGCCGGACAACCCTCAACTCGGGCCGACCAGACTCCGACCAAGACCCTGAATAGTCACCGCCATCTACCCATCGAACTCGACTTTCCGCGCGCTGCGCTTTCCGTCAGGACACCGGGGCTCAGCTGAGTCTCGCGACCCCCGCGGGCGCCGCCAGCTCAGCACGCCTGGCGCCCACACACCGGCGGCCGAACCGGCTCCCACCAGCGCGGACCTGGCCACCCCGCGCGTCGTCGTGCAGTGGGTCCACACCACGTGGACGAAGGCGTCGCGCGGAGCGCCCGGCGCGACGGCCCGCAACGCCGTCCCACAGGGTCTGGAGCTGCCCGAGTACGGCGCGGCGTTCGCACCACCGCATTGGCAGTAATATGGGACCCGGAACGATCGAGTTCGACAGTTTGGCGGCGAGTTCGACAATTTGACGCTGAGTTCGACAGCTAAACTGTCGAAGTCGCCACAAAATTGTCGAACTCGCCGCCAACCTGTCGAACTCGATCTGGGTGCCGGGGATCACATGCACCCAACAGCCAGTGACGGGTTCAGCTGCCTGTGGTCGACGCCGCCTGGGTCGACAAGACCTTGGAGCACGCCGCCGGCGCCGCCCGTGACCCGCGCAGTGTCGGCGAGCTGCGTGCTGACAGCATGGTCGACGTCCTGACCGGCGACGCCCAGGTCAGCACCCACCCGGCCCAGGTCCGAAGGGCCCCTGGTTGTCGACCATGTCGTCGTGCATGTGCCACCGGGCGCCACCGAAGGACAGGTCCCAGCCGGGCCAGTACTGGCGGCATCCCTCCCGCTCTCACAGGCACAGAGGCATCGCCTGCGGTTCAGGCACCTCGGCGAAAAACGCGCGAGCGGAGTCACGCACGGAACCGACGACGTCCGCGACGCGCGATTCATGGGACGTCCTGCGACGGGGGCGGCCACGGTGACGCGTCAGGCGCCTTCGCCCAGACAGCCGACCATTGTCGCCCGGCTTTGATGGACAAGTGTCGGCAACAGAGCCGACGTGCTGGAAGAGCGGCGGAAAAACTCCACCCGACGTCAGCGAAGACGAGGCGTTCGGCCCACGGTGCGCGCGACGCTGAGCGATATCCTGACCGGTAAGACAGGTACTCGACCGGTGAGGTGAGCAACGTGGTGACGACAAGGCGACAGATCGTGTCAGCGAGTGTGGCAGCAAGGGTGACGAACGCAGGCACGAACGTCGGATCGACGGTGACGATCCACAACACCGGCAACCAGGCTGCGTCCGCGGGCGCCGCGGCGCACGCGAACCTTCAGTCCAACGGCAACTCCAGGGCCGCGTCGTGGCACTGGACCGTGGACAACACCGAAGCCGTGCAGAGCTTCGAGCACACAGCCAGGTGCTGGCACGCCGGGAACGGGACCGGGAACAACACGTCCATCGCCATCGAGGTCGCGATGAACATGACCGGTGCGGGCTGGGCCGCGGCCGCCGAGAACGCCACACAGCTCGCCGCGATGATCCTCAAACAGCGTGGTCTGGGCACGGCCGCCCTGCGCCAGCACGCCAACTGGATGGCGAAGAACTGCCCCGAGTGGATCCGCGCCGGCAAAGACGGGTACTCCTGGGACTGGTTCGTGCGGCGCACAGCCACGCACCTGGGCGGCACGGCTGTGCTGCCACCAGCAGCAGGAGGCACCCCGACGCTGCACGCGATGGGCTGGCGCACCCTGTACGCCGGCCTGGCCGGCAACGACGTGCGGGCCCTGCAGAACTGGCTCATCGAAGCGGGGTACAGCGTCGGGGCAGCCGGCGCCGACGGGTCGTTCGGGCCTGCGACGAACAACGCCGTCATCGCCTACCAGCGGGCCGCCGGGATCGCCGCCGACGGGTACGTGGGACCAGACACACAAACAGCCATGCGCGCTGGCCTGGCCATCGTCACACCTGGGGAGCCGGTCGCTCCAGGTGTGGGCGAGCTCGTCGCCGACGGGTGGTGGGGGCCGGAGACCACCGGCCGCGCGCAGCAGGTCATGGGCACACCCATCGACCGCATCATCTCAAGCCAGTGGCAAGGGGTCCGCGGTGCGCACCCGGGCCTCGTCGGCGGGTGGGAGTGGGTGCAGAACCCCACGGGCTCGACGCTCATCCGTGCGGTCCAGGTGCGGCTGAACACCGAACGCGGCGCGGGGCTGACCGAGGACGGTATCTGGGGCCGCAACACAGCGGTCGCCCTCCAGACCGCCCTGGGGACCACCGCTGACGGGGTGGTGCCGGGGCCGTCACCGATGGTCGTCGCGCTTCAGACGAACCTCAACGACGGGGCGTTGTTCTGATCGGGTGCTTTGGGGCGGATCTTTGGTCGGGGCGGATCCGCGGGTTGGGGTGCCTGTCCGCCGCGCTGTCCCCCGGCCGGCTGATGCCGGCCTTCCTGCCAGACCCAATGCCAGCGCCGCGGACAGGCACCCCAACCCGCTCGTGTAAGTCCGCACCCGGGTGGCGGGATGGGTCTTTTGGACGGCTCGTCCGGCTGCGCCGGACATTGCCGACATCGCTGCCGTCGGGAACAGCTGACCTTCGTTCGGCCCCCGCTTCCGACACGTTGGGGGTCCATTTCGAGTTCGATGGGTAGATAGCGGGTTCGACGACGTCACCGTGGAAACGTCGAGCTCGCGCCTGGCGGAAGGCGGTTCACAGCAGGAAGATCGGGAGGGTTCCTGGGTTGCGGGCGTGGACGATGACGAGGAAGACGATCATGTCGAAGATGAGGTGGACGGTCAGGACGTAGGCCAGGGCGCGGGTGCGGCCGAACAGCCAGCCTTGCAACAGGGCGAACGGGATGGTCAGCGCTGGGCCCCAGGCCTGGTAGCCCAGCTCCCACAAGAACGCGACGAAGACGACCGTCTGCAAGATGTTCGCCTGCCACACCGGGAAGTGACGTTTGTACAGGGCGAAGACAGTGCAGATGAAGAACAGCTCGTCCCAGGTTCCAACCGCGTTGACCCCGACGAACAACCGCCCGACCTCGTGCCACTCGTGGACCGCCGGCCAGTTCTCGTACACCCCTGAGCTGATGAAGTAGAACGGCAGCAGCAACCAACCCGCCACGACGACAACCCCGAGGTACCCCCACTGCAGCCGGCTCCACGGCCACCGCCCGCGCCACGGGAAACGCACCTGCGTGTCACCGAACACGTACCGCGACAGCACGTACGGCACGGTCACGGCAGCAGCGAAAACCCCGCCGAGCAGGAAGTAGTTCCCCCAGGAGATGTCAGCGACCACCGACACTGACGACACGATCGCCAGCCCCGCGGCGATCACCGTGATGTCGCGGCCCAGGTCGGCCGTGCGACCGCGCCGGTCGAGGCACCAAGCGACAACGACCGCCAGGCCCAGCAGCACCAGTCCCGCCCCGACCAGCCGGAACGGAAACGCCAGGACCGCCGCCACACCGACGACCAGCGCAGGGACCAGACCAGGCGACCACGGCTCCAGGCGGACCAGTCCCCCGAGGGCGTCAGCCGAGCGCGGCGTCCCAGATCGTCGTACGGCACTGGACCAGGCTCGCAAGATACTGTCCATCGGCGTCCAGACGTTCGGCAGGCTCGGTCATCCAGACTATTGCGCCGTGGCTGTGCCGTACAGGGGTCGTCGTCGCTGCGGTCCACGCCGAACACGCGGCACCCATGGTCGCCAACAGCCCGATGAGTGTGGTCAGGATCCGCGCCGGTCCTGTCGCTGGCGGGCACTTGGGAGGCGTCTTCGTGCACGATTCGCTGCCAATAGGGCATCAGAAGTGATCGAGTTATGACATGTCCACGCACAGCGGAGCCCTCGCCCGCGACGTCCTGCGGGACCTCGCGCAGACCCAGAACGGCCTGGTCACCCGCCAGCAGGCGATCCGCACTCTGAGCGTGACGGCAGCTGCAGTGGACAACCTGGTCGCTCGCGGCGCGCTGGAGAGAGTTGCACACGGCATCTACCGATACCCGTACCTGCCGGGAGTTGAGGACGAACAATTGCAGGTCGCCCTCCTACGGACCGGTCCAACCCCGACGCGGCGCTGAGCCACGAGACTGTCTCCATCGTCATGAAGCATCGAGGTCAACGGTTTGCGTCGAGGTCCACGTAAAGACACGTTGACCTCGATGCGAACCGTTGACCTCGATGAGGCTAGCCTATGTCTTGCCTGGTCAGGCTCGACCCAGATTCGGCCACTCCAGCGCGCGCGTTGACGGCAGGGCTCTGACCTGGCAAGACATAGGAACCGTCCCCACTGTCTTCAGTGTGGGTGGTTGGGGCGAGGATGGGGGTATGGGATACCTCGTCGTTGGTGTGGTGGTCGGGCTCGGGTTTGGGTTGGTGGTCGGGTGGCTGACGGGCGGACGGCGGACGCTGGCGCAGCTGCGTGACGCCCAGGTGCAGGCGCAGGCGGCGCAGGCGCGGCTGGACGCACTGTCGCAGTCGGACGCCGACCGGGCTGGGGCCCTGGCTGCCGAGGCGTTGGCGCAGTCGTCGGACCGGCTCGCCGCGCAGTTCGTCGCTGAGCAACGCTCTGTGGCGGGGCAGCAGGCCGCGCGGGACACGGCGTTCCGTGAGGTGCTCGAACCGTTGGCACGGACGTTGGACGAGGTGCGCCGGACGTTGGCGACCACCGAACAGGCGCGGGCTGAGGGGCAGGCGCTGCTGGGGGCACAGGTGCGGACCATGCGCGAAGAGGCGTCGGGGTTGCGGTACGAGACGGGCCAGCTGGTCACGGCGCTGCGCGGGTCGCAGGTCCGCGGACGCTGGGGTGAGGTGCAGCTGCGGCGGGTCGTCGAGGCTGCGGGGATGGTCGACCGGGTGGACTTCGCCGAACAGAGCACGACGCGCACCGACGACGGGGCGCTGCGGCCGGACATGGTCGTGCACCTGGCTGGGGGCAAACACGTCGTCGTCGACGCCAAAGCGCCGTTCATGGGGTTCTTGGCCGCGGCCCAGGCCGAAGACCCTGACGAGCGGGCCGCCGGGTACGCCGCGCACGCCCGGCAGGTGCGGACCCACGTCGACGCGCTCGCCGCCAAGCAGTACTGGGAGCAGTTCTCCCCCGCGCCGGAGTTCGTCGTGATGTTCGTGCCCGTCGAGTCGTTCTGGTCGGTGGCGCTGGACGCCGACCCGGGGCTGGTCGAGCACGCCTTCGACGCGCGGGTCGTCGTGGCCACGCCGGTGACGCTGCTGGCCTTGCTGCGCACCGTCGCCTACGCATGGCGCCAAGACGCCCTGGCTGACAACGCCCAGGTGGTGCTCAACCTGGGCCGTGAGCTGCACGGACGCCTGGCGACCATGGGTGGGCACATGTCGCGGCTGGGGCGGGCACTGGAGTCAGCGGGGGCTGCGTACAACCAGACGGTCGCGTCGTTGGAGACCCGGGTGCTCGTCTCGGCACGGCGGTTCCGCGACCTGGGCGTCGTCGACGACGACCTGCTCACACCTGACCTGGTTGACCCGCGGGTCTGCGCGGTCGGCGCCGACGAGCTGGTCGACCGGGGCGGTTGACCGACGCACAGACTACTAGGCTGGCTCGGCAGGCCCAGGTCGGCGACCCGGCCCATCACGGGTCAACGGTGCAGGTCGCCGTACCAGACGTCGAGTTCGTGTAGTACACGGTCCACGTGCCGGCGGACGTCGCGGTCCACAGACCCCCCGGGGATGTGGCGACCACCTGCCAGGTGCCGTAGAAATGCGCCGTCTCGTACAAGCTGTATGTGCCCACACCCCAGCTGGCGTTGGTGTTGGTGGTCGTCACCGGCGCGCCGGGCGCCAGGCTCGTCGCCCAGTACGAGTTCCCGGTCACCGCGGGGCTGGCCGGGTCGAGCTCGACCGACACGGTCGACGAGCTGCCCGACGGCACTTGCCACGACGCGACAGTGTTGTTGCCCCACTGCGGGTCAGGGCACGCCACGTCGGTCAGCGCCCAGGTGGTGAACGGTCCGCTCGTGATCGTCCCGGTGTCAGTCCAGTACGCCTGTGCCGGCGGCGCGCTGAGCCCAGCCCCGACAACCGCACCGGCGAGCAGCGCCGATCCGAGCACCACCCGCCAGGCGCCGGGGCACCCGACGCCCGTGGGCGAACCAACCCCGCGGTGATGGTGAGCGCCACAGTCTCCGGCTCCGGTGCGCGGTGGGGCGTCCATCAGGGCACCTGCGTCGCGGTGAGGGTGAGCGTCACCGTCGCGGCGGTCCCTTGGACCGACGCCGGAGCGTTGGTGCCCAAGGTGACCACGACGCACACGTCCACGCTTGCGCCGGCGGCGACCGTCGGCGACGTCGTCGTCCCACCGCTGCACGTGTTTCCGCTGGTGGTGGCGCCGTACCAGGCAGTGGTGCCAATCCATGGTCCCAGGGGACCGTCGGCGCTGCCGGTGAGGGCGACCGTGAACGCCGCGGTCCCAGCGTTGTTGACCGTGAACTTCGCCGATGTGTGTGCGCCCGGGTCGGCGTCGGCCAGTGTCAGACCCGGCAGCGCAGCGGTGCCCCCCGGTCCGGCGAGGTCACCGTCGGTACCTGAGACCTGCATGTCCAGCGTCCCGGACGTCACTGCGGCGGTGCCCGTCGCGGTTGCCTGCAGGGCCCAGCTTGCCCATGCGGCCGTGCCGCACAGCGCCGCACCCACGACCAAGGCGCCGACGACGACGAGCCGGCGCAGCGAACGAACGCGCTCCTCACCCATGAGGGCCTCCCGGCCGGGCCCGGCGTTGCGCCAACGAGGCCACACCCGTCCCGGCGAGCAGGACTGTGACGATGACGAGCACGACGGTCACGACGGTGGCACCAGTGTCCGCCAGCCTGGGGGCTGCCCCATCCGAGTGCGGTGGTGCGGCAGTCTTTGTGGGGGTCTGCACCGGGATGAGGGTTGCCTGGGCTGTGTGGGTCGGGCGCGGGGTCGACGGTCGGGCTGTGGGCGCAGGCGGGGCGGGCTCGGCGGTGCCTGGACCTGCCGGACCCGGCGTGGTCGTGCCTGGTCCCGGGGCAGTGGGATGCGACGTCTTGCCGGGCCCCGGCGTTGTGGGCTGCGCAGTCTTGCCCGGACCCGAGGGCCGCGCTGCCGTCCCAGGGCTGGTGGGCGTGGCTGTTGAGGTTGTCGGTCGCGGCGTGGGCTCGTCGTCGTCGCAGCTGACGGTGACGACGATGACCAGCGGGACCGACGCGCCCTGCGCGTCGTTGCCAGCACCTGGGGAGAAGGACAGCTCGACGTCAAGCTGGGCCACCTGCCCGAGCCTCAGGGTGAAGGTCGATGGCGACGTCGTCCACGTACCGGCGTCGACGCGGGTGCGTGCCCCCAGACCGTCGCCGAACCCCGGTGCGTCAGGGGACCCGAACCTCGCCTCGGCCTGCGCCGACCCCAGCGAGCACGTCGTGCGCACGTACAAGGTCGCGGTCACGACGTCTCCAGGCACCCACCAGCGAGTGGCGAACACGTCGGCCGCGAGGTGTTGGCCCCAGGTCAGCCCGTCAAGGCTGAGCTCGACCCGTCCAGGGTCGGTGACGACGGTGGGCGGCCCAGGCACGGTGTCAGGCTGCGCAAGGAGCAGCCCTGGGTTCGCAGCCTCCCGTGGTGCGTCGCGCTGACCAGGCAGGACACTAGGAACCGTCCCCACTGTCCTCACCGCTGGTGGGGCACCCATGAAGACCACCAGGCACAGCGCCACCGCCAGGCCCGGCGCCCCGGTCATGGCCAGCGCCCGAGGTCCTGGACAGGTGACCGGCTGGTATGGGCATGGCGTCGTTCGCGGCCGGTGAGCACCAGCTGCCAGGCCGCGTACCCGACGAGGAGCGCGGCGCACCCGATGGCGACCGTCTGGCGCTGCCCGGTGCCGACCATCGCACTGAGCCGGCCGAGGTACGGCACGTGGTACCACAGCACACCGTGCACCTGCTCAGGGCGGACGAGGGCTGCGTCGTTCACACCGTTCGCGTCACCACGGGTGGTGTAGGCGACCCGACCGTCGGTGTTCATCCCGACGCCCACGACCCGGTGCGTGACAACGCGGGCCTCGCCCGAGCTCTGCTGGTAGGTGATGACGTCGCCGATCGCGACATGCTTGGTGGGCCGCACGACTGCCAGGGACCCGACCGGCAGGCCCGGGGCCATCGAGGCGCTCGTCACCGTGTAGGTGGTGGCCCCGGCGAACCGGGGCACGACGACCCCCACCACGAGCGCGGCACCGGCCACCACCACGACGATGGTGGCCAGCGCCCGCGAGACGAACCTCAGTGTGTTGAGCACGTGATACCTCTGCTCACCCCATCGGGTCCATCTGCACGACGGTGATGACCACGTCGTCCAGCGTCGCGGTGAGGTTCTGCGTGTCGTTGCCCGGGTCGGTGTCGTCGCCGTACGGGAACGTCACCTGCACGTCGACGGTGAGGGTGTGCGGCCCGGACGTCAGCGCCACCCCGGTTGTCGGCACCGGTGAACCGTCGAGCGTGAAGGTGCTGTCGACGTTCGGTGCCAACGCAGCCTCGAGAAGGTTGTTCGCCGGGTCCGAGAACTGCGTGCTGTCGAGCTCGGCGCTCACCGCCAGGTGGTCACCTTCACCTTCGACCGTGAACTCGCACGAGGTCACGACGATGTCACCTGGGACGATCTGCACGACAGGACCACCACCGTCGGACGGGTCGTACTGCCAGGGGTCGCACGTTCCGTCGGTGAGCGACAGCTGTCCGGACGTCAACGAACCCCCCGTCGCTGTGCCTTGGTCGGTCCAGTACGCGACCGTCCCGATGCCACCAAGGAGCAGCACCGTCGCACCACCGGTCGCGATCGCGGCTTTTGTCAGACGTTCCATGATGCACCTCCGCGCACATTCACCCGCCCGGCCAGCGTAGATTTGTAGGATGACTGCGGCCACCTGGGGGTGCCTCCCGCCCCGTCGAATGGGTTTTCCACCCTTGCGACGTCGTGATCTCTGCCGACATTTCGGGTACCGATGCCCTGGTGTCCGCGGTGCAGTGACCAGCGAGTTCGCCCAGGACGATACCGCCGCCTAACCCATTCCGGTGAGAAACATACCGCTTTGCGCCCGCACCTGGACATTGCCGACAAACCCCGTCGAGCCAATCTCGGCGTATGGTGCTGCCAGAACACGACGTACGGCCGATGCGGTCGTCGCCAGCCGGTCGACGATAGCCTCACTGGAGGTGAGGGGCGACGACGCCGCGCCCACCGGGGGCCGCAGGCGTGCGTCGTGTGCTGGGCGCGCCATCACTCATTTCGCGCTTCCCCGCGATCGGCGATCGACAACCTCGTCGGGTCCGGTGACAGCGGCTGGTGCGTGCGGCACATGGTCGAGCGTTTGATGGCCCAGATGGGCGTCTTGCGATAGGTGTGGATCTCCACCCGAGACATGAGCGTGCGCACGACGGTAAGTTTGTTGGTGGAGCGCACGCGGAGGTGATGATGGCCACGACACCGGTCGGGTTTTCTGTGGCCGACGATGACCTGCCGTTGCTCGACGAGCTGGTGGAACGGTTCGGCGGTGGTGACCCCAACGTGTTTCTCCGGGCCGCGATGCGCCGGATGCACCACGACATGTTCGCCGATCGAATGCGCCAGCTGCAACAAGACATTCGCTCTGACCTGCGCGGACGTGTGATCGACCGGGATGAGGTCGCCCGGGCTGTGCGACAGTCGGCCGATGGCTGAGCGGCCGGCGGTCGTCTTCGACACCGACGTCTTTGTCAACGCGGTCGTCGGGCCGCCCACCGACTGGCCGCACCTGTCAGCGTTGTCGCCCAGCGCCAACCCCGACGCCGACTGCCTGTCGATCGCTTTCGACGGGGCCGGCCTGCGCCTGATGGTCTCGCGGTACATCTTGTCGAGCATCTCTGGGACGCTGCGCCACCTCGGCGTGGGCGCCGCGAACACCAAGACGACCATCTCGGCGGTGCTCGACGTCGTCAAGGCCTCCGGAGGCGCCGTCCTCGACCCTCCCCGGCACGTGTTCGACCTGCCCGACCACCACTGCAACCTGCTCATGGACCTGGCCGTCGCCGTGCACGCAACACTGGTCGTCACCGACGACGCCGACCTGAACTCGCTCAACGCGTGGCAGGGCATCCCGATCTTGCGCCTGCGCCCCCTGCACCGCCCCGAGGCCAAGCACCTGCGCTGAAGACAATGTGAAGACAATGGGGACGGTTCCTATGTCTTGCCTGGTCAGCGCAACTTCCTGCGAAGACACCCGCGAGACACTGCGGACGGTTCCTGTGTCCTGGCGCCCACGTCCCCATCGCGAAGCTCGTCGGGCCGGCGCGGACACTGGCGACGTGCAGGCCCCGGCTGGCCAGGTCGCTGCGTCGGCGCCGCAGGCGACGGGTCCGGCGCCAGCCCGGGGCGCGGACGACGCACGACGGTCGGCACGCACCCCAAGGGCCGTCAGGTGCGCGGCGATGACGGCCCGGACGTCGAACCCCTGCGCCCGGTCCAGCTGTCGCGCGGGCAGCTGTCACTCACCACGCTCGGCGTCCGTACACTGCGAGGGTGAACGAGGGCAAACGGGTGCTCGTGGCCGCGCCGCGCGGGTACTGCGCGGGGGTGGACCGCGCTGTCGTCGCGGTCGAACGGGCGCTGGAGCTGTACGGGCCGCCGGTGTACGTGCGCAAAGAGATCGTCCACAACCGGCACGTCGTGGCGACCCTGGCCGACCGTGGCGCGGTGTTCGTCGACGAGGTCGACGACGTGCCCACCGGGGCCCGGGTCGTGTTCTCCGCGCACGGGGTCTCCCCGGTCGTGCGCGCCCGGGCGGCTGCGCGGGGCCTGCGCACGATCGACGCCACCTGCCCGCTGGTCACCAAGGTCCACAAAGAGGCGCTGCGGTTCGCCAGCGAAGGTCTGGACATCTTGCTCATCGGCCACGCCGGGCACGAGGAGGTCGAAGGCACCCACGGTGAGGCCCCCGACCACGTCCAGGTCGTCGACACCCGCACCGCCGACGGCGTCGACGTCGTCGACCAGGTGCACGTGCGCGACCCGGACAAGGTCATCTGGATCTCGCAGACCACGTTGTCGGTCGACGAGACCACCGCAACCGTCCAGCGTCTGCGCGAACGTTTCCCGAACCTCGCCGACCCCCCGTCGGACGATATCTGCTACGCCACGCAGAACCGCCAGGTCGCTGTCAAGGCCATGGCACCGCGGTGCGACGTCGTCGTCGTCGTCGGGTCGGCGAACTCCTCGAACTCCGTCCGCCTCGTCGAGGTCGCCCGCGAGGCCGGCGCCCGCGCCTACCGCGTCGACACCGCCGACGAGGTCGACCCCGCCTGGCTGGCCGACGCGGCGACCGTCGGCGTCACCTCCGGCGCGTCGGTGCCCGACGTCCTGGTCACTGAGCTGCTCACCGCCCTGGCCGCCCACGGTTTTGCCACCGTCGAAGAGGTCCGCACCACCACCGAGTCCCTGCGCTTCGCCCTGCCCCACGAGCTACGCCCCGACCCACCACACCCGTGACCCAGCGCGGCCGAACCTGACCGGCCGTGAACCACCGTCCGCCTTCGCCCAACGAGCGGCACGGCCGGCATGTGTAGGAGCGGTCCGGACTCATGCCCTGCGTGCCCACCCAGGCGCCGCACGCGCGATACTCGGTGGATTAGTGTCCAGCTTCGTTGGTCCCGCCCGCCGACGAGTCTGGCGTTGCCCCGAAGAAGGCGACGATAGGTTCGTGGGGCTTACCCCATTCGAGCACTTCGGCAATGCATTCCTCATATCCCCGTCGCCGCCCCTCCCAGAACCCCCGCCGGAACGCTTCTGCGAATTCTGGGGGGACTTCCTCTTCGCCCGGCGCCACCGTCTCGGCCTGGGCCCTGCGTGCGGCGGCGACAGCGCGCCGAGCCTTCATGAGGCTCTGCTCGACCGACCACGCGGTGTCCGGGTTGGGGCGTCCCGCGTCAGTGTCCATTGCAGTCTCCTCAGCTCAGGCCTCGTCGAGGACCGCAGCCACGTCGTCCGGGGTGATCTCGAACAGGGACGCGACCTGCGCGGGGGGCATACCTTGTGACAGTGCCCGACGGATCCGTCGCATCCGTTCGGCAGCTGCGCCTTGCTGCAGGCCCTGCTGGATCCCTTCTTCCAGTCCTTGTTTGCGTCCGTGGGATTCGTAGGTGGCCTGGGCGCGCAGGTACCGCTCGTGGGTCAGGGCCTGGTCGCGGCGGGCGGGGTCGGCGGAGAACTCTGCGACCAGGTCCGCGGCCTGGCGCAGGTCAGGGTTGGCGTCGACGGCCATCTCGATCTCCTCCTCGTCCTTGGCGCTGATCAGGCGCAACCAGTCCCACAGGTCTGTGCCGTCGTCAGCGCCAAGCTTGGGTAGCTCCAGGGTACGTCGGTTCGGCAGGGCTTGGAAGTACACGCCGTTGTCCACGTCGTAGTCGTGGAACGTGTGCCGGTACGGTTCGTCGTCGAACAGGCAGAACCCGCACACGGCGACCATGAGCACCGGGCGCAGCTGGTCGTAGGGCGCCCCGGGGGCCAGCTGGGCGCAGGTCTGCTTGGCCTCGTAGAACTTCAACCGTTCACGCATCGCAGGGAACGGGGCCGCCTGGAGCTCGACGATGACTGAGCGCAGCTCGGCGGTGGTCACGTGCAGGTCGACGACTGCCTCTTTCTGCCCTGGGCCGAGCAGGTGCGGGCTGGGCAGGGCCAGGGCCGCCCACTCGGTGGTGGGCAGCTCAGGCAACGCTGTGGACAGGAACTGGCGCAGGACGTCCTTGTGGTGCGTGGTGCCGAACACCCACCGGAACGCCGCGTCGTAGTACAACGGCAGAACCTTGGGTTCGTCGTCGTGGTGTGGTGAGCTGCGCATCAGGCCCCCCGCTGTGCGGCCCTGGTTGGCCGCGGTTGTCAGTGTCGCGTCAGGCTATCAAACGGACGTTCGAGGGGACAAATCGCGCTCAGCAGCCGCTTGTGCCGGCCCATGTTCGTATGGGTGGTGCATCGCATCGCGACACTCGCCACGCACGTGTTGAGGTGGCTGTCAGCCGCGGGGGACCGGGGTGCCGACGATGGTGATCGTCTCGCCGAGGGTGAGCGAGGTGGGGCGGACCTTGTAGCGGCGGGCGATCTCGTCCAGGTCGAGGTCGACCAGGGTGCGTCCGTCGCCGGTGCGGACCGACACCAGCCCAGCGGGCAGACGGGTGAGCCTCTTGCGCACTTCGGGTGCCACGCGCTCGGACAGGTTGAGGCCCCGGGCTGAGGCGGCGATGACGAGGGTGAGCGTCGAGCCCGACAGCTCGCTGGTCACGGTGACGCCAACAGGCCCCGCGGCCTTGGCTGCGACCTTCGCCGCACCGGTGATGGAGGGCAGCTGGTCGACGTGGACCTTGGCGGTGATGGCGCCGGGAGCGCCGGCGACGTCGGTGACCGCGGTCGGGAGCATGGCCATGGCCCGCGCGGTGTCGATGATCTCGTTGAGCTCTGCTGTGATCTGCATCCGCACAGCCTGCCATGCCCGTAGGCCCGTAACGTCACGCAATCGTCAGGCGAGACAGGCGGAAGCGCGAGATGCGACCCAAAACACCAGATGCGACTTCATGACGTCGCATCTGGTGTCTCAGGTCGCATCTCGCGCTTGCACCAGGAGATGGTCAGCCGTGGCGGTAGGACTCGCCTGGGGTGGCGTCGCCGAGCAGCTCGTCGATGGTGACGAGGGTGAAGCCGGCGGCCTGGAGCTGGTCGATGATCGCGAGGACGGCTTCGACGGAGGTGGGGCGGATGTCGTGCATGAGGATGATCGAGCCGGGTTCGACGTCGGTGAGGGCCCGGGCGGTGGTGATCTCGACGTCGCGGTTGAGCCAGTCCTGGGTGTCGACGTCCCACGTGACCACCGCGGAGCCGTGCTCGGCCAGGACGGCCCGGACGGTGGCGTTGGACACACCGTAGGGGGGGCGTACGAACGTCGGGCTCACACCGGTGAGCTGGTGGACGGCCGAGCGTGTGGCCTCGAGCTGCCAGGCGATCTGGTCCGGTGACAAGGTCGTGAGCTTTGGGTGCGACCACGAGTGGTTGCCGATGGTGTGACCCTCGGCTGCCATGCGGACCATGACGTCGGGGTGCTGCTCGACGCTGGTGCCCAGGACGAAGAACGTCGCGTGCACACCTTTGGCCGCGAGCGCGTCCAGGAGCGCGGCTGTGTGGTCGCCGGGGCCGTCGTCGAAGGTCAGGGCGACACAGGCGAGCACCGAACAGTCGTGGGTCGACGCTGGTGGTGTGGCCGGCTCGGGCGGGTCTGCGACGTCCGGCTCGGGTTCTGCGGGGTTCGGTGACCACCACGACAGCGGAGGTGCCGGGGGTGGGGCAGCCGGGTCGCCCTGCTCGGTGGGACCGACGACGAGCTGGGCGGACGCGGGGGCGTCGGCAGTGGCGGGTGTGGCCACAGCGGCGCCCAGGAGCCACACCGCAACCGCAAGGGTTGCGGCCGGCGCTCCGCGGCGGCGTCGCATGGCTGCATCCGTCCTTTCGTCCGGTATGTCCGCACCTAGTGTTCCACTCCAACCCGGCGTTGGGCGAGGCTTGGGGCGTGTTTCATCACCCCACGCACACGCCCGGAACGTCCGCTGGCAGTCGTCGTCGGCTGGGCCAGCGCACGTCCCGGGCACGCCTGGTATGAGGTGACGAGGCACGCCCTGGTACGGCGTCGTTCTCCTGGGGGATCGGCCGGTCCCGGCGATCGGCAAGTATCCTCTCATCTACAAAATATGCTAGATAAGCCTAGCGTCCACTATCGCGCGACACGCTCGTGAAGTATCGCCATGTCTAGCTTCGACGCTAGAAGGGGATATACCCTACGGCTGTGGACCCTGTGCGCAACCCCTACGCCCCTGGCGCCGGTCAGCGTCCGCCCGAGCTCGCCGGGCGCGACGCCCAGCTCGCTGCGTTCGACGTCGTGCTCGAACGGGTCGTGCGCGGACGGCCCGAACGGTCGGTCGTCCTGCTCGGCCTGCGCGGGGTGGGCAAGACTGTGCTGCTCGGGGCGATGCGGTCGGCGGCGGTCCGCGCCCGGTGGGGGACCGGCAAGCTCGAGGCGCGCCCCGACGCCCCCTTGCGCGATGTCCTTGCTGCCGCGTTGCACCAGGCGGTGCGCGAGCTCGGCCTGCCACCAGGCGAGCGCGCCGACCACGCCCTCGGGGTGGTCAAGGCGTTCGCCCAGCACGGCACCGAACGTCCCGGCAGCCGCCGGCCGCGCAACCTGGGGATCACCGCGCCGGCTGTTGTCGGACGCGCCGACTCCGGCGATATCGAGATCGACCTCGTCGAGCTGTTCACCGACCTTGGTGGGATCGCCGCCGAGACCGGCACAGGCCTGGCCGTGTTCTGCGACGAGATGCAAGACCTGCGCCCCGACGACGTCGCAGCCTTGTGCGCTGCGGTGCACGAGGTCTGCCAGGCACGGGCACCGGTCGTCGTCGTCGGCGCTGGGCTGCCGCACCTGCCAGGGGTCCTCGCGGCAGCCAAGTCGTACTCCGAACGGCTGTTCCGCTACGTGCTGGTCGACCGTCTCGACCGGGCCGCCGCCGACGCTGCCCTCGTGCGCCCCGCCGCCGAAGAAGGGGCACAGTTCACGCCCGAGGCCCTCGACGCCCTGTACGAGACCACCGGCGGCTACCCGTACTTCGTCCAGGCGTACGGCAAGGCGGTGTGGGACGTGGCTCCCGCCTCACCGGTGAGCCTGGCCGACGTCGCCGTCGCCGCGCCTGAGGCCGAGGCTGACCTGGCTGTGGGGTTCTTCGGCTCACGGTTCGACCGTGCGACCCCTGGAGAACGTGAGTACCTGCACGCCATGGCCGAGCTCGAGCAGGCGACGGCCAGCGACGCGCACGACGGGTCGGTTGCGACAGGCGAGGTCGCCCGCCACCTGGGCCGGCGCCCCCAGTCGCTGTCACCGGCACGTGACGCGCTGGTGAAAAAGGGGCTCGTCTACGCCAGCGCGCGTGGGCGGATCGCCTTCACCGTCCCCCACTTCGGCCGGTACCTGCGCGAGCGCCCCTGACAGCGCGTCGTCAGCAGACTTCTCCGCTGGGCAAGACCAGCAAAACTTCGGGTGCTCAGGTGCTTGCGCACACCACCGGCCACGTGCTTCGCGTG
>Ga0123353_10005963_pt1 | contig 16127 bp, 10 predicted proteins | sample TergutLab28metaG_3_FD_92763 | JGI IMG/M metagenome (GOLD analysis project Ga0123353, IMG submission 92763) | Labiotermes labralis P3 segment gut microbial communities from Petit-Saut dam, French Guiana - Lab288 P3 | ecosystem: Host-associated > Arthropoda: Insects > Digestive system > Gut ... | reverse complement strand
AACCCACGACGGCAAAGACGGCGCGAACATAAATTCCGCCGAAGAGTTCTTCGAAAACGGCGGAGCCCCAATTTACACAAAATTGAGAAACATGGCATTTGTAAACGTAGAAAACAACGTAACCCGCACCTACAACGGCACACAAATCACCCCCGTTGTAACGTGGGGTACAGGCCCATCCGCCGAACCATTGGTAAACGGCCGTGATTACACGATAACATTTGTAGACGCACCCGCCCGTCCCTATGCCGCCCCCGGCACCGACGCAGGAGCTGGAACATTCACCATAACCGGCATCGGCAATTATACCGGCACAACAACCGCGCGCAATTTCACCATCACCAAAAAACCGATAACCGTAACGGTTACCCCCGGTCAAACAAAAATTTTTGGCGAGGATGATCCTGCCGCGTTTATTTATACGTATATTCCCGCGCTGCTTGGTGATGACAGATTTACAGGATTATTGAACAGAACACCGGGCGAAGACGCCGGTTCATACCGTATCAATCAGAATACACTTACAGTCAACAACAACTACGAGATAATATTTATTTCGGCTGATTTTGTTATAACAAGGGCGCCGCAGTTAGAAAAACCCGATACAGCAAGAACATTTACGGATACTGCGAAGATTGCATCAGGCGTTCCGGGGATATCGGTTGTAGTTAATGAGAGCGGCACTGTTTCTTACACGGTTGATGCGGGTAACAGATTGGAATATTGCATAGCGAATTGCGAAGACGATAATAATTGGGTTGCGGATTTGGATTTGAGTTCACTGCGTCCGAACATGGAGTATGGTATTTTTGTTCGTATACAGGGAACGGAAAATTACGAGCCGTCGGAACCGGAAGTTATACGGTTCAGGACGATGACGGAGGGTGTATCAATAAAGGAGAGCGATCGTAACGTTCCAACTGTTTCAACGGACGGATTTGGTGCGGACGACAGCGGCAAGGCGTCGGACAGCCGTTACGGTCTTGTCATAAACCAAAGAATCGTCACCCAAAAAGCTGAATTTTCAGTGACTGCCCCCGGTAAAGCAAGCGCGGCTATTATCGTATATGACAATCTCGGCAAAATAGTGTTCAAGTCAAAGAACGTAAGAAGCGGTCAACCGGTATCATGGAATCTCATCAACAGGCAGGGACGCGCAGCAGGCAGCGGTTCTTATTTGGTAATCGCGGTTGTGAGGGACGCAAACGGTAAGACGTACAGGTATTCGGAGCAGGTTTATGTCAGAAGGTAATACAGGAACAAAGATAGTCCCGCTATACGCCGGCCCGCAGGAAACCGAAACTACAGAAGACCGTTTCAGCAAAGTAATGAGCAAGCTGGGCAGCATCGGTACCGGCGGAACGTTCTTTTTTCTCGGCATGTTTATGGCGAGCGGCGCGGTTATACGTTTTACAGATTTTGAAATGGTAGCCCTCACCCTCGCCGCGTGGTTTACCCCGGGGGCAGCTTCCGCTTTCGGCGCTGTATCTACGGCTGCTACTGTTTACGGCTGGTCGCTCATTCTGCGCAAAAAAAGTAAACTTAACAAAAAGGATGAGGCTAAGGGCGAAGCGCAGAACCAGTTAGCTAATTTGATGGAGTTTATCGGCGGATTTTTATCGCAGGGCGGGGCAGTGGCCTCTACCGTGGCCGCGGGCGCGGCTATTACCGTCACGAGCGTAACGTACTTGCCGGAGGAGAATATTTTCGGGATAGAAAAACCGCCGGTTTCAATCCAAAGATTGAAACTGTCGCAGCTGTTTGAATCAACGGAGGCGGTCGCGGCGATACATGAGCAGGAGCGGCTTGAGGAGCTGGCTGCCGCGGATGAGACCGATTTACATGAAGAAGAGACCGCCCAAGAGGAGATTGAACTTGCTCATGAGGCCGATACTAACGAAGAGATTGAGACTGCAGAGGCGGCTCAAGAGGAGGAGGAACTCCTTGTTATCGATATGACGGGCGGGAGTGTCCGCATTATACATAATTTGCGGGTTTATACCGATCCTGCCGCCATTGAGACGCTGATTGAAAACATCACCGCCGGCAGGGCGGCGCCGGTGCCGGCGGTTATAGCTGTCAACGTGCCAAGACCCGCTCCAGATCCCGCTTCCCGTTCTGTGCCCCTTACTCCTCCCGGCGCGCTGTCCGTTGTTGACGAGAGTGCGGTTGAGCCTGCCGCGCCGGTAATATACATAGCGGAAAGCGAATTGGACGATACGTCCGCGACGGTTGTAGCTTATGTGCCGGCGGCAATTACAATGCCGCCCATAATCGCAGCCCCTGATATCGCCGCCGTTGAACCGCAGGCGGACGAGGCGCATAAACCGCCGCTCCCTCAAAATGCGGAGCAATCTAAACCGCGCGGCATGATTGTCTCCGTTCGGCCTGAATTTATTGTCGTAATGGGCGAGATGAGCACCGCCGGAGTTATCGCGGAGGCCGGCATGGTCAGCGACAACGGACTCTTTCTTACCGCGGATGTCGGCGGCGGCGGCAATTACTACGGCGGCGGGGTAAATGTGGGCTATGCGTTTGTTCCGTTCGGCGATGCGAAAAGTGTTGTTGGGCTCAGCGGCGGTTTTCACAATGCCACAGTGGTACATAATTTTAAAGCGGAAGATGGAACGCTGCTGCATCAGGAGCAAGGAAATAAAATAGGCGCCGCCGGAGTTTTTGTTAAACTTCTGCCGTTCAGAACAGGAAATCTTGACATTACAAACAGAGTGCTTCTGGGAAGAAGCAGCATGCCGCGTTTCCACGAGGGGAGCGGAGATTTTCATCGTGAAGAGGGCCTGAGCGCCGCGTACTCCATAGGCGTAGGCTACAGCATAATGAAAAGGGGAGAGTAAATTGAAATCTTCGCCTGTTATTTATGCAATTGTTTGCGCGCTCATGCTCTTCGCCCTTGGCTGCGATTTCATGGAATCAACAACCGTTATCGGCGATTTTAAAATCACTTTCGAACCGCAGGGCGGTGATATCGGTACAAAGGATACGATAGTTAAACGCGGCGATACCATAGATTTGCCGTTTACAAGCAGAGAGGGCTACTCGTTTGACGGCTGGAACAATCATCCCACAATAGAAGATTCGGCGAGACAGATCGGCGATATGTACATTGTGTCAAGAAACGGCATAACGCTGTACGCACACTGGACAGGCGATTTCACAGTTAAATTCGATCCGCGCCGCGGTGATATGAGAAGCGAAGACAGAAGCATAACGGTAGCGCGCAGAGGCGCCATAACTTTGCCGGAAGTAAACCGTCTGGGCTTTTGGTTTGAGGGATGGCATTCCCATCCTGTCGATAGAGATTTATACGGGGAGACCGGCGATGAATATGACGTAATGGAAGACGGCATAACGATGTACGCGCACTGGAAAAGCATTTTACACATGGATGAGGGCGACAGCGTAATAAACGGAATAGTTTGCGTGTTTGTAGAAGCGGGAACCTTTACAATGGGTAGTCCCAAAGATGAAAAGGGACGCGGATTTGACGAAGATCAGCGTACGGTAACGCTCACTGAGAATTTTTGGATAAGCAAATACCCGATAACAAACAGACAGCTTGGAAGAGACGTCCCGCAAAATGAGTTGGATCATCCGGCGGTAAATATAACGTGGGAATCGGCGAACTCTTTTGCGCAAAGTAAAGGCGGCCTGTTACCGACGGAAGCTCAGTGGGAGTTCGCGGCGCGGGGCGGCAAAGAGGCGGATAGGGAGTATACGGTTTACAGCGGAGGTAATATTTTGGCTGACGTGGGCTGGTATTTGGGCAATTCGGACGGCGGGACGCAAAAAGCAGGCGCCAAACTGCCCAACAAATTAGGCATATACGATATGACAGGAAACGTTAAAGAGCTGTGCCGTGACTGGTACGGTATCCCCACCGGCGAGCCGCTGCAAGACCCAAAAGGTCCGGAAAGCGGCATATGGCGCATCTACCGCAGCTGCAGTTTTGAGGACGAAGCGGCAGATTGCCGCGTCGCCGACAGACCCCTGATATTACCAAACGCCATGCGCCGCGACATGGGCTTCCGCGTGGTTTTTATCGATCACTAAAATCTCGCACAGGGTTGAAACCCTGTGCTACAATCTTCGCTCCCCTAAAGTGGCGCGGGAGATAGGAATTTGGATACATGAACGATATCGCACATTCCGCACCCCTTTAGGGGTGCAAGATTGTAGCCCCGGGTTTCAACCCGGGGAAACCCGGAACAAAATCAACCAAATTCCCCGCGCAAAATGGATTAAACAAAGCGTAAATAATTATATTTATACAATTATGTATTGACGTCCAAAAAGTCCCAAAGGAGAAAAACAGTGACAAAATCAGCAAAGATCGCAATAATCGCAATACTCCTGACATCCCAGGCATTCGCCGCCGGATCAGGTTCAGATTCAAAATCAAGATCAGGGTCAAGATCAGGTTCAGCTCCCAAAGTAATAAAGAGCACTGCGCAAGACGTCCGGTCTGTTGAAGTCACAGTTTACAACAGCAACTTGGGACTCATAAAGGAACAGCGCAAAATCAAAGTCAACTCCGGAACAGGGGAGCTGCATTATATAGATGTAGCCGCGCAGATAAAACCTGTTACCGTTCATATAAAGCCGCTGAATAACGCAAACGATTTCACAATCCTTGAGCAAAATTATGAGTATGATCTCATAAGCCAGCAAAAACTCCTTGACAAATACGTCGGTCAAAAAATAAAAATTGTTGACTGGAATGAGTATCAGGATCGTAAAACGGTAGTTGAGGCGCAGCTTTTAAGCTCAGGGTTCAATCAGGGGTTTGGGGGCGGGGGAGAGGTTTACAAAATCGGCAGCGAAATCTATCTCGGACATCCGGGGACAAAAGTTCTGCCGTCCATACCGGATAATCTTATAAGCCGCCCGACTCTCTCATGGCTCTACCGCAGCAGAACCGCGCGCGAGTATACGTTAGAGGTCTCTTATTTGACAGAGGGACTAAGCTGGAGCGCAGACTATATATTCGTTTTGTCCGACACAAAGCCGACAGCCGATATTTCAGGATGGGTAACTGTAACCAACCACAGCGGCGCGGCCTATAATAACGCCAAACTTAAGCTCATGGCTGGAAATGTAAATCAGGTGCAGCCGGAGATGGCGGCGGCGTACGGCACCCGCATGGCGGCAATGTCGATGGATATGGGCGGCGGCGGCGGATTCGCGCAGACAGATGTGTTTGAATATAAGATGTATGATCTTGAACGCTCCACAACAATTAAGGACAATCAGACAAAGCAGATCAATCTCCTTGAGAGCCGCGGACTCGCTATAGAGAGAGAGTATATCACCTCTGCCGCCGGACGCTCAGGACGTCATTTCGCTCAGCCAAGTGCCGACGGATTTACTAAACAGCCTGTGAGTGCGTATATCAGCTTTAAAAATACAAAAGAGAACCGCCTCGGCAATCCTCTGCCGGCGGGAACCGTCCGTTTTTACACGGCGGATGCTAAAGGCAGTCAGCAGTTTATAGGCGAGGATCGTATTGATCACACTCCAAAAGATGAAAATGTGCGTTTAAAGGTAGGCGATGCGTTTGACATAGTAGCAGAGCGCAAACAGCTGAATTTCGTACAGAGAACCTCAAGAATGAACGAAACCGAGTGGGAGATCAAAATCCGCAACCGTAAAGAGGAAAACATCACGGTAGGCGTTATAGAAATGGCCCACGGCAACTGGGAGATAACCGAATCCACCCACAAACACACAAAAATAGACGCAAACACAATGCGTTTTGACGTAGCCGTGCCCAAAGGCAAAGAGGTGATCGTGAAATATAAGGTCCGTGTGGGGATATAATCACACACTCGCCGCATCGCATATCGCGCATCGCGCATCGCACATCGCACAGGGTTGAAACCCTGTGCTACAATCTTCGCTCCCCTAAAGGGGCGCGGGAGGTAGGGACGGGAACACGGCAAATCCGCACCCCTTTAGGGGTGCAAGATTGTAGCTAGGGGTTTCAACCCCTGGACCTTGGGGAACGAAAACGCGTATAATCAAGATGATACGGATGTGAAGTAATCAGGCAACAATTACCCCCACCGGGCAAAATAATCCCCCGCCGGGGGGGTAGGGGCAGCCCTCGCGGCTGCCCGTCCTCTACCCGCCACCACCATTCATCCACATAACACATTGATTTTCAACAAATTACAATCCCAACATTAATTTCCAAAAGATATGGCACGCCTATTGCATATATTTCTGCGAGTGCGGAATACACCGCGAGAATTGGAACAGATAAAAGGATAGTCATGCGTAAAAACGATTTCGTCGCAATAATCTTGGTGACAATCTTCACATTCCCGCTTCTTTACGTAGGGATGCTGTTTTACACGGGTTCATTGCGTATTGAGTACGGATTCCCCGAGGCGGGGGCGGCTGAGGATCTCAAGGTAGAAGAGGTCAGGCACACAAAGCGCCGTGATTCGCTCTCCGCCGAGAACTCGAAACTGTTTTTAGCTCTGCAGCAGGAAAGAGCAGACATCGAACGTGAACGCGAGAGGCTTCTTGAGATACAAAACCGCTTGGAGATGCTTCAGGATAATATAGAAAGCTCCAAAACAGAGCTTGTCAACGAGAGAAAACAGTTAGAAACCAAACTCGCGGTAAACCCTGACGCGGAGAGAGCGCGCTACAAGCAGCTTGCGCGTCTTTACGGCGCAATGAAACCGGCGGAAGCCGCAGGAATTCTCGAAACGCTCCCTGACGCACAGGTCACATCCATACTGACAAGCATCAACGACGACCGTCAGCGGGCAAGAATAGTATCATCCTTAACAAAAGAAAAAGCGGCCCGTATCACAAGGCTAATGAGGGGTACTTGATTTATGAAAGAGATGCTCAACATCACAGCAAGAGACCCGTCCGGCATAGCGGGGACAGACCACGCGAAGTCCGCGCACGCTAAAGCCGCAGGCGAGGCGTCCGGATTTTCTGAAGAGGTGAAAAAGTTCAGCGAGGCCGAAGATAACGGCAAGCCCGGCGCGCTGCAGAATACTCACAGACATAAAGCTCTTGGGCGTAATGAACATAGTCATAATAATAAGACACAACGTAACTCAGAAAATGAGCGGCTTGTCAAAGAAGAGTCTGCCGCTGATGTCAATACCAATACATACATAAATAACGCATCTGCCGCAGAAAACGGTGACTCTTTGCTTAATGACGGTGAGATGGCGGTAACTTTGAATGTTCAGGAGTTTACTCCCGATGTAGTTGATAAAGCGGAAAGTTTTATAGCTGCTTACGGTAAGACAGAGGCGGGGACAGAGACAGCGGAGTCTGTTAGTCCGGCTGAATCTGTGAAACCGATCGAAGCTGTTAAACAATCGCCGATTCCGTTGTTCGCTGTTGAGGATGTTGAATTGATTAAGGTCGTTAAAGCTCAAGAATCGGTGAAAAGTGTTAAAGACGCTCCTTTGACAGTAAACGAAGATGCTGTAAAGCAGATTGGCCATGAAGCGTTTTTGGATCAGGCGCGTGAAATTCTTGAGCAGGCACGCTCAAAGACGTTCGACAAGCTCAAACTGTTTCGGGATAATCCTCTGTCAGATCCCAAACCGCTTAGCGAATTGCCGTGGACTGTTGAAAGTGTCGCGAAAATACTCGCGGTCATGGCTCAGAACGGTGAATTTCTTCATTATCTTGGAGAAGAGAACGGGGATTTAGCTGCTGCGCTTCTTAAGAAATACGATGAATGGGTAAAATCTCATGCAGGAGAAGTGCAAAGCGCATTTGTCAACTCAACAGACAGCTCGGTCGTCAATACAACAGTTAATACGGCTGATAACGCAGCTGATAACGCAGCTGATAACACAAATGCCAACGCATTGGCTGACGCAGCTGACGGCAAAACTGCCAACGCAAATACTAATGAAAAATTGACAGGATATATCCCTCAGGCCACAGATCCTGCACAGCTTAATATGGCCGGATCCAAGATCGATTGGGCGGCTGATGATAAGCTTGCGGTTACTGTTGATCAAAAAACAGCTGCTTATTCAAGCGATCAGTCAAAAATTATCTCTCAGCAAACAACAGCTGCCAATTTGACTCCGGTTGATTCTCAAACGATGAGGGCTATGTACAAACAGGAGAGCGAAAACGTAAACATAAACGCTTCCGAAAAAGAATCCATACCGGCACCTGTTATGAATTCACAGCAAAATGCAAAACAGTCAATTATTGAGGGCGCACAGATTCCCGTAAGTTATACAGACCTTGCAAATACCCCATCAGCTCTGCAGCAAAACTTAACCGCTGAAACTTCGGTGCAACCGGTTCAACGCGGTGAAAGCAGCGCGCAATTATTCTCACAACCGGCAGATGTAAATGCTGCAAGCGGCAGCGCTGATGGGGCTTTAAGTCTCACTCTTTCAGGAGCTGTTTCAGATGTTGAAACAAGCGATTCTCAAGACACATTGCATATAAACACGCAGGCAAACGCCGCGAAAGCTGTTGAGATGACAGAAAAAGCGCTTTCGTCTCTATCACGTGTAGATCAGCAGGCAATAATAGAACAGATCACCGAAAAGCTCCAGTTAGCAGTACGCAGCGGCGTGCACGAAATGCGCATAACCCTGCGCCCCCAGGAGCTCGGCGAAGTGCGCATGAATATCCGCGTAGAGGGTGATCAGGTAACGGCAAGAATGCTTGTCGAAAGCGAACAGGTTAAAGCAATAGTCGAAAAGCATTTTCAACAGCTGAAAGACGCCTTGGAACAACAAAACCTCCAAGCCGCAAAACTCTCGGTTGACGTAGGAACAGATGCCGACCGCAAACAGCTATGGCAGGAGATGACAGCGATGGCGAATCAAAAGCGTTCTAATAAAAACGGCAATGGAGAAAGTGACGATAGTGCATCTGATCAGGATAATAACGTTGTAACCGCCTTTGGCGCCGATACCGGAAGAAGATACGGCACGAACACATTCGAGCTTTTCGTATAACAGGCCGCGGCTCCGATCCGCGCAAATCCGTACGGCAAATCCGCACGGCAAATCCGCACAGGGTTGAAACCCTGCGCTACAATCTTCGCTCCCCTAAAGGGGCGCGGGAGATGGGAACAGGATTAAGAACACGGCAAGATCCGCACCCCTTTAGGGGTGCAAGATTGTAGCCCCGGGTTTCAACCCGGGGCGGCGGATGATCCGGGGCGGATGATCCGACAGAATCATTATTAACAACCTAACCTAACGAAAGGAGGTGGGTGAAATGAGCACAATAAGCGCAAGTGCAGCGAGTCTCATGATGTCAAACGAGCCGTATTCCGTAAGTGCGATGCTTGGGAAAGATGGTTTTTCCATCGATCACGAAAGCGTGAAGTACAAAGGAGATATGAGCGGTGATATTTGGAAAGGTCAGAAAGAGCTTGGCAAAAATGACTTTCTCATGTTACTCGTGACACAGCTTAAGTATCAGGATCCTCTAAGTCCTATGGAGAATACCGAATTCGTCTCTCAGCTCGCGCAGTTCAGGTCGCTTGAGACAGCCGAAAACACGGAACGCGCCATTAAAGGGCTTGAAGATGTGATGAATGAGAACATAAGCTATCAAATTATTGCGTCTCAATCGATCTCGAACTTCGCGGCCGCTTCGTTTATCGGCAAAGAAGTACGCATGCTTCAACCCGCCATTGAATGGAAAGGCAAGGACGGCGACGTTCTGCCAATCAAGGTGCATCTTGGGAGCAAAAACGAAGTCGTAGTTGACATTAAAGACTCCGACGGCAAAGTGGTCAGAAGTTTTGACGTCAAGGAAAAAGACGGCGAAAACTCCGCCATGTTTAACTGGGACGGCAGGGATAACTCAGGCCAGCTGCTTAAAAACGGCAGGTATCTCATTGAGGTGCAGGGGCAGGATAAAGACAGCTCACTCTACTCATTCGCTCAGGCAGTGGTAGAAGGTGTGCGCTTTACTCCCACAGGCGTTTTAGTGAAGATCGAAGGACGCGAAATCTCTATCGGCGAACTTCTTGACGTGTCAAGAGGCGACGAAGGAAACGCAACCCAGTCGGGCGCTCTGTCGCTCATGGGCAAGCTTATCCGCGCACGTCACGAACGCATCGTGTACGGCGGAAGAGATAACGAAGAGCACGGTATTCACATTCAGGCGGCTGTAAATCAGCAGTTGACAGTTGAGATTAAAGACGCAAGCGGCAACACCGTACGCACCTTGAGAGACGTTGCTGGCTCAGACGGCAAAGCGCTGATCTTTTGGGACGGACTCACAGAGGGCGGCGAAAAGGCAAGCGTAGGCGAGTACAGAATTAACATTGTCGGCTCGGATAGAAATCCGGGGTTGTATGCCTATACAGAGGGCGTAGTTGACGGTCTCACAAGTCTAACGGGAGACTTTAAACTAAAAGTAAACGGCAGAGAGGTCGCGCTGAGCGACGTTATGGATATTTCAACGCCGAAGGCTTAAGGACGAGCTGATATTATGATGAATCCAATTGATAAGAATTCGGCTGATATTCAAAACCGGATAATCGCAAGCCGCGCAGGATTAGTCCAGCGCACCACAACCCCTCAAACACCCGTAACAGGTGAACAGGGCAGTACGGTAAAAGGCGCGTCGTTCGGTGAGATATTCAAGTCGAAAGTTACCGAAGAACTCAAATTCTCAGCGCACGCATCCTCAAGGCTTAAAAGCCGCAACATTGAGATGACGCCTGATATTATGGGTAAGTTAGAGAAAGCTGTTGAAGGGGCGCAAAGTAAAGGCGCGCGCGATTCCTTGATACTCGTAAATAAGGATCTCGCATTTATCGTGAACATTCCCAATAAAACAGTAATCACGGCAATGGATGGAGAAAGTATTAAAGATAACGTTTTCACAAACATAGACAGCACGGTTATAGCAGGCTAAAAAACAGCAGGACCTCGAGTCCGTCTCCCGCACCCCTTTAGGGGAGCAAAGAGTGTAGCACAGGGTTTCAACCCTGTGCGATGGTGGGATTAACAATCCGCCGCGATGGTGGGTTTCGCAACCCGCCGCATTCCGAGACAGATTCAGGATGCTACCCGAACCGCCGACCTACTGACGCGGTTCAACAAAAGCTATGCTATGATTCCGAGGCGTCAAAACCTAAGGAGTATAAGCAATATGGTACGTTCACTTTACGCAGGTATAAGCGGTCTCCGCAGTCATCAGGTAGCCCTCGACGTTACCGGTAACAATATCGCAAACGTAAATACAATCGGTTTCAAATCAGGCCGCGCAACATTCAAAGAATCTATGGCGCAGATGCTCCAGGGGCCCTCACGCCCCGCAGGTAACCAAAGCGGTACTAACCCGCTTCAAATCGGACTTGGAACATCTATCGGGTCTATTGATACAATGTTAAGACAGGGCAATATGCAGACCACTGGTCAAATCACAGATTTGGCTATTGAGGGAAGAGCTTACTTCGCTTTTTCTAACGGAAGCGGAACTTTTTACAGCCGTAACGGCGGTTTACATTTGGATGCTGACGGATATCTTGTTTCTCCTACAACTGGTTGGAGACTGCAGGGTAAGATGGCCGATACTTTTGGGAATTATGGCGCCGGGACAGGTATCGGTGATCTTAGAATACCCTGGGGTGAAAAAGCGCCGGCGCGGGCTACTACTGAGGTGCAGTTTGGGTGTAACCTTAACAGCGATTCGCAGGAACGCGGGACTATTACGCATACTAATAGTTTTTTGAGGAGTGCGGCGCTGGGGACGGGGGCGGCGTTGTCGGAAGTGCAGATGATTAGTGATTTTTATACTATTCCCGGTGATCCTACTACTAATACTCTTAGAACTATAACTGGCAATTTTATAGCTGTGAATGAGGTAACAAGATTAGAAAATGGTATTGCAAGTGCTTACGGACGTGTAGAAACACATCGTTCTAGCATAATGCGGAATCGAGAGACAATTGGAGTAAATACAGATTTGTTAAATGGTGTTGGTGGCTCTATCGGCTATATAGCAGAACGCGCTGCAGCAGCAGCTACACTCGCAGCAGCAGAAATAGCTCTTGCTGTTGATCCTACTAATCCTGCTTTGATACTTGCACGTGGCAATGCGGAACGCGAATTTAACAGGTTGGACGAACTTGTAAACAGTTTAGTGACGAGAAATACTGAATTAACAGCTGACATTACCGATTTAAACGATCGAATTAGGGCTTATTTGAATGACCCTGTTGGTTCTACTCATCCAGATGTCACTTATTCTATTCCGCAAATGCAAACGGATCTCGCTATTTTGCGCCCTATCGTTGCAGGACAACGGGCTTCGGCAGTTGAAGCTATTGCAGACCGAACTTTGCTCACATCGCTTTTTGATGACGCCGGCAACAGCCTTGGTATCAAAGGCGGCGATATTATCACAATGGAAACCGGCGACAAAAATTTTCCAGCATTTAAATTTACGGTTCTTCGGGACAGCGATGTTCTCCCAGAGGACGATCCTAATTACCCACATGTGAATTATCCTTTGGTAGGCCGTACTCTTGACGATTTTCGTAAAGCGATGGAAGGTTATCTTAATGCGTTAGAAAGACTTACTTTTACAGAGAATATGTCAAATAAAGTAAGAACCGATATGATGAACGACGAAGTACGCCGTTATGTCGAAGTCGCATATCCAAGACCAGATGGATTACGAAGCCCAAACCCTGCTAATGTGGGAGCTATAACGATTGATTACAATACTGATGGTAGTTTTAGAATAACTAATGATACCGGCAATCCCGACAGAATTCCCTTTGTCGACGAATTCCAGATTCCACGTTTTGGAGTGAGTTCTTCCCGTCCCGGCAGCGGTTATTTAGCAAATGTTTTCAGTTTCCCTCAGCCTATACATAGCCTCCATGCTACTGAGCGGGGTGTTCCGATCCCGGATCCTAATGATCCGTTTAATACAATATCCGGTGATGTTCCCAACCTTGCCTATCGTGCCCGCGGCGTCTCTAACGGTGGCGGAATTTTAATCCCCGCGGTTGCCGGACCTAATAGTGACAGGATATCAGACATTTTCAACGCAAGAGGCCAGCTGCTTAATCTCAAAGACGGCGACGACATCAACATAAGCGGAACCATAGGCGCAAGAAGCCGCAGAGGCGGTTTGGAATATAACGACGAACTCACGCTCGAAGACTTGCTCACAGAGATGCAAAACGCATACAACCTGCCGCCCACAGACGGCACAATCTACCAGCGCCCATCTATCTCAATAAAGCAGGCAGGCGACGGTTTCGACGAAACTATTCCTCTCGGTTCAATAGTTTTAAGAGGTATGCCGGGCCGTGCGTTTGAACTTGAGGGTTTGTCGGTAATGGCAAAGGATAACAACATCAGTGACCCTCCTCCACCAACGGCATTCAGCACAAACATGCAATTCGCAACAGTCCAGCACGCAAGAGACGCTGAGATCCGCAGAATTGAGGGCAAAGTTTACGATGAGTCGGGCGCTGAGCACATTATGGTTACAACATTCATTCCTCTTCAGGAGCCGGGTGAGTGGATGTGGGAAATTACTATGACAGGCGAGCAGAGAGTTTTGGGCGGCAACACCGGTAAGATAATATTCGGTGTTAATGGCACACCTTCGTCTTTCCTCTTTGATGACAACACAAACTCATTCCGTTTTGACCCAATGAACGGCGCAAGTCAGGTTGACATCAAGATAGACTCGGGCGCTCCGGGTTCAAAGGAGGGTATAACTCAGTACAAGAGCGCTACGACAACAGAGTTTAAGGCTCAGGACGGTTACCCGATGGGAAAACTCGAAGAGATCTTCATCGACGAGCGCGGCGAGATAGCCGGTAAGTATACAAACGGTATAACAAAGGCTATAGCGCAGATCATGGTTGCCGAGTTTAACAACCCGGCGGGTCTTCTGAAAACTGGTAACAGTATGTTTGCGGTGTCTCCCAACTCCGGTCAGGCAGTATTGCACCAGCCGGGCGTAGGTACACCTTCAACCATCAAGCCGGGAGCGTTAGAAATGTCAAACGTAGAGCTCGAAACCGAGTTCACAAACATGATAACAATCCAGCGCGGTTACCAGGCTAACGCCAGAATAATAACAACAAGCGACAGCATGCTCCAAGAGCTTGTCCAGCTTGTTAGGTAATTGATGACTCTTGCATTCTACGCACCCCTTTAGGGGTGCAAGACTGTAGCCCCGGGTTTCAACCCGGGGATTGCGCGGTAACGGATGCAACGTGATCGCGCGGGGAACGAAAACGGCAGGATGCAAGCAACATTGCAGGGACGCAATAAACAGGGCGAACAAGGAATGTTCGCCCGTACAATGATGTAAAACAACGCAGGGACGCATTCATGATAGGGTTGGGCAAATATAGCTCAACCCTATTTTCGACTCCCTTGTTTAGCCCCCTTGAGGGGGTTGGGGGTGATTGTGTGGCGGGGCGTTACGGGGTGTCCCCGTAGAGGGGGTAGCGGAAGACAATAAAAATTAAACGTCTTTTTGTTTAATTTTTGTTGGCTGGAGCGAGGGGGAGACTTCCCCCCTTGCATTTGACTTTGACTTTATCTTTTGCTTTAAAAACTTGAACGTAAACCTGTATATAATGTATAATTATTAGTTAGTGTTATACCGGCGTAAGGGGGAAAAACAGATGATCGCTTTGCGGAGACTAAACAACGAGGAGTTCGTTCTCAATTCAGACTTGATTGAGACAATGGAGGCGACTCCCGACACGGTGCTTACTCTTACTACCGGAAAAAAGATAATTGTCCGCAACAGTTTGGAGGACATTGTCCGTAAAACGATAAAATACAAGCAGCTGTGCGGTCAGACTATTCAGGTAATTGACAAACAGTCAGACCCTTAAATTTGGTTTGTGCTGCTTGGAAACAGTTTTTCCCGCGCCCCTTTAGGGGAGCGAAGATTGTAGCGTCGGGTTGAAACCCGACGCCGAAAGTTTGACATTTGACATTTAACCGGAGCTGGTTTGAATGGATTTCGCTACCATTATTGGTATGGCTACTGCGGCGCTTCTGATGTTCTTCGCTATCGGGCCCGCGAACCTTGCGGCTTTTGTTGACTTGCCGTCTGTGTACATCGTGCTTGGAGGTTCTTCCGCCGCTACTCTCGCGGCTTTTCCCGCTTCAAAGGTGCTTGCGAGCATGGGGATTATGAAGAATGTATTTTTCGTGAATGTTAAATCTCCGGTAGAGGTGATAAAACAGCTTGTTGAGTTTGCAGAGCAGGCGCGCCGCGAAGGCATACTCGCGCTTGAATCGCGCGCAAGCGAAATTAAAGACGATTTTCTAAAAAAGGGTCTCCAGTTAGCGGTTGACGGAACAGAACCCGATTTAATAAAAGACATTTTGTCAACGGATATCGCTTTCACCGAGAGCCGCCACGAAGAGGGGGCGAAAATTTTTGACTTTATGGGTTTCATGGCCCCGGCGTTCGGTATGATGGGAACTTCGGTAGGTCTTGTACTAATGCTTGGAAACCTAAGCGACATCGATTCGATAGGCCCAAACATGGCCGTAGCGCTAATCACAACGTTCTACGGCTCCGTTGTGGCGAATATGTTCTGTATACCAATAGTTCAAAAACTTAAAAATTACTCAGCAAGAGAACTCTTAGTAAAAGAGCTGATGTTAGAGGGAATAATGTCACTGCAATCGGGAGACAACCCCCGCATAGTAGAACAAAAACTGACGTCATTCCTGGAACCGTCCCTAAGGCTGTCAGCCATGAAAGACGGCAAGAAGTAAGATATTTTTTGCCCCGGTGTTTAGCCCCCTTGAGGGGGTTGGGGGTGATTGTGCGGCGGGGCGTTGCGGGGCGTCCCCGCAGAGGGGGTGGCGGAAGACAAAAAATTAGACGTGTTTTTGTCTGATTTTTTGGCTGGAGACAGGGGGAGACTTCCCCCATCATTTGATTTTTTTTTTTAAGGAGCATACGATGACTTTTATTTTAGTCTATATCACCACAAAAGACAAAGAGCAAGCATTGTCAATAGGAAGAACTTTAGTACAGGAGCGTCTTTGCGCATGTGTAAATGTCATTGATTCTATGACGTCAATTTATCAATGGGAAGGACAGATAACAACAGATAATGAAGCTGTTTT
>Ga0123353_10005962_pt1 | contig 16130 bp, 9 predicted proteins | sample TergutLab28metaG_3_FD_92763 | JGI IMG/M metagenome (GOLD analysis project Ga0123353, IMG submission 92763) | Labiotermes labralis P3 segment gut microbial communities from Petit-Saut dam, French Guiana - Lab288 P3 | ecosystem: Host-associated > Arthropoda: Insects > Digestive system > Gut ... | reverse complement strand
TTATACCGCTTTAGCTCCTACAACGATAACAAGAGTACTGGCTGCGTCAGGCAATGAGTTCATCTTCTACTATAGCGCCAATGCTCCTCTCTCTTATACGGTTACTGTTAACAACAGTCATGCGACTCCTGACGGGTCGGGTACTTATGAGGCAGGCGATACCGTAACCATCAATGCCGGTACCAGAACCGGCTATACCTTCAGCGGCTGGACTGTAGTATCAGGCGGCGTTAGCTTGGCTAATGCTAGCAGTACCTCAACCACATTCACCATGCCGGCTAATGATGTTACTGTAACAGCCAACTGGGCTGCCATAGCCTATTCTGTAACTGTTAATAACAGCCAAGCAACCTCTAATGGGTCGGGTACTTACAACCTAGGCGATACCGTAACCATCGATGCCGGTACCAGAAATGGTTATACCTTCAGCGGCTGGACTGTGGTATCAGGCGGCGTTAGCTTGGCTGATGCCAACAGTACCTCAACCACATTCACCATGCCGGCTAATGACGTTACCATTACGGCTAACTGGACTGAGTCAGGCACTGCCGGCGCATGGGCATTAGTTAACCTGATACTCTGTGTAGTAGGCGCGGCAATTGCGTTATATGCCGTAGTTCGCACTTTCGTTAGTAAGGATAAGAAGACCAACTTGATGTGGCTGCTGTTAGCCGTGGTAGCTGCTGTCGTCGGTGTGATAGTGTTCTTACTAACTGAGCGGCTAGGTGCTCCCATGGAAGTAGCAAACTGGTGGGCTGTTCTTAACGCCATTATTCTTATACCGGGAGTCATCGGCGCTGTACTGGCTTTCAAGAACGAGAGAGCCGATAATACCAGCCACTACAAATCATAAGACAGCGATAAGATAAACGTTTAGAGGGAGGGTACTATGCCACAAGCGTAGTACCCTCCCTCTCCTATTTAACAGATTATTTCTTTCTATTACCTGCAGTTAATAGCTCTGTTTGTTCCGTTTTTGCATATACTGCCCCCCACTAAGACACCTTTCTAACTAAGGGAGTAAAATGGCTCAGAAGGTGTCCTTCGGGAGCGTATTTTGTCGATTTCCTTGTCTCTTAATCGCGTCTGTGCTACTATCCGCTTGGCTCCGGTGACGGCCGTAAAAGCAGTTGCTCCTGGAAATTTATATTACAGAGGATACTTAAGTGGAAAAAATACAGATTTTAGAAGCACAAGAGCAAAAGCTGTTAGCGCATTTGAAGAAGAGAGTAAATATCGGGATGACCTTTATAGCTGTCGGATTGATTGGTGTTATTCCGACGATTATCTCTTTTTTCAGTGATACTGGGACTGTTTATCACTATAATTCAACTTTTATCTTCTCAATTCTTGGGGTACTATTTTTAGGCCAAAGTCATGAATTCGTGAAGAAGATTAAAAAAGGGGAATATCAGGTATATAAAGCTGAGTGCAAAAAAGTAGGCTGGGAACATGCGTTCGTTGAGAATAATGATATCCTGTCAAAAAATCCTAAAAAGGCTATAAAAAAGCTTGTTATTCTAGGTTCAGCCAAGTCTCTAAAAACAGGCGAGGAAATCGGTGTGCTTCAAGTTGGGAAGGAATTTATGGCCTTTTCTCTACAATGAATGCTTGAAGCGAGAGGTGTCACGGCGTACAGGCAGAAGGCGATGATATTGGCGACATAACATCGAAAGCTGAAATTCCGAAGCTCCGGTATGCTAAAATATCCAACGAGACGATATGATTCCAGTAACGCTCAGGATGCGCAATTTTATGCCTTACAGGGGAGACGCCCCTGTTCTCAGTTTTACCTCAATTCATACCGCCTGTATCTCCGGCGACAACGGCGCCGGCAAATCCTCCATCATTGATGCCATAACCTGGGCGCTGTGGGGCAAATCACGCGCCAAAAGTGATGATGATTTGGTTCATCAGGGCGAGAACGAAGCCCTGGTTGAGTTTGACTTTTACGCCGGCGGCCAGCTTTACCGCGTAATTCGCAGGCATGCCCGGCCGAAAGGCAAACGCGCTTCCGGGCAGAGCAGCCTTGATTTTTTCATAGTCGGAGATGGTCTGCCGCTGCCTCTTAGCGGCGAGCGCATCACGCAAACCCAGCGGCAGATAGAGTCCATATTGCATATGGACTACGAAACTTTTACCAACAGCGCCTATCTGCGTCAGGGGCATGCCGATGAGTTCACCCGTCAGCAGCCCGCCAGGCGCAAGGCGGTGTTGGGCAACATCCTTGGCCTTGATGTGTACGATGTTTTGGAGGGGCGTGCAAAAGAGAAAGCCAAAGAGGCTGAGAATGAGAAATTGCGTCATACCGCCGCGCTTGGTGACATCGAAACCGATTTGGGCGGGCGCGGCGTTCGCGAGCGAGAACTGAAGCAGGCCGAGGATCAGGCTGTCCCCGGTGAACAGACGCTCATCGCCGCCGAAGCCGCGCTCATGAATTTGCGGGCGGATGTTCAAAAACTTTCGACGGTTCAGGCACAAAAGACATCGCTGGATGCCGCAATCATGAGACATAACGATGACAGCGCAAGAGAATCCAGGCATCTGGAGCAAAGCCGCGCTCATCTTGTGAAATATCAGCAACTTAACGCGGAGCGGGGGGCTATCGAAACCGGGTATGCCGCTCTTCAAGAGGCGCGCAAGAGTTGCGAAGAGTTGAATCTCAAGGCGAGGAATCTGGCTAAACTGAACGAGAAGAAAAGCGAATACGAGCGAATACTCGACCAGTCGAAGGGGGAGCTTGTCACGAACCTGAAAGTGCTGGAAAACTCCATCAATCAACTAAAAGAGCAGGCTTCCGCGCTGTCACGCCTCAATGCTGACAAGCAGAAACTTGAACCTGCCCGCCGGACGCTTGATGAACAGGAGGTCGTTCTTAACTCCAGACGGCAGGCGGCGCAGGAAAAACAGAAGGAGATGTCACGCCTGTCCGCCGACATTGACAGCCTCAAGAAAGAGATTCTTTCCATTGACGAAAAGCTAAGATTGTTGGCTGGCCATGAGCATTCCGCAAAATGTCCGGTTTGTGAAACTGAACTGGGGGAGGAGAAGCTGGGGGTGGTGCAGGGGCGATATGCCACGGAGAAGTCCCAAAAGCAGGGGCAAATCCAGCAGGGTGCGGCGCAAGGCACAAAGCTGGCGGGTGAAATCAAGGCACTTAACGCTGAAGTCGTGGTGCTTGAGCGTAAAATCATAGGCGATCGGAGTCGCCTTGCCGCTGACGAGGGTCTCATCTCGAAGGGCCTAGTTGATGCCGTTGCGGCTGCCGGTAAGCTCGCCGAGGCGGAAGCCGAACATGCCGCAATCAGTGAAAAGATATTGGTCGGCGATTATGGTGGAGATGCGAGTATATCTCTCGCAAATCTTGAGGTTGAGATTGCTGGGCTGGCCTTCGACGACAAAAAACTTGATGCTGCCCTGGGCGAGGCCGAGCGGCTCAAACCCTTCGAGGAGCGACAGAGACAGCTTGACGAGGCACTTAGTCTTTCAGCGCGGGAGCAGGAGAATGCCACCCGCGCTGAGGATGCCATTACTGAAATCAATCGCCGTCTCGAAACCGACACGGCGGCACGGCAGGAGCTTTCCGTGCTGCTTGAGGCTATGCCGGGACTTGTGGCGCGCCTTGAACGTGATGAAGCGGATTTCAAACAAAAATCTGATGAACAGAAGCAGCTCCGTGAAAATATCGCGGTCATCAAGGCTGAACTGATACGGCTGGACGAATTGGAGCAGCGTGGTGCAGACAGGCGCAAAGCCCGCGATGCCGCTGTCGGGAACGAATCGCTCTACCGTGAACTGGCGCATATCTTCGGCAAAAAGGGCATCCAGGCCATGCTGATTGAAACCGCCCTGCCGGAGATAGAGGAAGAGGCCAACCGCTTGCTGTCGCGTATGACCGACGGGCGCATGTCGCTGTCCTTTGAAACGCAGGAGCTGACGAAAAAAGGCGACATCTCGGAAACGCTGGATATCAGAATTGCAGACGAATTGGGAACACGCGACTATGAGCTATTCTCCGGCGGTGAGGCTTTCCGCATTGATTTTTCAGTGCGCATCGCGCTCTCCCGTCTGCTTGCCAGGCGCGCCGGCGCGCCGCTACCGACCCTGATTATCGACGAAGGCTTTGGCACGCAGGACGCCGGTGGCATCGACAAACTCAGAGAAGCCATCAATTCGGTGCAGTCAGATTTTCAGAAAATTCTGGTTATCACCCATATTGAAGAGTTGAAGGACGCCTTTCAGACGCGGATCGAAGTGGTCAAAAAGGCGGAAGGCTCGACGATATTGATCAGTTAGGCAAGCTCCTCTTTTCGGCTCTCTCGGCGAAGTCGTTTTCCTTCTGGATATTAAAGATGATTTAGTGCTTCTTGAAACAAATCTTTCTCGTAATCATCAAGCAAAGTCAAAATTTCACTCTTGTGCTTCTGGATGTAATCCTTTGAAGTGTTGGCATCAGCTGAAAGTAAATCTGGATGTTTATTTTCAATCTCTCTGATGGTGTCTGTCGGAAAGCCGTATTCAATGAATTGTTCGCCGAAATAGCTCTTAACGCCGGTTTCGTAATAACGAATTACTTTTGCCAAAGAAAATTCTCCGATGTTACGCCTTCTTTTTTCAGCGGCACAGGCGAAGATACTTTGAAAAAGAGTAAGTAGTTTCGGAAATTTATATTCTATAATCTCCCTTTGAATTTTGAAAGCTGTTGAATATGCCTTGTCGATTGGTTTTTTCATACGGCGAGCCGCACTGATTTCATAGGACAAAATGCTTTGAAATCCATTTTCGTTAAGGCCTGATGAAACGGCTGTATATTTTTTTACGGTAGGCTCACCAAGCAATTTCGCAGACTGAAATATCCTAAGAACAACATTCATTGCGTTCCATTCAGTGAATTGCTTAAAAAGACTCGGATACGACAGTTGCTCATAGAATAAATTAAAAACATTTTCATGCATAAGCAAAGCTTGAAGCAAAGCCTCTTGGTGTTCTTTTTTAATCAATCTATTTTGCAGGAACACTTCCAGTGGCAATTCATAGTCTTGGGTCTTCATTTGGCGATTTGCTTGATGTTGTTGATTTATCGCTGTCAGGTCGGGAGTTTCAGTGTTGTCTAAATCAACAGCATCGGTTTTTTCATTCATTTCAGATTCAGAGTAGGTTTTGAAATCAAGTTCAAGTTTGCCAGTATCAATGATGGTAACGAGCTTTGGATTTACCAAAAAATATCGCCCAATGAAATGGTGATAATAACGCCCAGCTCTGCCAATGATGTTTTTTAGGTCAAATGTTGTTAATGCAATGTGTCCTTTTTTGTCGCTCAGCACAACCATATTTCGTGCGCTAGTGTTCACGCCTTCGACAATGGTTGATGTGCAAAAAAGCAAATCAAAAATGCCCTTGTTGAACATCTGCAGAATTTCTTTTTGGATATACTTGGGGAGCTTTCCGTGATGCATTGCGAACCCTTTTTCAAGGATGTTCAACAAACTCCATTCTTCAATAGAACCGTCGATGTCATATTTCTTTTTCAAATGAGCTACAAATTTTCGGTATGTCTCGTTGCTAATAGTCCCAATAGTTAAACCATTAGCCAGGTTTTTCGCATAGCGATTTGCCTCCGAAGGCGATGGGCAATAAAGCAGAGATTGTCCATAATCGTTGTCTTTGATGTAGTTCACAATAGCACGACATCGCTCATATAGTGGTGGGTTGGATGGTAATTCTTTTATAGGTGGTGGAGCATATGGGATGTCAGCAACAGCTTCAACAATGGATTCTTCATAAGCATTTACTCTTATGCGTGTGGTAGGTTCAAAGGGAACTTCATAGAATTGAATATTGTTCCGGCTGAGAAATGTCTGCATCCCAGAACCAAAATTTTCTCGTTTCAAATTAGGCCCAGCGAGGTAATATTCAGGGGCTTGTTTTGCAAGGAGATAAAGGCATATTCTGAATGTTTTCGCTCTTGCCTCATCTAAAAACGATGATGAGGTTTTCCCCTTTGTTTTATCATCATCTTCGCTTTTTCCGTCAAGCTCATCACTGCAAAGATCTTCATCAATTTTATACATCTCATCGTAGAAGAAAAAATCGAGCTTAATATCGGGACATACAACCAATAACTGCATGGCCCGTTCCGGCGTAAAAACAAAGATGTTCCTCGCGGTAATATCAATAGTTGTATCAACAGATTTGATGACACGATAGTTCAGATTCAGGTCGCTGTTAAGTTTTGCCATCTCATGAGCGTTTTCTTGCAGCAACGCGACCGTAGGAAACACAAGGAGCACATTGCCATAACGCTCTTTGTTAAGAAATAATATTTCTCGCATGATAAAAGTTTTGCCGTAAGAGGTTGGCGCGCTTATGAGCATGCGTTTTGGCTCAAGCGACTGATATAAATCAATAATCTCTTTCTGCGTTTTATCGAGAATGTTGCTTGGCTGCACCTTTGATCGGTAGTTTTCAATTATCGCCGCATTTCTAAGCGTTGTTAATTCGCTGGTAGTAGTGTCAGGGTCCGTTGTAAAGTTATTCTGGACGTTATAACCGAACACCCTCATTTTTTGTGAGGCAATGTATAACAAGGATTGAATGACGGGGTCTTTCTTTACTTCTTTGTCTTCTGAAGCAACACACACTAAATCCCTGAGAGTTGTTTTGCTTTTGGTGTCAGTATCGTTGTATTCGTTTATTGCTTTAAGAAGTATGCTGATATAATCCGGCATAGAAGCCCTCCATGCGTAGTTTGCCTAAATCTTTAAGCGGAAAGACGTAGAACACTATTTGGGGCGCAAAGTTGTCAAAAGTGTAGGTCTTACGCTGATAGTAAGCTTGTATCAGTTTTAGCTCGTCTTCAATAGCCTCTTTGACTTTGGAAATATCAGAATATATCGTGCCTTTGCCATATGCAAGCAGGCAGGGAATTACGATGGAAATTCCATTGTTATTAAAGTGCTGAATTAAAGCAGTCGCTCGTTTCTGGTCTGATTTTGATTCACGGGCAGATAACTCATTTAGTTTGCATATAGCTGTGGTTATTTCCTTTGCCTCTAGTGTAGTGCCAATTTGCTTATCAGCGATAAAGAAAATTTGCTTGCTTAAGTATGTGTCCTTGAATTTGGCTGTTAAATCACGGTGGATACCATTTAAACAATAATCTCTTTCCCCCATTTTTGCCTGACCAAGCCAAATGGATATTTGCCCGTTTTCTGATGCGAAATATGTTAAATCATAGCCCTTAATTTCATTGTTATCGTTTTGTCTTAAAAGGTGTCTGACGGCAAGCTTGTAAGCGTTAGGTTGGTGAAGTTGGACAAGCATGTCAAGCAATACTTCGCCCGGTACACCGTCTTTCTTTGGATCTCGTTTGGGAAGCCTTTCGTTGTATGCAGTCCGCGAAGCCAATGTTAGGTTTGAAAACAATCCGCTATTGATTTTATCGACGATTTCGTCTTCGCCGTAACAATAAAACACAAGGTTCTTCCACATTAGTTCGCCGAGCTTTTTGTGACAATCGGCAGAACAACCAGTGGTGGAGCAGTTATCACAGTTATGGCTGTGTGCTTGAAAGGTGTGAGTATTTGTAACAGGATCATAAGAACGGAAGAGGTCATTAGCAGGCGTCGCTATCTCTCGTTCAAATATTGCTTTGTATTTCACAGGGATACTCAATCGGCTGTCATCCATAGTTGTCCATTCATACTCGCATTATAAAACATAAAGCAAAGGAGGTGTAGGACTCCATGCCCAAACCTCCTTTGTTCACATTTGGTAAAAGCCTTCGTTACTCCAGATAATCCTTGAGCTTGCGGCTTCTGGTGGGATGCCTCAATTTGCGCAGCGCCTTGGCTTCTATCTGGCGGATGCGTTCGCGGGTGACGTTGAACTCTTTGCCCACTTCTTCCAGTGTGCGCGAACGTCCGTCCTCAAGGCCGAATCTTAACTGTAGCACTCTTCTCTCCCTCGGGGTGAGGCTCGACAACACGCTGTCAATCTGCTCCTTGAGTAGCTGGCGTGAGGCGGCGTCGGGCGGAGCCAGGGCATTCTGATCTTCGATGAAATCGCCGAGATGGCTATCCTCCTCTTCTCCGATGGGTGACTCAAGCGAAATGGGAAGCTGTGAAACCTTTATAATCTCGCGCACGCGGTCGGGAGACATTTCCATCAGGTCGCCGATTTCCTTGGGGGTAGGCTCGCGCCCATGCTCCTGCGATAGCTGGCGGCTGACTGACAGCAGTTTGTTGATGGTCTCCACCATGTGCACCGGAATACGGATAGTGCGTGCCTGGTCGGCGATGGCGCGGGTGATGGCCTGGCGTATCCACCACGTGGCGTAGGTGGAAAACTTGAAACCGCGGTGATAGTCGAATTTCTCTACGGCGCGAATCAAGCCGATATTGCCTTCCTGCAGCAAATCCAGCAGCGGCATGCCACGCCCGATATGCTTCTTGGCCACGCTGACCACCAGGCGCAGATTGGCTTCAATAAGGTGCTTATGCGCCCTGTCGGCCTCGGATTTTATCACGTCCAGTTCGCTGCTGAATTTATTCTCGTGTGCGGCGATGGCCTCCAGAAACCGGTCGTCGTTGACCAGTGCTTCCACTCCATCTAATGAGACCGTGGCATCAATTTTTTCGACAACTTCCTGCGGTAGCAGACTGGAATTGAGCGACAGGCCGATAATAATCTGTTCTATATCGGGCTGCTTTATCTCTTTCTCAGGCTTTTTCAGACTCTGTGACAGGGTGGCAATCAATTCAGAGTTCTGCAACAGAGCGGCAGTCAGTTCCTGTTTGATTTCATTGTCGATCGCCTGGCGGATTTTAGGGTCAAACACGGCCTTGATAAAGCCGGTTTCCTTTTCGATTTCCAGTTTTTCCTGCAGGGCGTGTACCAACGGCGCAGCCTGTCCGATTTCTTTGAGCATGGCCGTTATGATTTCGGTGGTGGTGGGGGCGTGTCCCAGAATCGTGCGCAGACCTTCGGCGATTTCGTTGATGCGCGTCCCTTTTTCCATCTTCTGCGCCAGATTTTTTTCATCATCAGCAGTCAGGAGTGGTACGCGCCCGATTTCATGCAAATACATGCGCACCGGGTCGTCTACCACGCTAGGCTCTTCAAATGCCTCGGTCGGGATGATTACATCGGCTGGTGGCACCTCCACCTCTTCAAGGGCTTCCTTGGTAGGCAATTCTTCTTCGCCTAGTTCTTCCTTGAGCGCCCCATCTTCAAGTTCCTCCCCCTGTTCTTCCATGCCATCTTCAACCGATTCTTTTCTGGTCTCTATTTCCTCATCGTTGATGGGGATGTCTGTTTTTTTCTTGGTGCTCACTTCTGCCTCCTCTTTTGTTCGCCCAATTGTTCTTTACGCACGAATAATTCTCTGAGTTGATTTCCTTCATCCACGGCTAGCGAGTCGGCGCGGTTTTGCGCCATGCGTCGCAGGTGTTCCTCTCGCAGCCTGAGCGCTGCCTCTGACAACTTGGTTTCCAGTCGGTTATCCAGTATTTCACGTGCCGCCAGCCGGTCGAAATGTTCCCACAGGGCGGCGTCCAGTGATATTTTTACCAGCGAGACGTCTTGGCAACCAAGCAGCACATTATACACCTCGCGGTTTTCCGAGCATGAGAAATACTCCTCGCGTAGTTCGGCGCATTTATCCTTCAACAAGGGGTATTTGAGCAGCACCGCCAGGCAGAACTCTTCCACGGGGCTGGAAAACGAGGGTTTATGCCGCTCTGCGGCGGCGGGTTTGCCCCGCGCTTCTTTTTGCTCCGGTTTGATCAACTGTGCGAGAGTGCGCTGGCTTTGCCCCACCAGTTTCGCCAGCTTTTCCAAATAAAAAGACTGCCTGACGGCATCGCTTATCCGGCGCACCAACGGCATCAACCGTTCCGCGGCTACGGCTCTGCCACGGGCTGTTTTGAGGTCCAGTCCGGCGGAAAGCTTTTCAAATGCGTAGTCCATAATCGGCACGGCGTTGGCAATCAACCCTGTCCATGCGTCTGGATTATCAATCACGATTTCATCAGGGTCCCTGCCATCTGGTATTACGGCCACCCGCATTTCACCGCCCAAGGCGTTTTCCAGTCCTACCGAGCGCAGTGTGGCGGCTTCTCCGGCGGAGTCGGGATCAAGCGCCAACACAAGATTCTTCGTCAGTTTTTTGAGGATGGCGATGTGCTGCTCGCCGATGGCGGTGCCCATGGAGGCGATTATGTTTTTAAAACCATGCTGATGTGGCAGAATCACGTCGAGGTATCCCTCTACGATTATCGCCCGTTCTTCCTTGCGCATGGCATCCTTGGCCTGATGTAGTCCGTAAAGGGTGGCGCTCTTGTCGAACAGCGGTGTCTGCGGGGAATTGAGATACTTGGGTTGGGTGTTTGCGTCCAGCGCGCGGCCGCCGAAACCGATGATGCGGCCGCGGGGGTCGCTGATTGGGAATAGCAGGCGGTGGCGGAAGCGGTCGTGAACTTTTTTACTCTCGTTTTCGACAATCAACCCCGCTTCCAGCAGTTCTGACGCGGTGTATCCCCGCTCTTCCAGATACTTTTGCAGGCTGTCCCATGCGTTGGGTGCGTAACCCAGTTTGAAACTTTCCACCGAGTGCGCGTTCAGTCCTCTTTTTCCAATGTATTCTCTTACCGGTTGAGCTTCGGGAGAGGTCAGCAGCTGCTGGTGATAATATTCGGCGGCGGCTTCGTTGGCACGGTACAGTCGGTCATGTTTCCCCCGTTCCTTCTCGGCGGCGGCGAATTCCGGCATGACAATACCAGCTCTCTCGGCCAGTAGTCTCAGGGTGTCGCCGAAAGTCAGGCCTTCCCTCTTCATTACGAACGAGAAAACATCGCCGCCGGCAGCGCAGGCGCCGAAGCAGTGCCAGGTTTGCTGATCGGGATAGACAAAGAACGAACCATGCTTTTCCGAGTGAAAAGGACACAGTCCGCGAAAGGTCTTGCCGGCTCGTGTCAATTTGGTGTACTGGCCGATGACCTCAACGATGTCTGTCTTCTGTTTTACTTCGTCAACTGTACTCATACTTGTCCGTCATTGCGTGGTCGTGCCGTCCGTCAACAGATGTCATTATAACGCAGAATAGTTGCCCGTGGCTTGTTTTTCAAGTGTGTAAAAGATTCCTATAAACCCATGTCACGCGCCAGGTTCATTGCGTACTGGTCGGTCATGCCGGCGATAAAGTCCACCACTCGCCGCTCCGTTTCATCGGAGTAGCCAAGATATTCCGGTGGTAGGAGTTCCTCATGCCTGACCAGATATCCGTAAAGCGCTCTGACCACGCGGCGGGCGTTTTGCGCGTCCCTATTTTGGGACTGTACGTTGTAAACGTGTTCAAACATGAAATTGCGCAGGGCGTCGGTGGCCTGCCCCACCCGTCCGCTCATGCGAATCACTGGCGGGTTGCCGGCTTCTGTTTTTCCGGTGACCGCCCATGAGTTTTCCACGATGTCGCATACCATGGTATTCACCCGTTCCGAATGGGTATGCCCGAGGACATCGGTCAGGCTGGTTGGTATGTCGGCGGCTGCCAACACGCCCGCCCGTACTGCGTCCCCGATGTCATGGTTTATATAGGCAATGGCGTCTGAGATGCGCACAACTTCGGCTTCGTAAGTGCTTTCGGAGAGGATTCTTTCGGGACTGAACAACGGGCGCTCGCCTTTGGAGTGTCCGAAAATGCCGTCGCGTACTTCCTTCGTAAGGTTCAGCCCTGTGCCGTCTTTCTCCAGCTTTTCCACTACACGCAAGCTTTGCTCATAATGGCGAAAGCCGCCGCAGTACAGTTCGTCCAGCATGTCCTCCCCGATGTGTCCGAAGGGGGTATGACCAAGGTCGTGTCCCAGTGAAATGGCCTCGGTTAAATCCTCGTTGAGGTTTAGGGCGCGCGTAATCGTTCTCGCGATCTGTGAGACCTCCAGTGTGTGTGTCAGGCGGGTGACATAATGATCTCCGGCGGGTGCGATGAATACCTGCGTCTTGTGCTTCAGGCGGCGGAAGGCGTGGGTGTGGATGATGCGGTCGCGGTCGCGCTGGAAGGCGGTGCGGATGGGGTCTGGCGTCTCCGTCCGCTCGCGTCCAAGAGAAAACCCGCTCTTCGCCGCGTACGACGAGAGTGCTTCCTCACGGGCTTCACTACGCTGCCGGATCTCAAACCGGTCTATCATCTATTGGTTTTGCAGCTTGGTTTCAGCGCGGGCGATGATGGCGCGGGTGGTGCCAATCATGTCCGGGGAAACGGAAACCGACGTGATGCCCCATGATACCAGCTTCTCGGTCAATTCAGGATACACCGATGGCGCCTGACCGCAGATGGATGCGGTCACGCCCAGACTTTTCGATACCCTGATTGCGCGCTCAAGCGCTATCATTACGGCGTCGTCTCTCTCGTCAAAGGTATCTGCCAGTTTGGAGGAATCGCGGTCGATGCCCAGCGTAAGCTGGGTCAGGTCGTTGGAGCCGATGGAGATGCCGTCAATGCCGACTGCCAAGAACTTCTCCAGCAGGAAGATATTGGACGGAACCTCAATCATCATCCATAGCTTGAAGTCTTCGCTTCGTTTCAGGCCAAAGCTCTCCATGAGTTCCTTGGTTTTGGTCAGCTCTCCGACTGTGCGCACAAACGGGATCATGACCCACAAATTGTTGTACTGTTCACGCACGCGCTTGATGGCTTCAATTTCCAGCCGGAAACTTTCGGTGTCGGTTATATAGCGCGAGGCGCCGCGGTAACCCAGCATCGGATTCTCCTCGACTGCCTCAAACTCGGCCCCGCCTACCAACTCCTTATACTCGTTGGTCTTGAAGTCGGTTGTGCGGTAAACCACCGGGCGTGGTGAAAACGCGCGGGCGAAGGGCAGAATGCCTTCGTACAGGCGCTGGATGTATTCTTCGGAGCGGCCGTGTTTTATCATGTACAGTGGGTGATAGCCTATTTGGCTGACGATGAACTCGGCGCGCAGAAGTCCCACGCCATCCACGTTGCGGGCAGCCACTTTGTCAGCCAGTTCCGGTTGTGCCAAGTTGACATAAACGCGGGTTTTTGTCATTATCATTTCGCGCATGATGGAAGACACCCCGGAGCTTTGGGTGCTGCGTGAAACCTTGCCAGCGTATACTTTTCCGTGCGAGCCGTCCACGGTAATCTCTTGGCCGTCGTGCAGCACTTTGGTTGCCTCTCCGGTTCCCACCACGCAGGGGGTACCCAGTTCGCGGCTGACGATGGCAGCGTGGGATGTTCTGCCTCCGCGGTCGGTGACGATAGCCACAGCGCGTTTCATGGCAGGGACGAAGTCCGGTGTGGTCATCTCGGCTACCAGAATGTCGCCGTCTTTTACTTGGTCAATGTTGGACGGGTCAAGCAGTATCTTGACCGGGCCGGTGGCCAGGCCAGGGGACGCAGCGTCACCGGTAATCAGCGCCGGGGCGTCAATTTCAGGCTCCACCTCTATGGCGTCCTTGATTGTGGTTACCGGGCGGGTCTGTACGATATAAAGCTGTCCGCCTTGCTCTGCCCACTCAATATCCTGCGGACATCCGTAATGCTCTTCCAAATGCAGTGCCAGTTCAGCCAGTTTGAGTACGTCAGCATCGGCTATTTTCTGCTTTTCACGCGCGCCGGAAACTGCTACCCAGACATTGGCCTGTTCGCCAGTTCCGCTTGTGTTGCGCACCAGTTTCTTGTCCTGATTGCTGATCTTACGCGAGGCGATGCACATATCCTTTTTGTCGATAATAAAAAGGTCCGGAGTAACTTCCCCGGACACAATGCCCTCACCCAAGCCGTAAATGGCTTCAATCACAATTTTGTTGGTATCCGAAGTCAGCGGCTCTACAGTGAACATTACGCCTGAGGCTTCGGATTCCACCATGCGTTGCACTGGCACGGCGATGCCAACCTTCAAGTGGTCGTATTTCTGCTGGTCGCGGTAGTAGATGGCGCGTGCCTCGAACAGAGATGCCCAGCACATTTGCACTGCCTTGAGCACGTTATCTTTACCCTGGATGTTGAGATAGGTGCTTTGCTGTCCGGCGAAGGAGGCGTCCGGCAGGTCCTCGGCGGTGGCCGATGAGCGTACCGCCACCAGCCCGGCGCCCATTTTGAGATAGTCTTCCTCAATAGCCCTGGCTGTCTCGGCGGGCATTTGAGCGCTCATGATGGCTTTTTTGATCTCCGCGGAAGCGTTTTGCAGCGCTTTCGAGTCGTCAGTATTCAATCCCTTGAGAACGTCAGTGATTACAGGGACGAGCCCTGCGCTTTGGATGAAATCGTAATAGGCGTCTGCCGTCACGATAAAACCCGGCGGCACCGGGATTTTGGCGCGGGTCATCTCGCCAAGATTGGCGCCTTTGCCGCCTACCAGTGCGATGTCATCGCGCCCGACATCTTCAAACCAGACGATAGCCTTCTGGCCTTCTCGCATGAACGTGCCTCCTCCAAAGGTTTCGTGGAAAGTCTGCTTATTATAGCGGAGTTTCACAAAACCTGCCAGTATGTGAAATGGTCATGTTTGAAAAATCCATGCGGTCGCCAAATGATACCGAGATCGCGGTATCCGGTGATTCAGCGTCTGGAATCAGGCATCGGGAGCTTGTCTCTGGTTTATTGATGCCGTGTGCGGCGCTGTTTCAGTTGACACTCCAGCTTGGTGGGACTAGAATTATCCGAGTGGTTTCGGAGGGACAGTCTATGATTGAAATGACTATCGACAGCCTGCGGGTAGGTATGATGAACCCGAAGTCTACCCAGCACGGCACGCCATATGTGGTGTTGCTGAAGGAGAAAAACGCCGAGCGTTATCTGCCTATCTTCATCGGTCCGGCTGAGGCCAATGCCATTGCCATTAAGCTGCGTGGCGAGCAGGTTCCGCGTCCGCTGTCCCACGATCTGATGAGTTCGATCGTTGAAGCTTTGGGCGCTACCATTGATTCGGTCATCGTCAGCGATCTCCGGAATGATACCTTCTTTGCCCGCGTGGTTCTCAACACCAGCGGCGGTCAGGTGGAGGTGGATGCGCGCCCTTCCGATGCTTTTGCGCTGGCGCTCGCTGCCGGCGCGGCTCCAATTTACGCCGATGATTCGGTGATGGACAAGGCTGGCATCGCGCTGTCTCACGGCGACGGCGAGAGTTATGACACGGATAGTCCGCCGCCACGCTCGGATACCCACGTGCCCGAAGGCCGCTCCGGTAAGGTGTCGGATGAGGAACTGGGCAAGCTCTCCGCTTTCAGCGATTTTATCGATAACCTAGATCTGGAAGACTTCGGCAAATACAAGTCGTAAGCACTTCGGACAGTTGTCGCATCAAAAGCCCCGGATTTCCGGGGCTTTTTTAATTTCTTACTTAATTTCTTACTTTGAAGAACTTGATGAAAATCCAGTGAAAAACTTGACATCGGTAACATTTGGATGTAAGTTGTCCGGCGTCGAGGGAGGCGTGTCACGCTGTTCCGTTGGAGGATCAACAAACATATGAACAAACTCGCAGTTGCAGTCTCGGGCTTTCTAATGGCCGCTCTATGTAGCCTGTCGAGTTGCGGGCCGTGTAGTGGTGAACCAAAAATAGACTGGCCGATGGTTGATTATTACGGAGAATACACCTTTACATTGCCGCTTGACCATACCGTTGTTCGCAATTATTTCGGCGTGATTTATTTTGATACAGACTACTCTATAGAGCAGATGGCCGAACTGATTAATGAAGCAGGCTACAACGCAAGTTCACATACAATCGGCGATGTCAAAACTATCAAAACCATATTGGTTTCAGTCCAAAAAGACGGCTTCACTTACTACTTTATTGTTTGTGATAAAAACTATTATAATGGCACGGTTTATACCCTGATGAATGCTTCAGCAAGTATTAGAATCGGTGTTTCTGGTGTTATCCCGACCGACTTTCCATTCGGCCGTCAAGATCCTATTCCATGCAGATTCCTGGCGCCGCTTCATATAATGGAGAGTGGTAGTGGTATGGATGTTTATGACATTAGACGCGTGTACGGTTCATTCGAAGACATAGCGGAGTTTTATCGCGCTACCGGAAAAGATGATTTTATAATTGACGATGTCAACAAGACGATTAGATTTGGGAATAGGGGTAATCCTGCTT
>Ga0123353_10005961_pt1 | contig 16132 bp, 16 predicted proteins | sample TergutLab28metaG_3_FD_92763 | JGI IMG/M metagenome (GOLD analysis project Ga0123353, IMG submission 92763) | Labiotermes labralis P3 segment gut microbial communities from Petit-Saut dam, French Guiana - Lab288 P3 | ecosystem: Host-associated > Arthropoda: Insects > Digestive system > Gut ... | reverse complement strand
CCTTGATAATGTGGGGGGGGGGGGGGGAATATCGTAAATCCTTACCGAAAAAGAACTTACGACAAGCGTTCACGCTCGTTGAACTTCTTGTCGTCATAGCGATCATCGGCATGCTCATCGCCCTTCTGTTGCCTGCCGTTCAGGCAGCCCGCGAAGCCGCCCGGCGAATGCAGTGCTCCAATAACATTCGGCAACTTGCGATTGCAATGCATAACTTCCATGACATTCAAAATCGCTTCCCGGCGTTTTTTAATGACGAAATATCCGATGCGAAACGGTGGAATGGTTCCAGTTTTTTGGTGCTTCTCCTTCCTTTTTTCGAGCAGTCTGCCATCTATGATAGCATCCCCGAGAACACGCAACCATTTCAATCAAGCAAGCAGAAAGTCGGACCCCTTTTGTGTCCAACTGACCCGAACGTGTCCAACCGTTCGTCCGACGATCCGACCTGGACCAGTTATCGCGGCAGTCTCGGTGATTTGCTCGCCGCCCGCCATCACATCACTCCCCGGAGTTGGTTGGTTTATGGACAGGGGGACCGTCTGGAAAATACACAAGGTAGAGGATCGACCAGAGGGATAGGGAGTATCACCGATGGAACCAGTAATACGATCATGCTTATCGAAGGGCTCGTTCACGACAACTCGGGGACCATGAACAGCGCGGCACATACAAGTCCCACCGGTGGTGATTATCGCATGCGTATCGCCGCTCGCGTTACCACTTATTACAACCAGAGACCCGATAATTGTTACAACCTGAAAGGTCCGAATAAACAATTCCTGAATCCTCAACAAACGACGCTCAACAGTCGAGATGCACACGGTCAGGGACATAACCTGGGCACACGAGCCTGGCAGGGTTTTCACCATACCACGGGGATTCATACACTGTTGCCTCCCAACAGCCCCAGTTGCCATGACGAGTGGACTTACGCATTGATTAGTGCCAGCAGTATGCATTCGGGCATTGTCAATGTCGTGTTTCATGACGCTTCCACTCGCTCTGTCCCTGAAACGATCAATACGCAGAATTTAGATCGTTCGGCTTTTAATAATGGTAGTTGGGACGCTCCTGGCGATGTTCGGGACAGTAGCGGCAACACGTTCAGTTACGGCGTTTGGGCGGACCTCGGTGCGATTAACAGCGGACGAAGTACGAGTTTTTGAGAAATGAAAGACGATATGTCAACACAAGAGCGGCTGGTCGTTAGCCCACCGATTTCCACCTGAGAGTCGTCTGTTGAAAACCGGAGGGCTAACGCCCTCCGTTCCTTTACGTCCCCTTAACCTTTAACATTGATACTGATATGAAGAAACTTGCATGCTTGCTTTTGTTTTGTTGCGCAACGTTGGTGTTGCATGGTTGTGGACCTGCCAATCCTTATGGTACCGTTGTCGTTACGGGAAAGGTAACAGTTGACGGTGAGCCGATGGAGGGAGTCTCCATCTCGTTCTCTCCAACGACCAGTGAGGGAATGACCGCGTATGGAATGACGGTTGCCGACGGGAGTTATCAACTGACGACAGGGGGTGCGCCTTTTGGTACTGGTGCCGTACCGGGCACGTACACTGTGTCGTTTTCCAAAGTGACCCCTGGCGGTGAGGGAATGTCCATGGCAGAATTTGAAGCGGGAGGATCGCGTCCAATGACAGGACCACCGCCACCCGTTTATCACATTCCGGAGAAGTTCTCCGATCCCAAAACGGCAGGATTTGATCCTGTCGAAGTGAAGAAAAAGGCGAGCGAAAACAATTTCGAGTTTAACCTTGTAACGAAATAGTTTTCATTAGTCCTTAATCGGCGACCGCTTGTTTGAAAATATGGCAAAATTCATAAGCGTAGAGCGACGTGTCTTCAAGCGACCTGTTCGCCGACTTCTGTACTGTCTCCCCTTGTCTTCTTCTTGCATAGAATGTTCCTCTCTTATGTTCGGCTTGCCAATAAACATAATCTTCCCAATCCTCATCAAGCCAAGAAACTTTCATTCGGACAACTCAATAAGGGCAATTTTGAAATTCTCATTATGCCGCTTTCAACCGCTTTTCTATCGGTTTTATTGTCCGTTGTCCATCCAGTTCGTGTCGCTTGCCAATTGCGGCTCTCCATTCGACAAATTGCCTTATCCCGCTCTCAAAATCAACTTTCGGCTGGTAGTTGAGCAACATAGCGGCTTTGGAAATATCTGCCGCTGTTTTATCGACATCCCCTTGCTGCATCGGCAACGTTTCAATCTTTGCCTTTTTGCCCAAAATCTTTTCAATCGAGGCGATCATTTCCAGCAATTTAATGGGAGAGCCGCCACCGAGATTGATAATTTCATATTGAGTCTGCTCGTAATCAATCGCCGCCGTCACACCGTCAACAATATCATCAATGAACGTGTAATCACGGATTGTACTTCCGTCGCCGTACATCTGAATTGGTTTGTCATTTTCGATTAACTCGATAAATTTGCGAATCGCAAGATCGGGACGCTGGCGAGGACCATAGACGGTGAAAAAACGCATGCAAAGTGCTTGAATGTCGTATAATCTTGAATACGTGTATAGCAACTGCTCGCAGGACAACTTTGTCGCCGCATAAGGGGAAATCGGCTGCGAAACGCATAAATCCTCACTGAATTTTTTTGCCTCGCAATTGCCGTAAACCGAACTTGACGACGCAAACACCATTTTTTTGATGTTGTACTTTTTCATCATCCCCAAAATGTTTACAGTACCTGCGATATTTGCCTGCACAAACAGTTGCGGGTTTTGAATCGACGCACGCACACCAGCACTTGCCGCGATATGTACAATGACATCAAAATTATTTTGCACAAAGACTCTTTCAAGTGCTTCTGCATCGCAAATATCGGCGCGGTATAATTTGTAGTTCGGATTCGACACATTATGCGCAACGTTCTTTTCTTTCAATGAGGGATTGTAATAATCATTGAAATTATCCAAAATCGCAACTTCACCGGCTTGTGAAAGAAGCCTATCCGCTAGGCTTGAACCGATGAATCCCGCGCCGCCAGTGATTAAAGTTTGCATCGTATCTTCCTTGAAAATCGGCAAAGTGTAACGTTTTCCCCGCAGTGCGTCAAGGGCAATTTCGGCGGCAATTTCGGCAATTCTCAGTCGGGAAGCTACGCTTTGAAGGTTATTCCGATTTCTTGTACTGGCATGTGATTACTCAGGTTTGCGTTGTTGATGTTGTTGGACATTTTTTGCAATCCATTCCTCCCACTGGTCCCAGATTTTTTGGGGAGCGTATTGTCTCATCATTTCGTGACCTGCGACTCCCATTTTGACACGAAGTTCTTGATCATCCATCAGGATCTTGAGTTTTGCGGCGAAACCTTCCGGTGTGTTCTCTGCCAAAAAGCCATTGACCCCATCGACGATCATCTCGTTGACGGACGGTGTGTTTTTCAACCCGACACACGGCAACCCCACCGCCATCGCCTCATTCAATGCGTTTGAAATGCCTTCGTGGAAGTTGCTCGGGAAAGCGAAAATATCAGCATTCCGCAGGACTTCCAACGGGCGATTCGTCGTTCCCATGAGTTCAACCCGCCCGACAAGATCGCGAGAGACAATCATCCTTTTCAATCGGCGAAGATATGTCTGTTTATGTGGTGGACCATAAATCTCCACTTTCCAATCGGCATAATCTTTTGCCAATCGTTCAAAGGCTTGAATGAGCAGGTGCTGCTGTTTCCCAGAGTGCAGACGAGACACCATTGTGATCGTTTTTTGCGGTTTGTCAGTCGTCAAATCCGCCAGGTCATTTGTTTCAACCTGTGGTGCGTCATTTGGGATGGCATGGATACAGCCGTGATATTTTTTTTGGATTTCCAGTATGAAACTGTCTTGCAGGACATGAAGATGCCGCCAGGTATTGATGATCGCGGCTCTTTCGCTGGTATCAATGGATTTAACAAAGTTTTCGGCACTTGTACGGTGCGATATGCAGACGACAGGCTCGCTTGGCATGGACTGGCGTGGCATCAAAAAATAGTCATTCACCTCAAAAACGATCACGGCATCCGGTAGTGTTTCCCGGATGAATTTCACCAATGGTTCATTTCGCCTTCGGTAGAATGGAGTTTCAATGTATCGGTCCCAGATCGCTTTACACGCGGAAGGCAGAAACGGACGCAGACCCTTGATCCATGTTGCCGGCTTGAATGTACGATGTCCCGAACCGTCGAGATTGACAAAATGGACCCGATCATCAAGCGGATAGAACGGACGACCGGGACGAAAATCATTACAAACAGCATAAACATCATGTCCCCTTGCTACCAGAGCACTTGCCAGTTTGCAAAAACTCCGTACAGCACCACTGACACTGTTTACGTTACATCCGATGTATAAAACAATTTTCAAAGGTTATTCTCCTAATGTTGTGTAGCATCAACGTTGGTTTCTGTCTTCACCGAGGATGGCACAGGCGGAAAAAAGTAATTTTGCATAGCCCAGCAGATTCTCGTAATTTGTCGTGCTGATCGGGAACAAATACGGTAAGGAAGGTGGATAACGTGCCGAAAACTTGCCGGATGCAAAAATGGATAACGATACTCTTTCCCAATCGTCGAGTTTTTTCTTGCCGTTTCCTCCAATTGGATGGGAAACGGATGAACCGTTACTTCACGAAGCCCGATGGACCAATCATGAAAAAGCGTAACATCCGTTGGGAGTCTTATCGGGAGGCATTTTTTGATAATCGTCTCTGCGGCATACCTGTTGACAACATAAGCACCGGTACCGCCTACCGTTTTCAAATCACAACGTAAGTGAAATCCGTGAGAAAGAGTAGCAAAATCAATACCTTTCGTCGGCTTAGTCCCGTTCAGTCTCAGAAAATCCCACGACACGGAATACCGCATGGCATCTTTGAGCACGTCCACGAGTTCTGGTAGCGGAAAAACATCATCTTCGCAAACCATTGCATGTTCTTTGTCCGTTGCAAGAAATGTCCTCAATGATTTGATATGGCTGAGAAAACAGGCAACCTTGTTAGGCACCATTGGGCGACCATAGCAGAAAAAAAAACGCCAAGGGGCGAAATCCGGGTGCGGAAATACCAAGTCCTTGCCTTCAATGGCAGATACTCGAATGACATTCAGTCCAAGTGGACCGAATTTTTCGGAGTTCGCGTTCCAACGATCCTGAGCACGATCCAAATTGATGATGTAACAGTCTAGCATGGTGGATTGCGATTACGCGGCTTTACGTTGTGGGTATTCCTGGACAATTCTTGTAATCAATTCTTCCCACTGGTTCCAGATTTTTTCGGGAGCGTACTGTTTCATCATTTCGTGTCCGGCGGCTCCCATTTTAACACGAAGGTCTTGATCGTCCATCAGGGTTTTGAGTTTTGCGGCGAAATCTTCCGGTGTGTTCTCTGCCAAAAAACCGTTGACACCATCGAGAATCATTTCATTGACGGACGGCGTGGTTTTTAATCCGACACACGGTAGCCCAACCGCCATTGCCTCATTCAAAGCATTTGAAATGCCTTCGGCATGGTTGCTGGGAAAAGCAAAAATGTCGGTATGCCGAAGCATTTCCAAAGGGCGATGGGTGGTCCCCATAAGTTCCACTCGTCCTACAAGACTAAACGCGGCAATCATGTTTTCCAGTTTCCGAAAATAACTTTGCTTATTGGGGGCACCATAAATGTCCACTTTCCAATCGGGATAGTCCTTTGCCAGTCGCCCGAAGGCTTGTATGAGCATGTGTTGTTGCTTGTCTTTTTGCAAACGCGAGACCATTGCAATCGTTTTCTGCGGTTTGTCCCCAGCCAAGTCCGCCAGGTCTTTTTCATCAAGTTGTGGAACTACATTTGGAATCACATGGATTTCGCCACAAAAAATTTTCTGTATCTCCGCAACAAAACTTTGTTGCAATACCTGAAGATGAGAACACGTGTTAATTTTCTCAATTCTTCTTTGAGTATTGACATATTTGTTACAAAACCGTCCGGCATTACTGCGGTGCAAGAGAAGGACAGGTACGCCAAGCGGCTGCGGCAACATCAAATAATTATCGGCAAAAAAAGGAATAAAGATGTCCGGTTGAACTTCCCGGATGAGATTCATGAGCGGTACTCCTTTGCTTCTATAGCGTTGGTATTCGTCGTATCGATCCAATACGTCATTGCAGACGGGAGGCAGAAAAGGGCGTATGCCTTTAATCCAGTCCCACGGCTTAATACGTTTACGGCGACCTGAGCCATCGAAATTGACAAAATGGACCCGATCATCTAGCGGGTAGTGCGGACGCTCCTGAAACGAATGGCAAACGGCGTAAACTTCGTGTCCACGTGCGGTCAAGGCATTTGCTATTTCGCAAAAGACTCGCTCGGATCCACCCGCCATTGCGATAGTTGATACACCGTTGTAGAGAAGTATTTTCATGGTTTTGCTTATGTTCGTGTTAAAAACCAGCACCAAGGTTCAGTAATCAATACAAGCAAGCAAAGCCATTTTGTGTATGATTCCGAATAGCAGAGCGCAAGAGTTTTTTTAGATTGTTTACTGAATTTGACATATCGCCTCATTGCCCTCCAACGACGGAACATCGGAAACTCCTTGGTTGTTCTTTCATTGAAAAGGAGACGATAAGCATTGGGCGTAAAAGGCTTGTTTCGACCCAAGCCATCTGGCAAATATTCCACATATTTGATGATCTCATTGACAAGAAGAAAGCGATAGCCTGCTTTACTAATGCGTATGTGGACTATGCTCGTTGGAGTCCTGCGTTCGCCTTCAAATTCTGGATAGGGAAAAGCGCGGTATATCTCCGTCTTGATGACTTCAGTTTTGTCGCCGCGAACCCTATCGTGAAATCGCATTTGAATTAAACTACGAATCGACCGATTCACATGAAAGGCATTGCCTATAAGTCCTCCTGATTTTAGGTGAGCGTTCAGGTAAGCCACACCTGCAATCATGGGGACATTTTTGACTGTTTCCCAATCACGTTTAACCATCGCAATCGCATCTTCTACCAAACAATCATCACTGTCAAGTTTGAGGATCAATTCTCTCTGAGCAACTTCTGCGCCCGCATTGCAGGCAGTATGCATGCCACCATTATTTTTGTACTTGTAAGTAATGGGTATTTTTCCTTCTTGCATCCAATCACGATCCGTATCATCAGTGCTGCCGTCATCAACGATAACCCACTCGAAATCGAAATCGGTTTGCCGTAAAAGACTTTCGTAGATTCTCGGTAGCGTGTGTTTTCTGTTGTAAGTTGTGGTTAGGATGGTAATCATTTAATCTCTATTTCAATATCTCCTACTTTACATATTTTTCGAGAAAACGTTGACGATTTCTCTCTCTGGGCATGAAGCAAGTAATAAAATGTCCGAGCCAGCGCGGCAAAAATATCCCTTTGGCTGGATGTGCATGGCATGCTGCCATCATTTCGATGCACTTTTCAATCGTTAAAGTATGCGGTGAGGCGACTTCCACCGGGTACATGGACACATCATCGCTGAAAAGTTTATCTCTGCCAAGATATTCGCGAGCGATCCAATCATTTCCTTCTCCGTACTGGTTCAGTACTCGCTGGGCTTCATCTCGATTCAAGTAATGCGCCTTATTGTCTATTTTCCTGTTTTCCTTATTCCCCTTGTCTTCCAACAAAATACGAAGACGGGCAATTAGCGAACAGAACTCTTCATCAATCTCTTGAGGACTGATATGATTACCGAGCAAGAGCAAAAATTTCACTTCGGCACTGCTCAATCCAATCTTCATGTCCTTGGTCAGTTTCAATCCTTTTATGTCAAAACCGACAGTGTGTGCGAAATCAGAAAGAAGATCATTATCTTGGAATTCCGCCTTATCAAAGATACGAACTTTAATTTTGTCTTTTCCAAAGATTGTCCAAGACTCTACTTTTTTGTGATAAGCCAGAATAGAATTTTCTTCGGACATATCCAGGTAGTTAGCAACATGCCACCTTGATGCCAATGCCTGCCATGTATTAAAATAGCTAATAAGAAACTCTGGTTGCCGACGCAAATACAAAACAACGGTTACATCGTCAAACAACGAATCCATCAATCCTTTGAGCCGTTCGACCTCTTTTTTGGAGCAATAGCTTAAAACCTCATATGAAAAAACCACGGTGTCGTTTTTGCGACAGTTCCTTCTAATTTCACGTCGATATTTTTGCCAGTATTCGTCCTGATTGCTGGGGATAAATCCCCTTTCGAATAATTGCCCAAAAAAAGAAAGATATGGTCCACCGGGCATAATCACTGCACGATATAACCCGCGGGACTGATCTTTGTATCCCCCCAGTGAATAAAATACATTTTGTTTTTTCAACTCTTCACGATTTTCAACAAGAAAACGCTGGATCGTTGTGGTGCCCGTTTTTTGTGTACCTATGTGGATGACTGCTCGCATGTTTTTCTTCCTTGAAAGTCTTGTATTTTGGTTTTGTTTCGTCTGGACAATAACACAGCCACAACGGACGCAGTATAGCGTTTTTTTTGTAGTGCGTCAAGGGCAATTTTTTTGGGGGATTTTAGAAACGGCTCATACGTTTGACCCAGAAGTTCCGCTACGTTAGGTCTCTGGCTCTTGGGGCGGAAACAATCGATACCAAAGTGCCGTACCGAGTTGTTTGCGCCAACGTTGGCACGTCATCAAACCACGATAGAGTAACATCGGCGAAAGAAGATACCGTTGCAAGGAGGGTATTCTTGACTTCTGCATTGTTCGTTCATTTATTGTCGAATGTTTACAATGCGTATTCAGCACAATGGGAAATGGAACGACCATCATGGTGGTCAAACCCATTCGCCAATTTTGCTCAAACGCATGATCGTAAGGCAAATACATCGGCAGTGAATAAGCAATGATTCGTTCGGCGGCTTTCCGATTGACGTAGTACGATCCTGTTCCTCCCGTCCAATAGACTGGAACTGACAGACGATACCCCATCGTCAATGTTTGCACAGGAACGTGTGTGGGGATACGCCAACAATTTAGCCGCAACAAATCCCAATGCTTTTTTAGAGACAAAACTTTATCCAGCACAAGGGGCAATTCCGGTTTTGCAGAAACATCGTCTTCACAGATCAGAGCCGTCTCTTCATCTGATTCAAGAAATTGCCGGAGTGCTTTGATATGCGAGAAATAGCAACCAATGGTTCCCATGCTTGTCTGTTTGCCGTGATAGAGCCGATGCTTGCGTTCGTCATAGTCGGGATGCGGCAACGTGAGTTCGCTACCGTCCACGGCGGGAACACGGACAATTTCCAATCCGACGGCACCGAAAGACTGCATGAAATTACTCAAACGTTCTGGTGAGCGATCCAGATTGATGATATAGACCTTGGGGCGAACTACTGACATACATATTTGATACTTAATTGGGGAATCCGGTCGACCGGTGTCAGTTACGAATACCAGAGCATGACCTTTTTTCTTGGTTTTGGCGATTTTTATCGCTCTTCGCTAGTGGGGTTGACGTAGGATAACGTTTTTCCCGAAACCGCACAAGAGCAATTTCTGCGGCAATTTCGGCAGTTTTTTTGTTTCAAGATGCCGGGATATTTGATATAATTGACACTATGCCGACTCCCCAAACAATTTTCATTCTCGACACGCACGGTCTCCTGTACCAACTGTTCCACGCTTTGCCGCCGATGAGCAGTCCGATGGGAGAACCCGTCGGGGCAGTGTACGGACTCACCAAAGACCTATTCACGCTCCTCGAAAAGCATCAACCCGACAGCATTTTTTGCGCCTTCGATCTGCCGGGACAAACGTTCCGTTCCGAAATCTATACCGAATACAAAGCAAATCGGAGCGAAATGCCCGACGATCTGCGACCGCAAATCGGTTTTGTTCACGAAATCCTCGATGCGATGAACATTCCCGGTCTCTCCCAGCCGGGCTTTGAAGCCGATGATATTATGGCAACCGCCGCGCGAATGATTGCCGAACAAAATGACAACTGCGTCATTGTTACCAGCGATAAGGACTGTCGGCAACTGATCAGTGAGCACGTTGCGATCTTCAATCTCCGCAAGGGACTTTTCTACAGGGCGGAGGAGCTCCTTGCCGATTGGGGAATCCATCCCGAGCAAGTTATCGATTTTCAATCGCTCGTCGGTGATTCGACCGACAACATTCCCGGCGTTGCCAAAGTTGGACCGAAGACGGCAACGGAACTGTTACAGCAATTCGGAACGCTCGAAGGAATCTATGAGAACATCGAAAAAGTTACCGGCAAGAAAAAAGAATACCTCCTGACCGGTAAGGAGTCGGCATTTTTGAGCCGACAACTTGTTACACTGAAAACCGATGTGCCGATTAAAGTGGATTGGCAACCGTACAGAGGATTCAATGCGGAGAAGTTGCGGACGTTGTTTCAGCGGTTTGGCTTCAAGTCGCTGATGGGGAAGGCGGAGAACGCGCAAGAGCGGCTGGGCGCAAGCCCGCCGGTTCATTACCAAGAGACTCTCCCGGCACAGAACCGGGGGGCTTGCGCCGCCCCGCTCTTGCGCCCGGTGTACCACCTCATCGATACCCCGGAAAAGTTCGCCGAGTTTTTTGCCCAACTCCAACAACAGACGCTCTTTTCGTTCGACACAGAAACCGCTCCGATTGAAGACCGCTTCGAGGCAACTTCGCCGCGATACACCGTGATCGTGGGAATGTCCTTTGCGTGGAGCGACAATGAAGCATGGTATCTGCCGTTCCGCGCCCCGCTTGGTTCAGCAGTGTTGCCGATGCAACAAACGCTTGAACAACTTCGTCTCATCTTGGAAGACCCGAAGATTAAAAAAATCGGACAGAACTTGAAATACGACATCGTCGTCCTAAAAAATGCCGGCGTGCATCTTCAAGGCGTTGCCTTTGACACGATGCTAGCCGATTATCTGTTGCGTCATTGAGCCCCTATAATGATCATTGCCCCTCGCGGAACTGTTTCAATTCTCTCTGGAACATTTCCGCAAAGGCGGCATCATCGGCGGCGGTCTCTTGGATTTCGATGGTCAGGTCGCGCACCCGTACATTTTTCCGATCTTTGCGTTCGACCAAGATGAGCGTAATGGTGCCGACGTTGAACTCTTGGGCAAGCGATTGATAAGCGAGAACATCATATTCGAGGTTAAACAGTCGATAGTCTTTGCGATCTCCGAGCACGTTATGGATCATTTCCTCCATGTGCCGACAGGGGGCACACCGCGTTTCGGAGTGCCAAAAGAGGACACAGAGTCCATCGGGCAGGAGCACCGCCTCTCTTGGTCGGAATATTGTAACGACTGCCGCCGCAATGAAAATCAGGAGAACCCAAGTGATTGTGCGTTTGAGATTTTGCATGGTTGGTATTATATCATTGTTCACGGCGGTCGAAAAGTGCAGCGCAAGAGTTGATACAAATAGACACGTTTTTTAACAAAAAAAAGCCTAGAAAAACAGTGTTCATCTAGGCTTGTCCTTGCAATTAAGGGGTATCAGAGAGAATGGGGCAAAAGTGCTGTCAATCGCCCGGCGGTCGGTTGACTACCTTTTCGCGCTTTGACAGCGCGGCTCGTTTCCGGTCGCTCCAGCGTGTTCCACCCATGCTAATCCTCCTTTGCCATCCGAATGACTTCATCGACCGAAGTGGTACCATTGAGAACTTTGCGCCAACCATTTTCTCGCAATGTCATCATTCCCGCCGCTCGCGCCGCCTCCTTAATCTCGTGCGAAGTCCGCCCCGCACTCGCCAATAGCCGAATCGGCTCCGTTGCTGTCAGCAATTCGTAAATCGCAACCCGTCCCGAATAGCCGGTGTGCCGACACTCCCGGCAACCAATGGGACGACAAACGCTCGCTTTTCCCTCCCAAACCGTCTGAAAGGGAAAGTCTTTTGGCATTTCCGCTTTAATCGGTTCGAATTGTTCCTTGCAGTGCGGACAAAGACGACGCACAAGCCGTTGTGCCATCACCCCTTCAATCGTTGTGCCGATTAAAAATGGTTGCACACCCATGTCGGTCAACCGAGTAAAGGCTCCCGACGCATCGTTCGTGTGAAGTGTGCTAAACACCAAGTGTCCGGTCAGCGATGCTTGGATCGCATTTTCTGCTGTTTCAAGGTCTCGAATTTCACCGACCAGCACAATGTCGGGGTCGTGCCGCAAAATCGACCGAAGGCTTGTCGCAAAAGTCAAACCGACCTTTGTGTGAACTTGAATCTGGTTGATCCCATCGAGTTGATATTCAATCGGGTCTTCCGTCGTGATGATTTTCGTTGCCTCGCTCTTGATTTCGTTGAGCGCACTGTACAGCGTTGTCGTCTTTCCCGAACCGGTCGGACCGGTAACAAGAATAATGCCGTGCGGCTGGGTGATGAGTCTGCCGAACTGTTCGTAAATATCCTCGTCCATGCCGACCCCGCGTAACGAAAAGTCCATTTTGTCCTTGTCGAGAATACGCATGACGATGCCTTCGCCGTGCAACATCGGAATAATGGAAAGCCGAAGATCAATTTCACGACCAGCAACCCGCAATTTGATGCGTCCGTCCTGCGGGATTCGTTTCTCCGCGATGTTGAGGTGCGACATGATTTTCAACCGACTCACGATTGCCGATTGAAACCGGTTGATTTCCGGCGGCATCGGCTGCGTTTGGAGCACGCCGTCAATCCGGTAACGTATTCGCATGCCGATTTCTCGTGCTTCGATATGAATATCACTCGCTCGGACTTCGACGGCTTCGGTCAAAATATCGTTGACGAGCCGCACAACAGACGCTTCCTGGGCAAGTTGTGCGTCGCCGCCTTGATCCCATTCGAGATCGTCGAGCACTTCGACTCCCGTTTCATCGGCAACCTGTGCCATTAGCCCGTCGATGGTTTCCGCTCCGACACCGAGATGGGATTTAATCAGTTTTGCGAGTTCGGTCGGCATTGCCAAGATGGCAATGACTGGCTTTGCGGTGGCGGCGGAGACGGCATCGAGGGCGTGAATCTCCAACGGATTACTCGTTGCGACCAGTAAGGAGCCGTTTTCGTCGGTGCCAAGCGGAAAAACATCGTAGCGGTGAACGAGTTTTGCCGGAAAGTGATCGAGCACCGAGGCATCGATGTCGCTCTTGCCAAGATCAACGAGGCGGAGCCGAAAGACAGTTGCGAGGGCTTGGTACGCTTGTTCTTCGGTGCGAACGCCGAGCACCGGCAGAATGGAGGAGAGTCGTCCTTCGTGTTGCAATGCTTCTCTGACCGACTGGAATTGGGCGGGAGAAAACTTGTAGGACTCCGTGATTTCTGTATAGACAATCTTCATGCTAGGCAAAATACCATAATTAGGGGGATTTTGCAAGGGGAATGGTGTGGGCAAGGATTCGTCGATTCGTCTACGTCGTTTCCCGGTAGACGGCGGCACAAGCCGTTGCCGATGATATCAAGGTGCTGCAAATAGCGCATCAAGGCTAATTGCCGACCAGGATTCCATCTGTTCCCGATGCTTTCGGAGTTCGTCGAGCGGCATGAAACCGGATTCGATCAAGTCCGACTCATTGGAAACGACCTTCGGTTCGGCAACGTCGAGGCGATGGACAATGCCAAGATGGACGCGACCGACTTCCGTGGAGTCATCGTTGATCAATCCGACGCACCGTTCGGTAAAAGTGGTGCCTAGCACCACTTCTTCGTGCAGTTCTCGTAGCATTCCTTCTCGGTAGATGTCCGTCGAGTGTTGTCCTTGATCCTCGTCAGAAATATGTCCGCCGACACCGATGCTTCGCTTTTGGTGCAATCGGCTTTCTCCCATTCCTTTGCCGCGAACATATTGAAAAATACTGACATTGCCCGACGAATCGGCGTGGCAGAAAATCATGTACGGGATCAACTGTTTGAAGCCGGGGTCGGTCTCTACTTCACTTCGCGGTCGAAATTGGACGTTCGTTGCATCGAGGAGAACGTCCCGATAGCGGTTGATGTCGGTACAGAACCCTTGAAAATACCCCAGTGTGCGAAAAATTTGCGTGGGAACCACCAAAACTTGCTCTTCCATGAGATTCATTTTACACCAAGACCCGAAAGGCGCAAGAGCGGGGGGCAAACGCCATGCCGCTCGTGTACCGGCCGCTCGTGTGCTGTCCAGTAGTGCACCGTCTCCAGTAGTTTACCGCCGGGCAAGCGCGATGCCCTCGATTTCGACGAGTAATTCCGGACGGCACACGTCCGCAACGGTGTAAATCGTCGGCACCTCCGGTAATCGGCGTTCGCAAACCTGACGGATTGCCTCCAACTCCGATGGGCGTTTGACGTAAACCCGTACACACTCCAAATTGCCGAGACCGCAAGCGATATCCGAAATGCCGTGTCGGGCAAGGTTCTCCCCTTCGATCAAGACGGCAATGTTGTCCAATGTCTGCTCCGTTTGTTTCGCCGGGTCTTCGATATGGCGACTCTCCGAATCAGTAATGCTTGCCGTGCCGGAAACGAAGACGAGGCACTCATCCCCCACCGCGACCGCCATTGCCCGGGAAAACTTCGGACTCTGCGGACTGTACACCGCACCATAATCGAACGCCGAAGTCTGCTGCGGATTCTCCAACGGCACCGCAATCACATCTCGACGCTTGGTGTCTAGCGCAATGGCACTGAGCACGACATCGGCATCGTCGGCACCAATACCGGTGCTCGCCGGAAAGACTGTCCCCTGATACGTCGGCGGCAGGTATTTCTTGAGGAACGCCGTTTCGCCGAAAAAGTCGGTTCTCGCTCGGTTCAACTCCTTGTACCGTTGCGTTTCCCCCTCCGGTAAGACGAGATGTCCCTGATAAATCCACGTCCGCAGGACTTGATCGAGGCGGAATCGCTGCTTTTTGAGTTGCGAGCCGAGGCGTTCAAACGCGCTCAGTGAGCGGTGGTACGCACCAATGGGACAGGGTTCCGGTTGGAAGCCGCCGCCAAAAAACCAACGCATTTCGCAGAATTCTACCGTTGCGACTTGACCGGGTAGCGGTGTTTCGCAGATTACACTGGGGATTTCCGTTCGGCAACCGCTGACCGCCCAGAGTTCGAGAGCGATGACGGCTCCGCTCGCCGGTGCCTGCGGAACGAACGTTACCGCCCCAAGTATCTGCGGAAAAACTTCGTCTGCCAGTTGCCGGACAAGTTCCTGCATGCCGATGTCCGCCAGGAAGAATTGGCACATCACGGCAACATTTTGCGAAAATCCCTCTTTTTCAAAGGCAGCGCGGCAGTTTTCAAGCAACGATTGGATTTGCCGGGGATAATCGGGCACGGTCTGTCCTTGCCCTTGGAAATCGTTTTGGCAGGTGTAATGTTCGACCGGTTCGCCAACGAGAAGCAGTTGCCGGGAAGGACCGAAGGGGAAAACCGAGTAGGAAATCCCGAATTTATTCTTGTGCCGCATAGATGACTCTCTGAACGAACCGAACACTTTGTAGGTATTGTAGTATGAACCGAAGAATAATTCAATGGGTTGGGACCCGATTGCGTTTTTCTGGGTGCGTGCCAACTTTTGGCGGAATTTTGTAGAATGGGTTTGATGAACGATCCGGGCATCGTCCGCAATCGGTTGAAAATCAACGCCGCAATTTCCAATGCCCGGTGTTTTCTCGCTATTCAGAAAGAATTCGGCATTTTTTGTGCATATCTTCGCAACTTCCTGCCAAAGGGACAACCGGGAGCGTTTTCTAAAAAGGGGCGGAATTTCTCTTGCTTTCCTTGCTGAAAATTGGCAGAATCCATTTTTCGACAGGATTTTTCATGCCCTCACCGTCTCCCCACAAGCCAATCTTACCGCCCTTCGCCGACAACTCGCCGAAGCCCAGCGGCAGTTCAACGCTCTCGAAATGCGACCGAATGAATCTCTCCGTGATTTCGAGTACCGAGTCAAACGACACTCCGATAAAATCCTCTCCCTCAAAGTTGCCGAACAAGTTCAGCAACAACAGATCGAACAAGAAGCACGCGAAGCCGAAGAGCGACTCAAAAAAAAGATTCTCTGACCTTCCCAGAGAAATCTCCCTTTCGTATTCGGGGTTGGCAATCCCTCACGATCCTCTTCCTCGGCGGACTTGAGATTCAAATCATCTCAAGATTTTTCGCAAAGAGCAAAACTCGCAGTGAGAAAGGCAAAGGTTTTT
>Ga0123353_10005959_pt1 | contig 16133 bp, 10 predicted proteins | sample TergutLab28metaG_3_FD_92763 | JGI IMG/M metagenome (GOLD analysis project Ga0123353, IMG submission 92763) | Labiotermes labralis P3 segment gut microbial communities from Petit-Saut dam, French Guiana - Lab288 P3 | ecosystem: Host-associated > Arthropoda: Insects > Digestive system > Gut ... | reverse complement strand
TGCCACCAGGACTATTCGATCAGCAGTTCTCACTTCGAGAACTGCTCCTACACAACAATAAGCTGAAGAGACTTCCTCCTGGACTTCTGTCAAACATTCCAGCCAAGATGGTGCGTCTTGATGGCAACCCATGGCATTGCACATGTGCTATGAAGGATTGGAAACCAGCTGTCATCAACAGAATTAAACAGAAAAGTCAGCATAACATTTGCCAATTTCACTATGACAAAGGTAGCATGTGCAACCAAACTCAGGCTGCTGATCGCTATGCATTTGACAAGAGAGTGGCACCACAATGCACCTCACCAGAAAAATTCAAGACCTGGAGTGTGTTCCAAGTGTTACACAAGGAATTGAGATGCAACAAGAAGCAACATGTCAAGACAGACAGGAAGGCCTACTTGAAGAAAAAATATGAAGACTATGAAAAAAGCATCAAACCTACACAAACAGGAAGTAAATCAACACACAATCATTACTCCCATTTTCTCACACAACCCAACATGACAAAGTTGGTGGACACAGCACATTCAACTGTGAACGCTGACCCCAAACACAATTCAACCAAAACATCAACTCATGAAGTTCCAACAACACCACCAACAACATCAATATCATCATCATCAACAGCAGCAACAATCACTTACTCAGTGAAAAGCATTCTGGCATCTCTGGAAAACAGCACTATTACATCTCGTAAGAACATGAGAACACAAGAAAACAAAAGCAACAAGACACATATTACAGAAGATGGTGATACAACCAGATTAAACATGCAGGTGCCATCAACCAGGAAGCCCAGTATTCCCATACCTTCACACACTACAGATGCATATCATTTTGGCATCATTTCAGACAAGTGGACATCTACTCCAAAGCCAGATCTCACAACAAGCAAGAATGTAAATACCACAAAGCAAATACAGAGCACAGAAACAAACCTCTCCACACAGACTGTATCCAAGGATACAGATACCAATCCTAAAAGCAAGAAGGAGAAGGAGAAAATGGAGCTACAGAGGGAGACAGAGGACAGAGCAGCTGCCAAACAAAAAATTAAACAAAGTGAAGCCAATTACATGCTGCATGAAGAAAATGGCAAGCTAATCAAACTATCAAAGAAAGAATGGAAATTAGAACAGGAGAGAAAGCGCCAAGAAAAGCTGAAGCAATTTAAGGCTCAAAACTAGTAACACTACTTTTCTAGAGTAAAGGCAAGTAAAATATGAAGGAAAAAATTCTAAATGAATGTGTGTCTAAAAAAAAAAAAAAATATTTGTATTAATGATAAATTAAAGGGAATAACAATAGGTTCTATTTTACCTTAAAATTTGTTCTGTATTTTAGCAGTGTTTCTGGAGTGTGACGAACATAATTTAAAATGAAGTTATGAAAGTATGAAACACATAATCCAACAACTTTGAAGCAATGAATATTTTGTAAGCATGCCATAAGAGGAAACCTAAAAAATATTATGGCAATGCAATATACACTGCACATCAAAGAACAGTATTAGGACATCCTCAATTCAGTATTCTGAAAGCTACCAGGTTACATTAAATTATATTCGGAGAAGGTAAACACCACCTTATCCAAAAAAAAATCATACCAGGCACATTATCATTTACTGTCAAGCACTAAACATGGCTTTGGACTGGGCTTCACAATCCCTGCACTGTTCCATGTGCCTATAATTACTTGCCATGGCCTGGTTTGCAGCTGCACACTGTCTACTACAATATATTTTCTTCCTCCAAATCACAATTTGTCTCAAAGTACAAGGAAACCAGTTAATTGTATTTTATAATATGGTTAAGGAATATGGAATAAAAGAAAGAGTGGGTTGGTTTACATAATGTGGTTTGTACCTATTTTGGCTTAGAGTCTAGATTTGACTGAAAACCCTAGACTTGAGTAATTTGGTTAGCAATCCACACCACATCAAGTCCTTGATTACTTTTGTATCTAACAAACTAAAAGATAAATGTGAATGTGTATTTTGTTTATAGCAAAAAGAAAACTTTCAAATAATAAAATTATCTTTCATATGACTTCCAAGGAAACTTGTTTATCTTAGTTTCACCTACAAAATGCTGTTTATATCAGTAGCCTATCTGGACACTGTCAACACATAAAACAACAAACTGACAAAATACCCCAATAAAATTAGGTTACATTATGTTAGTGGAAGCTTTCATGGCAGTGTAGCTGAGAACTCTGTTCTTATGGGACACAGTATCATGTCACTGGGAAACTGTTTGTCAACATGTCAAAGAAATACAATCTAAAAGATCTAAAGTTCTGAGAATAATCCTTGTCTCAGGTCTTCAGACCACTGAAGGTGAAGGCACAGTTTTCCATGACAACCAACTACATTGCGATATGGTTTAATGTCACAGAGAGAGAGAGAGAGTCCTTAACCTTACATTATTCTTGATACATAATATCACAATTACAAACCATGAAAATATAATTTATACATACAGAATAACTGAAGACTTGTACTGCATAAACAGCCTGCATGCTTGCTTTATTTATGAATTTTTTTGAATGCAGCAAGAGTTATAACCATTCCTACCACATATTTAAAACAACCAGAATTCAATTCCTGAATGAGATATAATTGTAGTTCCTTCAGTCCACCTGGCTAAATGTACTAGAACTATATGTGACCTTGACACTGGAAACTACAGGAGTGGTGTAGCTGATCAGTCAGGTAAGGTAAAGGTAAAGTGGTCCCATTACAGGCCCACTGTGGCCCAGAGGATGGGTAGAGGTATAGCTCTACTCTTCCATGACCACAGCACTAGTATGGGGTGGGTGAGTGGTCGGCAGCATGCCCCGGCCGCACTTTACCCCCGGGAAAGACCCGGTACCCATTGTACAGGAGGCTTGATCAGTCAGGTGCCTCCCTATAATTACAAGCAAACTTACTCCCAGATCTCTCAGAATGCTGCCTTCTGTCAGAAGAATGGAATCTACTCTAAAAGAAGCCATAACGATCTTCAGAATTCTGTACATGAGGCAAACCCCCATACCCTGCCTTCCTGCACTGTTGGGGCTGTGGGGTTCTGTGATTCTATCTACACGACTGTTCTACATTAACACACAGCCCACAAAATTACACTACTTGGTGTGATTCTTCTCAAGTATATTCTTTTTCAACACTTTAAACTTCATAGTTCTGGATGATATGGTGCACTTCTGCTACAAGCTGTGATCTACAACACATAATGGTTCATAATGGAACCTTGTCTGCTGTCAGTTATCGAGGCATGTTCGGAGGACATTTTTTAATGAAAACAAAGGGAACATAATCTGGGATAGACCGCCTGCTTAAAGAGAAACTGTAAGGCCAAAACACTGAGATTATACCAACGTAAATACTGTGCGAGTGTTGGGTTGACAAACTTTGGTTGGACAATCATAGCAACACCAAACACATTCTACAGTGTTAATGGCAACTATATAAATAAGACTGTATGCAAACACCAATAAAATTTAATTCACTGTTACTCCTTTCATCATTATGTGTCTCCAAAACAGAGTTAATATACGAATAAAGAGCACACAAGCCCTTAAGAGTTTAAATTTCTCAGTCATGTTGGGATACTTTTGTACTCTTTCATGGAACCTTCTGTAGTTACACTGCAGAACAAATACAAGATACAACACAACACTTTAAATGCATCTATTAAATACAACCATTAACATATCACCAACATCTTTCAACCAATGAGTTACAATTCTGAGGGGAAACACCTTTATTACATATGTGGCATAAAAGAATTTTTAAACAGCACAATTAATTTCAGAAACTGGTACATAAAAATGGTAAAAATATGTATACCCTGTAAACATTTAGACGGGAGTTTGTTGTATCAGAACCACAATGTGGACCAGTTTTGCTATCCAAAAAGAAGGCTGAACATACCATATTTAGACATGATATCTAATTATGGAATGTAATAAGACAAAGTCAGAAAACATACACTGAATATAATATCTTAGCATTCTTTGGCTCTCACCTTGCAGTGGTCATGTGCAGTCAGGTTGGAAGGTAAAGATTCACTGGTCAATGGGTTGACTGCAGAATACTGATAGTGCTTGGAACACTGCATACACAGGCCCCCCTCCAACCACAAACATGAAGTTTCCTTCTGCAGTCTCCTTGAATTCTGTGATTAACCTGGTTTCCTTTTTGGCTTTGAAAATACAAAGGTTTTCTAGCATGTGCATGTCCTTTCCTTTTTTCAAAAACCTTCCATTTTAACTTTATTTCCTCCTCATTCATAAACTTCCTAATATACCCCACTTAATGACACAGGCCTATAAATTCTTCAAAGTCATTCTACCATCATCAAAAAATGTATACTTTGAATACATGATGAGGGTTTTTGACTCGGGATTGTTCAAGATGTGAAACGGGCATGACCTGTGTAATGTGAGATACTTACCTCTTAGCATGGTGGCAAAAGTTCCCTTGTAAATGCTCCTAATGCCTCCTTCTCTGTACAGCTGTTTTATAGCATCAACTGGACCAGCATATTTGGGAGGGGCAGTACCACCTTGCTGAATCTAAATGAATAAAAGGAAATGTATATCTAGTAAAGCATGCAATTTATAAATTTTAGGTTACTAACAGGCAGTAAAATCAGATGTCTAGTACACAACTGACTTTCTGTACCAAACAGTACCAATATAAACTATATACTTAACAGAAAGTAACTGTGATTGTGGCAGTAATATTAACTGTCACAGAATGATGGTGGAATCCATCACTTCTAGGCTTTTAATGATCTTCTTAACCACACCGTGGTCTTTTAATTGCAGTTGAAGCTGTCCTTGTGGTACATACATTGGCTGCCAAGGGTTTACTCAGCACAGTGCTGCAGGAAACATGGCAAAATAATTTTTTTTTTTAACCAAACCTATTTGGCAAAATGCTGTCTGGTTCTGAATTGTCACACCCTGATATCACATCACACATTTTACATAAGACCTATAGTTCTATGGCATACATCAGTTTGGAAAACAAAACCACAGTGCTATATGATACAGAACTAAGAGGCAAATATACAGCATGAGGGAAGTGAAAGTTCATGGCCGATTTTGTAAGCAAATGTTAGGAATATGACATAATGTAACAGATGGTACAGTAGAAATGGAGATGGGAAGAGGCTGTACATGAAGGAAAGATAATATGCGTTTTGACATAATGTATCAATGCAAGACTCAATTACTTTGAGAAACAATTCAGGGAAATATAATCTCTCTGTAAGACATTACCTGGGAAAACACAGCCTCTTTCTAACAGACTGAGAGGACAGTACACATCAGTGCAGTGACTTTTGTTTTATACCAATAATTGGAAGAGTTAATCGTTTAAAGTGAGAAACTTTTTGCCACCTGTACCATCTGTCACGCATAAAATGTTCTACAGCGTTCTTTAAAAGATTTCCATAGCAAAAAATGACACCACTCAGATCTTGTAAATAGTTTCAGCACAATCATACACAATGCTGATTGCAAAACCAAAAGCCTCAGTGTTTATAAACTGTGCCATCAATCAATGGAACAGTACAGAACACTGTCAGTGACATAACAAACTATCTGAAATTGGGCACGGCCAATCCACGCAGATTTTCTTGTACACCAGCTATTATTAGCATGCTGCTCCAGACATGCAATGCATGTCGATTTGTACACAAGTTCAAGCAAGAATGCCTGATGGCCTCAGGCTATGACAGTCAAAGGTTTCTGTGTGCAGATTTTTCTGTTCACATACTGATTGATACCATCTTTTATTAAGAATAAAATGTTAGGAATGCTAAGAACACCACGCAACTCACCTTGCCAGTCTGGAACCACATTAAGCTGTAGGTCCCTTCTGTCAACCAGCATTTATGATCACACTATCAGTGGGGTAGACCTAGAAATGATCATCATGCCCCCCCCCCACACACCTCAGACTTGAATTCTACTCCCTTGCCTTAGTTTGAGAAGACCAAATGTTAGAAAAGATCATTCTGAGTTGCTGACATATGTTTAAAAACTCTACCACAAAGTCAAAAGCCTGAACAATATACCACACTATGATAAGTACCCTAATTCCAAAAATTTCTGTGAGACCTTAAAGAACATACTTCCCTTGGTGTTGAAACCTGTATCTAAGAAAATGCGTTGAGGCGTTATTTAATATGTGAGGTCGCATGATACACAAATACCAGAATCAATCTAATCATCACTATAATGTGTCACAGAGTTACATGTAACAGCACCAGTCAGTTGATACCCAGCATCCTTATGGTTCGAGGAATCATAACTGCACATTACTAATGCAATACATTTTCATACCTGAAGCAGACACTTAATTCGTTCTCCCGGGGCCATTATAGAAGTAGTGAAGATTCCTGAGAAAGCCCCAGCAAGAAACAGCTGTGTCAGAGTCAATTCATCTTCAGGAGACTTCATTTGCATCCGTTTTCCAACTCCAAACCCCATGAAGCTAATTGCAAAGATTGGTGCAACTCCAGTAATTGGTGCGCCCATTCCTGGGTGGGGCAGGGGAGAAACAAATAAATAAATACAAACACATACAAAACAATAATTCACAACATACTGATCAAAAAATGTTAAATCTCAGCTAAAAGTAGAAACTGAGTAACTGTTCTCTAGAGCATGGTTTCTCAGACTGTGGTACATGTATCATTAGTTGTACACTGATCACTGTTTACTAGTACAAAGCATTAATAAAAATCAGAATTTAAAAAAGGACAACAATTTAAAAAATAAGTAAAATGTTTGCCACATATATTTGATAACACGCAGCATTGTTGGCAACATTATGTAACACATCCCTGCCATCAGCAGTCTTCGCAATTTCAGCTTTTTTATTTAAATATAAACAAATGTATTGGTTGTACACTGAAATTGTTAAATTTCATTTAGAGGTACACCAGTGAAAAAGTCTAAAAACACCTGCTCCAGGGCAATGATTTTCAACCTGTTTGTACAGGAACAGAATTATTCAAATCTGTGACCCCAAAAATGTGTTCGTTTAACTGTATATTGTAATAAAAAAATTTCAAGGTGAAACTCTTCCCTCCAGTGTCCATACCTTTATACAACCCCAAAAATCCTTCTCTCTTGATTGTCTTCTTGGCACAGTCCCATGTTCCTGTGTATAATGGGGATTCACCAGGGGCAGGTTTGGGCATAGTCTGCAGCCTCACCTACAAAAGTCAATGTATCACATGACTGAATAATTACATCATAAGTGCTCTCATAATACTCTCAAATTTAATGATAACTAAAGCTGGCTTCTACAAATTTTCAAAACACATGGGAGCCACCTCATTATTTCAGGCCACAAAAGTGTTATATGGGCGTTAACATACAAAATCCTGCCGTCCAAGCAATCTGATCTGGGCCTGCAATTTAGCCATGAATATGAATATTTCAATGGAGGTGTATCAGTATGTAGATACCAAGCCCTATATATTCCAGACTTTGGTAATGGATGGATTAAGCAGCCGACTTCATGCTTCATCTACTTCAATCCTGCAGAACTACTTGTGACTAACAGAGATGTCATAAGAACCAGTTTTATTTTGTAACAGCGGTAAATACCAAGTCTTCTAACTGCAAATTAAGTCATCACTAATGGTTTCAGAATTTACAGCTCCTACCACAAAAGTGTGGGACCGCAGTAGCACAGTGGTTAAGGTGCTGTGCTACAAATCGGAAGGTCGCTGGTTCAATACCAGCTGGTGTCAGTAGATTTTTCATTGACATAAAATCCTTCCGATTGCACTATGGCCCTGAGGTCGACTCAGCCTCTAACAGAAATGAGTACCAGGAGTATTTCATGGGGGTAAAGGCAGCTGGTGCATAAGGATGCCAACCTACCACCATCCTGTGCTGTTGTCACAAAATCTGGGAACCCTAACTTCCTGGAACCCTCTGGGCCCCTCGGGTCCTGTAACGGGACTGCTTTACCACAAAAGTGTAGTTTTGTCTACTGTGATTAGGGATTTGCAGTTTTTGCTAGTAAAAATTTCGCAGTAACATATTTCAGGTTTTTACTACAACACACATACACTGTTATGGTTACTGTTACTGTTGTTATGTATTCACAAACAACTGCCCATACTCCTACACAAAGACTAACAGTTTTCACTTTATTGTGTATTCTGCAGGTTGTAAAAATTGTCTCATTTTCTAGTTTAACCTATAAATGTTCTCAAACAGTTAACCTTTAATGGCTACACATATGAGATATACAAATGTCAAATCTAGTAGTTGAGTAGTTAAAACTATTTCATCAGTGAGTATGGCAACAGTTTTCACACTGGCAAAATTAGTGGGCTACTTCTAACTGGTGGTTGATGCTATAGGCTCTCCAATCAGCTATAAATTCCAATATTTTCTTATTTCTTCAGCCATGCCATACCATACTTATATACAGTTTCTTGAGTTCCTGCTCTACTGAAGCAATGTCCGGTCTATTACATTCTCTTGGTAATGACTGAAGCTATCTTAGAGTAACATGCTGAGGGGAAAGTCCAGAGCTGTGAAAGATGTAGCATCAGATGGAGAGGGAAAATTACATAATAAAAAGCTTTAGAACTTGAACTCTTTTCCTAATTTTATTAGAATCATTAGGATGAGATGACAAGACATTAAGTACACAGGAGGCAGTGACAAATGTATACTGAATGTTAGTTTGTAAACCTTACAAAAGAAGCCACTTTAAACATCTAAACATAGTGAGGGACAGCAATATTAAAATGGATCTTCGAGAAACATTGTCAGGAAAGGGGGAAAGAGATGTGTGTGGACCAGATTGAACTGGCTCAGAACATAATAAGGAACCACCTCAATCCCCAAAAGCAGGGATGGAATTTCTGGACCAACTAAGCAAGTAACAGCTCGTGAGCAGTGTATGCCATACAGTTGATTAGTCAGTTGGTTAATTAACCTGGTATTGGCTCTAATCTACTATATGAGTCCAGTACTCTCTTGGGTATCATTTTCATAATCGTGATCATTGCTGTCATCACTGTCGTCATCGTCATCATCATCATCATCATCATCCACTAACACTTTCAGCCACATGCTGCACATGACAACAAAACTGCCTTCATTCATCTCTTTCTTATAAACGTTCAGGCATATGCTTAGAGTGTTACGTGTGGGCTGTGGTAAGTTTAAAACTCAGTGTTAGTCTATGCTCAGTTGAAGCACATTATCTGGCTACGTCTACAACATCTACAACTGCTGACATATGCTATTAACACTGATTGTAATTTTGCCACGGTTGCTCCTAGGGTGGTCAGTTCAGCTCCTGCCACATACCAGTCATGCTTTACTCTGGGAACTATGGGTTATTAACTTCAGATATACAAGGCCAGAACACAGATTACATAAATTAACTTCAATAAAAGAAATTATAGTATAGTTTACGCTGCGGTCTCCTAGCTGCTATAGCTGTTGGCCAGCCTGCAATGCTTACATCAATTTATGCATCTCTTCTCCAAATTAGTTACCTGTAAGTCTCCAACGAAACAGTATGGGAAACACCAAATCAGATAACGATGAACATCTATATTTATTTTCCCCTTCAAACAACCAACAAAAATCAGATTTCTCTCCTTCTAATGCTAGACATTTTAAGTGCCTGAACTTGTCAGTTTTAGACTCTCTGCCTTCCCCAACACCAATCTAACCAGAAGTTCATATTATTACTCACAGTCAAACATTAATTATGCTGGTATTATCTGCATCATTACAAATTAATTAAGATTATTTCTTTAAGTCCACATAATTTTTCTTTTATCCCCATTGCATTCCATGCTATTTGGAAACACTGTCCAAGGCCAAAGACTGTATTTAACCTGGAATCCAGAAGGCAAAAAGAAAAAAAGAAAATCCTATGCCCTTGCACCACACCATGAAGCTACATAAGGGAACACAGATATAGCTCCATGCTGCTTTATCCCTAAGGAAAAGTTCCTGGATCCTGCTAGAAGGGTGACTGTGTGAACCAGACAGTTGACTGTATGTGATGGCAAAACAAAAATATCTGAATCTGACAGGAATCAAAGCCCATTAGTCCAGCCCACAATAAATCCCATAACAATAAATGAGTTATCCCAACCTGTTCGAAAATTAAGAAAAGCATACTTTATAATTCAATCCACTCTGTTTAACTTTTTTACATATATTTTTGAGGCAAATTTTTTCCTAAATTATAAATGAGTACTGTTCTCACCAAAAAAAATTAGCATCATAATACACAAACAAATGATAAGTTCCACTTAATTTCAGGCAGCTTTTATTCTAGTGAACTTCCCCAGTGACATTCTAGACAAAAATTAAAAATTAATTTCAATAAATCAGCCAACATTAATTAAAAAAAAAAAACTAGAATGATGTTTACAAATAAAGGTTAAGTTCACCCTAGAGCAGGCCACAAAGACCCAGAGGGGGATTACAGGTATATATACTATTCCTTAATCTGGGCATTAGATGGGGGTGGGCAGTCAATGACAAGCCCCGGCTGCTTTACCCCCGGGAAAGAGACCTGGTACCCACTGCACAGGAGGCTCGGTCCTTGTGACATTCTTGGTTACAGCAAATATCTATAATTATTAACAGTATATGACATGCCTATAACTGACAAACAAAATACAAAATGAAGTTCCCTCTAATGTGGTTTGTTTGGTGTTTGGCTCATGTTGCTGAATGAATGGCAAGAAACATATATTACTGGACAATATACGTTCTTTGCCTTACAGCTTATGTCACTGAGAACACATTTTATGCAACAGTTCAAGGCAATGTACACTTGCAAATCAATCACCTCTGTTACATCTGTTCTATTCACAAATACTTACAGCTTATGTCACTGAGAGCATATTTTATACAACAGTTGAAGGCAATGTACACTTGCAAATCAGTCACCTCTGTTGCATCTGTTCTGTTTACAAATACAGCTTATGTCAATGACAGCACATTTTATACAACAGTTCACGCAATGTACACTTGCAATTTACACTTGCAAATCAGTTACCTCTGCTACATTTGTTCTGTTTACAAATACTTACAGCTTATGTCGATGACAGCACATTTTATACAACAATTCAAGGCAATGTACACATGCAATTTACACTTGCAAATCATTCACCTCTGTTACATTTTTTTTATTTACAATTACTGTATTATGGTATTCCTATAACTATACGCAGCACATTACTTGTGGCAGAAAAGGGATTAAAATATTCAGTATCACAGAAGAAGAGTGACATGTCAGCTGGGCACACATAAGATTGAATCAGGCAAATTGTTAGACAAAAGCTATGCTTGGATATGTTGCGCTTAACAAGAGTAACTGAAAGAGCATAAATTCTAACCCATAATTTACTACATTAAATTACACTCATATAACACAGATTCTCATTACATGTACATTCTCAGAAAACCTTCTCATACTGAGCACAGTGGTGTGGCATAGCTTGCATTCACAAAGTGCCCAGATCAAACATCAACCACATTACCAACCATACTAATAGATTTTTCAGAGTTCTCTTCAGGTTTACCCTTACTACACTATTGTAACAGTGCATGCATTGAACTTCTTAAAATACTAATACCATTATCCCCATCCCCAAGTCACGAAATGGCTGCAATACCAGGGTATGACAGAAACCAACTGATCAAGGTGATACCAACACCTCTCCTGAAAGTTAAGCACTATGCTACGCACATTAACAGGTATGTTGCAATCACTTAGTGGATGACAAGAAAGATAACTGTATGAATAAAGGGCAGGCAAAAATAGAAATGAGGCAGGAATTGCCTATTGCAGTATTCTAAATTAACATGGGCTATTTAAGATCTTCATCAGCTTTAAAACTAGCTGAAATTTGAACTGTGTACCTCCAGAACATATTTTGTGTTATCATTTCTCATTATTACACAATTTCATTTGATTCTATATAAACAATGCAATTGTATGAGTGTTATTAAATAACCCACAAAGTCATCATTCCAGTTGACACAATTCCCAGATTAAAAAATTTTGCTTTCCACAATATGTGTTCTCACATCATCATTACAATCCTAAAGTCCCATTCACCTATCAAAGTTCATTATTCTTTCATTCTGTTGAATTTCTAAACAGTTCAAAAGATGTGCATGATTATCTTTAAGGTAGAAGAGTTAATTGGAATTGTTTTCATTACCTACAGTACCTCATTATCAATATCTTTTATGTTTCTATTACAATGGACGGAAGTTCAGAAAGCTGAAATGGCCCTGCATGTGTTCCAATGTTCTAACAAGGGCAAGGGAAAACAAGTTAATTTCATAGTGAAGCATCCATATTATTTAGAGGACTGGAAATCTGAACAATTCTCTAAGTACATTCTGTCATCAACCCTCTAAATTCTGTACAACAGTCACTACAAAAGATACGCGAGGACGATCAATTATGGCGAAATCTACTGTGATTTATATACATCACTCAACATTTCGGCTGTGTGTTTGTAAGAGTTTGAAGCATGTTCTTAGCAAGATGGAAATATATTATTCTCATATAAACAATAGTGTTACTCCATTTCCGTACACACTGTCATCTAATATACTACACAGACCACAGCATTCTGATACAAAGCTAAGTGAAAACATCTTCAAAATTGCATACACTGCTGAAGAGCAAACATAACCTTTGTGAGAGCTATCTAATAAATACCTTTATGGTGTCTAAAGGATGCCCTGCAACAACCGTACATACTCCACCAAACCCACCAGACAAGAAGTATTTTACCGGGTTTACAGGCTTTTTCTCAGACATTTTTATTGAATACTCTCAACAGCCACACGATTCCGTACACTCACACACACCACCACTGAATGATTGTGCAATATGCAGATCAGAGACCACAGACTATCGGGTACAGGTCATGAGCGCCCTTCCGGCCACAAATCAGTTTCCGGGTATTTTTCCGAGAGAGGGGGTGCGGTGCAACGTTTCGCACAAGCAAATAATTCAATTACAGACGATACGTAATTTGTAACACGCTGATGTAATTGCACTTGCTACGGTATTGTCTCTGTTACTTTTAAGTCTCACAAGTATGTAACAATGCCATAATAATTTTCGTTTTCTCCCGTTGACCAATTGTGATTGTTGGTATACTGCTTGTAATACGTATGACATTGACACAGTTCAATGTGAACTCGCCTACGAATGAACTGCATTATCACTTCGTGGTTTCATTTTGAACACGTGGCCATTGAATCACGTTTTATTTGAGTTTTGAACATGTGGCCCCTAAATTGTGTTTTTCTTGTAGGGAATGGTATGCCAGGTATCTGGAATTGTGCCTAGACCTTAGTGTTTGTGATAAATTTCTATTCCCGTTACGATAATAACAATAGCAAAAACAGGAATTACAAGGTTTTATAAAATATGCAAAATAAACGTGGCTACTTCAAAAATAACATCACAATAGCATTCATGTGTCCAGGCATAAATTACCGATGCCCGAGATGAACCCATTACCTCCCCACTAGTTCTTGTACCTGATCTGCTATGATGGATTTATGCCCATGAACTTACTTATGTGTAGTCATCATTCTTTTATTGTGACAGTCATGGTGTCCAGTATTGCAACACAAAACAGATTGCCTTGCCTCAAAGTTGTTACAAGCAGTGGATACTTCCCCCCTGCCCCTCCAGGAATTAAAGCATATACACATTTCTATATTTTGGTTAAAATGTGAAATGTAACTTGAAATGCCTGGAAATTTAAAGTGTTGCCATCACTGTTTGTAAACTCCTAATTGTTTAATCATCTGGTACATGTAACAAATACATTGGACCAAATGAGACTCAAAGTTGTGCTAACCAAATAGGACATGTAATGCAATCTTCATTGAGATGACTTTAGAGCCTTGTACAAATCATTCAGCCACTCAGATGGTAGGGTTGGATGCTCCATCTGCCATGGATATGTGGCACTTCGTCAGGGTCACCGAATATGTGGCATTATACCACAGATATTTGGACTAATAGCAGAACCAAAAACCTAAAGAAATAAAACATCCAGATTCTAACAGATGCTGGAATGTTCTCTGATGTTATAAGCATTTCCCAATTCACAGTAATTGTTTATGGCGCATTGAGAATTATGAAGTTTGTTCATGATTTTTTGCTTCTGAGAGTTAGACTGACAGTGACAAATGTACATAATAGCCTAATTCCTGTCTTAATTGCATACTTCCAAAAATGTAATTTATTATATGTACTGTGGTGTATTAGAAAGTACTAAGTAATGAATTGGAAACATATTTTTGTTGAAATATATTATTCTCATGTAAATCTGGAATTTTGTTTAACAAAGAGCCCTCAGACAGCCAAATTTGTGTTCACTGTTTTCAAGATTCTAGCAGTAATGCTGTAAGTAAATCATATAATTGCTGTTACATATATCCATTGGGCAGGTAATAAGAACAGCAGCAGAATGAACAGCAGAAGCAACAAAAATTAAGAACCAGTTCTTTAGAAGCAATCTGATGTAACAACTTTAAAGTCAATTACAGAAACAACGTGCATAAGAAAATGGAATATATACACAAGAAACACATAGAGCACTTGAACAGATGCAAGGAAGTAGGGGTAAAATTAGACAATGAACATTGGTATGAGCATGTACCAAAATTAATAAAAGCAGGTTATGAAGGAAATGGAACTATATTATGGAGTCAACTAGGCAAACCAAAGGAATCATCCTTAACAATAAACTAGATATCATAATCCGTGGTAATAAGGAATGAACATGTAGACTAATAGCTGTTGCAGTTTCAGGAAACAGAAATGTGATTTAGAGGATGAGAAGATTCTAAAATACCAAGAACTTACAATAGGAATGCAGTGCATGTGAAGTGTAAAAACAAAAGTAATATCCGTAATAATTGGGGCAACTGGAACCATCCCAAAATCATTCAGAAAATATCAGAGCAACATACCAGGAAAGCACAAAACCAATGAAATACATAAAAAACAATATTGGGCACTGCACACAAATGTGAACTTTGGAAATGACTAATGTAAAAGTACAAAACAATGAACATATGAAAAAACATTACATGTACCATAAACTGTAAATACAGCATAGTTACAACACTATATACCCTAGAAACATGGTTTGTTTCAGGTATATAATTGTAAATACCCTGCATAAAGGTGATTAATAATAATAATAATAATATGAAAATATTATTGCTCAGCATATGTATGTTTAAGTGTCAAAGAATGCATTTTTATGCAAACAAATTTGGTATTTTCCATTGTTAGTAAACAATGGACTGTGACGCCTTTCATCTTTCCCAATTTGTTATTCGCTATCATACTACTGCTATCACTGTCTGCTCTTTGTACATTATAGAGGTGCTTAATACAGCATTATTAATGTCTACAAAGATACTAGGCACACCACCTGTCTTTAAGGAATAACAGTACTTTTCAATTGCACAACATTTACCAGACAACTGTCATACATTCAAACCACTGAAAAGATAATGCAAGTTCTATATTTTAATGAAAAAGTTACCCATCTTGACACTGTGGAAATATTTTATATCTATAAAAAGGCAGCAATTGATAACTCAGTGACAGACACACTGTTTGTTCCACTAAAATCTTCGAAGCTATCATCAGTAAGGAAAAACAATTACACTACACCCCCCATCCCATTTTCTCATTCCTTCCCCACCCACTCCACAGCTATGTTCCCCTTACCTGCCCAATTTCCGATCTTAACACTGGGTCTCCAAGAATCAGTTAACAACAGACATATATTCTGAAGATCGAATATACATAGTGTGTCATGTTTTGTGGTGTGAGTATTCTGCAAATTGGTTATGTGCACATGTGTCCATACAGCAACTGGATGTAGTGTTTCATATATGTGATCATAACTCTTGCAGTCTAATTATTATAGGATTCACATAAAGTGTTGCATAACATAAGTATATTGCTAGATTATAACTTACCCTTGCTACACCTATTTATGTTTAACTGTAGGATATCTTGCACCATCTTTATTACAAATATGCCATACACC
>Ga0123353_10005958_pt1 | contig 16135 bp, 12 predicted proteins | sample TergutLab28metaG_3_FD_92763 | JGI IMG/M metagenome (GOLD analysis project Ga0123353, IMG submission 92763) | Labiotermes labralis P3 segment gut microbial communities from Petit-Saut dam, French Guiana - Lab288 P3 | ecosystem: Host-associated > Arthropoda: Insects > Digestive system > Gut ... | reverse complement strand
GGTAAGGAACTGCCAGAGTCAAATGGTGCGGTAGCACCATTCTGACTCCTGACTCCTGTATTCTGCTCCACGGAATGCGATAAGGCTGAAAATGGCATGTTAATTTCTGGCGAAAGCCTTATGCGTCGCGATGCCCCACAGCGATGCATCTTTGGGTGGAAAGACTCCGTGTTCCCCCCTTTTCGGAAAATGCTCCCAACTTTCATCGATCAGTCGTCACACAGAGAGGTTCCACTGGCAGATGACTGCAAAACCGTGTAGAATATGAGCTTGGATTGCACATTGGCTCTTTAGAGAAATATTTCATGAAGCGTGAAACGATTATTGAAACATTGAGGCGACAAACAACATGGGATGTTATCGTCATCGGCGGTGGTGCCACGGGGTTGGGCGTTGCACTGGATGCGGTACTCCGAGGGTATTCCTGCCTCCTGTTGGAACAACACGACTTCACGAAGGGAACTTCGAGTAAAAGCACGAAATTGGTTCACGGCGGTGTCCGCTATCTCGCTCAAGGAGATGTTGGTTTGGTCATCGAAGCACTTCGGGAAAGAGGGTTACAGCTCCGAAACGCACCGCACCTTGTTAAAAACCAAACATTTATCATCCCGAACTACGCTTGGTGGAGAGGTCCGTTTTACACCATCGGGTTGACAATGTACGATCTCCTTGCTGGCAGACTGGGATTCGGACGATCCTATTACATCGGTGCCAACGAAGTGCGCCGCCGTATCCCAACGATCCGCCAGCAAGGTTTGAAAAGCGGAGTCGTTTATCACGATGGTCAATTCGACGATTCGCGATTGGCAGTTCATCTTGTACGGTCTATTCTGGACAACGGGGGTGCAGCGGTCAACTACATGAAAGTCGTCTCCCTCGACAAAACACCGGACGGACAACTCAACGGCGTTCGAGCCGAAGATCAAGAAACCGGTAAAAGTTTCCATTTTCAAGGTTCGGCAATCGTCAACGCCACGGGAATTTTCGTCAATGACATCATCCAGATGGACGTGCCTGAATCCCCCAATCTGGTCCGACCAAGTCAAGGGATTCACCTCGTGGTGGATCGTGAATTTTTCCCCGGCGATGATGCCTTGATGATTCCGAAAACCGACGATGGGCGAGTTCTCTTTGCCGTTCCCTGGCACGATAAAGTCGTTATCGGAACAACCGATACGCCGATTAGCGAAGCATCGTTAGAACCTGTCGCTCTGGAAGAGGAGATTGATTTCGTTCTGCGAACAGCAGGTCGCTACCTCGAAAAAACGATTCGCCGGGAAGATGTGCGCAGCGTCTTTGCTGGTTTGCGCCCTCTTGCCGCCCCGAAAAGTGCTGGCGACAAAAAGACCCGGGAAATCTCCCGAAATCACAAGATTCTCGCTTCCGAATCGGGGCTTCTCACCATTACCGGCGGAAAGTGGACGACATACCGAAAAATGGCTCAGGATGTCTTGGACAAAGCGATCAGCATCGGCAAACTGGAACAGCGAAAATGTGTCACGGAAAATTTTCACATTCACGGTTTTCTGGAAAATGTTGACCGTCATGATCCGCTTTACGTCTATGGAACGGATCGCAAAGAACTCGAAAAGTTGATTGCCGCGTCTCCCGAATTTAGCGAAGAACTTGGCGAGCGGCTTCATCCGAGGCTGACATCCTTGAAAGCCGAAGTTGTTTGGGCAGTTCGTTTCGAGCTTGCCCGAACGGTCGAAGATGTTCTTGCTCGCCGATTGCGAAGTCTGCTGCTCGATGCCAAAGCCGCGATTGATGCCGCCCCAGAAGTTGCTCGACTCATTGCCCGCGAACTCGGCAAAGACGAGGCTTGGCAACAACAACAAGTGAAGGATTTCGTCCCATTAGCCAATCAATATCTCCTTGTTCCTTATACGGGACAATAGACCCGAGCCGGGTCAGGCAGTAGGCTACGCCCTCCGTTGTCGGGCTAAAATGTTTGGCATCGGAAATTTCACACCAACTTCAGTATAGTACCATGTTTTTTTCATTAAAACCGGCACCACACAAGCCGCAACTTCCCGAAGACAAAATTGATCCGGCGTACCGGCGGCTCCGGGAGCAGGTCTTTATCGGTACGATTGTCGGCTACTCCGGGTATTATCTGGTTCGTAACAATTTCTCGCTGGCGATGCCGCATCTTGTGGAGCAGGGATACTCCAAGACGCAACTCGGCATTGCGTTTTCCGCACTGGCACTCTCTTACGGCATCAGTAAATTCCTGATGGGAAATGTTTCGGATCGAAGCAATGTCCGTAAATTTCTCCCACTGGGATTGTTACTGAGTGCCGCAGTTTGTGCTTTCCTTCCCTTTGGCTTTTTGCTCAGCAATGCAACGTGTGCCTTTTTCGGGATCAGTGAGTCTGCAACGATGACATTGTCCGTTGTGGCGTTGTATTGTGTCCTTTTTCTTTTGGGCTGGGTGCAGGGAATGGGCTGGGCACCGTGTGGACGAACAATGGTGCATTGGTTTTCCGGCAGTGAGCGTGGGCTACGGATGGCGTTTTGGAATCTCTCGCACAATATTGGTTCCGGGCTGATGGCACTCCTGACCATGCTGGGGCTTTTCCTCTTTGCCGGTTACTGGGGGAGCATATTTTATTTTCCCGCCATGATCGCCAGTGTTTTTGCCCTCATGGCATTTATCCTTCTTCGTGATACGCCGCAATCCTGTGGGCTTCCCCCTATCGAGCAATACAAGAACGAATATCCCGAAAACTACAATGCGTCCTTTGAAGAGGAGATGACTCCGCGAGAAATCTTTTTTAAGTACGTTTTCAATAATCGGCTTCTGTGGTACATTGCGATTGCCAATGCCTTTATCTATATGATTCGCTATGGTGTGATTACGTGGGCTCCGACTTATCTGGTCGAGGTCAAAGGTTACGCCATCGACAAGGCGGGTTGGGCTTATTTTGCTTACGAATGGGCGGCGATTCCGGGTACACTCCTCTGTGGGTGGATGAGCGACCGGTTTTTCCGAGGGCATCGGGCTCCGGCGACCGTACTCTACCTTGCGTTGGTTGCCGTAGCGATTGCCGTTTACTGGTTGCATCCGCCTGGCAGTGCCTGGATGGTCACGGCATCGCTGGTTGCCATCGGATTTCTGATTTACGGACCGGTGATGATGATTGGTCTGCACGCATTGGAACTCGTTCCGAAAAAAGCGGCGGGAACCGCTGCTGGTCTGACCGGACTGTTCGGCTATCTTTTCGGAACGATGTCGGCAAATATTGTGATCGGCTGGGTCGTCGATCATTTCGGCTGGAACGGAAGTTTCGTGCTGTTGATCGCCTCCTGCTTCGCGGCAATGTTCTTTGTCTCGTTGACGTGGAGACCGAAGCGGACAAACGTGTCGGATATACCGAAGCCGGTTTGAAATTCCAGAAGCCAACTGTTATAATCCAACAACGGAAGGCGGTTGAATGACGGCACGGTTGTACGGGCATCGCCGAAAAATGACCCGCTGCGGGTCGCACCGTATGAAAATCAAAAAAACTATTTATTGACCTATCATCTCATGACCAATCGCCGCAATTTTTTGAAACGTACTGCCCTGTTGGGCGCAGCTGTTACCCTGCCCGTTCACCATCTTCTCGCCCAGAGTGCAGAGAGTCGCGTAAAACCAGCGGGTGACGGACTGTCTCCTGTTTCATACGGTCGGGAAATGACTCGTAAAAGCACGCCGCGAAAAATCACGATTCCCCATGTGGGTGAATACATGGTTCTCAAAGGCGACTTCCACATGCACACCGTTTTTTCCGATGGCAGTGTCATGCCACAGGATCGGGTTCGGGAAGCCATCGACAATGGGCTTGACGTGATTTCGATGACGGATCACATCAATTCTGCCTTGTTTAGAGCGTATCCCGACACTCGTAACGTGGTGACCATTGCGGATCGACATGGTGCTATCGCTCCAAAAATCGACCAGCACATACCGTACATCCTCGCCAAGCCGGAAGCGGAGAAGAATGATCTCATTCTCATACGTGGTGTGGAAATTGCGTCGCGTGAATGGCATCATAACTGCCTCTTTGTTCAAGATGTAAACGCCATTGCGGAGGCGAATGAAAAACGCACATTACTGTCGGAGGGGAACGATTGGAAAAAAATGCTTGCTGTCTCGGCGGAACAAGGTGGGTTTAATTTTTGGAACCATCCCGATAACGTGATCGAGAGTACACCCGATAAAAAGGCACCTTTACGTTTCTTCGAGGCAATAAACGACGTCCGCGCAAAGGGACATCTGCACGGTGTCGAGGTGTTCAATGGAACATCATTTTATCCGGTCGCCCTTGACTGGTGTAACGAGCATGACATGGTTCCGATGGCGAACACCGATATTCATTCGAGTGAATGGAGCATGTACGGACACCAGAATTTACTGCGACCGATGACGTTGGTCCTTGCAAAGGAGCGGACGCACGACTCGATTCGAGAAGCATTTTTCGCCGGACGGATGATCGGTTGGGCGGCAGGCATGATTTTGGGACGACCGCTTTGGGTCGAACAATTGTTCCGTTCATCGGTCAACATCGAAAAGGCTGCAAGTGGTTTGACATTACGGAATCTCAGCGATATTCCATGTCTCATTGAGATAAACGGCAAGTCGTCAGAACTTTCGGCGAAAGGAACATTGGCAATCGCCGCCACGAACAAACTGACCGTGAGCAACTGGTTCGTCGGTATGAATAAGCCGCTGGAAATTACGATGTAAAACTCCCAGACCCGAAGCGGGTCATTTTTTGGCTATACCATAAGGCTTTCGCCAGAAAATAACTGGTCTGTTTTTTCATTTTTCATTCTGGAGCAAGGAGTCAGAAGTCAGAAGTCGCATGCGGCAAGGAATTGCCAGAGTCCAATGGTGCGGTAGCACTATTCTGACTCCTGACTACTGACTCCTGTATTCTGCTCCACGGAATGCGATAAGGCTGAAAAATGGCATGTTAATTTCTGGTGAAAGCCTAACCGGGATCCAATTGTCCTTTTTCCCGCCGTTGTTTTACCACGGAGTCCACGGAGATTCGCAAGGCGAGTCTCCGTGGACTCCGTGAAAGACTCCGTGTTCTCCGTGGTAAAAAAGAGCATTGTCCCCCCGTGTTCAGTATACACCCAAAAATTAAACATGCTAAATAAAATCCGCCATCTCGTCTTTGATATGGATGGGACAATTTACAAAGGAAAAACGATTTTTCCTTATACATTGAAAGCCTTTGACATGTTCGATTCGTGTGGGGTTTCCTATACCTATCTGACAAACAATAGTTCGCTCAGTGCCAAGGATTACGTCGAAAAAATCAATACTCTTGGTTTGCGCGGCGACGCGGAAAATCTGTACACGTCGTCTCTGGCGACGTTGGCATACATTCGCAAACACCATCCGGAATTTCATACCGTTTATCTTCTCGGAACGGAGAGCCTGAAAGTCGAATTTCGTGAAGCCGGGTACAGCGTCGTTTCCGATGATACGGAGCCGGATTTCGTTGTCGTTGCTTTCGCTACCGATATGACGTACGCTTCGTTGTGCAAGTCGGCTTGGTGGATCAAGCAAGGCAAACCCTATTTTGCGACGCATCCCGACAAAATTTGCCCGACCGATTTGCCGACCGTTTTGATTGATTGCGGAGCCATCTACGATTGCATCGCCTCGGCAACGGGACGGATGCCGGATAAGGTTTTCGGCAAGCCGGACCCGTCGATGATTGAAGGGATTATGGAACAGCATGGATTGAAGCCTCACGAAATGGCAATGGTAGGCGATCGTCTTTACACCGACATCGAAATGGCACGTCGTGCCGGAGTCATGGGCGTGCTGGTCCTGAGCGGCGAAGCAACTCGGGACGATTTGAACAAAAGCGGACTCAATCCCGAACTCGTCGTCGAAAACATCATGGAACTGGCGGAAAAGATCAAGGAAGCAGGGGACAACAGTACCCCACCGTGAAATGCAGCGCAATGGGGATCTTCTCAAACGGCAACGTATACCATTATTTTTGTGATTGCCCCTTTTGAGGTTTTTGAGAGTCTTCCGTCATCGTGTAAGGCAACTGCCACACATTTCCTTGACTGTCGCCAAAATACATGAGGGATATACTTGGTTGATCGGGATTACCATCTGCCCAGAAATACATGAACGGATCGACTCCGTTCACCACTTTCCGAACGTAATTATGGTTGCGAGGACTGTTGTGGGTGATTTGCTTCGTGCGTTTCCAAGTTTTTCCTTTGTCAGAACTTTCCCATATCACGATTTCACCGCCACCGCCCCACGGTTGGGGACTGTTTTCCGTCGGACCAATGACCACCCATTTATTTTCCGTTGCCCAAATGCTTCCCGCATCGTAATTATGGTCGGAAGTCGTGATGTCGCGGTTGATCCATTCTTTTCCATCCCAATAGGTCACTGCCCATTGTTTTAATCCATTGACCGGACCTGGCTCATGTCTGTTGCCGTAAAGATACAATATCATGGGATTGCCGTTCTCGTCAAAAGCCACATCGTGAAGATAAACATTTTGACCTTTGCTGAAAAATTCGCGGATCTGCGCTTCGCCATTGACTTCGGTGACAGGAACCGTCAGCGGTGTTCCGTCAACCTTCGTCCATGTTTTCCCGAAATCGGTGGTTTGCAGGTAATAGAGATTGGTGCGTTTATCGACATTGCCATTGGGATGCCAATTACAGAAAAACACGATCTTATCACCAAATCTGGCACTCACCTGATAATGACCGCCGTTTTGGTCTTCGGGACGTTTGATGGCGACTAATTGTTGATGTTCCGTCCACTTGTTGCCGTCTGGGCTGGTGCTATAGTAAAGAAGTCTGTTTCCCGTATACTTTGTAAACAGCAGCAAAAAACCCTGGTCTTTGACGAAATAGGGCTGAGGGTAGCATATTTCATCTTCAAGTATTTTATCAAAAGCATCCACGCTGTATGGCTGGCGGCTTTTGAAGATGAAACCGGGTCGTGATCGCGCTCTTCCTGCCGGGAATATCCAAATGTATCCGTCGTGATCGATGGCAATGGTAGGATTGTCATGCGGATCGTGAATACCTCCCTTGTCGAGGACAACGGTCGGTTTCGACACGGTTTGGGTTGTGTGGTCGAAATATCCCGCCATGCAAAGCAGATAATCCCCATGACTTCTACCCTCCCTTTGCGGATAGGTATTGGATCGACGATCTTCAATACTGCCGCCATACACGAAAAATGTTTTCTGGACTTCGGGAGCATAAATAGCCAATGGGGTATGATTGGTGGTGTAGGTTCCTAAACCGCCGGAATACTTATCGCCATATTCGGAAAACTGTCCCAAAGTAAACCAGATACCTTTGTAACCGTCAATTTTTTGGTTATTGAGCGACGGATAGGACGGAGAGGATTGTGCCGAGACACCCGGCTTGAACACAACGGCGGTCGGACCTCCGGCAACGGCATTTGTCCACTGAGTGTCCTTTTTCCCCGCTACATTCCAAGCCGCGATGAGTCCGTTGGTCACGGTTTCGCCATTGAACACTTTTGCGACTTCGGCATCAGTCAGAGACCGGTTCCAGAGTCGAACGTCGTCCAACGAACCGGCGAGTCCCCGCCCTCGTTCAGCAGAGGCACCGATGAAAAGCGGCGTGTTGAAAGCGTTTCGTTTGCACGGAGCCTTGATGAATGCTTGCTTTATTCCGTTTTTATAGATGGAAATCGTTTCGCCATCGTAGGTGCCGAGGTAGTGAGTCCACGTTCCCGGTTCCGGCAGTGGAGCGACCGCCACATCATAAGTGATGCCTTGACCGCCGGGGGTCGCCGGGTCCGCTTCGACGATCATGCGGATACCGCCTCTGTGGAGATAAAGCGTCATGTCATTGGCGGGGCTACCGAGTGCCACTAAGTATTGGGTGGTGTCAGTTTTCACCACCCGCACCCAAACGGCGACGGAAAAAGCCTTGGGATTAAGGTTAATATCCTTTGCTTCGACACGGAATCCCGAGTTTCCGTCAAAGGAAACCCCGTCACCAGTCGGCGGAGCGGCAAGGAGAAAAGAACAGCTGAGCAACAAAGCCAACAAAAACGCAAACAATTTCATGAGTGTGTTTCCTCTGGGGTAAGGGGACTATTTGGTTTATTTCGAGACAGTATAACGTAAACGGGAACAAATTGGGCGTAATTTCTTTATGGACTCTTTGTGCTCGTGAGCAGTACAGCTATTTATGTCCGGCAAGGTCGATGGTCAATTTTCCTCCCGTACCGGCAACCACTTCCACAGTAAAAGGTGTGGACGACAGGAAAGCCAATTTTTCGGGAATGACTCTCTTTTTATTGTACTCTGCTTCCCACTCTTGCATAATTTTCTCTCGCTCTTGTGAGGGCATGCCATCATCGGTGTGTGGTGGGGGCGGCAAATCGTCAGGTTCTTTGCTCACAGCGACTTTGTATTTTCCGACCGGAACGCCGGAACCAGTATAACGTGTGTAGGTCGTACTCATCTTTGCAACACCACTGGGATTGGTCGTGCCATGAATGGACCAACTTCCAGCCGACGATTCGTCTTTCATCGAAACGCGAACATTATCCACGGGTGTCCCACCATTGGTCACGGTGATTTCGCAGGAAACGAGACCGGGCAAATCGGACGGTTTGGAACAAGAAACGAGTCCAAGAAGGAACAAAGCCCCAAAAAAAGTGAAAAAATATTTTGTCATGATTGTACTTGAACGTCTGAATGTGTTGAGGTAATGAGAGCGGGTCATTTTTCGACTACGCCCTCTGTTGTCGGGCTAAAATATTTGGCTGCCGGTATTTTCAACCGGCTTCGGCATAGTTATTGAGGAAATGAACAAACATTTTGGGAGCCATCAATTGTACGAAGTACCACTCCACTTGCAACCCTTTGCTAAAGTTTTTTAATGCGGTTTTACGGAACAGACACACTTTCGCCCCCCACTCTGGAACCAAGTGCCCCCCAAACACCGTAAGGCGAGGGATCCCGAAATCTGAGTCTCCACTGAGCGGACGTATTTCCTTCGGGAGAACCCGTAAATGGTTCGTAAATGGCGGGGTTCCTGGCGTTGATGGTTTCGCTGATAAAACGGACGGCACCATCGGCGAACGCGACATTGACCCCGCCAGAGTGACTGCTGCTGGCGGCAACCGCAATCACCTCGCCATTTTCATTGTTCTCACCGCTACAAGAAGGGGAATTCGGCGGCATAATGGTCATGAAAGCGTTCGAAAGAAGATGCCAGCCACCCCAGCGATGACCGGCACGTCCGGTACCCAATTGGGCGGTGGGAGCGGTCAACGTGTTGTTGGGACCTTTCCATTGCATACATGACGCTTGAGTTCGTTCCGTAACATTCATCACAACCCCCCCGTGGACATTGGCAACATTGATTACTTGCCTGCCCGGACCAATCGAAGCTTCACTGATTAAAATCGTATTGCTTGTTCCATCCAAGATTGTGTCCACTGTTCCAAGATAGCAGTTTCCATAGTCAAATACCCCTCGCGGAAGCGCACCATTGAGACCCCTCCATGCATCTCCGACACAGGCTCGATAACTACTGACGCTGTTATAGTACCCTCCCACTTGTGCCACTGTGGCATCACCGTGGTCGTCGCCTTTCCGATTGGGGGTCGAAGGACAAACAAATGCGTCAACCGGTTCGTGATACGGAGTCGGCGTTAAGGGACTGAGGATAGTTGTGGAGCCATTTCCGGCACGATAAACCGGGTCATACGCATACGCAGTACGATTTTTTGCGGCGTCATAAACTCTCGCATACAAGGCGGGCTGCTCGATATAAGGGAGCAACGGTGGCAGAAAACCAATGTCGTCTCGAAATCGAAAGTAATTCCCCGACGTTTGAGCCGCCGCTTGTCCGTCGGCGAGGTTGAGGTCGATGGCAAGCTCTTTGTTGTGACGAATCGCCGGAAAATGCTTGAGCGTATCATGCATATTATGGCACGCCAAGGCGAGTTGTTTCTGTTTATTGTTACATTGCATTCGCCGTGCCGCCTCACGAGCCGCCTGGACTGCGGGAAGCAACAGTGCGATCAACATACCGATAATGGCAATGACGACGAGTAATTCGACGAGGGTGAATGCTGGTTTTTTCATAGCGATGTTCCTTTCAAAAGTCGTAAAAATATGCTTGTGTGTTAAAGGGTGTTATACTAAAGCCGATTGCAAATACCGGAAGCCGCTGTTTTAGCCCGACAACGGAAACCTGAAGCGGGCAAGGCGGCTGAACGAAGGCGTCGCCGACAAATGACCCGCTCCGGGTCAAAAAGAGACGCTACCGCCTCCATCCTTGGCTCCCAATGACCCCCAGACACCGTAAGGAGAGGGACCCGAAAAATCGCTGACCACCCCCTGAACTCCGTCAAACGTCGCGGGAGTGGGTTCTGCAATGGAAGGTGTTCGTGCATTGATCGTCTCTGAAAAAAAGCGGACGGAACCATCAGCCAAGGCACCGTTCGCTCCACCGGGATGGTTGCTTGACGCTGATGAGATTGCCGACGTATGAAATGTAAGCCCGTCATTGCTATTGAAACTGCATGTCGGAGAATTGGGGGGAAGCGCAGCAACGAACAGCGAGTATGCCATACCGGTCTGTCCCCACCGTGCCCCCATGTGACCCGCGCCCAAGTCCGTCCTAGCCACGTTGTATGTTCCGTTGGGACCGCGACGTGCGGCACAGTCGGAAGGCAGCATGGAGGAGAGATTTAACGAAATTCCACCAAGGATTCCCTTGTAATTACCGATACTCGAACCCGGCTGCGCATTGGGTCCGATGTCGGCTTCACTAATCAATAGCGTATTGCTCGTTCCATCGGTAATTGACCCCATCGTATATTCGTGTAGGTCCCCTCGTGCAAAAACACCTCGAGAAACGGGAGAAAACGTGTGGGTCCACAAATCGCCGAGGCATGCCCGATAACTGTTGAGGGGTACCGGCACTGCCGCGCTATTGTTCGTGACACTCGCAGAAGGACAAATGATGATACTCAGCGGTCGAACATACGGGTTTGGGTAGGTGACACCGCCAATCGTGGCACTGGCACCTGTCGCATCCGCCCTGAATAACTGATCTTTCGCACTCTGGTAAATGTCTCGGTACAAGGCGTCCTGCTCGATGAACGGGAAAAGAGGGGGAAGCCAACTGATAAGCGAACGAAAGTAATAATGCGCTGTAGGGCTTGAGGTATTGTGGAGGTTATTCGGCACGGGGCTGATCCCTTCTGCTTTGTAGATATTCACAGCGAGGTCCTTCTGGTTCGATGCAGAAGGAAACGTTTCGCATGCGTCGTGCATGTTGTGGCAGGCTAACGCCAGTTGTTTCAATTGGTTGGTACACTGCATCCGTCTTGCGGCTTCGCGTGCTGCTTGCACGGCGGGCAAAAGAAGGGCGATCAACATGCCAATAATTGCAATGACGACAAGAAGTTCGACGAGCGTGAAGGCAATGTAGCGACGCAAATCCTTGCATTCTAACGAGTTACGTCGCCCCCACCCCCCCCCATTGGAGGTGCTAAAAATGGTACTGGAGGTGCTAAAAATGATGTGATTTTTCATAACAGTTTCTCCTTGTAGCGGTGTCACGAAGTACGTATCGCCCTTACTCGACGCTTGCTGGCGTTCGACTGTTTAGTCGGGCAACATCAATGTCGGGCAGTATTATATGTTTACATGGACTTGCGTTCAAGGTACATTTGCGTAAAATAAATGGTAGTTTTGTTACCCCCTTGTAAAGGATATTGGCACCGATGTCGATTCGTTTTTCTTCCCGTCAGGACAATATTCCACGTGTTGCGGTTTTGATCGAAACATCGCGGAAATTCGGTCGGGGCGTTTTAGAGGGAATCATTCAATACACCCGGCTTTTCACCTCGTGGCATTTGTTCCATCTTCCGGGGGATATGATTCAAACACTGCCCGATATGAAGGCATGGGGGGGCAATGGCATCATTGCCAGAGTTTCCACCCCCCAAATGGAGAAAGCGATTCTTGCCACGGGCTTGCCTGTCGTCGGGGTCACCATGACCGATAAGCAACGCAACAAGCCCAGCCCTTGCGCCCGGTTCTCCGAAATACGTGCCGACTCTGTTGTCGCGGGAAAAATGGCAGCCGAATATTTCCTGGAAAAACAATTCGAACACTTTGCCTTTGTCGGAACGATCTACCCGGAAAATTGGTCTGAGCAACGCGGACATGGTTTCATCGAACGCCTGAAAGAATCGGGTAAAACTTGTTTTCGGTACGCTGCCGTGACGAAACCACAAAGTCAATGGGGGAAGGAAGTCGGTCAGTTGGGCAAGTGGCTTCTCTCGCTTCCCAAACCGATTGCCTTACTGGCGGCAATGGATATTCGCGGCAGGCAGGTCATTAGTGCTTGTAACGAGTTTGGGATCCGTGTTCCCGATGATATTGCTGTTCTCGGCATCGATAACGATGAATTGATTTGCGAGACGTGTCAGTCGCCGATGTCCAGCATCCATCTGGATGCCTGCCAAGGAGGATTCAAAGCCGCCGAGATGCTTGATGCCATGATGACGGGTAAAATGAAGAAACCGCAGTGCTTTTACGTGCCTGCGACTCATGTGGTCGAGCGGCAATCGACCAATGTACTCATGGTTTCCAACGAAGTCGTCGTTGATGCCGTGCGTTACATTGTGAGCAATGCGATGTACCCGACCAGCGTGGCAGATGTCACCAAACACTTGCATCTGTCGAGAAAAACGGTTGAAAATCACTTCAAGAAAACCCTCAACTGTACGGTTCTGGAATGCATTAACCGCGAGCGAATCAAAAGAATCAAATTGCTTTTAACCGAGACCAATATGACGATTCAAGAAATCGCCGACAAATTTTCTTTTAGCGATGCCAGCAACTTATGCAAATTTTTCCGCCGCAGGTGTCAAATGAGCATGCAGACCTATCGAAGCCACGACCGTTTCTCACCTTGACACCTTTTCGCACCTTGAACAGAAGCGTGGTTCGTCCTGATCTTTGCCCTCTGTTTTGCGAACTTGCCGACGGCCTGGCGGCAAAATCGTTAAAATCGTTAAAGATTTCACAAAACGATGCCGACTTGGGTCAAGGAGGTGCCTTATGAAAAAAACGTTCTTATTCTTCTTGTTCGCGGCGGTGATCGCATTGTCGTTCGCCACGGCTTGGGCGGCGGGACCGCTTGAGTTTATGAAAAACATCGGCAAAACCGTGGAAGCCGATCCGAACAAGTCCTACATGCTGACCGATGCCGAGGGACCCTACCTCATTTACGTGATGACATTCGCCACCCGACAAGAAGCCCATGCCTTTGTGTTGGAACTCCGAAAAACGTATAAGTGGAACGCTTACTGGTACGAAAAAACCTTTGTTCACGATGCGAGCAAAGATTTTAAGCCACCGCCAAATCCCTTTTTCAAAACAAAAATCAGCTATCTCAAGTCGCGTGCTCCTCAAACGCAATATGCCGTTCTCGTGGGCAATTTTGTTTCGATGGAGGACAAACAGTATGAGAAAACGCTTGAAGACATTCGCAAGTGCAAGCCGGCATCCTTGAAAAATCTTCCTTCGCCGACTCCCTGTGTGATGGCATTTGGTTGCTCCAATCCGATGTTACCCCCGGAACACCAACGCGGATTCGTCGATCCCTATATCGCATCGATCAACAGCAAACGACCCTACTCGCTGCTCCAGAATCCTCGCCGCTATACCGTTCAAATTGCGTCATTCCGAGGAGAGAGTGCCGGATTTGCATGGAACAACACCATCGAACATAAACCTCCTACAGGGATGTCGGCACTGGAACAGGGCGAGCAGAACGCCGTCGCCCTCTGTAAGGCTCTTCGTGATCGTGGGGTGGAAGCCTACGAGTTTCACGACCGATATGCAAGCATTGTGACTGTCGGCAGTTTCGATGATGATGGTCAACCGATGCCGGATGGTACGAAAAGATTACACCCACAGGTTCAACAAATCATCGACCAGTACCAGATGAAGACCGACCCCCGAACAGGCTCGCGAATCCCCCACATCATCAACGGCATCGCCTGCGATCCCCAACCGAAAATCATCGAAGTCCCTCGCGCCCGGCGGACCCCGTGATTCCCGTCGCAACACGTCATCAGTCCGTCACGTAGGGCAACAGTGCCATGAACCGGGCACGTTTGATGGCAATTGCCACGGCATGCTGGCTGATGGCAGAACAACCGCTCTTTCGGCGGTTTAAGATTTTACCCTGACGACTGGTCAATTTTTTGAGCAGTTCCACATCTTTGTAATCGACGAACATCGGACGAGGACGCTGACCACCCACCATCAACGGGTCTTTTTTCGGAACCTGTACCCTTGCCTTGGCTCGTTTTCGCTGTTTGAACTTGGATTTTTTTGAAAATCGCGGCATACTATTCTTCTGAATTTATCGAACTGGTGCGTCATTTTACCCCGTTTTGACGGCGATTCAAGGGGGCACTGAGGCTTTCGCTCAAAAGGGATTCCTGCCCCTTGTTGCCAAAGGCAAGGATTTCAGCAATAATGCTGAAATGGTACGGTCAATGTACGAAGGCAAAACGGATTATTTGGAAGTGAGTTGCTGCAAATACTCTGGACTCATTGATTCGGTGTGAAAACTCACCCCACCGCTGCGTAAGCCGGTGTTTACTCCGCCCGAATGATAACTGCCGATGCCTTCTAAAAACTGCCTTGCGTCATCTCTCCGGTTGATACCGAGCCTCGCCGTTGCTGCGGAAATCGTGCCGTTTCCTTCGCCGAACAACTTCATCGGCGGATGCACTTCGACGAGGAGCAACGTATTCGGTGCTGGCACGGCGATCTCCCCTGACTCTCGGCGGATCATCGCATACGTCGTTTCCCCTTCTGCCAGTTCTGGATAAGACGGGCAACGAAAATACTTGTCCGCATCCGCGCCGAGGTACGGGCGGATCGCTTCTCGCCAGTCGTCGTCCTCATTCCCCTCCGGCATTTTGCCATGTTCCTGTTCGTAGAGGAGCAGGGCGATTGTCAAACGTTGAAGGTTGTCCGTGCATTCAGCACGGTGCCATGTTTCTTGCATCACGCCCACACCTACCGATGGAATGGTCGATATTTGATCTACAAACCGAATCGTGCGGCTACGAGCGAACAAAAACGCCAAAGGATTCCGCGACGACAATTTGAGATTATCTTCAAGTTCTCTGCCCTCGATGGTCTTACCTTCGGCGATCATGATCATGACATCGTAAATTTGGTTTGCCCGTTCCAATAGTACGGTGATGTCGAACGACCAACCCATGTGCGGAAGCAATTTTCCCAGTACAGACCTTGCCCAATAAGGATCGAGAGGCGGATCGCCCACATTGCCCCAATAAATATCCTGAAAGCCTGCAAGACCAAACAGCCGTTCTGTTTTGAGGGTTTCGTTCAAGATCATTCTTGGCGGTAACGCATCAAGTTCTGTGACAAGCCGTTCGATTTGCTCTTTTGTCGGCGGAAACTCTGGATTGCTCCCGATGCCAATAGCATAGCCCACCCCTTCAATCGCAATGCCAAAGAGTGCGACAGAAAGCGTTCCTTGTTTTCCCGCATGTCTGCCGAGATGCAGAACGGTCATCTTGTCATCAATGGCTCCGTCAATATCGCCGATTCCAAGACGATAGTAAGCGCGGGCTTGAACGGCTCGCGCCCATACCCGCATCATTTGTATTTCATTCAAAAATAAGCATGCATCGTGAATGGGCACATTTTCGTTCTCACGGGTATAGGGAATACGAAACGCCGGTTTTCGTACTGCTTCGCCGAGCAGATCGATGCCCGCCGTGTTCTCTTCAAGCCAATCTTTGAGCATTGGGTAATCGTCGAACGTCCACAGTCCACGATTGCTTCGAGTAAATTTGTTTGACAATTCCCTCGCTTCCTCGTTACCTTGATCTTTTGCGTAACGTCCCATAAAAGTATGGGCACACACGAGTTGCATCGTCGGCTTGTCATGCGGGTCAAGACCGGAATACCGCTGTAACCCCGTAAGTTGTTATATCGTATTAGTTTGCGTGATTTGAGTTTTTTTCTTTGGTGTCTCTCTTGATCTTATGAAGTGTCCCATTTGCCGAGCGTGTTTCAACGCTTCG
>Ga0123353_10005956_pt1 | contig 16136 bp, 10 predicted proteins | sample TergutLab28metaG_3_FD_92763 | JGI IMG/M metagenome (GOLD analysis project Ga0123353, IMG submission 92763) | Labiotermes labralis P3 segment gut microbial communities from Petit-Saut dam, French Guiana - Lab288 P3 | ecosystem: Host-associated > Arthropoda: Insects > Digestive system > Gut ... | reverse complement strand
GATTGACGGGTTTGCCGCCTGCCTAAAAAGCCTTTTGCCCGATTCGGTGCGTATAGTGGTAGGGCACGGGCAGCAGGACGAGGTTGTCCTTGAAAACGCGATAAAAACCTTTTACGACGGCGGCGCGGAGGTGCTGGTTTCGACAACCATTATCGAAAACGGCATCGACCTCCCGCGCGCCAACACCCTTGTCGTCTGCAACGCCGACAAACTGGGGCTTGCGCAGCTTTATCAGCTTAGGGGCAGGGTGGGGCGCTCTAACCGCCTCGCCTATGCGTATTTCTGCTACGGCGCGAATTTCGAAATGTCGCAAGACGCCTACAAGCGGCTTTCCGCGCTTTTGGAGTATACGGAGCTTGGAAGCGGCTTCAAAATTGCGATGCGCGACCTCGAAATCCGCGGCGCGGGAGACGTTTTGGGGCGCGAACAGCACGGGCACCTAGAGAAGGTAGGATATGACCTGTATTGCCGTTTGCTTTCCGACTGTATTTCCGAAATCAAGGGGGCTGCCGCCGGCGGTATTTCCGCAAGCGGCGTTGCGGAAAGGGAGTGCCGCGTAGAAACCGGCCTGTCGGCGCATTTGGCGGAGGATTATATCCCCGATGAGGAAGCCCGAATGCGTTTCTATAACCGCGTTTCGGGTATCCGGACGCAGGCGGATAGGGAAGCCCTTATCAAGGAAATCACCGACATTTATGGCGCGCCGCCGCGGGAAACCCTTAATCTTATCAACATAGGGCTGTTTAAGGGCTTGGGTATACGGGCGGGCGCGTCGCATATTATCGTGGCCAAGAATTCGGCCAAGGCAGTTTTTTACGAGCTGTCCGAAAGCCTCTCTGCCGCACTCTCAAAAACCCCCGGCGCGGTTTTGTCGGCGCAAACCCAGCCCGCCGTCATGTTTGCGCCGTGCGGGAACATGTACGAAAAAGTATTTGCTTTTCTTGCCGAAGCGAGAAAAGCGAATAGGTGAGAGGCTATAGGTGTTCTTAAATTTTTATTTTTCTGCCCTAAAAACGTTTGCAAAAAAATTAATTTAAGGTATAATATGAAGCACGCTTTTTTTAATTGAGTGTCTCAAAAGCATCTTTGGTACTCAATAGAAGTGAAAGCATCGGTTTTTAGAAACCGATTAATACTAAGCAAAACTTATGGGAGTTTTAACACAAAATGCGCAAAAGAATAGTTTGTCTGTTATTATCTTTGGTGTTGGCGGCTTCGACGCTTTCGGGGTGCAACCTAATCGAATACGACAGGACGGCCGATATGGCACAAACGGTCGCCACCGTTACGTTCAACGACCCCGACGGCGCCACCGTCAAGGAACTCAAAAAATACGAGCTGTTAAGGGTTTGGAACAGCCAATCTAAGTCGCTTATGGACAAAGAGAATGGGCAGGGGCTCAGCGTTGAGGACGCGATGAATTATTGCGTGGAATACCTCTTCAACACCGAGCTTCTTATGTACGAAACGCAGCGCCTCGTTAAAGAAGGGAAGGTTAAGGAGCCAAGCCAAAAGCAAGTCAACGACCTTTGGAAGAGTATTTACAGTTCGATTGACAACGAGCTTTATAGTTTGGCCACGGCTATCGCTAAGGAAAGAGGCCAAGGGGAGCCGGCCCAAAAAGGAAGCGGTGCCGCGCCCAGCCCGCAATACCCATTAAAAGCCGTCAAAGCGAAGGACGACGAGGAAGACCCTATTGAAGACAAATGGGTTCCGGACCAGTCTATGTTCCCGGCCGAGAGAGACGGGGAATTTTTCAAGATTTCCGTCGAAGCTCTCAAACGCTTTTCCATTCTTTTGGTAGGCGCGGTCACGGAGGAATTCCTCTCCGAGGCCGAGAAAGCCGAATTCAAAAAAGACAAAGAAGCGCTTGACAAATATAAGGCTTTTAAGCCGGGGGATGAGCCGGAAAAATGCAGAGAGTTGTATTGGTATTTCCAGGATTCGTGGTGCATTAAATATATATTTTATGATAGCTCCTACAAAAACCTGCTCTTTACCAACCTCCAAAAACATGTGGTCGAAGGCATAGAAATTACCGACGAAAAGGTCGAAGAAGACTTCAACGGCGTACTGAGCTCGCAATTTAATTCATTTACCCAAAACATCGGCTCGTATACGTCCGCTTTAGACGGTGACACGTTGGTGCTTTATAATTTGGACGTCGGGCAGTTTTACGTCAAGCATATACTCGTACAGTTTTCCGACGAGCAGAAGCAGGCGCTGGACGCGTACAAAGCCGACCAAAAACACACACAGCAACAGATTGATGCATACCGCGACAGGCTCGCAATGCAAATAACTTCTTACGAGCACCGCGACGGGTACGACTACGTTGCGGGCGGCAAGATTGGAATCCAGCAAATCTACGGCGAGATACGCGCTAAAATGGCGGGTACTGAGGGCAACTCGTATTTAGCCGAAACAAAGTTCGAGGACCTTATTTTTAAGTATAACGCCGACCCGGGTATTTTTAATAACGGCAAGGGTTACGGCCTAAGGTACGGCGGACAGTCTTCGTATGTGGCGGAGTTTACAAAAGCGGCGAATGAGCTTTTTCAAGATTATAAGGGCTATACGATACGCAAGGAAGACAGGCTTTACACTGACGGCACCGGAGATAAAACCGGCAAGCTAGGCACGCTTTCGGGGATGGTTATAACCGATTTCGGCATTCATTTCCTTATGCTTTCGAGCGTAGTCAGCCAGGGCAGGGTATACCTGTCGGATTATACCAACGTAATGATGAACGAAACCTACCGCGAAATCATCAAGGAACAAATAAAAGCAAGGGAGCAGAATCAAGCGTATGAAAGGTTTACCTCCAATCTTATGCCGGACATCAAGGAAGGCATACAAGGCTATACCGTCGAAATTACCAAGTTCGAGAGCCGCTACGCAGACGTCATAAGGGACGCGAGTTAAGACAAAAAGCCCTCGGTTGAGGGCTTTTTTAATAGAGAATATTATGTTAAGCAGACTTGCCAAATCCATCAAAGAATACACCGCGGGCGAGCAGCCGGGAGAGGGCTACATCAAGCTCAACACCAACGAGAACCCCTACCCGCCGTCCCCGCTCGTAGCCTCTGCAATCAAGGCGGCGGATACCTCGCGCCTTAAACTCTACCCCGACCCGGAATGTACACAGCTTAAAGAAACCCTCGCAAAATTGCACGGATTATCTCCCGAAAACATTTTTGTCGGCAACGGCAGCGACGAGGTTTTAGCGTTTTGTTTCGCGGCGTTTTACGATAACACGGGCGAGCCGCTGCTGTTCCCCGATATAACATATTCTTTCTATCCTGTTTATGCCGCCCTATTCGGAATCCCGTACCGCCAAATCCCCGTTAGAGAGGATTTGACTATTGATATGTCGTCATATTCGGGCGGACAGGGCATTGTTTTGGCAAATCCCAACGCCCCGACTTCGATTGCGCTTAGTAAAGATGAAATAGAACAGATAATTAAAAAGAACCCCGATAAACCCATTATAACAGACGAGGCGTACGCCGACTTTTCGGATTGCAGCGTAGTTGAGCTTGTCACTAAATACCCAAACCTCTGCGTTGCAAGGACATTTTCTAAGAGTTATTCCCTTGCCGGGTTGCGTGTCGGTTACGCCGCCGCTTCGCCGGAGCTTATCGCGGGAATCAAAAAGATAAAAAACTGCTTTAACAGCTACACTGTCGGCCTGCTTTCCCAAACTGCCGCAAAAGCCGCTTTAGAGGACGCGGAATACCACGCCGAGTGCGTACAAAAAATCATCCGCACCCGCGAAAGAGTCACGTACATTTTACGTTCTGAAGGCTTTACCGTACCCGAATCGGGCGCGAATTTTCTGTATATTACCAAAAACGGCGTCAATATGCGCGAGGTTTACCTCCGCCTAAAAGAGCGCAAAATTTTGGTGCGTTATTTCGGTCTGCCGCGTATAAACAATTACCTCCGCGTAACCGTTGGGACGGATGCGGAGATGGATGAGTTTGTGAAAGAGTTATTGAAAGCGGAAAATAAAGAGGTATTTATACCGCAGGCCACCGCGCCTCTCTAAGGGGACGCAAACCCTAACAAGCCTAAACGGCTCGTCGGCACTGACGCCCTGCACCCGTCGCCTGCGGCGACTTTCCGCGGCAAGCTGCGGAGGTATTATACCTCTTTGGTCACGGAGCAAATTTGCCAGTGCAAGCACGCAAATTTGCTCCTGTAATAGAAAAAGGAGTTTCATATGGATTACAGCATAAGGCTTGCCAAAGAGTTTTCCCTCAAGCCCGAGCATTCCGGCAACATAATCGCCCTTATCGGCGAGGGCGGCACGATTCCGTTTATCGCCCGCTACCGCAAGGAAATGACGGGCTCCTGCGACGACCAGATTTTGCGCGAGTTTGCGGACCGGTTAGAGTATCTAAAAAAATTCGACGAGCGGAAAGGCGTAATTTCAGCGTCGATAACCGAACAGGGGCTGATGACGGACGGGCTTGCCGCCGCCCTCGCCGCCGCCGAAACGCTCACCGAGGCGGAGGACATTTACCGCCTGTATAAGCCCAAGCGCAAAACCCGCGCCACCGTAGCTATTGCCAAAGGCCTTTCGCCGCTTGCGGACGTAATCCTAGCCCAAAAACCCGACACAACCGACATAAAAAAACTCGCCGCCGGGTATATAGACGAAGAAAAGGGCGTGCATTCCGCAGAGGACGCCGTTGCGGGCGCGCAGGACATAATCGCCGAGCGCATTTCCGACGACGCCGCTCTGCGTAAAAGATTGCGGACGCAGCTTTACGAGGAGGGCTGCATCGAAACCGCGCTCGGAAAAGCCGACGACAAAAATAAAGGCCGCTTATCTGTTTACGAAATGTACTCGGAGTATTCGGAGCCGGTTGCTAAAATCGCGCCGCACAGGGTTCTTGCCGCGCACCGCGGCGAAAAAGAGGGCTGTTTGAAATTCGGGATTAATATTATCCCCGAGTTCCCGCTGACGGTTATCAAAAACGCCTACGTCAAGTCCGCCCCGACAAGCGGCATCGTAGAAGCTGCCGCTGAGGACGCCTACAAAAGGCTCATTAAGGCCTCCGTAGAGGCCGAGGTTATGGCGGAGCTGTTTGAAAAAGCCTCCGAGCAGGCAATCAAAATGTTCGAGCTTAATTTGCGCCCCCTGCTTTTGCAGCCGCCCGTCCGCGGGAAGGTTGCGATGGGCGTAGACCCCGCGTATAGGACGGGATGCAAAATCGCCGTGGTAGACGCTTCCGGCAATGTCCTTGACCGCGCCGTAGCGTATTTTACGCCGCCGCAAAGTAAAACTGCCGAAAGCAAGGCGCTTTTAGCCTCTCTCATAAAAAAACACAAGGTAGAAATAATTTCCATCGGGAACGGCACCGCCTCCAAGGAAGCCGAGATTTTTATCGCGGAACTAATAAAAGAGCTTGGCGGGAATTTATCGTATATGGTCGTTAACGAGGCGGGCGCGTCGGTTTATTCGGCGTCTAAGCTGGGCGCGGAGGAATTCCCCGATTACGAGCCCGCGCACCGCAGTGCGATAAGTATCGCTCGGCGTTTGCAAGACCCGCTTGCCGAGCTTATCAAAATTGACCCTAAGTCCATAGGCGTGGGGCAGTATCAGCACGATATGCCGCAGGCGAGATTATCCGCCGCGCTTACGGGTGTGGTAGAGGACTGCGTCAACAGCGTGGGGGTCGACCTTAACAGCGCGAGCTACAGCCTTTTGGCGTATGTTTCGGGCTTAAACTCCGGCACCGCCAAGAATATTGTCAAGCACCGCTCCCAAATCGGAATGTTCAGGCGGCGCGGGCAGCTTTTGGACGTCGCGAAGCTCGGCACAAAAGCCTACGAGCAATGCGCGGGCTTTTTGCGGATAGCGGGCGGCGAGGATTATCTCGATAACACGGCAGTTCACCCCGAATCATACGCCGCCGCCAAAAAACTCTTGAATCTTTTCGGGCTGGGCGAAGCCGACGTAAAAGACAACAAGCTCGGAAATTTAACCGCGCTCATAAAAGCCTGCGGCGAGGAAAAAGCCGCTCAAGCCTGCGGAGTGGGCATCCCGACCCTGCGCGACATAGTAGAGGAGTTAATAAAACCCGGACGCGACATCCGCGACGCATTGCCTAAGCCCCTTCTCCGTACGGACGTTATGGACATTTCGAGCCTCAAAGAGGGGATGGAGCTTACGGGTACGGTTCGCAACGTTACGGATTTCGGGGCGTTTGTAGACATTGGCGTGCATCAAGACGGCCTCGTCCACATCAGCCAAATAACCGACCGCTACCTAAAGCACCCCTCCGAAGCCCTCAAAGTCGGCCAAACCGTCAAAGTGCGGGTTTTGTCGGTCGATAAGGCAAAAAACAGAATCGCGCTTACTATGCGGCAAAGCCCACCTGCAAAAGATATGCCATGTTGACAAAGCCCTTCTCCGTTAGCCTTAGGAAGTTTTGAAAACTAAATAACCCTAACGGTGACAGGATTGCTGGGTTCTTTGCCCGGCTCGACTTGGAAAACAGTAATAGTTTGGCCTGCGCTTAAGCTGACCGGCACTCTTATTGACCAAGCACCCAAAAGATTTACGGTAGTGCTTCTTTCTACGTTGCCCGGGAATATGGCTATTATTGTCGCGCCTCTTATGCCCGTTCCTACAATAAACGGCTCGAATCTGCTGATGGTTGTTCTGGTGACGGGCTCCCTGCTTTTTTCGGGCTCCGGGCGGTTGCATTTGCAGCATGCTTTAGTTACTTCAGCTTCAAAAGTAATGGTTATCGTGTCGCAGCGCTCTAGCTTATCAATCAAGAATACCAAAGTGTTGTCGTGCACCTCGGGTGTTTTAGGGTTGCCGTCTACGGTAAAGCTGCCCTCTACAAATATCGTGCATTCGTCCAAAGTGTCTTTTAATAATAAGTCATGCACCTCTGTTCCGCATTCGTTGATAATTCTTACTGTGTATTTGATTGTTCCGCCGACTAGCGCCTTGGAGCAGCTCTGCTCCTTTTCAAGTTTGATGTCAACCCCCTCGGCTTCTACTAGATTGCTTTCGATGGTATGCGTTCCGTCGCATAACTCCAGCTCTAAGCTGGCTTAGTTGATAATTTTCTTTTCTTCCATAAAAAACTCCTTTACATAGCACCGTGTATGGTAGGACTATGTAAAGGAGTATGTTACTACATTATATGCCGCCTGCACCGAAAAGGTAACTTATGCTCTAGCTTCCTCGCAGGTATCGGCGAGGTGGTTATATTTGTCCTCCAAGAGCAGCTCGATTTTGGCATCTCCTTTTTGATTCACCAACCACCAATCACCTTAATGACTTCAGCCACATTTGCAAGGAGTCAATAAATTCGAGGTTGTTGTTGGTTTTGAGCATCATATTTATAAGCTGCTCGGTGACCTCCTGCGAGTCGCCGATGCTGAAAATTTTACGCATAGCCCAAATACCTTCAAGCTCCTTTTGCGACAGCAGAAGCTCCTCGCGGCGGGTAGACGAACGGTTGAGGTCGATTGCGGGGAAAATACGCTTTTCGGACAAACGGCGGTCGAGGTGGATTTCCATATTGCCGGTGCCCTTAAATTCCTCATAAATCACGTCGTCCATACGCGAGCCGGTATCTACGAGCGCGGTAGCTATTATTGTAAGCGAGCCGCCGTTTTCGATATTTCGCGCCGAGCCGAAAAACCGCTTAGGGCTGTGAAGCGCGCCGGGGTCGATACCGCCCGAAAGCGTCCTGCCCGTAGGCGGAATCGTAAGGTTATAAGCGCGGGCAAGGCGCGTTAGGGAGTCCATAAGGATTATTACGTCGCGGCCGAGTTCGACGAGCCTTTTTGCGCGGGCAAGCACCAGCTCGGCGGCGCGGGTATGGTGTTCGGGGTTTTCGTCAAACGTCGAATAAATTACGTCGCCGGCAGGTATCGAACGCTGCATATCCGTAACCTCCTCCGGCCGTTCGTCTATTAACAGGACAATGAGCTTGGCTTCGGGATGGTTAATGGAAATACTTTGGGCGATTTTTTTAAGTATTGTGGTTTTGCCGGCTTTAGGGGGGCTGACTATCATAGCGCGCTGGCCCTTGCCGATGGGAGCGATGAGGTCGATGCACCTTATCGCTATGTCGTGCCGCGAATTAGGGAGCTCCAAATTATACCTTTTGTCGGGATAAATCGGGGTAAGGTCGTCAAAATTTACGCGCCGCCCGAGCTCCTCAAATTTTACGCCGTTTATCGTTATGATATTAAAAAGCGCGGCGGGCTTATTGTCGCCGATAGGCCTGTCGGGGTCGCGCAGCTTGCGCGCCTGCCCGCGTATATAATCGCCGCGCCTTAGGCCCAGCTTTTTAATCATCTGTCCCGAAACATAGGCGTCTTTTTCGGTGGGCTCGCAGTTGCTGACCCTTAAAAAGCCGTAGCCGTCGCTGTGAATCTCCAAAATTCCCTCGCGCTCCTCGGCCGAATAGTCCTGCTGCTGTTCGCTTTCAAAACCCTGCTGCTGATAGGGTTGCTGCTCCCGCAGTTGCGGGGGCTCGTATTCTCCCCTTTGATAATAGTTGTTGGGCGGGGTTATAGGTTTGACGGGGCGGCCTCTCCCGGACGGCTGTGCCGAAGGCGCGGAGCCCGCCTGAATCGCGAGTATCCTCTCAATGAGAACGTCCTTATTAAGAACGGTAGGCGACTGAACGCCCTTTTCGCGGGCGACCGAGCGGAGCGGGAAAATGCCCATTGCCCCAAGCTCCTCTTTGCTGTAAATTCTGTCCATTTTTGACCTCCAAAAAAATTACAAATTACAAATAAATGCAGCTTGTAAATAAATACAACGACAATAAAGGAATAACGGAATCAAATAGTTTTAGGCAGGAAAATATAGCTGCAATCCTTAAATGAATAGCTTCCGATTCCGGAAAAAGAACGCGGCAAGAAAAATATGAAAGCAAAAATAAGGGCACGGATTCCACGTTCAGCGCGCCGACAAAATAATAATATTCTGTCAACAATATTATTATAACCAATACGAAAGGTTTTTGCAAACGTTTATCAAAGAAATTTTGCAAATTTTATGCGCCGCACCCTAAAAACGCCCTGTTTTTTGGCAGGTGCAACGCTAAATGCCCTTGATGTGGGCTACGCTTGCATAATAACAAAATTTCTGCGCACTATAAATACCGCAAGCGGATTTACGCGAATAAACAGAAAAGAATCAGCGGCACCGCCGTCTTTACTTCATCTGTATTTTTAAGCGTAAGAGAGTTTGTATGATTAGAGGTTTTTTCAGCTTTTGCCGAAAAAACCTCTAATTCTTATGTCGGGGGGACGGGGGTGTATGTCAACACCTCCGTCCCCCCGACATAAATCCTACTACTGTAGGCACAAAGGGCATAAACAGCACTGCCGAAAGGATGTTCTCTGCGGCGTTGAACCACGCAAGCTGGAACTTTATGTCGGGAGAAAAGGTTTTTCCCATAAACGCCGCGAGCGCGGGCTCTGGAATTAGCAGTAAAATTACAGTAAACATGACGGCACCCGCCGCGTTAAACAAAAGCTGAAACAAAGCGGCTGTTTTTGCCTCGGGCGGGCGGCCTGCGGCGGCGATAAAGGCCGTTGCGCAGGAGCCGCAGTTTGTCCCAAGCAACAAAAAAACGCCGCCGGTAACACCAAGGCCGCTGCCCGCCAAAAGTATTATTATACCGTTTACGGCGGCGGAGCTTTGAAAAATCGCTGTGACCGCCGCCCCGATAAGAACTAACAGTATAGGGTGCAGTTTTGCCGAAAACACCGCCTGAAAAAAGGACAGCCCCGCGGCTTCGCCGGCGGCGCGCCCCATAAGGCCGAGGCCGCAAAAGATAAGGCCGAGGCCGAGAAGGGTTTTGCCCGCTTTTTTTATTTTCGGGTTTTTTGCCGTTTGCAAAATAATGCCTGCAAGCGCAAGCGCGGAAAGGTAACACGACAGGTTAAAGGTTTCCGCCGCTACAATCAAACCCGAAAAGGTTGTGCCGATATTCGCGCCAATTATGACGTAAGCCGCAGTGAGTAACCCAGACCGCGCCAAAATTCTGATATTATTTTTATCGGAGTTTTTTTGCTGTCCTATAAGCCCGATTGTTATTGCCGTAAGGCCGCCGGAGGAGCTTATCGCCGCCGCCCCCGCAACTCCCGCCAAAACGCTCCTTACTGGTTTTCCGTCAAGTTTGGTAAAAATTTTTGTTAATCTTCCGTCTGCCGCCGCCCCCGCAAACGCCTGCATTCCCGCCAGAAAAACCCCGATGCCCGCCGCGAGAGTAAAGATAAGCGCGATGTATTGCATGTTTTATATCTATGTTCAATGCTCAATGCTCAATGCTCATAGATTAAGGAAAGTGTTATCCACTTTCTATTCCGCCGCATATTATGACAGCGGAGGTATCATATAATGAACTTTTTTGAAAACATGCGCAAGCCCGACCCTTGGCTCGATATGAAATACAAGTTTGAAAACCCGCCCCTAGCGTATGCCTATGACGCGCTTGAGCCTTACATAGACGCGCAAACTATGCATTTACACCACGACAAGCATTTGCAAACCTACATTGACAACCTTAACGGAATCGTCGAACGGAATCCCGCCCTTAAACAAAAAAACCTTACTGAGTTGGTTTCGGAAGCAGACTTTCTCGGCCTTTCCCCCGACGAAAGAACCGCGCTTATCAATAACGGCGGCGGGGTTTATAACCATTTCTTTTATTTTAACGGATTATCACCCGACGCGCCCAAAACCCCCGTGGGGACGCTCGCGCAAGAGATTAACGGAAACTTCGGCTCCTTTGAAAACTTCCGGTCGGGATTCAAAAAGCAGGCGCTTTCGGTTTTCGGTTCGGGCTACTGCTGGCTGGTTTTGACCCCTTTTTGCCGCCTCAGTATAATCACAACCGCCAATCAGTTAACCCCTCTCCCCGGAAACGGTTGCCCGCTCATTTGCATAGATGTTTGGGAACATGCCTATTACCTTAAATATTTCAACGTCCGCGCCGATTATGTCGAAAATTTGTTCAACGTGATTAATTGGCAAAAAGCGGAGGAACGGTTTTTGAAATGCACCGAGCGTTTTAGTTGCGGATGATTGTTTTTAGTAAATGCACCGACAATATTCGCATAATTTCCTTAAAATACTTGATAATAGGTAATGTTTCTGATACGATTAGGAACACGTTATGAAACTTATTAACTTCCGATTGCTCTTTTTTGCGGCGGCCGCAGTTACCGCGAGCGCGCTTGTCAATCTTGCGCTAATATACGAAGCATATTATATCCTCGCTTTTCCGCCGCTCTTATTGGCTTTTGTTATTTACTCTACTTTTGCTTCGGAAAAAAGCAAAAAAACTAAATACATAATTACCGCCGCCCTTGTTTGCACGGCGTTTTTGAGTTTCGGCGCGGGTAGAATATCCTTGGCGGTTTTTAACGCCGATATTTACGGGGGACGAAGCGTTGCCGTCACGGCGCGCGTCACTGACGACATAACGGTTTCGGCAAGTAAAATAACGGTTATCGCGGACAATCTCAAAGTTGACGGCAGGCGCGTTTTCCGCAATGCTTCGATAACGCTGGACGCCCAAGTCAAGGTTTCGGCAGGGGACATTATTACAATACCGTCCTGCGCTCTTAATGTAAAAAACTTCTATTCGCTTAATTACCGCAACAACGTCAAATATTTTGCGGAGGGCTTTAGCGAACACTACATAAGAAGCGGCAAGCCGCCGCTTGCGGCGGCGATAAGGCTTAACGTCAAGGACGCGCTTAATAAAGGCCTGTCGGAGTCTCAAGCGGGAATCGCTTATGCTCTGCTTTTCGGGGACAAGGGCGGGATGACGCAATTTGAAACGGGCGCGTTTTCGGTAGCGGGCTTGGCGCACGTCCTGTCGGTTTCGGGGCTGCACGTTTCGTTTTTGATTTCCTGCATTTCTGCACTGTTAAAAAAGCTGCGGGTAAACCGTTACGCGCGGCTTGGGCTGATTGCCGTGCCGATTTTTCTTTATTGCGGGCTTTGCGGCTTCTCGCCGTCCTCGCTCCGCGCGGCAATTATGGGCGTTTACGCGGCGGCCGCCATGGCGGCACAGCGCAAGAACGATAATCTTACGAGCCTTTCTTTGGCGGTAATACTGCTGCTTACCGTACGCCCGCTCTTTATCGCCGACGCGGGGTTCCAATTCAGCACGGTATCCGTGTTGGCGATTTTCTGTTTGTCGGGGCGCTTTCAAAAGCTCTTTGCGCTAGTCAAAATCCCGCCGAAATTGTCCTCCTCAATCTCAGTGACACTCTCGGCTACGATAGGGGTCTTCCCGCTTATGGCGGAATATTTCGGTTTTACCGCGCTGTATTCGCTGTTGTACAACCTCATACTACTGCCTTTTGTGATGGCGGCGTACTTTTTGGTAACGGCGGTTTCGCTTGTCGCTGCAGTTTTCCCCTCCGCGGGCGTGCTGTATTACGTTGCGAGGCCGTTTTTGTGGTTCCCGGAACTTATGGTATCGGCGTCGTATAAACTGCCGTTTGCGGGGCAATCGCTTTTCGGGATGGGAATATTCGGCGGGCTTTATTTAGCCTGCGTTTTCGCGCTCTCCGGCTACCCTCTTACGCGAGGCGGGGTGCGAAAGGTTCTTACCCTGTCAATCGCGTTGATTATGGCGGTTTCCGCCGTCGCCGCGAATATCCCAGCAAAACCCGAGGCAGGCGTCTTTGCAAGCCCCGGCACTTCGCGGATTCTTATATACGACGGCACGGGCGGGACAAGCTGTATAATAGGCGGCGCAGATTTTTACGACCTAAAACGGGCTTTTGAATATCTGCGCGGGGAGCGGCGCAGGCATATAGATTACCTTGTGCTGACCTACTTTAAGCCGGGCGGCGAGGAAGCTGTCGCTTTATATAATTCTATACTGCATTTTAAGGCGGTACTACTCGCCGATTACGACGGGGAAACTGCAAACCTTATCAAAAACGCCGCGGGAGTTAAGGTTTTGCCCGCGAAATCGGATGCCTTTTCTTTTCTCACCCCGATGTATTCGGGAGGCGATAAATACGTCGGATTGAAAATCGAGGGCTCGGGAAAAACTTTTTTTATAACAAACACCTCCGAAAGTTTAACTTCTTTCAAAGATTATGATATAGTATTCTTCAGCGGGATTTGGGAGGTCAATTATCCTGTGATATACTTGTCGGACGAATTCAAAATAAAGGTGAATTAATGAACGAACAAAAAATGTACCATATCGCAATGACGAAGGAAGATGCGGGGGAATTCGCGCTCCTTACCGGCGACCCGGGGCGCACGGAGGCTATCGCCTCGCGACTGGATAACCCGCGCTTTGTCGCGTCAAACAGGGAGTATGTATCTTATCTTGGGACGCTCGGGGGCGCAAGGGTAAACGTAATTTCCACAGGCATCGGCGGTCCTTCGACGGCGATAGCAGTTGAAGAACTATGTAAGCTCGGCGTCAAAAACTTTATACGCCTCGGCACCTGCGGCGGGATAGATTTGTCCGTAAAAGCCGGAGACGTTATTATTGCAAGCGCGGCGGTAAGGCAGGAGGGCACAGGCTCGGAATACCTCCCTTTAGCGTTTCCGGCGGCGGCGGACTTTGAAACTACCCGCGCGCTTGCCGATGCGGCGAAAGCCCTTAATATTCCGCATCATATCGGGATTATACAGTCGAAGGATTCGTTTTACGGCCAGCACGAGCCCGAAAGAATGCCCGTGTATTCCCAACTGTTAAGCCAGTGGGAGACATACAAACGGGCGGGCGTCCTCGGTAGCGAAATGGAGTGCGCGACGCTGTTCCTGCTTGGCTCGGCCCTGCGCGTGCGGACTGGCGCGGCTCTTTTGTGCGTCTGGAACGCCGAACGCCGCGAGGAGCTGGGCGATGTTTCCGAATGTCACGACACCGAAGTTTTGTACGGCTTGGCCGTAGAAGCTATAAAAAAAATGTTTTCGTGAAAGATTCTTCGCGAAAAAAAGGAGGATGATACAATGAATATCCAAAACACCCAACTAAAAAGCATAGCCGGAAGAATAGCCGAGCTTAGGGAGATTCTCGGCATAAGCGCCGCAGAAATTTCCGAAAAGCTGGGCATAAGCCTCCCACAGTATTCGGATTACGAAAGCGCGGCGGCGGACATTCCGATAGGCGTGCTTTATGGGATTTCGGCTGTTCTTAACGTCGACCCGACCGAGCTTATGAGCGGGGACGCGCCGCGGATGGACAACTACACGCTTGTAAAAAGCGGTATGGGCTTAGAGGTCGAGAGGTACGAGGGATACAGCTTTGCATCCCTTGCCTTTAATTACAAGAACAGGGACATGGACCCCATGATTGTAACGATTACCAAAAACGAAAAAAACGCCAAGCCCTTTATGCACAAGGGGCAGGAGTTTAATTATTGCCTCAAAGGCGCCATGAAGGTCGTCGTAGGCAAAAAAGAGCTTCTGCTTAACGAGGGCGACAGCGTATATTTTAACCCGTCGCTGCCGCATACGCAGATTGCTTTGACGGACACGGCTGTGTTTTTGACGGTTATTAATGAACGAGGGAAATGAACGAGGAAATAAAAACATAAGGAAAAAAATCATGCTGGAAAAATACTTAGCTAGACGGAACTTTGAATCATACGAGGATTTTAAGAATAATTACAGGCTTAACGTGCCGAAAGATTTTAATTTCGCCTACGATATAGTTGACGGCTGGGCGGCGGTTGACAAGGACAAGCAGGCTCTGTTGTACGTTGACGACTTAGGCGGCGAGGCAAGCTATACCTTTTCGGATATGAAAAGGCTTTCGGATAAATGCGCGAACGCATTTTGCGGACTCGGCGTAAAAAAGGGCGACGTAGTAATGCTTATTCTCAAGCAGCGCGCGGAGGTTTGGGTTTCTATGCTCGCGCTGCACAAGCTGGGCGCGGCCGTTATCCCCGCGACCTATCAGCTTATGCCTAAGGATATTGTATACCGCTGCAATGCGGCGGGCATTAAAATGCTCGTTTGCGTGGACGACGCGGAGCTTTTGGATAATATCGCCGCCGCTATGCCGGAATGCAAAACCTTAAAACATGTCGGGGTAGTAGGCAAGGACTGCCGGAATTATATCAACTTCCGAGAGCTTGTTAACTCGTCGCCCGAGGTTTTTGTAAGGCCTGCGGGCGCGGGCGCGCCTGCCGTTACCGACACGATGCTTATCTATTTTTCGTCGGGGACTACGGGAATGCCAAAAATGGTGGCGCACGATTACACCTACCCGCTCGGGCACATAACGACCGCCGCTTATTGGCAGGAAGCCCAAGACAACGCGCGGCACCTCACGATGTCGGATTCGGGCTGGGCGAAATTCGGGTGGGGGAAGATTTACGGGCAATGGTTCTGCGGCGCGGTGATTGTCGCCTATGACACCGAGAAATTCGTGCCCGTCAAGCTGTTGGAGCTTATTTCGCGGCTGAAACTCACGACCTTTTGCGCTCCGCCCACGATTTACAGGTTTTTGATAAAGGAGGACCTAAAAGCCTACGACTTTTCGTCTATCAAAAAGGCGTGCACAGCGGGCGAGCCGCTTAACCCGGAGGTTTTCGACAGGTTTTTGGAGGCGACGGGGCTTGAGATATGCGAGGGATTCGGGCAAAGCGAATCCTCGGTTATGCTCGCTAATTACCCGTATATGCCCAAGCGGGCGGGCTCGATAGGCTTGCCGTCGCCGCTTTATGATATTGATATAGTGGACGAGAACGGCAAAAGCTGCGAGGACGGCATCGTCGGCTCTATCGTGGTTAAAAACTTGGACACAAATTACCCCGTGGGCTTGTTCAAGGGCTATTTGAGCGACGGACGTGCCAACGCCGCCGCTTTTAGAAACAACTTCTACGACACCGGCGACACGGCTTGGCGCGACAGCGAAGGGTATTTTTATTTTGTCGGGAGAAGCGACGATATAATCAAATGCTCGGGGTACAGAATCGGGCCATTTGAGGTCGAAAGCGCGCTGCTTACCCACAAAAGCGTATTAGAATGCGCCGTTACCGCCGCGCCCGACGAGATAAGGGGGCAGGTCGTAAAGGCGACCGTCGTCCTCGCCAAAGGATACGTTGCGTCGGAAGAACTCAAAAAGGAATTACAGGAACACGTCAAAAAG
>Ga0123353_10005952_pt1 | contig 16137 bp, 12 predicted proteins | sample TergutLab28metaG_3_FD_92763 | JGI IMG/M metagenome (GOLD analysis project Ga0123353, IMG submission 92763) | Labiotermes labralis P3 segment gut microbial communities from Petit-Saut dam, French Guiana - Lab288 P3 | ecosystem: Host-associated > Arthropoda: Insects > Digestive system > Gut ... | reverse complement strand
CCTCATACTACTGCGCAACAAGAATCATTGCGCATCATGCTGCGCAAAAAACCATACACCAAAGCTTTTTGCTTGCATTCTGCTATGCTTCTAATTGCGCAGTAGTATCATACCCATATTGATTGATCATAGCATATAATTCCGCCACGGGCCGCAGCCCGCCCGAAGCGCTCGTGTGCGTCAAGCTTGCCGCGGCGGCGGCCGTGGCGAGCCGCAGCGCCTCCGGCAGCTCCATGCCCCGGTACGCCCCGTACAGCGTCCCCGCGCAGAACGCGTCCCCCGCGCCGGTCTTGCCCCGGATCTCCCTCTGCGGCAGCGCCAATGATGGCTGGCTGAAATAATGCGTTTTGTCCATGGCAAAGCTGCCCTCGGGGCAATGAATCGCCGCCCATTCCTGTACGCCGTACGAGCGCAGCGCCTCGCAGATGGGCCGCATCCGCTCAGCCATCAGCCGCCCTTGCACGTCCCGGCAGGCGATGCCCGTGACGGCGGCGGCCTCAAATTCGTTGATCACGCAGTAATCAACATAGCGCAGCGCGGGAATCACGCAGCGGGCAAAGCGGCCGCCCTGCTCGCTGACCACGTCAACGCTGGTTCTGAATCCCCGGGCGCGGGCTTCGGCCAGCACGCGGGCCAATACGGTGCCGTAATCCGGGTCGTGCGCGTCCAGGGCGTCCAACAGGAGGATGTACCCGAAATGCAGGATGTCCGCCGAAATTTCGTCCAGCGGGATATGCCGCGGCCCGAACGCGGCGTTGGCCCCCCGGCACTGGAAGAAGGAGCGCTCCCCGCCGCGCAGGCTCATCACGTCGGTGAAGGAGGTGGGCAGCGCGGCGTGCCTGCCGATGTGCCGGGTATCAACACCGGCTTCATTCAGCGCGTCCACGATGCGGTCGCCATAGCCGTCCCGCCCGGCCAGGCCCACGCCTGTCAGGGGCAGGGAGGCGTCCATCCTCGCCAGGTCCAGCAGGCAGTTGGCCACCAGCCCGCCGGTGGCGTAACTCACCCCCGTAATGCTGGCCAAATTCCCCAGGCCGGGCCAGGCGTCGATCTCCTTGATGACGTCCACGATCAGGTTGCCCAGGCACGCGATTCCGCTGGCGCTCCTGACGGGACTGAAAGAGCGCTGTCTCATCTTACAATCCTCTTATCCGTAAACACATCCGTCTTGTCGGCACTCCTTGTGGAGAACTCCGAGATCACCGCGCCCCGCGGCCCCGCCCGGAACGAGTGCTTCGTGTCCGGGTAGATCGTGTACTGTTCCCCCGGTTCCAGAACGATTTCATCGCCCTCCACGCTGAGATATACCCGCCCGAACCGGCATCTAAATGTCTCCTCCTTGCCGGGCGAGCCCACGTGCCTGTGCTCGGGGCAGGCCTGGCCGGGCAGGAGCGCCATCTCCTTGGCGCACACCCGCTCGGTATTGATGTATACGACAATTTGCAGGCCGGTATGCTCCAAATCGCCCAGGCCGAAATCCGCCACCTCCAGGTTTGCCTTTTCGGCGGGCGTGAGCACAATGCCGGCCTTTTCATAAAGCTCCAGCGCCAGGCGCGCCGCGCTTTCCCGGTCCATAGCCATCCCCCCAAAGAGCATTATAGCATGCATGGCGGGCGGAATGCAAGAAAAATTCTAAAACGGCGGCAGAGCGCTTGCCCCGCCGCCGTTTATCATGTCAGTTGCGTTACTGGAAGACCGCGGCCACCCAGCCGAACAGGACGTAGTAGTAAAACCACTGCAAGAACTTGTTCGCGTTGCGCAGGATGGCGGGCAGCTTTTCCCTCAGCTCCAGCGCCACCACTTTTACCTTCGCCAGCGCCTTCCTGGAATCGACCACCAGTTCGTCAATCGCCTTCTCGTATTCGGCCTTGCTCTTGCGCAGGAGGGCCTTGACGTCGATGGATTTCCGCTTCTCCAGCAGCCACGCCTTCAATTCAGCCTTTCTTTCCGCGCTCAATCCGGTTTTAGCGCTCAACAACCAGGGCAGGGTAGCCGCCAGGTAGGTGAACGCCTTGGCGTTGTCCACAATGTCTTTTTTGACATATTCGTTCACCAGCGGCCGGATCTCGGCGATGAAGCCAGTCAGATAGGCGGCGAACAAGGTCCGCAGCTGCCCCTGCAGTGTGCCGGCCTCATAGTGCGCCACCACAACGGCCTCATAATCCGCGAGAAACGCTTGGATCAGCGCGTCGAAGGCGTCCACGAAGACCATGTCCACCGTCCCCAGGGCCACGGCGACTTTCGAATTGAATTCCGCCTCCTTGGATGGGTCCTTCAGTGCCTCGGGTTTGCCCTGGCTGGCCTGGAGCGCGAACACGAGGGCGACGGCGTCCTCTACCTGCGCCTTGTCCATGTACGTTGTGAATCTCGCCAATTGACTGAGAAGGTCCGCCTTCTGCAGCGCCGACAGGGCGTCGAATTCCCCTGCCTGCGATATGTCGGTTTCGGGTTCACCGGCGTCGTTCGCGAAGGCACCAAGCGCGAAGACACCGAAAAGCATCAGGGCGGCCAGGATGGTTGCCAGAAGTCGTTTCATTGTGATTCCCTCCAAATAAAATTTATGGACAAGCTAGTCCTTTTGTCATTATACATCATTATGACAAAAAAGGGAAGGGGGAATATTCATTTCTACGTTTCGTATATATATATATATATAGGTGATAATAATTGTGCAGAATGCATAAATTCTGTTCGTTTCCAAAATCCCCTTGACAACTATAGCATAGCCGGTGTATAATGCGGGTTAGGATGCGACCGAATAGGGAGCATTCTCCCAGGCCCGCCTTAGCGGGTCACACAAGGGGTTGCTGTTGCAGACGGTTCCCCTCCCTAATTTGAGTTAAGCCTAAGCCGCTCTGCTATTGGAAGTGGGAGAGCGGCTTAGTGCTTTTTGCTGTCATACAGCTTCAACACCAAAAGCGCTCAGCAGCCCGCCGCCAGGTACAGCACCGCGATGGCCAGCGACAAGGAAAAGCCGCTGCGCAGGCACAGCAGCGCGGCCCCGCCCGCCGCGAGAAACAGGCACAGCAGAGAGGTGACTGTAACCACGCGTGCCGCTGTGGTTTCGCTCGCGCGGCGGCACAGGAAAAAGTAGAGCGCCCGCCCGCCGTCCAGTTGCCGCACGGGGAGCAGGTTGAACAGGCCGAAGCCCAAATTCAGCCAGAAGAAATCCGGCGGCAGAGCAAGCAGGCAGCATGCTCCGGCCAGCAGCAGGCTCGCCGCGGGGCCGGTCAGGGCGACGGCGATCTCCCGGGAAAAGCTGACCCGCAGGCCCGGCGGGCGCTCGATGCGCATGCCTGCGGCGGTCAGGCAGATACCGGCGGGCCGCACGCCCAGCGCGGCCATGGCGGCCAGGTGACCCGCCTCGTGCAGGCCGGCGAAGGCCAGGGCCGCCCCAAATCGCCAGACGGGCCCGGCGGCCAGACACAGCGCGGCCATCCCCACGAAATAGACGCTCACGCGCACGGGTACGCGGGTCCTGATGGTGATAGGCGGTTCCTCCCGGGCTGAAATTCACGCCGCAAATCTTTCCGGCGAATGGATAACCATCAAGGAGTATATATTATGAAAAAATAATAACTGATATGTAAATAGTTATTTTCCTCTTGCTATTTCGTGATAGGCCTGCTATAATGCAAGAGGTGGTTTGGCATACGCCGGACCGAAAATTTTGAAGCAAGGAGAAAGAGTGTATGAAAAAAATCCTGAGCATCCTGCTGGCCACGGCGTTGCTGGCGGGCTTTGGCGCCGTCTTCGCGAGCGCCGCTACCTACCAGATAACCTTCGACGCCAACACCACAGACGCCACCGTAGCCGGCATCCCCGCCCCCATGACGAAGACAGTCGGCGCGCCGCTGAAGCTGCCCGGCCCCCCCATCGACCCCACCCCCACGCGCACCGGCTTCCTCTTCTCGGGCTGGGCGACAACCTCCACGGGCGGCGTGGCCTACCGCGAGAACGACCCCTACAGCGACGACTCCTTCGTGGACGACAAGACGCTGTACGCCGTGTGGGAAGCGACCACCTATACGGTGACCTTTGACGGCAACACCCCGCCCGGCGGCGGCGCGGTCACCGGCCTGCCCGCCCCCGTGAGCCAGGACAAGACCCTGGATCTGACGCTCCCGGCGGGGAAGCCCGCGTGCACGGGCTACGATTTCATCGGCTGGAGCAAAAGCCCCGCCGGCCCGGCGAACTACGGCGCGGGCGGGAGCTACCTGGATCGCCTCACGGTGACGCTTTACGCCATCTGGGAGCCGAATACCTATGAGGTCACCTTCAACGGCAACGCCCCCACGGGCAGCGCCGTCACCGGCGTACCCGCCGCCATGACCAAGCTTCGGGGCACGCCGCTGGCCCTCCCGGCGGCGAAGCCCGCGTGCAACGGCTTTAACTTCCAGGGCTGGGGCAAAAACGCCGCCGGCCCGGCGAACTACGGCGCGAGCGGCTCCTACCCCGACGACGCGGCGGTGACGCTCTACGCCATCTGGGTGGGGAACACCTACTACGTGCACTATGACGCCAACGGCGGCAGCGGCGCCATGGCGGATTCCACGCACATCTACGGCACGCCCAAGACCCTGACGGACAACGCCTTCACGATCACGAACAACGGGACCTTCGCGGGCTGGGCCCTCACCGCCACGGGGCCGGTGATTTACAGCGACAAGCAGAGCGTGGACAAACTGACGGCCGACCCCCTGGCCGTGGTGACGCTCTACGCCGTGTGGAAGTACCCGAACAAAACCGACCTCCAGAAGAAAATCGAGGAGCTCGACAAACTGGCTGCGTGGAAATACACCGCCAAATCCTGGGCGGAGCTCCAAAAGGTCCTGGACGAGGGCGTGAAAAACGCGCTTGGCGTACAGACGCTCCGGGCTGCCCGGGCCATCGCGGCCGACCCCAACGCCACGCAGCAGGAGATCGACAATGCCCTGCATGAGCTGGTGCTGGCCCAAAGGAAGCTGGAGAGCAAAAGCTTCATCTTCTCCACCAAATACGAGTCGAGCATCCTGAACTGGATCCTGTTCATTCTTGCGTTCGGCTGGATCTGGATGTGGTTCTAATACTACTGCGCAACAAGAAACATCACGCACAAAGCTGCGCAAAAATCATATATCGAATTTTTGCTTGCATTCTGCTATGTTTCTAGCCGCGGAGCAGTATAGGAAAGTCCGTAGGGGCGGCGTGCCAGCCGCCCGCGCAATAACCAATAAACTGCGGGCGGCAGGTTGCCGCCCCTGCGGGCCCTCTCTTCGGAGGGGGCCTTTTTTGATTGCGGGCGGCTGGCACGCCGCCCCTACGGGCTTTATGTCTCCTCTTTCTCCTGTTTTACCGCGTACATTTACACTGCGGGCGGCTGGTTGCCGCCCCTGCGGGGCCCTCTCTTCGGAGGGGGCCTTTTTTGATTGCGGGCGGCTGGCACGCCGCCCCTACGGGCTTTATGTCTCCTCTTCCTCCTGTTTTACCGCGTACATTTGGCTCCCGAACAGGGGCGCGGGGTCGCAGCGCAGGCCGTGCAGACGCACCTCGAAGTGCAGGTGCGGCCCGGTGGAGCTGCCCGTGGAGCCCACATAGGCGATGACGTCCCCGGGGCGCAGCACCATATCCTCCTGCGCGACGACCTCGGAGCAGTGGGCGTAGAGCGTGCGCAGGCCGCCCGCGTGCTCCATCACCACGTAGTTGCCGTAGCCATCGCCCGTTCCCGTTTCCAGCACCGTGCCGTAGAACGCGGCGTAGACGGGATCGCCCTCCTCGGCGGCGATGTCCATGCCGGCGTGCACGCCCTCCTCGCCGGTGATGGGGTGCACGCGGTAGCCGAAGGGGGAGCTCAGGTCCCCCGCCTCCACGGGCCTGCGGGGGGGCGCGGTGGTGTGCAGCGGGGAGGCCGTGCAGCGCTGGCTGGCGTATTCCAGGGCGATGTCTATGCCGCCCTTGCCGCCGGCGGCTGTGTTCTCCCCGGCGGTGGTCCCCTCCCTGTAGGGCGCCATGACGTAGATGTCCTCCTTGAGCGAGGCGAACACCGCCCTGGCCGCCGCCCAGACCTCCTTGACGGACATATCGGTCTTCATCACCCGGGTGTATGTATTTCGGAGCTGCCTATAGGTATTCGGCATGGCCTGCCGGGCGGCGAACAGCCCGCCCAGCAGCAGGGCGCACACCACGGCCTGGGTCACCACCACCCGCACCAGCGAGCCCTTTTTGGGGACCGTGTCCTCCATCCCGAAATTGTCGTAGGGCGGGCTGTCGTAGTCGTCATGCTGTTTTTCCGGTTTTTCGATGTTGGCGCGCAGGGCTCTTCTTTTTTCTCTCGCCGCGCGTACCTGCGCGAAACGCGATTCCGAGGACTCGAAGCTGTCCATGATGATTCTCCTTTTGTAATACTGACCCCTGTATTTTTATGCGCCCGCGCCCAAGCTTATGATTTTGCATTGCTTTTTGGTGAAAAGTAATGTATAATAAAAACACTTTGTGTTTTTTGTACGCGGGCGCGCGCCGCCATGCGTATACACCCACCCACAGAAAGGCCCCACCTATGAAATATCTCGTTGTTCTCTATGACGGCATGGCCGATACGCCCGTGGCGCAGCTCGGCGACAAAACGCCCATGTACCGCGCGAAGAAGCCTGTGTTCGATGCCCTGGGCCGGGACGCCGAAACCGGCATGGTCCGCACCGTCGCGGCGCATTTAAAACCGGGCAGCGACGTGGCGAACCTCAGCGTGCTGGGCTACGACCCGGCGCGGTGCTACACGGGCCGCTCGCCCCTGGAGGCCGCGAGCATCGGCGTGCCCATGGGGGCGCGCGACCTCACCCTGCGCTGCAACCTGGTGACGCTCTCGGACGACGAGCCGTTTGAGGACAAAATCCTGCTGGACTACGCCGGCGGGGAGATTTCGACGGGGGAGGCCCGGGAGGTCATCGCCGCCATGCAGGAGACGTTCGGCAGCGATGAATTTACCTATTACGCGGGCGTTATGTACAGGCACTGCCTGCTGTGGCACGGCGCGAAGGAAAAGCTGCCCGCCCTGGGCGAGCTCACGCCGCCCCACGACATCATCGGCCGGCGGGTGGGCGAGTACCTGCCGAAAGGCGAGGCAACGGCTCCCCTGCTGGACATGATGCAAAAGAGCTACGCGATGTTGAATAGTCCTGGTGCCAAGGCCAACTGCATCTGGCTGTGGGGCGAGGGCACGCGCCCGGCCCTGCCCTCGTTTGAGGAGAAGACCGGCCTGCGGGGAAGTATCATCTCCGCCGTCGACCTGCTCAAGGGGATCGGCATCCTGGCGGGTATGCGCACCCCGGAGGTTCCCGGCGCGACGGGCTGGCTGGACACCAACTACGAGGGAAAGGCGCGCCGGGCCGTGGAGGAATTCCGGGCCGGGCAGGATTTCGTCTACCTGCACTTCGAGGCCACCGACGAGGCCGGACACCGCGGCAACGCCGGCGAGAAGATTCTGGGGATTGAGCTGATCGACCAGCGCGTGCTGCCCATCGTGCTGGAATACCTCGAAACCCTGGACGACTACGCGCTGCTGATCCTCCCCGACCATCCCACGCCTTTGGCGGTCAAGACGCACACGGGCGACCCCGTGCCGTACATGCTCTACCGCAAGGCGTGGAAAGGCAGCGGGCGCGGGGTGGACCGCGTGTGCGAGGAGACGGCAGAGGCCACGGGGATTTTTTATGATTCCGGCGCGGAATTGATGGAACGGTTTTTGGGCAAATGATGAAACGAAAGGTATAAACCCCAGGGCAAGCCCCGGCCCCCGTGCGCCGCAAGACGGCGGGGAATTACACCCGGTGCGAATGAAATTGCGGGCGGCTGGCACGCCGCCCCTACAGGTTTCATGATAGGAAAAAAATATGGCTGTTTTGACTTTGCAGGGGCTCACCATGGGCTTTGAGGACCGCGTGCTCTTCAAAAATATCAACCTCGGCCTGGAGGCCGGGGAAAAGCTCGCGTTGGTGGGGGCCAACGGCTGCGGCAAGACGACGATCCTGCGGCTGATCACCGGGGAGCTGCGTCCGGAAGCCGGCCAAGTCGTGCTGGGCAAACACGTGCGGCTGGGCTACGCCTCGCAGATCGAGAGCGTCTCCTTCGGAGCCGAGAGAGACAGGGACGGGGCTTCAGGGGAGAACACGGTCTACGACGAGGCCTTGCGCGTGTTCGCGCCCGTGCTGGCTATGGAACGGGAACTGGAACGGATCACGCAGGAGCTGCACCACACGCACAGCGACGAGCTGCTGCACCGGCAGGACGAGCTGCGCGGGGCCTTCGAGCGGGGCGGGGGGCTCACCTGCCGGGCGAAGACGCGCTCGCTGCTGCTGGGCCTGGGCTTCGACGAGACCATGCAGGCTCTGCCCTGCTCCATTTTAAGCGGCGGGCAGAATGTCAAGCTGCGGCTGGGGCGGCTGCTGCTGAGCGGGGCGGATCTGCTGCTGCTGGACGAGCCGACGAATCACCTGGATTTGCAGGCCATGGCCTGGCTGGAGGGCTATCTTTCGGACTACCCCGGCGCGGTGGTCATGGTGTCCCATGACCGCTGGTTCCTCGACAAAGTCGCCACCCGCACCGCCGAGCTCCACCATGGCAAGCTGACGCTCTACCGGGGCGGGTACTCCGCTGCGCTGAAACAAAAGCAGGCCCAGGCCGAGCTGGACCGGCGTCACTACGACAACCAGATGGGCGAGATCCGCCGCATCGAGGGGATCATAGAACAACAGAAGCGCTTCAACCAGGAGCGCAATTACGTCACCATCGCCAGCAAGCAAAAGCAGATTGAGCGTTTGCGCGCTGATCTTATAGCCCCGGACGCGTATCTCAAAGAGCTGCGGTTTCGCTTCCCGGACGTCCCCGAGACCGGCGGCGAGGTGTTGCGCTTACGGGGTCTGGCTATGGCTTTCGGGGAGAAAAAGCTCTTTTGCGATATCACAGGATTGATAGAAAAAGGCGAGCGAGCTTTTCTGCTGGGGCCCAACGGCTGCGGAAAAACCACGCTGCTGAAGATTCTGCGCCGTTTGCTCAAACCCGTGGAGGGGTATTTCGCCTGGGGGGCCAACGTGCGCCTGGGCTACTATGACCAGGCGCTGGGCAGCGTGAGTTCCTCAAAAACTGTGTTGGACGAGGTCTGGGACAGCTTTAAATTTATGACGCACAATGAAGTGAGATCGGCGCTGGGGATGTTCCTGTTCAGCGGCGAGGACGTGTTCAAGGCAGTGGATACCCTCAGCGGCGGCGAGCGGGCGCGCATCGCGCTGCTCAAGCTCCTGTTGTCCGGGGCCAACGTGCTGCTGCTGGACGAGCCCACCAATCACCTGGATATCCCCGCCCGCGAAGCCCTGGAGGCGGCCCTGGCGCAGTTTGGCGGCACGATGCTGGTGGTCTCCCACGACAGGTATTTTATCTCCAAGCTGGCTACGAAAATATACGCCCTGCGGCCGGAGGGGCTCGCGCCCTGCGGGGCTTCGTACGAGGAGTATGTATCCCTGGGGGATGCCGAAAAGCCGGCGGCTGCTGCTGTGAAAAAAGAAAAACCCATCAATGAGTATCAGCAGAAAAAACTCGACGCCGCCGAGGCCCGCCGCAAGCGCTCGGAACTGGCCCGCTGCGAGGCCGGGATCGCCCGGCTGGAGGGGGAGATGGAGCGCCTGCACAGGGAACTTTCCCTGCCGGAGGTGGCGGCGGATTACGAAAAAGTCCTCGAGCTGAGCGCGGAGATTCAATTATGCGAACAGGCCCTGGAGGCCAAATACGAAGAGTGGGAGGGCTTTGAGCATGGCTGATTATACCGAACTGACTATCCGGATCAGCGCGAATGACATGGACCCCGCGCAGGCCATTGCCCTCATGGCCGCGCCATATGGCGTGTATGTGGAGGACTATGGCGACCTGGAAAGGGACGTGCGTGAGATTGCCCACAGCGATTTGATCGACGGGGAACTGCTTGCGAAAGATCGTGATGCGGCGATTATTCATGTGTATCTTTCCTCTCAGGACAACCCAGCCGGGGCCAGGGCCTGGCTTGCCGGGCGCCTGGACGCCGAGGGGATTGCCCACGAGATTGAGATTCTGGCCTGCCGCAGTGAGGATTGGGAGAACAACTGGAAGGCGTATTTTCATCCCATTCCCGTGGGGGAACGGCTGCTGATACAGCCCGTGTGGGAGGAGCCAGCCGATCCACAGGGCAGAAAAGTTCTGCTGCTGGAGCCGGGGCTGGCCTTCGGCTCGGGCTGCCACGCCACGACAAGGCTGTGCATGGAGGCCCTGGAACAGGCGGTCACGCCGGGCTGCGCGGTGCTGGACGTGGGCTGCGGCTCAGGAATTTTGTCCGTGGCGGCGATGCTGCTGGGGGCGGGGCGTGCGCTGGGGGTGGATATCGACCCCATGGCGGTGGCATGCGCCAGGGAAAACGCGGCAAGGAACACCCTTTCCTGCGAGTTCGTGCAGGGCGACCTGGCCTCCGGCGTGGAGGGACAATTCGATGTGATTGTCTCGAATATCGTGGCCGACGCGATTATGTCGCTTTCAGGGCAGATCGCGGAGCATCTAAAGCCGGGCGGGGTGTGGATCAGCGCGGGGATTATCGATACCCGGGAGGGGGACGTGCTGGAGGCCCTAAAAGCAAATGGGTGGAAGGTACTTGAGCGGCGCGAGGAGGAGGGGTGGGTGTGTTTGGCGGCGGGGAAAATATGATGTGTCGCGAGGACGCGTCGCTCCGCGATGGTATTCTCAGTCACCGCGCAACAGTCTGAAAAGGGGCGAGTTGTTGTTCGCGGTGACAGCTCCCTCCGGTCGTGTCAGCTACCCTGATCCTTCCATCGGAAGGAGCCATTCAAGAAATTACAGAGGCAGGGTTAGCTTTATTATCCCTCAGCGGCTCCCTCCGGTGGAGGGAGCTGTCGCCGCAGCAAGGTTAGCCTTTTTGTATGAGATAGTCCGGCGACTGAGGAAGGCATCGCGGAGCGACACGTCCCCGCGGTGCCCTCACTTACCGCGCCACCGCTATCCCCACCGTATACACCAAAAACGAAATGGCATACGCCAGCGCGCACTGGAAGCCCACGGCCGCCAGTGTGCGCTGTGTGTTGCCCAGCTCCCGCCGCAGGGCGCTCACGGCGGCCACGCAGGGGGCGCAGAGTAAATTAAAAATGAGAAATGATAATGCGGAAATGGGGGTAAAGCCTGTGGCAATGTTGCCGTTGTAGAGGATGCCCAGGGTTGAGACGGCATTTTCTTTGGCGATAAAGGCCGTGAAGGTGGCCACCACGGCCTGCCACTGCCCGAAGCCCAGGGGGCGGAACAGCGGCGCGAGGGCCCGCCCAAAGTCCGCCAGGAGGCCGCGGGAGAGGCTTTCGGCGAAGGTGAAACGCCCGTTTTCCCACTGGACCGAGGAGAGGAACCACACGCCCATCGCCGAGAGCAGGATCACGCTCCCGGCTTTTTTCAGGAAGGAGAACGTGCGGCTCCACACGCTGCGCAGCAGGTTTTTCAAGCGCGGCAGGCGATAGTCCGGCAGCTCCAGCACGAAGCCGCCGCCGGTCCGGCCTCTGCGGCCCCTGTTCATGATACAGGCCGACAGGACGATCGCGGCGAACCCCGCGAAGTACGACAGGGGGGCCATCCACCATGCCCCGCCGAACATCGTCCCGGCGATCAGCGCGATGATGGGCAGTTTCGCGCTGCACGGCAGGAAGGTGCAGGTGATGGCCGTGACCTTTCGCTCGCGTGGGTCGTCGATGGCCCGGGTGGCGAGAATGGCAGGCACGCCGCAGCCCGTGGCCAGCAGCATGGGCATGAAGCATTTGCCCGACAGCCCCAGGCGCTGGAACAGGCAGTCGAGCACAAAGGCGATGCGCGCCAGATAGCCGCAGCCCTCCAGGAAGGCCAGGCAGCCGAAGAGCAGAAGCATCTGCGGCACGAAGCCCACCACCGTGCCCACCCCGGCCCACAGCCCGTCGACAACCAGGGCCCGCAGCCAGGGAGCGGCGTCCCAGCGCAGCAGAAGGGTTTCCAGGCCACGGCCGGCGGTATCCAGAAGGCCTTCCAGTATGCCCGCCGCCTTAGCCCCCAGCCCCGAGACCGAAACATAGTATACCAGGAACATGACCCCCACGAAGATGGGCAGCGCCAGCCACCGGTGCAGCAGCAGGTCGTCCAGGCGCTGGGAGAATTCCCGCTTGCCGCTTTTGACCAGGCATTGCCGGACAGCGAGCTCGATGAAGTCGTAGCGGGCGGCGATGCGGCGGTCGTCGGATGTGTCTGTAGGGGCGGCGTGCCAGCCGCCCAAGGGACAAGCATTATCGTTGCGGGCGGCAACTACTTTTGCGCTGCTAAGGCACGCAAAAGTGCCGCCCCTACAGGATTCTTTCAGCAACCCCACCAGTTTCCCCAGCCCGAAGCCCTTGAGCGCGGAGATCTCCACCACCGGGCAGCCCAGGGCACGTGAGAGGATTTCCGGGGAAAACCGGTCCCCCCGGCGGCGCAGCACATCGGCGCAGTTGACCGCCACGATCACCGGCAGGCCCAATTCGAGCAGCTGCACGGTGAGGTACAGGCTGCGCTCGAGCTGCGTGCCGTCCACGATGTTCAGCACGGCGTCGGGCGGAGGATTTCCAGCTCCGGTCAGCGCGTCGCGGGCGACGATCTCCTCCGGCGCATAGGGCGAGAGGGAATAGATGCCCGGCAAATCGAGGACGCGAATCTCTTTCTGTCCGCGCAGGAACCCCTCTTTGCGCTCCACCGTGACGCCCGGCCAGTTGCCCACGAACTGGTTGGCCCCGGTGAGCGCGTTGAACAGCGTGGTCTTGCCGCAGTTCGGGTTCCCGATGAGCGCGGCGGTCGGCATGGGACAACACCCCCTTGTCCCATGGGTATGCGGACAGGGGGCGGTTTATGAGGGGGTATGGATTTTGGCAGAAAGGAGGGCAAAGCCTATGCAAATTTTTGAAGCGATCCTCAGGATCGCGACAATACTTATCGCACTGATTGATTTGTTCTTGCGTGTTGGTAGTGCACACAAAAAGGACTAGCCGCTCTTCCCACCAAGACTAGCGGCTAGTCATACCCACAGGGAAGGTTTGTCGTCTGCAACGCAACCCCCCGGCAGTTTCATTATACACCGGCTATGGGGAGCTGTCAAGGGGGTAAACTCAATGAAAACAATAAAAACATAAACATATAAGAAATGTTTCGCATTACCAGCTGCGCAGCTGACGCAGCATGGAAGCGACAAGTTTTCTTTGATTGGCTGTTAATAAAGTCGTTGACGCTGGCTTGCTGGCCGCAGGAGCGCTCTGCGTCGGCGCGCTCTGTGTCGGGGCGCTCTGCGTGGGGGCGGAGCCGCCGCCGGCGGCGTCGTAGGCCGTCAGCCCGTAGGTTTCGATGAGCTTGATGAGCCTGTCGGCATAGTCGGGCGCGGTGGCGTAACCGGCCCTGTGGATGGCGGTGCAGGCCTTTTTGTAGTTCCTCTCGCCGATGACGGCGGCATAGCGGGTGCTGGAGACCAGGAAAGCGGAGTGATCGGCAACAGACTGCTCCCAGCTGTTGTAGGCCCGGAACGACGCTTTGACCGCGACGGTCCTCGTGCCGTTCCATTCATCCGAGAACTTGCTGTAGGTTTTTCCGTTCCACCGCGAGTCTGCCTTGATGCCGAACAGCGCGTTGGCTTTCGTGGCCAGGTCCGAAGTGCCCCAGCCGCTTTCGAGGATCGCCTGGGCGAGGGTGAGCGAGGCGAGGATACCGCTGCGCTGCATGTCGGCGCGGGCCATCGCGCCCACTTTTGCGATGAAATCCTTCTGCGATTGCTTCATGTCCGGCGGCGCCGCGGACGCGGCAACAGAGAATCCGGTGAGGAATAGAGCGATCACGATGATCGCCGCGGCTGTTTTTTTCATTTTTCAACATCCTTCTTTGTTTTTTACATCCTTCGGTTGGCTTTACTCCACAACCTTGCGTGAATGTATTATATACAGAAAACGCGCGGGCTTCAAGACCATTGCCATAAAATTTTCAGGAGAGGACGGCAAAAGTTTTGTCGATTGGCAAATGCTGTCATTGGAAGGGCGGCGGGCTGACATTTTCTTTCGCCCGGTGAAGCGCGACTAAAAAGCGGCGGCAAAAAAATAAGTATGCTACCGAAACCAATAAAAAAACGTACCACCTGTAGGGGCGGCGTGCCAGCCGCCCGCAACATATCTGTCACTACAATTGTCTAAAAGAGCCTAAAAATAAATCTACCAACGCGAAAAAAGGACAAGACAGGGGTGTAGAGACGCATGGCAATGCGTCTCCCAACAAAAAAACGCTTTGTCGCATGAACGATTAGATTCACGTGCCGCCGCTTAAATTTTTCTTGCGTTTTGCTTGCGTTTTGTGCTATAATTGTCTTTATGGAGGATATCACCATGAAATATGAAACCGTCATCGGCCTGGAGGTCCACTGCGAGCTCTCCACCAAATCGAAAATCTTCTGCGGCTGCTCCACAAAGTTCGGCGGGCCGCCGAACAGCCACACCTGCCCGGGCTGCGCGGGGTTCCCCGGCACGCTGCCGGTGCTCAACCGAAGCGTGGTGGACTACGCCGTGCGCGCGGGGCTGGGCCTCAACTGCGAAATCAATCGAATCAACAGCTTCGACCGCAAGCACTATTTCTATCCCGATCTGCCGGGCGCCTACCAGGTGACGCAGTTCTTCCACCCGGTGTGCACCAACGGCTGGGTGGAACTGGCCAGCGGCAAGCGCGTTGCGATCAAGCAGATCCACATGGAGGAGGACGCGGGCAAGCTGGTGCACGACCCCTGGGAGGACGCCTCCCTGGCGGACTATAACCGCTGCAGCATCCCCCTGCTGGAGATCGTCAGCCAGCCCGACATGCGCAGCGCCGGGGAGGCCATCGAGTACCTGGAGAAGCTCAAGGCCATCCTGGAGTATACGGGCGTCTCCGACTGTAAAATGCAGGAGGGCTCGCTGCGCGCGGATATGAATATTTCGGTGCGGCCCATGGGCGAAACCAAGCTGGGCACGCGCACCGAGATGAAGAACATCAACTCCATGCGCTCCATCGCCCGGGCCGTGGCGTTTGAGTCCGCAAGGCACATCGAGGCCCTGGAGGAGGGCGGCCGCCTGGTGCAGGAGACCCGCCGCTGGGACGACGCCGCGGGCGAGAGCTACGCCATGCGCAGCAAGGAGAACGCCCAGGACTACAACTATTTCCCCAACCCGGACCTGCCGCCGGTGATCATCTCCGGGGAGGAGATCGAGCTGGCGCGTAAAAATATGCCCGAGCTGCCCGAGGCCAAGAAGCGCCGCTACATGGAGCAGCTTGGCCTGCCGGAATACGATACGGGCATCCTCACCGGCTCGGTGCATCTCGTGCGGCTGTTCGAGCGCGCCTGCGCGCTGTGCGGCGACGCGAAAGAATCCGCCAACTGGATCCTGGGCGAGGTGCTGCGCCTGCTCCAGCAGACCCAGACCCTGCCCGAGGACATGGCCTTCGATTTTGACAGCCTGGGCAAGGTCATCATCATGCTGCAAAAGAATCTCATCAACAGGGGCACGGCCAAGAAAGTGTTTACCGAAGTGTTCACGAACAATGTCGATCCGGAAGCATATGTAAAAGAGCACAATCTCGCCCTGGTGACTGACAATTCAGCAATACGCGCGCGGATAGAACAGGTTTTGGCCGCCAACGAAAAATCCGTCAATGAGTACAAAGGCGGCAAGGCGCAGGCGATGCAATACCTCATTGGCCAAAGCATGAAGGCCCTGCGGGGGCAGGCCCCGGCGCGGGAGGTCACGGCGGTGCTGAAGGAATTGCTGGATCATTGAATTGCGGGCGGCAAGAATGCCGCCCCTACAGTTTTTGGAGGGCATTATGGCACTCGGCTGGATCGATTGCGGGGACTACTCATTCAACAGCTTTTTGCTGCTGGAGCGCTTCCAGATCCATATGATGTTCGGCCCCGGCCGCGACAAAAAGTGGCGGCGGCGCATGGGCGTCGCTTTGCGCGCCAACCCGGCGGTCAAATGGTACCTGGAGCACCGCTGCCCCGCGCGGGCGGAGGCCATCGCCCAAATCGCGGCGGAAGCCCCCAGGGCCAACGCGCGCAAAATCCGCAAGGCGGAGATTTACGTGATG
>Ga0123353_10005951_pt1 | contig 16137 bp, 14 predicted proteins | sample TergutLab28metaG_3_FD_92763 | JGI IMG/M metagenome (GOLD analysis project Ga0123353, IMG submission 92763) | Labiotermes labralis P3 segment gut microbial communities from Petit-Saut dam, French Guiana - Lab288 P3 | ecosystem: Host-associated > Arthropoda: Insects > Digestive system > Gut ... | reverse complement strand
GAAGCCGGCGCGGGTGCCGCTGCCGTCCTCGCGGGTAACAACGGTGATGGCTTTGTTTGTGTCGAAGGTGTTGCCGGTATCGGTGGTGTTGCAGGCGGCCAGCAGGCCAATCGAAAGAACGGCGGTCAGTACAAGCGCTATGAGTTTCTTCATGGTGGTTCCTCCCATTATTTTTTTTTGGTACATGAAAAGAATACCCCATGTATGTATAGATTGTCCGAGTGGTTTTGTAAAGATTGTGTAAAGATTTTGATAGGGCACACAATTGTGGCAAAGCATCTTCCCCTTGCTTTTTCCCTGAAAGATGCTATAATACAAGTAATTTGCATCAAGGAGAGCCAATCATGGACAAAACAAAGCGCGGCATTTCATTTTCATCAGGTTTCAACCTGAACATAGCGCAGAAAATCCTGATCACCATCATGGGCGCGTTTTTCATGGGGGCAATGTGGCGCATCCGTGGGGACGGCGGCTTCGGCTCCTTCTGGGGGATGCTGGCGGTGTCCCTGGCTTACGGGCTGTTTTTGATGTCCTTCTTTGGCTATCGCAAAAAAATGACCTGGACCATGCTGCCCATTTTTCTTGTATCCATGCCGCTGACCATCCAGGGCTGGATGGCCATCATGAACCTGGGTGCGGGGGTGATCAACACCAGCATGGGGGGCGAAATCCAAAATGTAGATTTTAACCTGGCCTCGGGCTTTTTCCTGGTGTTCTGCCTGGGCTTCTGCTGGTTCACGTTTTTCAGCTTTCTAACGGGCGTGTTTTTCAGCGAGAAGCAATACGGCGTGAAAGACTTTGCCCTCGTCGCCCTCGTCTATCTTGTGCTCAGGTTCGCCTTCGTGTTTTGCTTCGCGCACCTGGTGATGAAGGCCGTCTGCCCGCAGGTGGTGGACGTCTATGCACAGGGCCTGGCGCAGGGCGGCGTTGAGATGAGCCCCATGGCGACCTATGTCCGGTATTACCTGGTGAACAACTGGCAGTACCCCTACGCGGGCGGGCGCACCTACTTCAACGTGGTGGAGGCCATAGGCTATGCCGCCGCGACGCTGGGCGTCGCACTCTTCGCACGCTTCTGGAAAAAAGACAAAACCACCAGCCGCATCATGCTGATGGTCAGCTCGCTGACGGGCCTGGCTTTTTGGGTGGGCTATACGCCCAGCACCCTCGTGGGCGGCGGCTTCCACGAGCGGGGCGTCGATACAAGCAAGCTCCCGGCCTGGCTGATGAACGGCGGCTGGGGCATCACGGAGTATTTCGTCGGCTTTTGCATCGGCCTGTTCGTCACGGCCTATCTGGTCTTCATGAACCACAAAAAGCTGGATCAAAGCAAGGACGTTATTGAAGGCTTTCTGCCCAATCTGGAGAAAAAACCGGCCCTGAACTATCTCTATCACTTGGCATTGACCGGCTGTTTTGCCCTGGGGGCCTCCATCATTCGCCCCATCGCCGCGCTGCTGCGGGACGCAGGCAACACCAAGGACATCACCACGGGGATCATCGCGATGGCCGTACCCGCGCTGATCGTCTTCGCCCTTTTCTTCGGCAACAACATTTTGCGCAAAAAGCTGGGCCGCCCGTTCAACATGGGCGTACAGAAATTCGCGCTGTTCGCCGCGCCCCTGGTTTTGATTTTGTATTGCGCAATGTACTTTTTCCTGGGCATTCCCTTCTGGGGCAAGCCGATGACCTACCCCACCATCAGCGCGACGATCGTTTCAACCTGGGTGGTGCTGCTGGGCTATCTGTATTTTCACAGCGCACGGGTGATTGAGGAGGTGTAGAAAAATCAGCCGCTCTGCGCGTCAGCAACTACCGAAGCCTTCGCCATCTCAACAGCTGCCCGCCGTTCCTCCAGCTCCGCCTTGATGTCCGCGAAGTGTTTCCCGTCCATCTTGAAGAAGAAATAGGGTATCGTGGAAAGCGCGGTGGCAATGGCGGGGAATATGATATAGCACACAAACAGCCAGTCCTTCGTGCGCTGCGTCTGCATGACGCCCTCGCCCTCTTTAAAGCCGATGAAGTCCAGCATAAAGCCCAGTAGCAGGGAGCCGATGGCGTCGATCTGCTTGTTGAGCACACCGGTAATCACCATGCTGGTGGCCTCGGCGCGCTGCCCGGTTTTCCACTCGGTATAGTCATGGGTGTTGATGCTGCACACGTTGCCCGCCACGCCGCGCACGCCGCCCGGGATGGACGCGATGAAGGTGAAGGCGATGATCATCACAATCCCCGGCATGGAGGTATAGGTATTTTTCATCGCTGAGGTCGCGAAATACATCGCGAACATGCAGGCCGCGTTGAGCAGGTTGGCGAAGATCACGATCCTGCTCGGGCGGAAGCGCTTGATGAAAACCGGCGACAGGGCCTGTACGATGAAGCCCGGTGCGCCCGTTAGCGTCCAGATGAGGGTCTGGTAGGACCAGTTGCCGATGCTGTGCATGAAGAAGAACGCGCTGGTCCCCCAGCCGACCTTCGCGATGATGTTGGGAATGTTCGATGTCCAGAGCAAAATCAGCTGCTTGTTCTTCGCGAATGTAATAAAGCTGTCGTAGAAGTGCTCCTGTTTTGGTGCGACCACGCGCTCTTTCAGGTTCACGGTGAACATGGCCATCACGCCGCCGATGGTACAGAAAATCAGGGCGAGCAGGGTGTAGTAGTTCGACTCTCCTATCTTCCCAGACTTGACCACCAGGTCATACAGTACGGGGATCAGCCCCGGCAACGCGCCGGAAAAGGTTCCGCCCAGGGAGCCAATCGTTACATAATTCGATCGCTCCACGATATCCCGGCTCATCACCGCGCCCATGGCCCCGAAGGAGATCGAAGAAAAAGTATTGAAGAACTCCCAGATGACGTACATCACCAAACACCAGGCGATTTTCACGTTCATGCTGTCCCCGCCGAAAGGGGGCTTTGTGATCATCAAAAACGAAAACAGGGCCAGCACCGGCACGAACTTGGTCAGGTAGGGCTTGAACTTGCCCTTGGGGTTCTTGCCGTTGTCGATCCAGGTGGCGATCAGAGGGTCGTTGACGGCATCCCAAACGCGGGAAACCGCCATGATGGTCCCCGCCATCTTCGGGCTGATACCGATGGCGTTGTAGAATTGCAGCAGGTAGCCGCCGTTCATCACGCCCATGTTGGAATACCCGAACTGCGCCAGTGCATACGAATAATATTCTTTGATTTTCATTTTGCCCGGGTCGCTCTCGTTTTGCTTGACAGCCTGGATGATATCCGCGATTTTACCCATGCCGTTTACTCCCCTTCGCTGAATTTCTTCAATTTTTCTTTACGTTTCCTTTTGTTGTTGGCCGTATGCACCCGCGCGGTGATGGCCAAAGAGCACTTGACTAGGCGATAGCGCGGCGACGTCATCGGCTTGGCCTGGGGCGTGTCGACCTGCGCAAAGTCTTCTTTTTCGCCGATTTGCAGCAGCATGCCGCCTTCAGAAAAATCTTCTCTTTTTGCCAGGAACGAATATTTTTCAATTAAGGCCTTGCTCAACACAACGCTGTTCTTACCAAGAATAATCTCATCTGTAATATCATACAAAATCCCATCGATCAAGTCGCCGGCATAGACGCGCTTGCCGGTCAAGTCCTGATCAAAGCGCAGTTCCAGTGAGCCGAATACACCGAAAATACCCACCGGCCCGCTGAGCGCGTCCGCATCCCAGCGTATGTCAGCGACACAGGTGTAATAGCCCTTATTGATAGCCACCCGGCCGAAGCTTGCGATACTTAAGCTCCCGTTGGGATTGCGGCAGGCGGCGATGTAGGGAAATTCAGCTTCATCATGCTTGCTTGTTATCGCAGGCAGCGAAGCATTGCGGGCGATGATCCTGGGCGCACGCTGCTCTATATACTCTTTCTCGTGGAGATCGCCCCAGCACTGGTCTTTGCTGAACTTCCAGCGGTCGGCGTTGCGCTGCTTTGAGACAAGGGAATTCCCCTGGGCGATGGAGAAAGCGGGGGCGATCTCCTGCCAGTTGGCGGCGCGGACAACCTCGTCCAGCTGCCTGCGGGCGTTGCGCGTGTGGGGGAATGGCCCAGTGCCGCCGTAGCTTTCGTTACCCCCGCCGGAAAGCTCGACGCCGCCCATATCATAGCGCATGATGCCCATGGTGAGGCCCAGGGCGGCGCAAACGTAAAGCTCGTCCTCGGCGTTGATCAAACCCAGCGCGCCGGGCTCCATCGCGGGCGGGTATTCCAGCAGGGCGGCCACCCGGGAAAGCGTCGTCGGCAGGGACATGGGGAACGTCGTGTCATAGATGCGCAGCACGTCGGAATACGACAGCCTGTGCCTGTGCGCGGCCAGGCTGAAGGCGCTCTCCTCGCCCTTTTTATTGAGAGGGTGGCGCACGAAGGCGTTTTCGATCACCAGCTCTGGATAAATTTTGCTCTTTTCAAACATGAGCATTTTTTTATGCCGGTCGGAGATATCGAAGTCGCCCCAGTCCACCTTCCAATAGGCGACACCCGTGTACTTGCTCCATTCCAGGCGGCGCTTCCAGAACGAAATAAAATCATCTTCGCGGCCAATGACCTCCCTGCCATAAGAGATCGTGGGGCTGATCCAAATCCCCAAGCCGCGCCAGCCAAGAGCTTTCACTTTTTCGGCCATGGATTTCAGGCGCGCCTGGGGCGTATCGCCGTAGCCTGGGAACTTTTCTTCGCTGATCTGGCAACAGCCCAAGTATGGTTTGAGCCACTCGTTTTCGCTTTTCGCACCGTGCATACTGCATTTCACATCCCAGCCATCGTCCAGCAGCAGATAGAGCTTGTTCCGGCTCTCCGGGTGCATCCGCACAGCTATGCCATCTTCCCCGAAGAGATATTTCTCGCACATGACATCGCGCACAGACAGGCCTTCCTCGTCGCAATGATGAGGCAGCCATTCCATCAGACGCCAGGTGCAGTAGTAGTTCATCGCAATCACCTTTCCGTAATCACAAATATGTTGATGCTCCTCGCGGAGAGCGTCATCAGTATAGCATATTGCATGACAGAATGCAAGAAAAACAGGCGGGATAAGGATGTCAGAAGAAACAGACAAAACATTTGTAATGCCATTCCATTATTGATGGGTGTAGCATGTTTGCTTTTCTTGCGATGAATGACGATGCCGCCGCTTATTCAAGCTGCGGCATCGGATGACAGAGTGTTCTATCGAATGTGATAATGACCTTGTTCAGCGCGCAAGCCCCTTGGCCGCAACGAGCTTGTGGAAAATATCGGTGTTGTGGTAGTTCCCCTCGAAGGCTTCAGCGCCCACGCCCTTAGCGAAGACGGGCAGTGGCGCGCCTGTATGGGCGTAGCTTGACCAGCCGATGCCAGCCTTGTTGTTCAGAACGTGCGTGCAAGCCATCGAGAAAGGCTCATATGTGCCGTATAGCAGTTGCTGATATTGTCAGCTTTATCATCCGCATACATGAGGGTGCACATATTTAGCAGTTGCATCGCATATAAGCTGTCGCAATAAAATCTTCCTTGCCGATGATTGATACATGGCAGGGAAGGTTTTTCAGCATAAGGGAAAATGCTTTTATGCCAATTGGTCGAGCATCCGCGCCATCGAAAGATAGAACGCCTTCACGCCCTTCGTGCCGCCAACCCGGAACCCGCCGACAAAATCGTAGTGATCCCAGTTTTTCACCACGGGCATCACCTGCCATGCGCCTGGCCTCACATCCGCCGGGTCATAGTCCCGGTGGGGCTCGCCAAATGGATACAGGGCGGAAATGGTGTTCACTTGGCCGTCGTTGGGCAGCCAGCGTTCATTCACCTCGACCCCGCCGGGGGTGACGCGCTGCAGGCGCTGCTGCCCCATGCGCAGCGCGGGTTCCGCCGTTATAGGCGAAAAAGCGGCCGCGTTCGGAAGGCGATGGCCCTCCGAGCGTTCGTGCGTGATGTCTCCCGCATAGCTGAAGTAGTATATGTCCGGCCGGCATTCTATGCCCCGGTTCACGATCGCCGCGCCGTCAATGCTCGTGTCGCATTTGGCGTTTTCGTCGCTCTGCGCAAGGGCGACGGATTGTTTCCAGGCCCCTCTGAGCCCTGTGCCGCCGGTGATCCCGTATTGCTCCAAAATGCAGGGATAGAAGCCCCGAATGCCCGGCGAAACGATATTGGCCGCCATCAGGGAATAGATCATGCCTTCAAGCAGGCTGATCCCGGCGCCTTTGACCGGCGTGCTCATAGCGGTGGTGCCGTTGTGCGGCGAAGCGAGGGTAGTGATGGAGGCGATGCTCCCGCCGAGATTTCCGCTGAACAGGGGTGAGAGTTCACCCTCCGGCGTTGCGGCGCGTTCTTCGGCACAGCCCTCGGCGCACAGCTGCGCAAGCAGGCGAACTGTGGCCCCGCCAAAGCTGTGGGCAACCAGGTGAATTTTCTGGTTCGGCCAGTCCGGCCCCAGCTTTTCATAAATCGGACCGTAGCGGTCATGGCCGTAGGCCTTCGCGTGGGCCGCGCCGTAATCTGTGCGGGCGCCGGTGAGGTGGGCATAAAGCTCGCAGGCGCGGTCCCAGGTGCTGGTGACGGGATTGACCGAGGCAGCGTAGGCATCATAGCCGAATTCCGCAAGATAATTCTTGATGCTGCCCGCCATCAATCCCCAGTGTGGCAGCTTGGTGTCCAGCGTCGAGCCCTCGCCCCAGCCGCCCAGGCCGTGCACAAGCACCATGGGCACGCCGCTTTTCCCGTCGTCTTCTGTGATTAGGAAGACTTCGTCTTTTGTGGCCAATTTCTTAGCCGCTGTGCCAGCCAGTGCTGCGCCGCCCGCCGCCGCGAATACGGCGTACTTGATATGTTTTCTCTTCATCTTTCTCCCCCACGGCTTCATAGCCAATATGATAATTGATAAGTATAAACCTCAAAGATTAAGCGAAGATTAACAACAGCACTTAGCCGATTACGATACCCACTAGAAAGCTTTGATCGCCAGATGCGAGGACGCCAAGAAAAAAGCCGACGTGGCCCAGACTGCTACAGCAGGAATTCTCCATATGAGCTCGAAAGCGGATCATAAATCAGGCCGCCCATCAGGGTGGTCAGGCTCTCGAATGGCAGTTCCACGCCGAAGAGCCGAACCAGGCCGAGAATGCGATCCAGGCGCTTGAAAATGATAAATAGCGGCCTGCCGATGGGCGTATCCGGGCCGTAGGATCTGTCACCCGCATAAAGATTGAATACGAAATCCGCCATCAGGTCCGCGAGCTTGATTTTACGCACACTGCGCTCCGGGAAGGTCAGGAACAGCAGGCTCAGTTGCCCGAGGGTCACCCTATTGACTACTTTGCCGACAATTGAGAGCAGCGCCTTGTTGTCCTCCACGATCTCCCTGCTCAGGCCCAGGGTGCCGGCCTGGTTCGCAAAGGCGTCGATGTCGCTGCCCATGGCGTGAAACAGCTCTGTCAGCTGGTCATGGAATCGGTCGTACTGGTATTCCCGCAGGGTTTTGCCGCCCAGGTCCTTATCAATTGACTCGAGCTCCAGGGTACTCATGTGCAGGGTGCCATTGTTTATCTGTACCTTCCGGAAGGAAGCGGGATAGGCGCACAGCGCGCCGGTGGAGATATTGGTGATGGTGTTGCCCTTGGCCGTGGTTTTCTGGGCGATGTTGCGGATATGGGTGTGGCCTGTGAAGATGAAATGCATCCCGGCGTCCGCCAGCAGGGTGCTGATGCGCTCGTAATCGGGTATCATCTCCCCCTGGGCGAAGAGGGAATAGAACTCCGTGGCCGGCAGCAGCGCATAGTGCATGATGCCGAAAATTTCGTCACTTGCGGCCTTGGCTTCAGCAATCCGCTCTAAAATCCAGTTTAGATGGGTTTCAGAAAACCCTCTCTGACCGCTGCCATTGTCGTCGTCGTTTAGACACAGCAGGCGGTAGCCCGGCGCCAGTTCCACGGCATAATTGAAGTCATCGTATGCCGCGTATGCCGCTTGATAACCGAACTGTGCGTTGTAATACTCCGGCACCCGGTTGCGGGGCACATAGTCATAGAGCCCTCCGCCGTCAACAGCGCCGCGGTGATAGTCGTGGTTCCCGGTGACGACAAACACCTTTTTGCCCGCATCCGTTACTCGCTGCAGTTCCCGCACGACGCCCTCGTGCTGTATCCGGCGGCTGTCGTCGGTCAGATCGCCCGAAATCAGCAGGATATCGCCGTCGGGCTGCGCCAGGAATTCGCTGATAGCCGCGTGGAATGCCTCGGGGCTGATGTTGACGTCATTCTGATCGCCTTCATGGCGGGGTTCCGTGGCGTCATAGATGTGGATGTCGGACATGACGTAGAACGTCAGCGGTCTGCTTTCAGCCGCAGTGACCGAAAGCGGGAAGATAAGCCCTGCCAGCAGCGCCAGCGCCAGGAAGATGCCTGTCCATCGTTTCATTGCCTGTTTCATTGATACCTCTCCTATCTGTTAAAAAATATTACGAGCAAGCTGGCCCGCGAAAATGATTGACTGAAGCCACACCTCCGCGCCGAAGAGAAGCCACTGCCAAGCCTCGCCGCTCACATGCGCGTTACCGATGTTTGATTCCGGCCGCGCCGCCAGCTGCCGGTAGGTGATCGGCTGCACGTCATAGCCGCAGGGCCTCGATTCCGTCAAGGTAATCAGCGTGGCACCCCGGTTGGCGTCGGCCCCATAGGCCACGCCGTAGCCGGCGTCGGGAACCTGCCGCAGCTCGATGCCGTCGATCCTGGCGATAAAGTCGTTCACATGGTCGTGCCCGAACACCGCCGCGAAGATGTCGCCCTGCTCCACCCAGGCGTCAAACTGGCCGTCGGTATAGTAGGGCGGGCAGGGCGGCTCCAGCATCGCACCGGTCATTTTGCGGTAATCGGGAATGGGCAGCCGCGCAATTCCCTTGTAGACATTGCTGTCGGTCGCGACGGGGGACTTGAGGAAGCAATCGTATATCTCCGGCACAATGATATGCTGGAAAGCGACGGCGGGAACGGGGACGCCGCCGTTTTGCCTGCGCAGCTTTTGGGAGGCGCTTACGTACCAGTCGATCTGCTCTTTGCGCACCCAGTCATAGCCGCCGACTTCAGCATAGTCCCCGGAATCGAAGAACCACAGGTTCGAGATGACTTTGGAACTGTTTTTGCCGCCGTAAACGGGCAGGTTGTAGCTGCTTTGACCGGGGTTTTTCGGATCGTCGTCCCGGATGAGGCTGCCGGGAATGCTCTGCCACATCTTCATCAGCTCTTTGCGCCCAGCCTTGCCCTTGTATTCGTAGTCGTGGTTACCGTACACCAGCGCGAAAGGTACACCGTGCTTCACGATGGGCGCGGAGATTCTCTTGATGGCTGAACGCATCGTCTCGGCGTTTTCGGTGGCGCTGCCCACCACAATGTCGCCGTTGAGGACAACCAGGTCCGGTTGGGTAAACACGATCGCCTCGTCCATGAAAGTGTAAGTCACCGGCTGGTCCTCTTTTTGCTGGTGGGTGTCCGTGAAGACCAGGATACGGAATGCGCCGTCGCTGCCATATTGCAGCTTGGTCTCTTTTGCGCCTGCCGGAATGCCCATGCCGCACAGCAGCGCAAACGCAATTAATCCAGCCAACAGTTTTTTGCAATGTTTCATCTAACGGCAACTCCCTTTTAGCATGTTCTCGTTTTGGAGTATATCACGGAAAAATGTCCGACGCAATACTCTTCGCAACATTTTACGAGACATTTACAAAGCCTTTACCGAAAGGCGATAGATTGTTTATGTTGCGTTGTGGTATAGTATCATCATCCAAATAAACGACATGGGAGGATTCATGGATGAAAAAATCGACTATCGCTATCATTGCAGTGCTGGTGCTGGCTGTTGCGGCGGGAGGTATCTACGCCGTTTACGCGCTGCGAAAGGACAAGCTCGTCAACGCCGGCGAGCAGACAACCGTATCGGACAATACCTCGGCCGCGGCGAACAGCAACCCCATTACAGTCGTCTGGTATCCCAATGAGTCGTCGAACACCCACGCTGAGGTGCGCGCGGAGGTCGGCAGGCTGATCGAGCAGGCCACCGGCAGGAAGGTGGAGAACAAAACCACAACCGACTATACGGTCGCCATCCAGTCCATCGCTGGCGGCTCGGCGGACATTGCCATGGCGATGGGCGCCGTGGGCTACGTAGAGGCGAAAAACAAAAACCCGCAGGTCGATCTCCTGTTTGTCAACGCCGACAAAAACGGCAAGCTGGACGAAGCGAAATACTTCTCCTGGATCTGTGTCAAAAAAGCCGATGCGGACGCCTATCTTAGCGAGGGCAGTTATGCCATCGACAACATCAAGGGGAAAAAGATGTCTTTCGTTTCCAACAGTTCCACCTCGGGGTTTAGGGTTCCCACCTCCTCAATTATCGCGCATTTCACGACTGATAATCTAACTGAGGACGACTTGCTGCCCGACGGAAAATTCTTCAGCGAAGTGTTTTTCGGTCAGTCACATCAAGGGTCGGCCATCAATCTGCTCACCGGCAATGCTGACGCCGCGGCCTTCTGTGACATTGAACTCGCCCCCTATATTCAGTTAAAAGAGGGCGCTGATAACAAGGTCGGTGCTGTATACGAGATTAAAGCGGACGCTGACGCCCCGTTCAACGCACACGCGGGGAAAGAGTTCGCGGTCATCGCCAGCACTCCCGTATTTAACGGCCCGAATGCCTACAACCCACAAAACCTGAGCGCAATCGAAATCAAGGCAATCCAGGATTTATTTACATCCAAAGAAGTTGCCGACAACGAAAAAATCTTCTACGACGCGGATATTGAAGGCGCATTTGGTCTCTATAAGAAATCCTCCAGCTATGGCTACGTTCTTGTCGCCGATTCGTGGTACAACCCCTATCGCTAATAAAATGAAACGATGGTAACTGAACGTATGCCTATCTTGGAATTTCAGCACGTCAGTAAAGTTTACAATAACACAACACAGGCACTGACCGACGTTTCCTTTTCCGTGGACGAAGGCGAATTCGTATCCATCATCGGGCCGTCAGGTTCCGGCAAATCGACCATCCTGCGTTGCGTCAATCGCCTTACCGATGCGACGCAGGGTGTCATTGAGTTTGACGGGCATCAAGTGACATCCCCCGGAAGGAAAAAAGAGATCCGGCAAGTCCGGAAGAAAATCGGCATGATATTTCAGCATTACAATTTGGTTGACAGACTCAGTGTCGTTGAGAACGTGCTGCATGGGAGGCTTGGCCACAAGTCGGCGCTTGCTGGCGCTGCGGGGATATATTCTGAGCAGGAAAAACAGCGGGCCTTTGAGATCCTTGCCAAGCTCGGCCTTTCGGAACAGGCATATAAGCGTTGCGACGAGTTGTCCGGCGGCCAGAAGCAGCGCGTTGGAATCGCCCGTTCCATCATGCAGGAGCCGAAGCTCATCCTGTGCGATGAGCCCATAGCGTCCCTGGATCCCAGCGCGTCTAAAGTCATCATGGATCACCTGAGCGACATCAACAGGACCATGAGACTCACGTGTATCCTCAATCTGCATCAGGTGGATGTCGCGCTGAAATATTCCAAGCGCATCATAGGCCTGACTTCCGGGCGGATCGTCTACGACGGCCCTCCCGGCACTTTGACAAAAGCTAAAATCCACGAAATCTATCAGTCTGAAGAGGGTGAACTGATCACCGACATGAGGTGAACCTATGGGTAATTAGCAAAAGGCAAAAGGGCAAGCCTCTGTGTTCGTCAAACGTAAATGGACATTTACACTGGCGTTTCTGGCTGTGGTCGCCCTGTTTGCCGGAGCCTCTTTCGTGACGAGTTTCAGCTTGATTGACGGCCTTGCGTCGCTGCCGAAGGCGCTTATCTGGATCGGCCAAAACCTGGTCCCGGACGAAAAGGCCTGGACGTGCCTGCCAAATATTTTAACAAAGCTGGCCGAAACGGCCCTTGTTTCCGTGGCCGTTACGGTCTGCGCCGCCATTTGCGCGTTCTTCTTCAGCCTGCTGGGGACGAAGACAACGAAAGCCAACCCTTGGATCGCGAGAATCGTCAGGGTCATCGCCGCCTTTTTCAGGAACGTACCCGATGTCGTATGGGCGATCCTGCTGCTGTTCTCCTTCGGGCAAAATGTGCTGACGGGCTTCTTCGCTCTGTTTTTCGCTACCTTCGGTTTGCTGACCCGTACCTTCATCGAGACCATCGACGAGGTCAGCTCCTCCTGCGTGGAGGCGATGCACGCCACCGGCGCAACGGGCTTGCAGACGGTGTTCCAGGGCATCATCCCCTCCTCCATGCCGTCCATCGTCTCCTGGGTGCTGTATATGATCGAGACAAATATCCGCTCCTCCACGCTGATCGGCGTGCTGACGGCCACGGGCATAGGCGCCCTGTTCGACCTGTACTATAAGCGGCTGGACTACGGCTCGGCAAGCCTTGTCGTCCTTTCAATCGTGGTGCTGGTCATCGCCATCGAATTTGCGTCCAACCAAATCAGAAAGGTGATCATGTGATGCCTGAGCTTGCTATAAGAAAAACGCGCGGCGGAAAAATCAAAACGGACGCGAAATCGAAAAGCAGCATAGCAATCAAGATGACTATATTTGTTCTGCTTGCGCTTACTGTGTACGGATTTTTGACTTTTGACTATAAGGACATCAATTTCGCCCAGGCGATCATAGGTACACTGAAAAACGCTGTGGTGATGTTCGGGCGGCCGCGCCTGACCTACGGCACAATTCCGGGGGCGCTCTCAGCGCTGCTTACGACGTTCGCGCTCGGTGTACTGTCAACGATTTTTGGGGCCATCATCGCGTTCTTCGGCGCACTGCTATGTGCGAAAAATATTTCCAATCCCGTTATCGCAAATATCATCAAAAGCCTCGTTGCTTTTATCCGGGCGGTGCCGACGGTGCTGTGGGTGTTGATATTCACAGTCGCCGCCGGGCTCGGAAGCGTTGCTGCCGTTGCCGGGCTCACGTTTCATAGCGCGGGTTACTTGACTAAGGCGTACTCCGAAGCCATTGAGGAGATGGACGGCGGCATCATTGAAGTGCTGAAAGCCAGCGGCGCGCGTTATTGGCAGATTATATTCCAGGCGGTCGTCCCGGCCACGATCAGCTATATGACTGCATGGACCTTCCTGCGCTTCGAGATCAACTTCACCAACGCCCTTGCGATGGGTGCGGCGGCCGGTGCGGGCGGGATTGGATTCGACCTGTTCATGGCGGGCAATTTTTATTTCGACCTGCGCGAACTTGGGTTCATCACTTACATCGTTGTTGCCGCAGTGATTGTGCTGGAGGTATTCGCAACCAGAATCAAGGCAAGAGTGCGGTAAAAGCACCTCTCTTTACGCAATCTTTACAATAGATTTACGTAACCCAGCTTGTATTGATTATCGCGTCCTGTTACAATAGAGAAGAAGAAAATTCATCATGTGAGGTAGCGAAATGAGCAGAATCAAAGCCATCATTTTGGACTGGGCGGGCACTGCGGTGGATTACGGCTGCTTTGCCCCGGTGGACGCCTTCATGGCCGCGTTTGCCGAATTTGGCATCTATCCAACCATGGAGGAGACGCGTGCCCCGATGGGTTTGCAGAAACGGGCGCATATAGCAAAAATGCTGGAGAACCGACGACTGGCAACCGTTTGGGAGGCGCAGCACGGACGCCCGCACACGCAGGCGGACATTGATAAGATTTACAGCCGCTTTGAGCCCGCGCTGTTTTCGGTGCTGACCAAATACGCGGACCCGCTGCCGGGGGTTCTGGATGCTATCGCGGCCATCCGCGCGATGGGTATCAAGATCGGGTCTACTACCGGCTATACGCAGGCGATGATGGACGTGGTCGTGCCCCTGGCAACGGAGAAGGGCTATTTACCGGACTGCATCGTCTGCCCCGACGAAACCGGCGGCATCGGGCGGCCATATCCCTACATGCTTTGGCGCAACTTGGAAAAGCTGGGCATTATGTCTATAAACGAAATACTGAAAGTCGGAGATACCGCCGCCGACATGGAGGAGGGCCGAAACGCGGGCTGCCTGTGCGTGGGGATTATCAAAGGCTCCAGTATGCTCGGACTGACCGAAGCGGAGCTGGCAGGGAAAAACACCATGGAGAAAGCCGTTTTCTTCGAAAGCGCGAAGCGCGGCTACCTGGACGCCGGCGCGGATTACGTGCTGGATGACATCAGCGCCCTGCCGGGCCTGATTCAATCATTGGAAGAAGGGACTGACTATACTTATGTATGATTTCATTCCGGAAAACCCCTATATCCTACTCACGCCTGGGCCGCTATCCACATCGAAGAGCGTGCGGGGCGCCCTTTTGCGGGACTGGTGCACTTGGGACGCCGACTACAACGTGGAGATCGTTCAGAATATCCGCCGCCGCCTAACTGCGTTGGCGACGGCCCAAACAGAGAACTATACGGCTGTGCTCATGCAGGGCAGCGGTTCTTTCGCTGTAGAGGCAACCCTGGGCACTGTGGTGCCCGAAGGCGGCAAGGTGCTCATCATTAACAACGGCGCATACGGTATGCGCATGGTGCAGATGGCAAAAACGCTCAAGCTGGGCTACATCGAGTACGCGCTTACGGAGACGCAGGCCCCGGACCCGGATACGCTCACCCGCCTGCTGCGGGAGCGCCCGGATGTCACCCACGTGGCGGCGGTGCACTGCGAGACCACCACCGGAATGCTCAACCCTATTTCTGAGATTGCCCGCGTCGCCAAGCAGCACGGGAAGGTCATGATCGCGGATGCCATGAGCTCCTTCGGCGGCATCCCTATGGATATGGACGCGCTTGGAATTGATTTCCTGATCAGCTCCTCCAACAAATGTATCCAGGGCGTGCCTGGCTTTGCCTTCGTCATCGCAAAACGGGAGCAATTGCGGCAATGCAAAGGGAATGCCCGCTCGCTCTGCCTGGATCTATATGACCAGTGGCGGGAGATGGACCAGACCGGCAAGTGGCGTTACACCTCCCCGACCCATGTCGTGCGGGCGTTCTACCAGGCGCTCGACGAGCTGGAGGAGGAGGGCGGCGTGGCGGCGCGCCATGCCCGCTATTGCGAGAACCAGGCGCTGCTGGTGAAGGGCATGGCCGCGCTGGGCTTTGAAGCCCTGCTGCCGGAGCCGCTGCAGTCGCCCATCATCACTTCATTTCTATATCCGCACCCCGATTTTGATTTTGGCGATTTCTACCGGCAGGTGAAGGCAAAGGGCTTTGTGCTGTATCCAGGAAAAATATCACAGGCCGACACCTTCCGCATTGGCAATATCGGCCACGTTTTCCTGGAGGATATTCAGAGGCTGCTGGAGGCGATCAGGGAGCTGGTTTTACAATGAACCTGCCCAATCAGCTGACTGTCCTGCGCATCGCCCTGAGCCCGGTCTTTCTGCTGGTGCTCCTGCTGCCTTTGGAGCACAGCTATTTTTGGGCGGCGGCAGTGTTCGCAATTGCGAGTATCACGGATTTTCTGGACGGCCATTTGGCCCGAAAGTACAGGCAGGTTACCACCTTCGGCAAGCTCACGGATCCTGTGGCCGACAAACTGCTGACAACCGCCGCGCTGCTGGCCTTTCTGCACTTCGGTTGGTGCGACGTCTGGCTTGTGCTGCTGGTGCTGGCGCGGGAGTTCCTTGTCACCTCCGTGCGCATGGTGGCCAGCGCCCAGGGCGCGGTGATCCCCGCCAACATCTGGGGGAAAGTCAAGACCGCCAGCCAAATGGTCTCCATTCTGCTAATCCTGCTCCTGGCCGAAGCTATACAGAGCCTTGATATTTTTGTTTGGCTTGGAGAGGGCACACGCTTTGTCTGGGTTTCGGAGATACTGCTTTGGATCACAGCTATTCTCGCGACAATCTCTGGCGCGGTCTATGTGATTGATGCGGCAAAACGGATTGATTTTAACAGAAAATGAGATAAAAGACCTGACAGCCAGACGGCAATCAGGTCGTTTTTGTATTGTTTAGTTTTGCCTAATCAGCGCCGTATTCCAGTCGTTAGGGCCAGTGTCGTAGAGCAAGCCGTCACGGATCATATCCAGCAGCGGAGCGATGGCTCCCTCTTTGTCAATCAGGTTTACGATCGGCCGCACCCGTTCGAAAAGCAATGCGAAGGCTTTGTAGAGGCCTGTATCCGGGTAGTAGGGCTCATCTCCGTAG
>Ga0123353_10005949_pt1 | contig 16139 bp, 10 predicted proteins | sample TergutLab28metaG_3_FD_92763 | JGI IMG/M metagenome (GOLD analysis project Ga0123353, IMG submission 92763) | Labiotermes labralis P3 segment gut microbial communities from Petit-Saut dam, French Guiana - Lab288 P3 | ecosystem: Host-associated > Arthropoda: Insects > Digestive system > Gut ... | reverse complement strand
ACCTGAGGTTTTACCTTTGTTACTCATTATAAAACCCAATCCGCATAAAAGATTTTTCAATTCATTAAAAGTAAAATCTTTCGGCAGACTCAATAATCGTTTTATCAATTTTTCTTTCGTACTCATACAAAAATAAAATTTCGCAAAAATAACAAATTTAGTTACAAAGTCAAAAAAAAATCTACTTTATCTTCACCCTAAAAAACAACGCATACAAAACCGGTATAAATAACAATGTAATTAGCGTACTTATCAGCAATCCTCCCATAATGACTACTGCAGCAGGACCGAACAACGGATCACCCAGCAGCGGTATCATTCCGAAAATTGTGGTTAGAGATGTGAGCATTACCGGTCGAAAACGACTTGCCGAACTGTCTAACAACGCTTTAACAGGATTTTGCTGACGCGAAATTTGAAGGACTATTTCGTCCATCAATACGATGCCGTTTCGTATAAGCATCCCGATTAGTCCCAACGTGGCTACAATCGTTACAAATCCGAATGTTTTGCCCGATAATAACATTCCAAATATTACTCCAATGAAAATCAATGGAATACAAAGAATAATTATTAATGGCTTTTTGTAATCCTTAAACAGTAATATCAGAATTGAAATCATCAGCACAACGGCAAGTGGATAATATTTAAAGAGATAACGAGTTGATTCTGAACTAGCGCTAAATTCACCTTCCCATACCATACCATAGCCTTCTGGTAAAGGAATATTTTCAATTTGTTTGGCGATTGTCCGACGGGCGTTTTCTACTGCGCGACCGGGCATTGGGTAACATTGCGCTCGCATTGCCCGCTCTCCGTTACGGCGGATAACAAGCGGCTCTTCCCATTCCAATCTCAATCCGTTAGACGCTTGACTTAACGGAACTGTCTGTAATACTGCTGCCAATAAATCTTCTTCTGAAATCAATCCCATTATCAATCCCTGTAAGGTTTCCCTGTCAATTCCTCCCGTTGCAGGCGATATACTGAAAATTGGCGTGTTTTTGAGCGTTTCTATGGAATTGCCGTCTTTATCAACATATTTCACATAAATACTTTTGCGCTCATTACCTTGGTAAAATTTTCCTGTTGGTATTCCACCTGTTGCCGTTAGCAGCGATAATCCAACATCCTGACGGCTTAAACCAATAGCGCGAGCGACTGGTTGATGATAATCTACAGTTAAAACAGGCGTTTTCGGTTCCCAGTCGGTTGTTGGCATATAGACTTCAGGGCTTTCATTGATGATTGAAATCGCTTGTGCAGTCAGGTCGCGAAGTATCGCGGGGTCAGGACCTGTAAATTCCACTTCAATGGGAAATTTCTTGTACATCAGGTTATAACGTTTTACACGAATGTAAGCATCCGGATAATTGTCGTTTAAATAATCCTGAATTTCATCCATAGAGGCAACTAATGCATCGGACGAGATATAATCCACAATCAGTTCGCCATACGCAAGCGAAGGTGTGGCAATGCTTCTGACTAAATTGTAACGACTGGGAGTTCCGCCAATGGACACGGTTACATGAGTTACATCCTCGCGCCCCAGCAAGTAATCTCCGATGGTTTCCAAATCGGCGCTAACACGGGTAGTATTCACTCCTTCAGGCAGTTTGTATTCGATATATAACTGGTCATAATTCATATCGGGGAAAAATCCTTGCGGTAAAAACCGATAACAATAGAGACTTGCCAGCATAATTCCAAAACCAATAGATAAAGTAACTGTTTTGTGTGATAAAACCCAAGTCAGCGTTGAACGCAACCATTGATAGTAACGATTGTCAAACGGGTCTTTGCCAATCTTGTTTTCCTTTATTTTCAATATTTTATCGGCAGTGATAGGAATAAGCGTCATCGCTAAAACCCAACTCAATAAAAGTGAAACGGCAAGCACGATGAATAGGTCGCGGACGTATATTCCAGCCGTATCTGGCGATAAATATATCGGCAAAAAAGCCAAAATTCCAATTAAAGTTGCTCCAAGCAAGGGCATGGCTGTTTTCTGACCTATCGCCACAAGCGCCTTTTTTCGTGGAAGATTGCGCTGTAAGTCCACCTGAATGCCGTCAGTTATAACTATTGCGTTGTCCACCAGCATAGAAAGGGCAAATATCAGAGATGAAAGTGAAACCCGCTGTAAAGTTCCGTCAAAAAAGTTTAATACCATCAACGACCCGAAAACGGTAACGCCAGTAATCAATGCCAAAATCACGCCGCTTCGGAAGCCCATTGATAGCATAAGCACGCCAATAACGATAAGAATTGCCGCCAACAGATTGAGCATGAAAGTGTTCAAGGCAACTTTTACTCTTTCGGGCTGGAAAAATATTTTGTGAACATCCATCCCCGCAGGTAGCCTTTCAGCTTTTAGATGTTCGAGTAAAGTATCAACTTCTTTTCCAATTTTTGTGATATCGGTTCCGCTCATCGCTGAAATTGAAATTCCTAACGCACGTTTTTTATCATATCGAAGTTCGTTCCGAACTGGGTTTTCATAATCTTCGGTAATTCGTGCAATATCGCGCAATCGCAACTGGTCTTTTTCATGACCCTGTAAAAGCAGATTTCCGATATCTTCAACAGTTTTATATTTGTCGCTGATTGATACGCGAATACGATAATCGCCGCTTTCATAATATCCGGCATAGACAGTTTGGTTTTGTCCTGTCATCGTGAGAATTACCTCACCGGGATGAATACCGAGATTTGCAGCTTTGTCCTCAAAAATTTCAATATTGATACATTCATTCCGTTTACCGTAAATACTGACTTTTGAAACGCCGTTGATTTTCGATATACCTTGCTTCATCAAATCGGCATATTTCCCGACCTCAGTATCGGAATAACCTTCGTCAAAAGTCATTGCATAAACCATTCCATAGACATCCCCGTAATCGTCTATCACCATTGAAGTTGAAGCTCCTTCAGGAAGTTGGTTTTGTACATCATTTACCTTTCGGCGCAACATATCCCAGCATTGTTCCACTTCATCGTTCTGTACAAGTAAAGACAGTTCAACGGTTATCAGCGATGCGTCATTCATTGAGCGGCTTGTAACATTTCTTACTTCCATCATCGAACGGATACTTTTTTCCAATACGTCACTAACTTCCAATTCAACCTGATGCGCTGAAGCGCCGGGATAAATCGTAAGTATGTTTGCTACCTTCACCTTTATTTCAGGGTCTTCGAGTTTACTCATGTTGCGATACGCGCTTATCCCGCCTACCACAAGGACGAGAACAAGAAAATGCACTAATTTTCTATTGTTGAGAGCGAGGTCTCCGATGTTTATCATATTTATGATTCCATTTATTTTTTCGCAAAGTAACACATTTTCTTTTTAAAAAATGAAAAATCAAAAAAAAAAGTGGATTATTTTTTGAATTTTCACGATAAAAAAACGGAATGTGCAAAATTTATAATATTTTTGTCGCTTCAAAAAAATAGTAAAGCTATTAATCATTTAAAACAAACAAGTTATGAATTATGTAAAAAACTTATTAGGAGTTGTAATTTTTTTATTTCCAATTTTTTCATTCGCTCAGGAACAGGTTGATGAACAAATTGATGAAAAAACTTTTTCGATTTCAGCGCAAATTAGACCGCGTGCTGAATATCGTAATGGAGCGTTTTTCCCACGTTCCGATGAAACTTTACCCGCTTCTTTTGTAAATAACCGTACAAGGCTGACTATGAATTTCAAAAGAAACGATTTAGAAATGAAAATAGCAGCGCAACATATTAACATTTGGGGTGAAGATGCTGCTATTAATAGAAATGGGCGTGTTATGCTGAATGAAGTTTATGCAAAACTAAATTTCGGGAAAGGATTATTTACACAGCTTGGGCGGCTACTTCTTTCGTATGATGACGAGCGTATCCTTGGAGCTTCAGATTGGAACCAGTCGGGACGTTTTCACGATGCGTTGAAATTTGGGTATGAGGATAAATCAAACAAAATTCATCTGATATTTGCTTATAATCAAGGTGTTGAAAGACAATCAGGAGGAAATTTTTATAGCGGAGGTCAAATTTATAAAAACATGCAAACGCTATGGTATAATAGGGGCGGTAGCTCAACGCCTTTCAATATGTCAATATTGGCAATGAACTTAGGGTGGGAAACAGGAAATGATTTTATTCCAGCTAAACCTGATTTAGATCAACCAGCCATTCCTGCCGATCCCTCAACTAGTTACATGCAAACTGTAGGGACAATTTTAAGTTATGCATTAGGGAATATAGAACCATCTGTTTCTCTGTACTATCAAACAGGTAAAAACCAAAGTAAAAGAGATGTATCGGCATATATGATGCTTTTTAAAGTAAATTTTAAATTAATCCCAAAATTATCCGCTTTCGTTGCTTATGACTATTTAAGTGGGCAAGTTGTTGATAATGAAAAAATTACATCTTTCAATCCTGTTTTTGGAACAAATCATAGATACTACGGAACAATGGATTATTTTTATTCAAATGCTTACATAACATCAAACCCCGGTTTTAATGATATTCAATTAGGTATTAACTTTAAGCCCTCAAAAAATGTTGAGATATTGATGAATTATCACTGTTTTTCTGTAATTGAAGACAAGGTTAAACCAAATAATTCTTCAGAAATTGTTAATATCAATAAAAAATATTTAGGTTCCGAAGTAGATTTGCAGATTAATTTGACTTTAATGAAAGACGTTAGACTAATGGCAGGTTATTCATTTATGCTTGGCACAGAAACAATGGATATTGTTAAAGGTGGCGACCATAAATTGTGGCAAGATTGGGGCTGGGTAAGTTTGAATATTAATCCACAATTATTTGTGAGTAAGTGGAAATAGATATTTATACGACAAAACAATAATATCGCAAAGGATAATACCATTGCCGAATTTCAGCGAAGGTAACTACAAGCAGGCTTAAACTAATATCACCTCTTCCAATTCCCTCCGAAGGAGGAGGCAAAAAAAAGTTGCAGGAGATACTGAATCAAGTTCAGGACGCCGCTCGGCTTTGCCGCTTGGCTCCGCCAAGAATGACAGGGTTTTCTTGAACTTTAAACCTTTACTTTAAACTCCCACTCTAAGTACAACATCAAAAATCCGTTTTTCATCCCATTCTACCCATTTATTTTCAGAAAATTTGTTGTCTATTTTTTTGCGGAAGTCGAAAGTAAGTAAATACCCGTTATCTATGTTTTTGGATTTCAAATAGTTAGCAAGTTGCTCGTAAGCATCTTCGTGTTTACTGTCACCGTGCCAGATTTTGAGTTCGAGGATAAATTGCTGTTTCAGGTAGTCTATCACTAAATCAATTTTACCACAGTCGCGTGTTTGAGATTCAAAATGATAAAACCCTTTTCCATTAATTAATGGTACTAAGTATGTTAAAAAGATTAATTTCCCCTCTCTTTCAAGGAAATTTAAGTTTTTATCGGTATATATTTCTGCATAATGCTTTTTGAACTTGGTAAGACACAGTTCCATATCAAAGACATCATTTTTGATAATTTCGTTAGAAGGGCTTTGAGCTATATTGTTCTCTCTCCAATTTCTGGTGGTTTTTGAAATAAAATAATTGGTAATACGAATTTCAAAGATTCGGTTATGTATCTGCAACCCCTCTGCTCCTTTTAAAAGAAATCCGAACATTATGCCAAATTTTATTGTAGGGTCATCAACATTGTAAAGGTATTTTATTTTCCCTACTGTTAAATCAAACAGTAAATTACTCAACGCAGTATTTTCTTCTACTTTTTTAATCATATCGTCAAATAAAGTGCTGTTTTCTTCTAACATTATTTTTATAGCTTCCTGAACTCCTTCAATAGTCCAGTTTCTATCTAATTCATTTTCTATTAATAAACAAATTCTTGAAACCAAATATGGATAACCACTTGTATAAAAACGAATTTCTTGTGCTATTTCGTTAATATTCATACCTGTATTATGCTCATTTTCATAATCAACGAGCATAGTTTCTATTTCCTTTACTGAAAAAGCCATGTCAATTTTAAAATCCACTGCAATGTTCCAAGGGGAGTTCATCGCGCTTTCACCTTCACTTGGTTTATAATTTCCTGACAGTATCATCTTTTGCTTCAGGTTTCTGATGTCATAAACTCCAGCAAGTATTACGCTATGAAAGGTATAATCTTTTCCTGCATTTCTAAAAAGATATTTATCACGCAGCATTTTTAGAAACGACACAAAAATTGCATTGTTTGAGGCTTCATCTGATTCGTCTATTATTAAGACTATCTTTTTATCTGTGCATCTTTCTGTTATGAAAGTGTCTAATTTTCTGAAACTTGTTACACTTTCGTCAATCCAAAGTTTTGCCTCTTCTTTATGTTCGATTAATAATGAACGTTGTATTCTATCAAATAATCCTTGACAAAAACCTTCTTCATCAGCAAACATTCTGGCTTCAGAATATTGAAAACTTATACTCATGCAAATATAGTCATCTTGCATTCGTTTTTCCAATCTTCCAAGTGTAGTTGTTTTGCCATACTGACGTCCGCGATTGATTGTGAAGTATTTTTTGCCCTCTACCAATTTAAAAATCTGTTCAACCTTTTCGCTAATATCTACCATATAGTGCATTTCAGGCACACATATTCCTGTTACGTTAAATTCACGCATAATTTCTATTGTTTTAGAAGCGCAAAGATAATTTTCTCCACGAATTATTATTCCATCTTTATCAATAAAATTTCGCTCTATTATCTTTTACTTTAGCATTTTTCTTAATCGTTTCAATCATCTGATAATCAATGCCTGATGTAGCATTGCTAACTAATTGATTTTTTACAGTTTCGGTTTGAACTTCGCTTGGATTTTCAGCAGTAACTTTAACAATAAATACGCCATTGTTTCCCTTAACCGGTTTTGATATTTCATCGACAGGTGAATTTACTGCCAAAGAAATCAATGCAGGTTCAGAACCCGCTCCCGGCACTGAATATGAAGAGAATGTAATGTTTGCTGCATTTTGTACAGCTACATTCATTTTTTCAGCAATTACAGGTAATTCATTAATTTCACTTTTTGCTGTATTAAATTGTTCTATAAGTATTTCTGCTTTTTTCTTGTTCATCAGTTCTCTTTCTATTCTTTGTTTGACAGTTTCAACAGAAGAAAAACCTTCTTCTGCAACTACCGTCAATAATGCGATAACGAACTGATTTCCAAACTCGAATACAGGAGATACTTCTCCAACTTTTGCTCCAAATGCCCATTTAACGAGTTCACGAGGCGATTCTAATGTTCCGACTCTACGTTCATTTTCACGTACCTGACGTCCGAATCTTTTTGTAAGATTCTGTTCTGTAACTGCTTCGTCAAATTTTGTAGCATTATTATTATTTGCCTTAAAACTGTTTGCCTTTAAGTATGTATCCTGATAAGTTTTTGAACTGTAAATTAATTTGCGTTCGAGTGTTGCGACCTGATATTTTTTAATAGGTTTTGTCTGTTCTAAAATTTCAATGATATGTATTCCAAATTGAGATTCAACTTTAACTATATCTCCCTTTTTCCCTTGAAAACATGCGTCATTGAAGGGTTTAACCATTTGACCTTCCGTAAACCAGCCCAAGTCTCCGCCATTAAAAATTGAACCTTGGTCCTTTGAATTAGCGAGTACAAGTATAGCAAAATCAACTTTTTTACGCGCTAAAACCAACAAACTGTCGGCAACACGATTTGCTTCTTCTAAAGTATCTTCCTGAATTAAAATATGTCGTGCTTTAACAGAATCAGGAACCATAATTATATCAATCAATCTTGACAATTTATAAGCGTCATTTTCAAAATAAGGACCATAGACGTCATCTATTTCAGCAGTTACTATAAAATCTTGAATTTGAGCGCTTAACCCATCAAGTCTAAAATTCCCATCAATATGAGGTTCATCAGAATTGAGTTGAACATATTGAATAGCATGAGTTTCCGGTCTGGAAAATTCATTTTTCATTTTCAATGTAGTTTCGTAAACCATTTCCCTGTCTGATTCTGAAGGAATAATGTCAAAAGCAATATATTCGAAATCACGAGATGCTTCTTGCTTAAACTGGTCTTTATTTTCCTGATAATAAGAGTTAATTTCAGTATCCTCAATTATTATTGTACTGTCAGCAATTGAAGTATATCTAACCATCACAAAGTCAAAATCAACAGACTTGCCACGACTAATAATTTCATCATCTATTTGAGCCTGAGTTACATACATACCTTTTTTTACGAGGTTTGTAAATTTATTTTGCAGTCGCTCGTTTATCATCATCTCTTCTAAGACACTCCAGTAAAAAGAAGCGGTAGGATCCTGATTTTTATATTTAAGAAAATTTATCGCCTGTTCCGGATCATAAGTACCTGTTTCGGGATTCGTAAACAGTTGAGTCATAAAAGTATGGATATTTTTCCCTGTTATCATATCCATTAATTCATCAGACGTAACGACAATTCCAAGTTTGTCGAATATTTCTCCGAGTAAAATTTGGTTTAATAATTGATTCCAAGTCTGATCACGGATAGAAACTATTTCATCCTCAGATAATGAACCTTGACGATTGAGTTTGTTGAACTCTTCCATTTTTGTTACTTTTTCCTGAAATTCCATAATAGAAACTGTTGTTCCATTGATATTTGCAAGTTCCATTTTAGAACTTCCGAATATGGAACTTCCCGGACCAAGTAAGTCTGATAAAACAAATGCCATTAATGCTGTAAAAATGGCTATGACAATGATTGTCCCTCCTTTATTGCGTAATTTTTCTAATACTGCCATTGTAAAAATAATTAGTTAAATGTTTTTTTTGCGGGCGCAAAATTACAAAAAAATGTAATATTGCAAGATAAAATTACTTTTTTGTCAAAAAAAAATTCTATTTAATGAATTTGACTTAAGTTAAAATGCTTTGTATCTAAAATATTTTGACTAACTTTGTAAAAATTTTCATTTCGAGTTGATTAATAATGAAAATAGATAGAAGGTACAATAAGTTAATAATATGAGAAATATGAATTTAATATTATGTTTAGCGTTAATTATTTTTTTTGGATGTAATCCTAAAAACCCTAATGAGGAGATAACGCCGCTGGAGATAGAAGTTTATCTTTCTGTCAGTCCGGGTGAAATTACGATTAAGTCAGGTGGCGGTTCGCTAAATGTTGCGGTTACCTGTAATATTAATTGGACGGTATCTTCAAAAGAGGATTGGATAACTCTTTCTCAAAGTTCAGGTGGTGTAGGAAGCACAAATGTTACCATATATGCTGCATCGAATTATACAGGAACAGACCGCTCAGTGGAACTTACTTTTACAGCAGGTTCAACAAGTAAAAAGTGTTTTATAAGTCAGGAAACAGGTATTTTACCGAACTATGTTCCTGAAGGATATATACTTGTGTGGCAGGATGAATTTAACGAACCGCGTTTAAATGATGGCAAACCTGCAATGCCAAATCTCTCAAAGTGGTATTATGAAACAGGTAGTAGCGGATGGGGAAATAATGAGATCCAAAATTATATTCCGGGTTTTGCAGGAAAAGACACTTGCGCTCAAATTTATAGCGGAACGTTAAAAATTATAGCAAAAAAGGTTGGAACTCAGGTACTGTCAATTCGAATGAACACAAGTCAGAGTTGGACTTACGGCTATTTCGAAGCACGTATGAAATTACCATCCGGAAAAGGCACATGGCCTGCTTTCTGGATGTTGCCCAAAAATTTTGTCAGTTGGCCTTATGATGGTGAAATAGATATTATGGAACATGTTGGTTATGACCCGAATAGAGTGCATAGTACAATTCACTGTAGAGCGTATAACCATAGTAATGGTACTCAAGTAGGCGCTTCCAAATATATTGCTACTGCAATGACTGATTTTCATGTCTATGCCGTTGAGTGGACAGAAGATTTTATTTACGGATATGTGGATGGCGTCCGTTATTTCACATTTGCAAATGACAAAAAAGAGAATAAAGATACTTGGCCCTTCAACGTGCCGTTTTATCTGAAATTAAACCTTGCCTGGGGAGGAAACTGGGGAGGCGCACAAGGTGTTGATCCAAGTGTGTTACCGGCAATTTATGAGATTGATTATGTGAGGGTTTATCAAAAAGAATAAGGATTAAACATTTCCGTATTTCCTCCGCTAACAATAATTCCAATCCGTTTACTCATAAAAAAACTCATATTTTCTATTATTGTTGCAAGAGGAACTGCTGATGATGGTTCTGCTAAGATGCCTGTATATAAGGTTATTATTTTCATTGCAGTAATAATATTTTCTTCGGAAGCAGTAAAAATATCATCTACATTTTTATAAATAATTGGAAAAGTAAGCGTTCCTAAAGAGGTTTTCAATCCGTCTGCAATAGTATCCGGATTTTCGGAAGGAATAATTTTGCCTGTTTTCAATGATTCGCGGGCGTCAGCAGCTTTTTCAGGCTCGGCGCCTATTACTTTAATATCAGGAAAAAGATGTTTTGCAACAATTGATGTTCCGCTCATAAGTCCTCCGCCGCCAATTGGAGCCATAACAATATCCACATTTCCCGTATCTTCCAATAATTCAAGACATGCAGTTCCCTGTCCGCAAATTACATTGAAATTATTGTATGGATGAATAAAAGTAGCGCCAGTTTTTTCAACGACATTCCGTAACCCGTCTTCACGCGCTTGAAGTGTTGGTTCACAAAAAGTTATAATACCGCCAAAACTTTCTACATTTTTAATTTTTATTTGAGGTGAATTTGAGGGCATTACAAGATAAGCGGGAATATTTCTTGTTTTAGCAGCCAAAGCAAGCGCAGCAGCATGATTTCCAGATGAATGAGTCGCAACACCGTTTATTGCTTCTTTATCAGATAGATTCAATACAGCATTGGTAGCTCCTCTGAATTTGAATGCTTTAACTTTTTGAAAATTTTCACACTTAAAAAAAATCTCTGCATTAAACATCCTGTTAATTACAGGACTGCTGATAACAGGCGTGCGATTGATAAATGGTTTTATCCTTTTACTCGCTTCAACAATATCTTCATAATTAGGGAGTTTCATATAACATTGTCAATTTTTGAGTGTAATTACTGTTATTTCTGGAAATGCTCCATACCGAAAAGGTAATCCCACATTCCCAACGCCAACATTTACATATAATCCCTGATTTCCTTCAATATACAAACCACCCCATTCTTTATAACGAAAATATGAAAATGAAAGCCCAAAAATGGAAAATTGCGCACCGTGAGTATGCCCGGATAAAGTCAAATCTATGTCAGATTTAAGCGCTTCACGCCTCCAAAGAGATGGGTTATGACTTAAAAGAATTTTAAACTGTTCATTTTCTGCTCCTTTTAGCGCTTTAGATAAATCGCCTTCTCCATGAAATGGTGGTTCACCATCATTTTCAACGCCTATCAAAGCAATCCTTTCTTGTCCTTTTGCCAAATAAACATGGCTATTGTTCAATGAAATCCAACCCATATTTTCCTTACGTTGTTGTAGATTTATCAGATTTTCAGCCTGTTCCATAATACTTTTCCATTTTGCGTAAGTTCCGTAATCATGATTCCCCAAAACTGAAAAGACCCCATATTTTCCATTAATCCGCGATAGAATTTCCTCATAACCATCAAGTTCACTCGCGACATAATGTACTAAATCACCTGTTATTGCTACTATATCAGGGTTTTGCATATTTATCATATCAACCATTTTAACTATTGGAACAGTATCTTTCCAGTGTCCGATATGTATATCTGAAATGTGTACAATACGAAAATCGTTAAATGATTCCGGCAAATTTGACGAATAAAATGTTACTTCTTTAACAGTGAATTTTGATTTACCTGTTGTACTTCCATAATAAATTATATATAAAACAAATACAGAGATGATTAACCCAACTATCGTAAATGGATAAATTTTCCATTTGAAAAATATTCTAAATGGTACGTCAAGTGGTGATATTATTGAAAATACTATTTTAGGTAATGTCATAGCGATATATATTATCATGAATAAACCACTTAAACCTTCGCCAAGACCTCTGAAAAAGAAAGCAAATAAACCTCCAAGTAATAAAAATGAAGGTAAAAACCATAAACTTCTCAACAATATGCTTTTAGTAAGTCTTCTTATGAAAAGAATATAAATATAAATATCTGCTGTTATAAGAAGGAAAAATATGTATATGAAGATGTTGCCAAACATAGTATTAGTGGTTAATGGTTAGTGGTTAATGGTTAGTGGTTAATGGTTAATGGTTAATGGTTAGTGGTTAATGGTTAATTATATTCCTGGCAAATAAAGAAATATGGGTTTTGGGAAATTAGTTTCCATACTACTAATTTTTGTCCTGCTAATAATTCTCTGTTTTTCAGATTATTCCATTTTTGAATATCTTCAACTCGGCAACTGTAATCCATAGCTATTTTATGAAAAAATTCTCCTTTAGCAACTGTATGTATTATTCTTTCACGTTCGCGAATATCTCCAAAAGCAGGTAAAGTGGCAACTGCAGGACCTCTTTCTTCATGTAAAAGATGTCTTTTTTCATTATACAGTTTTGTTTTTTCTTTTGGGATAACAATCTGAACCGGAATTGAAATAACAGGCACATAATTCATTATATAAACAGGGTTCAAAAAACGTATTTCTTCAACAGGAATTTCAAGTAGCGTTGCCAATTGTTGAAAAGATATACTTTTATCTAAATCAATAACTTCAACATCATCAAAATTATAACGAGGTTTTATAGGTTCAATGCCGTAACTTTCGTAATAGTTCATAACATAATTAACTGCAATAAAAGCAGGAACATAGCCGCGCATTTCAGCAGTTATGAATTTTTTTATTTCCCAGAAATCTCTTTTTCCATTAGATTTGGCTATCGCATTATTTACAGTTGCAATACCGCCATTATAAGCGGCAAGCGCTAAATCCCAATCATGAAAATTATCGTAAAGATATTTGAGATAACGAGTTGCAGCCTCGGTGGACTTAACAGGGTCACATCTTTCATCAATATATGAATTGACCTGTAAATCAAACATTCGCGAAGCCTGATAAAGAAATTGCCACAGTCCCATAGCGCCCGAAGTTGATTTGGCTTTTGCATCAAGGGCGGATTCTACAATGGCAAGATATTTCAATTCGAGTGGTAATCCTGCTTTAGCAAGATGTTCCTCAAAAATCGGGAAATATAATTCAGATAAGCCAATAATTTTTGCGAGATGGTCCCGACGTTTTATTGTATAAACATCAATATATGCCTGAACGTCTTTATTATACACCAAATTAATCGGCGTCAGTTTATTAAGCGTTTCTATGCGTTCTGCAATTTCTTTTTCTGAAAATGTTCGTGTTTGATTGTTTTGAGAAATAAGATTTGAAGAAAAAAGGAATGAAAAAACAGTTATTAAAAAAAAATTATGACTCTTCATATATAAATTTAATTTTACTCACATACCTTATTGCAAATATCAAGCCAATGGCTCTGTGTTATAGAAATTAACTATAGCAAATCATTTTACAGAATTGCCTACCACATTAATTTGTACATCACAAACCTAATCTTTTATTGCTTCTTTTTTCGACTCGTCTTTACTATCATCTTCAGTCATTTCGTTGCGAGCTTTTTTAAATTCTCTCATCCCTTGACCAAGCCCTTTCATTAATTCAGGTATTTTTCTACCTCCAAAAAGCAAAAGAAGCGCAACTACGATGAGCGCTATCTGCAAAGGTCCTATGGCGCCTAAAAAAATTGATAAACTGTTCATTATGTTTGATTTATATGTTTTAATACAACTAAATACTAACCACTAACCACTATTTCATCAACCACCTATAAATATCATTTCCATTTGCATATACCAGCAACATTATTAAGAGAATCATTCCTATCATTTGTGCTTTTTCCAGAAATTTTTCACTTGGTTTTCTTCCTGTAATCATTTCGTAAAACAAAAAAATAACGTGTCCGCCGTCTAATGCAGGTATAGGTAAGATATTCATAAATGCCAGAATCAGAGATAGAAATGCTGTTGTGTACCAAAAACTTTGCCAGTCCCAAAAAGCAGGATACAAATTTCCAATTGCTCCAAAACCGCCAAGTTGCTTCGCTCCTTCACGAGAAAAAATAAGCTTGAACTGCTTAATGTAATCAACAAGTATTCCGAAACCTTTTGAAACTCCTGCTGGCAACGCTTCAAAAAAACCGTATTCAACAATAACATATCCTAAAATTAATGCTTGTGGTCTTGGTCCGTAGCCAACTTTTCCATTTCCATCTATATTAAAATGTTTTTCAATATATTCTCCATTTCGATAAAGCCCAAAAATAACCTGTTTATCTTTATTAGCGCCCAATTCTTTTGAAAAATCGCTGAAAAAAGGAACTTCAATTCCATTTACTGAAACTATGCTGTCATTTTTCAACAGGCCTCCCTTTTGGGCATTTGAACCCGAAATTATGGAATCAACAATATTTGGGATACGGTAATCGGCAAAACGTCTGACTTCCTTAGATAGTAACTTTTTTTTATAGTCTGCTGGAATATTGATATTAAAAACCGTATCTCCCCTTTGAACAGTGATTGTTTTGGAAGCTTCAAGTAAAAGATACTTTCCGATTTCAGTAACATGTTTTATATCAAAATCATTAACTTTCAACACTTTATCACCTTCCTGCAAACCTATTTCATATGCAACGGAATGATATGTATATCCGTATTTTGCATATTCGGCAGGTATGTATGCTTCGCCCCATTTGAAAAAGATTAACCAAAATAAAAGAAATGCCAGGATTACATTCATCAACACTCCTCCAAGCATTATCAATAATCTCTGCCATGAGGGTTGTGAGCGAAATTCCCAAGGTTGAGGCGGTTGTGCTAACTGCTTTGTATCTAACGATTCATCAATCATTCCCGCTATCTTGACATAACCTCCAAGCGGCAACCAGCCTATCCCGTACTCGGTTTCACCTTTCTTGAATTTGAACAGCGAAAACCATGGATTGAAAAAAAGATAAAATTTTTCAACTCTTACATTAAATAATCTTGCAAAAAAGAAATGCCCAAGTTCATGGAGTATAACTAATATTGAAAGACTCAACAGAAGTTGTAATGCTTTTATAATAAAGTCCATATATCTTTTTATGTTTTAATTTTGAAGGCGCAAAGATACTGTTTTTATTGGTAGAAAAAAGTTTTATCGGGAAAATCATAAAAAATCTTCTAATAGCCAGTCAATAACATTTATTTTTTGGATTCCCTTTTAATAATTCTTTCCATAATCTTTTTTAATAGACCAAACTTATTAAAAACCCAAAGTTTGGTCTGCAAAGATAATTATTTTTTGATTAATCAAGTGTTTGGGGAGAAAAAAGTTTGTAAAGTTGTAAAAAGAATTTATCTTATTTCAAAATTAATCGGAATTACATAATCCACTCTGTCATTTTTATTTTTTCGTTTCCCCTGTTTCCAGTTGGGTATTAATTTTACTACTCTTACAGCTTCTTCATCTAACAAGGGATGAGCGCTTTTTAAAACTCTAACATCACTTATACTTCCGTCTGGTTCTACTACAAAACCTACAAATACTTTACCCTGAATACCATTTTTATATGCTTCTGAGGGATATTTTACATTATTTTCAATGAATTGAAGAAGTTTTTCTAATCCTCTGGGAAATTCAGGCATTTCATAAAATGTTTTATAAATAAAATCTAATATGTCATAAGTGTTATGCTCCGGGGGTAACGGGGGAATTGAAAATTCAACAGGTATCACATAATTCACTCTGACTAATTCACCTTTATGACTTCCAGGTATCCATTTGGGCATTGATTTTACAAACCTTAACGATTCTGAATCTAATTCCGGATCAGCGCTTTTGATTATTTCAACCTCACTTATACTTCCATCTTTTTCTACTACGAAGTAAACCATTACCGTCCCACTAACTCTCTGTTTTTGTGCATTTTCCGGATAAATTAAATTATCGTAAAAAAAATCAAATAATTTTTCTGAACCTCCCGGAAATTTTGGCATTTTATCTACAAAATAATATACTTTAGAGTCATGAGGTATTATTCTTTCACTTTCACCAAAATTAACTGT
>Ga0123353_10005946_pt1 | contig 16141 bp, 13 predicted proteins | sample TergutLab28metaG_3_FD_92763 | JGI IMG/M metagenome (GOLD analysis project Ga0123353, IMG submission 92763) | Labiotermes labralis P3 segment gut microbial communities from Petit-Saut dam, French Guiana - Lab288 P3 | ecosystem: Host-associated > Arthropoda: Insects > Digestive system > Gut ... | reverse complement strand
GGCGTGGGTCTCCACGTTGCATTCGCACAGCACCAGCAGGCCGTATTCGTCGCACAGGTCGTACCAGGCTTCGCTGCAGGGATAGTGGCTGGTGCGCACCGCGTTGATGTGCAGCCGCTTCATTTGTTTGATTTCGTTTCGCATGTGTTCCCGGGTGACCCACCGGCCGGTTTCCGCCGCAAAATCGTGGCGGTTGACCCCACGGATCACCAGCCGCTTGCCGTTGAGCTTCAGGATACCGTTTTCGATATCGATCCGCTTGAACCCCACCCGGCAGGATTCGCTGTCGATCACTTTGCCCTGGGCGTCGATCAATGTGATCCGCACGTCGTACAGCGCAGGCGTATCCGGCGTCCATTTTTCGACGTTGGGCAGAGTGAGACGTATCCGCGCCGTGTTGGCCGTGGGTATCCGCGTGGTTTCGTATTCGGCCCGGGGCTGGATGGGCGCTTCGCCTTGCACATCGCCTACCGTGACCCGCACCTTGCAATCGGCGAACCCGTTCACCCGGTTCACCGACACGTCGGCGGTGAGCATTCCGGAGGGACCGTGCAGGTCCGGGAGGGCTTCGATTTTCCAGTCCGCCAGGTAGATGTCCGGCTTGGAAAACAGCGAGACGCTCCTGTAGATGCCCGACAGATGCCAGTAATCCTGATCCTCCAGATAGCTGCTGTCGGCGAAACGCATCACCTGCAGCGCCATGGTATTGGCGCCGGGGCGCAGCAGCTCGGTGAGCTCAAACTCAGCGGGCAGCTTGCTGTCCTGAGAATACCCTACGGGCTGGCCGTTGACCCACAGATAAAATGCCGTCTCTACGCCCCCGAATTGGACAAAACACCGCCGTGCTACCCAGCTCTTCGGAACGTCAAAGCTGCGGAAATAACATCCCACCGGGTTTTCCGCGGGTACATAAGGCGGATTGGGCAGGCCCCGGCCCGGCTGCACCCCATTTGGGTAGATCATGTGCCGGTCTTTGCTCTCATAGTCCCAGGGGTAGATCACGTTGGTGTAGATGGGTTCGCCGAAGCCCTGCACCTCCCAATTGGAAGGTACGGGTATGTCGGCCCAGCCCTTTCGGTCAAAATCCTCCTGGAAAAACCCTTCTTCCACCGATTCCGGGCAGGGATAGTACCGAAAACGCCAGATCCCGTCCAGGGACATCCGCCATGCCGGATCCGAGCGCCAGGGGCTGTGGGCCGGTGCCCGGTTGAGGGAGAGGACATCGAGGGTTTCCCAATCGGGTTTGTTGTGAAACGCGGTAAGGTTGTTCATGAATGCATCCTCCTACGCAGCTTTGTAGGGGCGCACAGTGTGCGCCCGTGGGTATCGCGCCAAACGGGGATACGGTGGGCGGCCAAACGCCGCCCCTACCGGGTGTGCGGTGGTGTAGGGGCGGGGTTTGCCCGCCTGTGCCCATCGTGGAGGCCGACGGGCGCACACTGTGCGCCCCTACAGAACACGCCGTTTTACGCCAACGGCACAATCCTCCACACAAAATCAAATGCTTTTTCACCAAAGGAATATTTCTCCAATAGGGCCGGGCCGCAGCTGTTGGAGCCGATGCCGTTTTGCCTGTAGTCCACGCAGAGCACTGGGCCGGGCGCTTTTTGAAGTTCGTGGCGATGGGTCTTTTGGGTCAGTTCCTCCTGGGTGTAGGGGGAAAGCTGGAAACAGAAGCCGGTTTCGCTCTCGAATCGAATGCCAAAGCCGTTGGCGTCGGTGGCCTCCGCCCAGGCGCAGCCGTAGTGGCTGCCGTTCTCTTGAGGCTTGATGTAATCCTCGTGGTGGTTTTCGGCGGTGGTTTCAAACAGTCCCATCCAGGAAGCCCGGCGTTTGTCCATGTAGCTTTCGTAGGGCCCGAAACCAAAATAGCGGCCGTGTTGCAGTTCCTTAGGCAGGTGCAGCCGCAAACCGAAACGGGGAAGGGAGGGCATAGCCTTGTCCTTTTTGCATTCGAAGGCGGCTTGGATGACCCCGTCCGCGCCGACGGTGTAGGTGACTGTCACCTGAAGGATGGGTTGCATGTATACGGCGGCAAGGCTTTGGCGGCAGGTGAGGACGCCCACGCCGTTTTTCACTTCGCCGGATGTTTCGTAGGCCCTTTGGGTGGCCTGGTCGAAGCCCGCGTCCCGCCAGGTGTGTACGATGTTGCGGTCGTTATCCGTGGGGGCGCGCCAGATGTTCAGGGCCATGGGTGCGGTGGTCAGGCTGCGGTTTTTGTATACCAATTGATCAAAGGCTCCCATCCGGGTATCAAAACGATAGCGGAAATCGGGCCCGCTGACCGTGATGTACCGGCCCTCTTGCGTCACTTCCACCGCGCCGGGTGCTGGCGGCGCCAGCTTGCGTTCATTCCGCTTCAGCTCGATTTGGTCGATGCCGAGAAAAGTGCCCGCCGGGATGAGGGGGTGCCTGCCCGTAGCCTTGTAGGTGATGTTCAGGAAGCAGTCGCCGCCTTGGGGTATGGCGAACCCCAAGTTCACGGCCTTTTGTCCGCCCGGCGGCAAGGAAAAGACGGGAACATCCCCGGATTGCACGGCGATCCCATCCGCGGTGACCTCGTAGCTGACCGTGATTACATCGGAGGCGTCGGCAAAGTCCAGCTTGCTGTCGAAAAGAACCTCGCCCTTGGCCAGGTTGCCCGCCTTGGCACGCACCGGGCGGATCACGTTTTGGTATTCCTTCAGGCCGGTGTGGGGGGTGCGGTCGGGATACACCAGGCCGTCCATACAGAAGTTGCCGTCGTGGCGGGTTTCGCCAAAGTCGCCGCCGTAAAAGTACTTTTGCTTGCCGTCCGGGGTTTTGCCCATGTACACGGCATGGTCGCACCACTCCCACACGAAACCGCCGCAAAAGCCGGGGTACTTCTCCATCAGTTCCCAGTAATCTTCTGCGTCGCCGGGGCCGTTACCCATGGCGTGGATATACTCGCACAGCAGGTAGGGTTTCTTGTTCTTTTTGTCTGCAAAGTAGGTTTCGATCTCCCGCAGAGGGGCGTACATCCTGCTATGGATGTCGATGGCCTCCTCACCGGTGGGATCGCCCTGGGGAAGGGCCGACGTACCCTCGTAATGGACCAAGCGGATGGGATCGTATGCTTTGGCCCAATGGGCCGCCTTGTCAAAATTATCGCCGTAGCCGGCTTCGTTGCCAAGGGACCAAAAGAGCACCGCGTGGCAGTTCTTGTCCCGGATCACGTTGCGCTGCACCCGGTCCAAGATGGCCTGGGCGAACCGGGGATCCTTGGCGATGGCGCAGTACTTCACATTCCAGGGTTCGCTGCCGTACACGTCCACGCAGCCGTGGGCCTCAATGTCGGATTCGGAGATCACATAAAACCCGTACTCGCCGCAAAGCTGGGAGAACCAGGGCGCGTTTGGATAGTGGGCGGTGCGGATGGCGTTGACATTGTGCCGCTTCATCAGGGCCATGTCCCGTATGGCCTGCTCTTTGGAGATGGTGTAGCCTGTCTCCGGGTCGCTGTCGTGGCGGTTGACGCCCTTGAATAAAATGCGCTTACCGTTCAAAAGCACCTTGCCGTCCCGCGCTTCGATACGGCGGACGCCCACGGGCACGGTGATGGTTTCCCCGCCGCCGGTCAGGATCACCGTGTACTGGGCGGGGGTTTCCGCCGTCCAAAGGGCTGCGCTTTCTAGCTCAAACACGGCGCTTCCGGTGGCCTGCTGCCGATCGATTTCCTTTCCGTTGGGATCAAGCAGCGTACAATCCACGGGGAAGGCGTCCCCCGCGTAATCAAAGCCCACCGACACGGTTGCACCCTTGCATTTATCGTCGGGCAGGCCGCGCACGGTGATGTCCCACAGGTGGTTCTTGGGACGCATCAACAGGTATACATCCCGAAAGATGCCGGACATACGCAGCTTGTCTTGATCCTCCAAATAGCTGCCTGCGCACCACTTGAGCACGGCCAGGGTCAGCGTGTTTTCGCCCTGCCGCATATATTCGGTAATCTCGTACTCCCCGGTGGAATGGGATACTTGATGATAACCCACAAACCGCCCGTTGACCCACACATACGTGAAGGAATCCACACCTTCAAAGTTGAGGTAACAGCGCATGCCCGTATCCGAAACGGTAAAACTCCGGCGGTACACGCCGCAGGGATTGTCTCTGGGCACATAGGGAGGATCGTAGGGGAAGGGGTACTTTGAATTGGTGTATTGATGGCTGTCGTACCCGTGGTTTTGCCACACGGAGGGTACCGGGATGGTGGCGCCTCCCAGGGGGAAATCCTCCCGGCCGATATCTTCCGGTACATCCTCCACGCTTTCGTAATAGGCAAATGTCCAATCGCCGTTGAGCAGCACGCGGTGATCGTTGGGCAGATAGTAGGGGCGCGGAGGGCATGTGCCCAGATGCAAAACCGAGAGGTCCTCGTAATGATTGGGTAGCATGACAGGTCTCCTTTCGCACACGGCAATCTTATGTTGGGAACAGTATACCAAATTCCGCGCATAGCGTCTATCAGAGATGATTTTGGGCACTTGCAAAACCATATCGTATATGATATGATGTGATCGATCAGAGCACACCCTGGCACGGAGGACATACGGATGAGTGAACGGAAGATCGAACTTTATGAAACCCACGATGGAAAAGTTCCGGTACAGGATTTCTTGGACGAATTACCACGAGCGCATAAAGCAAAGGCGTTCCAAGAGATTGATCTTCTCGCGCTGTTTGGAGCTGAACTGAAAATGCCTCACGCAAAGCACCTTGCCGGTAAACTCTGGGAACTTCGAATAAAATCGCACAGTGATATTTCAAGGATTATCTATTTTATACCAGTGCAAGAAAAGATCATTCTGCTAAGCGGATTTATAAAGAAAGGCAACAAAACACCACCCAACGAGTTAAATAGAGCAAAGAAATACCTGAGTGACTGGGAAAGCAGATTCGTAAAGTAAATGAATGATACGTGCAAAAAGGAAGGAAACGTTCATGAACTTCAATGATTACAAAAAAGCCGCCTTCGAGGCAGATCCCGAACTCAAAAGAGAATATGATGCCCTTTCGCCGCAATACGAGATTATCAAGGCGATTATCCAAGCCCGAATCGAACAGAACCTGACGCAACACGAACTTGCCCAACGGGTTCAAACTGCGCAAAGCAATATTTCCCGTCTAGAAAGTGGGAACTACAATCCCTCTCTTGCTTTTTTGCTGAAGATTGCCTCCGCGCTAAATAAAAATCTTTCAGTATCACTCAAATAACCAATCACAGGAGGGATGACCCAATGATCACATGGCACAGCGCCTCCCCCTACCCCGAGGCCGCGCCGGTAGAAGAACACACCGAATGCGGCGCCCTCGTCCACAAATCCAACGGGCGGCGCAACTGCTTCGGGCGCTGGATGGGGGCCATCGAAAGGGCCGAGGGCGGAAAACACTATCGGTTTTCCGTGACCTGCCGCCCCCAGGACATACGCGACGAATTTGCCAACCTGCATGTGCTGCTCACTTGGTTGAACGCCGAGGGCCGCCCCGTACAGCGCGATTACATCGACCGCCAACCCATTTCCGGCGGGTTGCTGTTTGACCGTGTTTTGCCCGCGCCGGAAGGAACCGTGTCGGCGGTGGCCGAGCTCTGTTTTAAGTGGTCGGAGACCGGACAGGTTGCCTGGAGCGATGCCAAGTTTTGCGAAGCGGACCCCATTGCCCAGCGCAGGTGCCGGGCCGCAGCGGCTTTTGCTGAGATGCCCGGCGGCAAGCAGAACAACCTGAAGGCCATGCTGCAAATCATCGATCAGGCTGCCCAGGTTAAGCCGGACATCCTGTGCCTGGGCGAGGCGTGGCTGTCCGCCAACACACCCCTTGCCGAGGGCGCGGTGACCCTGGACGGCCCGGAAATCACCAGCATAGGGGAGCGGGCCAAGCGGCACAACATGTACATCGTAGCGGGCATCGCCCTGTTGGAAGAAGGGGTGTACCGCAACACAGCCATGCTCTTTGGCCGCAGCGGCAGCGTGGAGGGCATCTACCGCAAGATACAGCTCCCCTTGGACGAGGCCGACTCAGGCTTTACCCCCGGCGATGATTTCTGCGTGTTCGACACGGATTTTGGCAAGGTGGGCATGATGATCTGCTGGGATCAGGGTTTCCCGGAGATTGCCCGCCGCATGGTGGAAAAAGGCGCGGATGTCCTATTGGTACCCTCGGCGTGGAACGCCCTGATCCAGGCTCGCTCCCGGGCTTCGGACAACGGCGTGTTCGTGGTGACCTCCACGCCCCGTTGGAACGAGGCTCCCTGCTTTATCGTGGATCATTACGGCGAGGTGATCGCCTCTTGCCCCGGCGGCGAGGAATATCCCACGGGGTACTGCGTGGCCGACCTGGATCTGGGCAAGCAGTACAGAACCATATGGTACTCGGTGGGCAACTGTTACGCAGAGCACCGTCCCGTAAAAGCCAACGAGCGGCGGGTGGATGTACTATAATAAAGATGCAACCCGGTTCCTGAGCGCGTGAGCGATCTCCACCGATTGCCTAGCGGTTTCGATGCGGCCCTGGGTATTGGCGCCGGTGGTGCGCAACTCGTTCAGAAACGTGGCGATTTCGTGGTAGAACCCGCAGGTTTCATGCAGCGTCGTGCCTTCCCCCATGTCGGCGGGCGTGACCTGCTCCGCCAGCCGGTCCGCCTCATAGACCGACAGGCAGCCGCCAAAGGCGTGGATGTTCAGCGGCAGCTGGGCGATGTAGGTGCGTTTGTCCGTGTGCAGGGTTACGGTTTCGGTATTGCGTCCCACCGTGGGCAAAAAGGAGAGCTGTGCCGTTGCGCCGTTGCCCATGGCGCAATCCATTAAAAAGTTGGTAGCGGCCTGCCCGTCTCGGCCCACGTCTTGATAGGAAAGGCGGGCGCTCTGAAACCAATCTCCCAGGAAGCCCACCAGGTCGATGCCGTGGATGGCGGTGGTGCTGAAATCCTCGTTCACCCGGCCCACCCGGTGCATCTCGTAGCAGATGTGGCGGACCGGATCGGCTTGCTGCATCAAGCGTTCGCGCAGGGAGCGGATCACCGGCATGAACCTTCGGTTAAACCCCACCCGCAGCTGGCTGCCCGAACGGCTCGCCGCCTCCGCCAGGCGGTCCACGCCCGCCACATCCGGCGCGGGCGGCTTCTCGATGATGCAAGAGAACCCCCGCAGCAGCGCCTGCTCGGCGATGTCAGGCATCAGTTTTTCGGGCAGCACGATGCCCAAGGCGTCCGGCGATTCCGCCTCCAGCATCTGCAGATAGTCCGTGTACGTCCGCCCGAAGCCGTATTGCCTTGCGAACCGTTCAGCCGCGCCCGTGTTTACGTCGCAACAAGCCGAGAGTTGAACTTCAGGATTCCGCTCCCCATACTGCCGGTAACTGGGCCCGTGTACGGCGCTGGCATGGTTCCCGCAGCCGATGACGCAAATCTTCATGGGTTTTCTCCTCAAAAAAAGAAAGGTTGTGATCTGAATGAAGCTATCATTTTCTACCCTGGGATGCCCCGATTGGAACCTGGCCCGGATTGCCGAGCGCGCCAAGCACTACGGGTTCGACGGCGTGGAGCTGCGCATCGGCGGCGACAAACACATCGACCCCGCCATGTCAGCCGACGAACGGGCCGAGGTGAAGGGCCTGTTTGCCCGGGCCGGGCTGGGCATCGCTTCGGTGAGCGGCTACACCCAATTTGCCGGGCTGGACGATGCCGCCTTGGATACCCAGCGGGGCAATCTTTTACGTAACATCCAGCTGGCCCGGGACATCGGCGCGCCCTACGTGCGCACCTTCATCGGCGAGGGCGACGGCGGCGCGGTAAGCCCCTACGGCCTGCAGGTATTACGCCAAGCCGGAGAGCAGGCAGCCGCCCGGGGCGTGATGGTGCTGATGGAAACCCATGACGCCCTGAGCGCCGGCAAAAAGATCAAGGTACTGCTAGATGCCGTGGGCGGACCGGGCCTAGGCATCCTTTGGGATATGGCCCACACCGTACGGGCCGGGGAAACGCCTGAAGAGACCTACGCGTTGCTGGGTTCCGCCATCAAGCATGTGCACATCAAAGACGCCGACGCTGGCGCGGATTACGCGCTCTGCCTGCCCGGCGAGGGGGCCTTACCCATGGCCGGGGTAGCTCAGGTGCTGGCCCGGCACGGGTATGAGGGGTACCTGTCCTTCGAGTGGGAGAAGATGTGGATCCCCGATTTAGCGGAACCCGAGGTGGCTTTTCCCAGTTTTGTTGCGTACATGCGGTCGTTGTAATTTTTTACTTCACAGGCCAAACGCTGTCCATCGCGGCTTTGGCGATGGCGGCTTTCTCACCTGGATCGGCGATGGCCTTGAACTTCTCATAGAAGGGCTCCACCAGCACCGGCCCCTCGTATCCCATGTGGAACAGCCGCCGGAGCATGCCCTTGACGTCGATGACCCCGGTTTCGCCGGGCAGCATGCGGGGCGAATCGGGCAGCTCGTCGTAGGGGATGCCGGGCGCCGCGTCATTGATGTGCACCAGACTGATGCGGTTGGCGGTGATGGTTTCCGCGACGTCCATGGCGTGGCCCGCCGTGTGGCAATGGTAGGCGTCCAGCAGCACGCCGCAGTTCCATGCGCCGATGCTGTCCGCAAGCCGCATCAGCTCGGGTAGGGTGCGGATGAAGGGATATTTCCTGCTCTTGTAGATGTGGGTGGGGCCCAGGAACTCCATGCCCATTATGATGCCTTCATCCTGCAGCATTTGCGCCAGGGGGCGCAGGCGGCCTACAACCCGGTCGTACCGCTCATCGTAAGGTACATCGGAAGAGGACATCACCCCGGTATTGGTGCGGGTGCATCCCACGGCCCGGGCCATTTTGATCTTGCCGCGCAATGCCACGAGGGTGCTGTCATACCATCCGTCGTCGTCCATATAGTTCCATGGTAAACCCATACCCGCGTTGACGATATTGTGTCGCTCCATGGCCGCCCGCACCGCGTCCACGCCTGCGGCCTCCACTTCCTCAAAGGACATGGTGATGCCCTGATACCCGTGTTTGGCCGCCAGCTCGATGCCCTCCAGCAGGGGCAAGCCGATGCCAATACTGCCCATATCCAACGCCTTGTACATGATGCAAAACCTCCATAATCTTACGATTCGTCTTTGCTTGCCAAATCGCCGCCGATAAGTGCGCGGCTTTGATTGCCCTGTGCCATGCCAACCGAGCCGGTAACGGCAAACATGCGCAGCGCCGAGTCCCGGATGGCCTTAAACATGGCCGGGTAAAAACCGTGGATGGCGTTGCCGGTGAAATCCCCGGCCAGCGCCGCCTGATAGGCCGCCGCCAGCACGTCGGTGACGATGTTGACCTTGGCTACGCCAAGGGAGCAGGCCCGGCGGATGTTCTCATCCCCGGAGCCGGAGCCGCCGTGGAGCACCAGGGGTCGTCCGCAGGCCGCGTCGATGTCGGCCAGGCGCTCAAAGTCCAGCTTGGGCGTGCCCACATACACGCCGTGGGCGGTACCCACCGCTACCGCCAGCGCGTCCGTACCGGTTTCCTCAAAGAAGCGCTTGGCGGCATCCGGCTCGGTGAGGGCGGATGTACCGTCCTTTGCGTAGTTCAGGCCCGAACCCACATGGCCCAGTTCCGCCTCGATGCTTACCCCCGCCGCGTGGGCAATGTCCGCCAGGGCCTTGACCTGCGTGGCGTTTTCTTCGTAGGGCAGGGTGGAGCGATCGGCCATGATGGCGGTAACCCCGTTGCGGATGCCCATTACGCAGTCGGCAAAGGTGGGGCTGTGATCCAAACAGATCGCCACGCCGATATCTACCTGATTGGCAAAAGTACGGGCGATGCTGTTGGTAAAGGCGGGGTCGCCATGGTTGTGGGTGAGGAGGATGAGGGGCGAATTGGCTTCCGCCGCCGCCTCGATGCAGGCGCGGATCGTCATTTCGTTGAATCCCGGCAGGGCCGGAACCCCATACTTGTGGCGATAGGCGTGATCCAGGATGGTTTTCATGGGTATTAGCAAGGGTTTGTCCTCCAATTTTGACCCCAGCGGCGCGTCCGGTGGCCGCGCCCTACAAGGGGTTTTGTCTTATATTGGGGAGTGTGGCCGTTCCTCTGTAGGGCGCGGCCACCGGACGCGCCGCCGCTCCTGCCCTGCGTCACAAACTCCTCGGCCCGTCAGTGTCCACGGTGTCAAAACGAATGCCCAAGTAGCGGCACACCTCGCGCAGCACCGGCAGATATTTGCCGTACATGCCGCCGATGTGGTGGATGTAAGGCCCGAACATCAGCTTCTCTTCCCAGCGCTTCCAATCGTCTACCTCCAGCCAAACGTAGGTGCCGGTGGTTTCCGGGCCGGTGGTGGTTGTGCCTTCGCCCACGAAGAGATAATACTCCCCGTCGATGTCGTCAAAGCGGCACAGGGTCAGATCGCCCTGCTTCAGTTCCCAGCGCTCCATGCCGTCGATGAGGCGGGCCTTGCTCTGAGGGGATTTGAGGGAGTAGGGGAAGGGGCCGCAGTGCCACAGGAGCTCGGCGTTGTCGTTGGTTGGGTGGCGTACGGTGAGGTCGGCCAGGAACTCGGCTTCCTCGCCCAACAGGCAAGCGCGCATGATGGCTAAGGTGATGGCGCCGTTGACGTCGGTTTCGCAGGAGACGGGCAGGCCTTCGTCGGCTAACTCGCCCAGGGTCATACACACCGGAACCCCCAGCAGCCTTGCGCAGCCCGGCCAGCACTCCATCGCCGCCACGCTGCAGCGGTTTTGCTGCATCAGTTGTTTCGTGGCCAGCTTGAAAGCTACGGTTTTTTCCACCGCCTCGGCCGACATGGCGCTGGCGTCGATTCGCCCGGTGACATCGGCCAGGTAGCGCCGGAACTCCTCAACCTTTTCCGCGCGCAACCGCTCGGCCAGCGCTACGATGGTCTCCGGGGCGATGGGTACGGTGGTGATGCCAAACCGTTGAATCAGGTTGGCCTCGTTGGTCATCACGCTCATAAAGGGCTGGGGCCGCTCCCCGATCTTTGCCACCCGCAACCCCCGCAGGTCCTTGAGCACGGCTACGACGCGAATGAACCGCTCAACCCCATCTTTGAAGGTATCGCTGGCGGTTTCGCAATTGTAGATATAACTGTACATCACGCCGTGGCGGCGCAGCACCTTGGTGGCGGCGAACATACCGCACTGGGTGTCCCGGCCCCGGCCCGCGTCGGTGTTGACGGTTTCATCCCGGTTGCCCCAGATCAGCGTGGGCAGGGCCAGGGCCGATGCCACCGCCGCTACCACCGACTCCTCGCCAAAGTCGCAAAAGGGCACGAATAGCGCGTCGATGCGCCTCTCCTGAAACTTTTGGATGATCCCCGGTACAGCGTCGGTCTGAAAGGCAATGCCGTTTTCGCAGAGGTCGTCGATATCGATGATCGTGACCGCGTTTGGTTTTACCGCACGGATCACCGCCATAAAGGCGTCTTTTTGCCGCTTGGCTTCTTCCATGGAAAGGAATCCGCGCTTGGTGGGCATCACGCCCAGCACGATGTTCGGCTTATACATGCTCCAATCCCCTTTGATAAAATGCGACGCGGCGGTCGATTTCGGTATAGTCGATGGCCCCGTTTTGCAAGAATTGTTCTACGGTTGCGCTGTCTGGGATACCTGCGCGGCCGCCGATGCGGGTGCATTTGATGGCGGCCACGGCGCTGGCGTAGCGGGCGGCCTCCTTTGCGGCCATACCCTGGACCAGGGCCGCCGCGAAGGCCCCGTGGTACACGTCCCCCGCGCCCACGGTGTCCACCACATCTACCGAAAAAGCGGGCGCCTCAAAATAACCTTCCGGCCCCAGCCCCACGCAGCCCTTTTCGCCCAATGTAAATACGACGATTTCGGGCCCCATGTCGGCCAACTCTTGCAATTGCGCCTGGTAGTCGCCGCCGCCGTACCGCCTTTTGTAGAAGTACTCGGAGGCGATAAACACGTCGATCAGGGGCAGCAAATCCATCATGGCCGGGGTGGTGTCGTCGGCGTCCATCAATACCTTCACCCCTGCGGAGCGGGCGAGTTGCGCCGCTTCTGTATTGATGCCGCCCATGTAGGCTAGGTAAAGGTATTTTGCTTGCGTGATCATCCGGCGGCAGGCCTCGTCCAGGGGCGGCATGGACACATCGCCCCAGTGGGACAGGATGCTCCGGCCCCCGCTCTCCCGGTTGCTGATGATCACCGACAGGGGCGTCATGGCTGCCGGGTCGGTGCGGAACGCGGTCGTATCCACTCCGTGGCGCTCCAAATCTTTGACGCAAAAGCGGCCGTGAAAGTCCCCGCCCACCGTGCCGATGATGGCGCACTTTACATCCAGGCGGGCCGCGGCCACCAGGCCCGTGGCCACCTTACCGCCCCCCTGCCAGGTGTATTGGTCCACGCGCATGCCCTCGTTGGGTTTGGGGAAGACCGCGACGCTTACGTTTAAATCCAGACAGGGCATATCGATTCCAACAATGTCAAACATGGCCTACCTTCCCAACTGCATAGTGATAATCCGCCGCTCCTTCCAGCTTGCCGCTTATGCTGGAGCGATATCCGGCGTCGAGTATCATCATAGCCCGCAGGTTTACGGGCAGAGCCAGCGTGGGATGCAAAGCGTCGCCGGTCTTGAGATGATGGATCACCTCTTCGCCGATATTTGCCCGGCCCTTGGGCAGGGGCGGGGCCTGGAGGATCTGTGTGGGTTCCGTGCTGTTTCGATCCTTGTAGATGTGCACGCAGTCGCCCATGGTCACCAGCGTGCCTTCGGAACCGTGGACCACCGGGCCCGCCGGTACGCCGCTGGCCAGGGTCGCCCAGCTGCCCTCCAGGATGGAGATGGCGTCGGCATACCGTACGGTGATGGTGGCAAAGTCCTCGGCGTCCCCAAAGGGGCTGGTGAAGTTGGCGCGCAGGGCCATGGCCGCCACCGGCGCTTGACCCAATACCCAGCTGGACAGGCACGCGCCGTAACAGCAGTAATCCCAAAACGCGCCGCCGCCCAGGGAAGCGTCGTACCACCACTCGGCCCCTTTTTCCGTGTCGGTGAGGGTTTGGCCATAACTAAAGGGCCCCAGCGAAGTGGCGTTGCGGAAGTGAAAACGAAAGGGTTTGCCGATGACCCCGTCGGCTACGGCTTTTTGCGCCAGCCGGATGGCGGGGCTCCAGGTGCTGGGCCAATTGACGATCACCTTGGCTCCGCTCCGGCGTGCGGCGTCGGCGATGGCAAGGGCCCCGGCCATAGAGGTGGCCATGGGTTTTTCCACCACCACGTGGATACCCCGGGACAGCAGGTCGCAGATCACCTCGCTATGCCGGGCGTTTTCCGTGCAGCAAATAGCCAGGTCGATTTGGTTTTCGTCCAGGAGCTGATGATAATCCGTGTAGGTTTTGCTTACCCCGGTGTGTTTTTTCACCGCCTCAAGGTTAGAGCGGCGGGTGTCCGGTTGGGTGGAGAGGGATTCTTTTTTTGTGGGCAGATCCGTGAAGGCGGCCCATTCCACAGCGCCCGTGGCGGTAAAATGCTCCACCAAGCCTACGATGTGCATATGGGCGAACCCGATGACGGCGCAGCGTAATTTCATTTCATACATCCTCGCTTTTATGTATTCAGATGTTCATGACACGAATCGTTCGCATCCATGTAGGGGACGATGGCAATCGTCCCGTTGCCCAAAACCAGCATGGGTTTGTGCGATACAACGGGCGATTGATAATCGCCCCTACAGGAACAGCCGGTTTACTAATACTCAAACGGCGTGATCACCCTGCGGGCCTGAGCCAGTTGGAAAGCCACGTTGTTGTATTCATTGGTGGACTTGTGGCTCTCGATGCTCCACACGCCTTGATATCCGGCCTTCATCAGCAGGGGGAAGAGGTGGTCGGCGTCCTTGCAGGCCTCGAAATGCATGTGCATGTGCATAGCCTTGGGGGCCATTTCGATATCGTTGGGCAGCTTGTCCTCAGGGGTGGCGCCCTGCCAATTGCCCAGGTGCAGCAGATGGCCGTAGTTAGGGGCGTTGACCGCCTGGATCAGTTTGCGGATCACCGCGATATCCCTGGAAGCGCCCCAGTGGTTCTCCGGGCCGAATTTCGCGCCGAACTCACCGCAAATCTTTGCGTATTCGCTGAACTTGCGGGCCACGAAATCGATCTGCTCGTCGGTGGCGGTATCGGTGCGGATACCCACGTCAAAGCGCACCGACTGGGCGCCCAGGATACGGGCGGCCCGCAGGCAGTCGGCGGCCATGGCGCCGTTGCGGGCGCGCACATCCTCGGCGTCGTCCCAGGGATGGGCGTCGTCGCAGCAAAGGTTGGCCAGGGTGAGCCCGCGTTCGTCCATCTGGGCGCGCAGCATCTTGAGGTAGTCCTCGTCGAAGGAGGCCAGCATGTAGTTCCAAATGTCGGCGTAATCCACGTTGTAGCGATAGCGGATGGTCTCCAAATACTGCACGGCGGTCATGGCCCCGGCGTGGAAAAGGCCGTGAAAGGAGTATGAGGCGATGCCAAAACGTTGTTTCATGGGGGTTCCTCCTGCAATGTATTTCTTTTTGCTTTTAACGCGAATCAAGTATTGCGCATCTCCGTAGGGGCGGATTCCATATCCGCCCGAAACAAGGTACTCAGGGCGGACAACTTCCAGAGAGGGCGAAAATGGATTTCGCCCCTACAGGGATGCCTGTCTTGACCACTTGAACCCTGTTTCTATTTATAGAAAGGATGCGCCGGATACGTCAGCTCCCCAAAGGGCGCGTCTTGGCGGCGCATGGCGTTGGACACGCTCAGTGTGGGAATCTCATCCGCCGTAACCTCCCGGCCCAGCTTACCCGACAAAAAGATGCCTTCGGAGATCAGCATGGTTTGCAGGGCGATGTGGGGCGTGTCGATCTGCTCGCACTGGCCCCGCAGCGCGCCGATCCAGTGGGCCTGGCACTTCTCGTACACCGAAAGCTGGGGGTTGAGCTGCAGGCGGCGGTACTGCTCGGCGGAGAGGTCCAGCTCGGTGGCGGCGGGATATCCCTCGATCTCGGAGAAGAACTTGAGGGACTTCTCCTCGCCCTTCATGGCGAACTGCAGGCCGCCTTCCGAGCCGAAGATAGAGGACATGGGGAACTCGCTGCCGTGAATGGCCCAGCTCTCTAAGATATCCATGGTGAGGCCGCCGGCAAATTTCACAAAACCTACGCCCAGTTCCTCCACATCGTAGCCGGATTCGGCCCGGCGCTTGTTATCCATGGCCAGCTCCGCGTACACCGCGCCGCTGACCCGCTCCACCTTGGGCGTGCCCAGCAAGTACAGCAATTGGGAGATGTGGTACACGCCCATGTCGTACAGGGCGCCATGGCCCGCCCAATGGGAGGATACGAACTCCTTTTCAGCGTAACCGTCCACAAAGGGGCGGCCCCGGCGGCGGTACCCGTAGGAGCGGGCGTGATAGATCTTGCCCAGGCGGCCCCCGTCCACCACCCGCTTGGCGGCGATGGCGTGGGCCCCGTAGATCATGGCCAATTGGATGTGCAGCTTGACGCCGTAATGGGCGGCGGCTTCCTTCATGGCTACGGCGTCGTTGTAGGAACCGGCCATGGGTTTTTCGCAATAACAGTGTTTGCCCGCGGCCATCACGGCGACGGAGATGGGGGCGTGCAGGTTGTTGTGCAAACAAACGTCCACCGCCAGGATGTCGTCGCGCTTGAGCAGCTCGCGGTAATCCGTGTAACGGTGGGGGATGTTCCACTTGTCGCAGAAAGCGTTGAGTTTTCCTTCGTTCAGGTCGCAGGCGGCGATGACGTTGACGCCTTCAATTTCCCCGTAGAACTCCATGTGGTTGTGGGCGATGACGCCGGTACCGATGAGCGCGATGTTGACCTGTTGCACAGACATTCCTCCCTCTATGATTGGTATCAATCTGCTAGCATTATAGCATGTGCGCATCATTGCGCAAGCTTTAGTTTTTGAATGTAGGGCAACGGCAGTGGAATCTTTTTTTGCGTGACTTGCTAGTATTCAAAGCCACCGTGCGAATCCCTCCACCGCTGCGGCGGTCTCCCTCCCTTTGACCTTAACTTGACCCACAGATACTTTTTTTCGGCAGCGGGACGCCGAGGGCGGCGTCCCCTACAGGGTTACGGCCATGTGATCGCCAAAAATGGAAAGAATCGT
>Ga0123353_10005945_pt1 | contig 16145 bp, 17 predicted proteins | sample TergutLab28metaG_3_FD_92763 | JGI IMG/M metagenome (GOLD analysis project Ga0123353, IMG submission 92763) | Labiotermes labralis P3 segment gut microbial communities from Petit-Saut dam, French Guiana - Lab288 P3 | ecosystem: Host-associated > Arthropoda: Insects > Digestive system > Gut ... | reverse complement strand
CGGAATCAGTTCCACGCCGACTTCTTTGAGCGATTCGGCCGCGCCGGATTCGCGGTCAACAATGGTAATGACTTTGTTGATTTTCGCGCCGTCTTCTTTGAGGGCGAGGATTGCTTTTTTCACCGAACCGCCGCTGGTGGTGACGTCTTCCATTAAAATGATTTCTTTGTTGAGGTCAAGCTGCCCGACATAACGGCTCTTTGTGCCGTATTCTTTTTGCTCTTTGCGGATGATGAGCAGCGGAAAATCGGTTGAAAGTGATACCGCGGTCGCGATCGGAACGCCGCCGAGTTCGACGCCGCCGATAATTGTTTTTCCCGGGTCCGCGTTTGTGACGGCGGGAATCAGGCGGGCGATGTAATCGGCGACGATTCTCAGCGTTTTCGGGTCAGTGCTCGCTTTTTTGATATCAATGTAATAATTGCTTTTCTGACCGGAAGACAACGTAAAATCGCCGAATAAAACGGCTTCACAGTCTTTCAGCGCTTGAATGATTTCAGAATTATCCATAATAATCGGTCTTACCGTTGTTTCATTTCAGATATTTTTCAGATATTTATTTTTCTTTTGATTTTCCGGGCATCTTACCACGGTTCGTTTTTAACGCCGATCAAGTATCCGATAATATTTGTTCCCAAATGAAGAACCGGCGTCATAATGATAATGACAATGAAAGTTGTCCAATCCAATGTCGCCGTCAGCCATCCGAATGATGTGATGGCGGTCAAAACGAAAGCGCCGATCAAAAAATCATATTGGTCGGCCAGCGGCAGGGCTTGTCCTCTTTTCAGGCCGAGGCGGCGTTTGAGGAAGCTGAATGTCATATCCCCTAAAAGCGCGCCGGTCGCCAGTGACAGAATGGCAATGACCGCGGACACGTCAAGGGCGCCGGCAATGCCCGCCGCGCTGAAACCGGGAAGAGAAATGCCGAAGAAATGAAATCCTTTGCTCAGGAGGAAAATTTCAATCAAACCGACGAGCAATCCGAGAGCGGTTCCGGCGAAAAAGCCGCGCCACGTTTTTCCGTCGCCCAATATCCGTCTTCCGTCTTTCATCGTTTTTCCGCCGTCGATGGGCTTTCCGCCGCCGAAGACAGCCGCGAATGAATTGGGGAGGTAGGCAGGAAGCATTACCCACAAGCCGACCACAATTGCTGTTCCGATTTCCATAAGCATTTTGACCCGTCCCGATGAAAAATATGAGAATAACACGCAGATTGGTTTTATTTTAAAAGTAGGTAATACCGACTTCATATATTTATTTTTATGACAGATCTAATTTTTTTCGCGGACTGATATGACGGACTGATACAAAGTTAATTTTGACTAAAATTTAAGAAGTTCATTTTTTAAACGTCGTTTTAATAAAAATGAAATAGAATTTTATCTGAAAATAATAATTCCTTTTCGCAAAACATTTCGATTTGTTTAAATACATTACCAAACTTATCTACAGAGTTGACAACTTCGTTATCAGCAGAACCTATTATTATAGGGGCATCTAAAAATATATTAACAATATATATTGTTGTATTTTTTTATTAAGTGACGGGAGGAGTACGATAAATCGCAAAACAGAATGCTTAAACGATGTTAAGGTTAAACTTTTTACATTTTATTCAAAAAGGTGATTATTTGATTGACTTCGAAGTTAAAATACTGGACGAGAACGATTTGGTTTTTGTCTCGGATTTAAGAAATTTAGGTGTACAAAGAAATGTCGCATTAGCAATTGTTTATTTATTGAATGCTAAAGAAGCATCGTCCCGCGAAATTGAAATCGGGACCGGCCTTCGCCAATCTGAAATAAGTCTGGCGATTTGTTTCATGGGCGATAATCAATGGATTGAAAGCCGAATGATCAGAGTTAATAAAAAGGGGCGGCCGCTCAAAATATATTCACTCTGCGTAACGATGGATAAAATTTATGAATATTATGAGTCGGAAGCGCATCAAAGTTATGATGAATCGTTTCTCATCATAAAACAACTCAAAAATATCGTTAAAAACGAGAATCCCATAAGTAAAAATGAATTGTAAAAAACTACCGGTTGTTTACAACTCATTTTTCTTTATTCTCACTTTCATCCCTTTTCTTTTTTTTTTCGTTCGCTTATTTCAGCCGTTTTCTTCTTCAAACACCCAATCCGTAATGTCAATACTGTCCGTTCCCAATTCCGGCTCTAAGTCGTATTCAATTCCGTCTTCGTCAATGTAATTTTCAGATACCGCCGATACCGCCTTTTCTTCAGCCGGCCGTTCTTTGACGGCAATGATATATGTTTCCTGCTTTTCCGGTTCGATGACTTCTTCAATCATAAAACCGAACGACTCGATTTTTCTCAGAATAGACGCTTTTGAGCGGTTCTTCGGGATTTTTATGACCTGAAGCAATTTTCCGCCGTCTCTGAGAAGCGGACTCATACGTTCCAAAGCGGCAATCGAATCGGCGGGTTCAAGCGTCATGTCGTTTAACAAAACATCAATTTTTCCGTTTTTTGTGTTTTTCGGAGTTGCCGCGCTTTCCAAGGGAAGTGTGAACACGTCTCCGAAAGTGATTGTAATGTTCTCATTTTCATAGGCCAGTTTTCCGAGTTCGGTTCTGAAATCTTTGGAAAATTCAATGCCGTGAACATGGCCATCCTCCCCGACCACTTCCGACGCGAACATCAAAAAACCGCCCGCGCTGGATCCTAAATCCAAAACATAATCCCCTTCTTTTAAGATTGGGATCCTCTCCTGAATTGACCTGAGCTTAAAATAGCCGCGCGGCATATCCAGTCCCTCTTCAACATCGATGACATCCTCCGTTGTGATGTTCTTGGAAGGTTTTGTGCAGATTGTTCCGTTCAGTTTGACTTTTCCCTCTTCGATTGCCCTCTTCGCCCGTCCGCGGGATTTGAAAATGCCGGTATCCGTCAAATAACTGTCAAGTCTCATAACATTTCAACAATTGCCCTTTCTATAAATATTCATCATTCGGATACCGCCGTCTCCTTTGATGTCCGTTTCAGCTTTTTTTGCCAACGAGAGTTTGCTTCCCGCTCTCGCTGTCTGAGCAGGAATTCTTAAATAGTCTTAAATAGCTGCGAATTGATACTTCAAATATTTAAAAACGGCATTTCAAAACCAAGGAGAATAAATATGGTTAAATTAACAGATGAAATGAAGGCGGACATTCAAAAAGTGAGAGTTTTGCCTCTTGCCACCGCTTCCAATGATAAAACACCCAACGTCATTCCGATCGGCATTGCCGAAATTGATGACCGCGATTCCAAAGACGACTATATCCATATCATGAATAATTTCTTCCTCAAGACAATTTCAAACATTAAAGAGAATCCCAAAGTGGCTCTTTACATCTGGAGCCCCGAAACAACCGGCTGCATCCAAATCAAAGGAGAAGTCGCTGAAATCACGAGCAAAGGAAATGTTTATGATGACATGACCGGCCGTGTCAGCGCCGTCAAACCGGGCCTTCCGATGAAAGAAATCATCCGGATCAAAATCACGGGTGTCTTTAACTGCAAATCCGGAAAAGACGCCGGTCAAAAAATCGTTTAAAACTTAAAAACATTGCTCTCTTCGCCTTCAACTCCTGTCTCAACTTTTCATGGCGAAGGGAGTCCATCCTGTATTTATGGGGATACCTTTGGTACCCCGCCTGTTCACGGGGGGCCTGACAACACCTCGCTTTTTTACACTTGGAAGCTGTTTACATTTTGCACTTGGAAGCTGTTTACATTTTGTACTTGAAAGCCGTTTGTGTTTTCTGTTTGGAGATCGTTTGCGTTTTGTGTCGGCACAAGTCTGTATTTTCTGTTTGGAGGCCGTTTGTGCTTTGTGTTGGCACAAGTCTGTATTTTCTGTTTGGAGGCCGTTTGCGTTTTGTGTCGGCACAGTCTGTGTTTGAAATTTACATCCGGATTTTAAAAATGTTGGTATTATACCAAAAAATGAGCTGAATTTTTCAAACGCTCCAACATCTTTATAAATCAGAAAAATCTATTTCTTCGCAATGACTGAAAACAATCCGGAAAACGGCGAAATCACCGGCCTTGAATTAAGCCCGCGTAAGGTTTCATATCTTAAATTTTTGCTGACAAAGGATGATACGGTCCGGACGACGGAAATTTCCGAAGAATTCGACGTTGATCCGTCGACCGTTACCAAGTTAATTGCAGAGCTTGCCGAAGACGGTTATTTGGATCATGTGCCGTACCGCGGCGTTAAATTGACGGACGCGGGGCGGGAATACGCCGAGTTCTGCCTGAAACGCCATCAAGTCCTCGGACTCATGTTTTCTCATTACGGTTTGTCGCCGGCGGAATCCTGCGACGAAGCCTCCCGGATTGAAACTTTCGTTTCCAAAAAAGCGGTCGGCAAAATGTGCTCATCCATGGGGCATCCGACGATTTCATGCTGTGTAAAGCCGGGTGAAACGCGTCAGATCAATCATGATTCATGTTTCCATGAAAGCCGGCCGAATATTATTCGAAAACTCTGACTCCGATTCATTTCCAATTCGCGTGCGGTTGTTTATTTCATTGTTCTCCGGTTTGGGGACCTTATCGCGGTTTCAAAATTTGGTATTATACCAAAAATATAGACAAACTTTCAAACTTTACGTCAACAATATTGAATTCACATCAAAAAAATAAATCGAGGTTTAGAATTATGGAATCTAAAAAAGCACTGTTTATTGCCGTTGCATCTTTATTTTTAGCTCTGATTGCAGCCGTCTCTTTTTCCGGCTGTTTGGACACGCATGACCATGGTCACGTTCACGGTCCGGATTGTGACCATGACCACGACGACCATGATCATGACGACGATTGCTGTGATGACGACCATGATCATGACGATGATTGCTGTGACGATGACGACGACCATGTTCATGCCGGTGATTGCTGTTGAACATGACCCCGATTACGGGGATCCAAGCCGCGCATGAAGAATTCGGTTGTAATTTCAAATATTTGAGCATATCCGAATTCATCTCAAGAAAGTCTAAATCGAGGTTTAAATTATGAAATCCAAAAAAATATTGTTCATTACCGCTGCAATGGTATTTTTAGTCCTGATTGCAGCCGTTTCTTTTTCCGGCTGTTTGGACGATCACGATGACCATGATCACGTTCATGGTCCCGATTGCGATCACGACCACGGGGACCCCAATGCCTCTTACGAAGCATTGGACAATGAATCCGTTCATCAAATTTTAAACGGCAGTAAAATTTTGGTTGCCGTCAGTGTCGTTCCGCAGACGGAATTCGTTGAAAAAGTCGGCGGCGACAAAGTGATTGCCATCTCTATGATCCCGCCGGGCGCCGGTCACAATTATGACCCTTCTCCGCGCCAGCTGGAGGACTTATCCAAGGCGAGCCTGTACATCCGGCTTGACGCGGGCGAGCCGTTTGAAAATAATTACATGAATACTTTCACTCAACTGAATCGGAACATGACGGTTGTCAGCGCTTCCAAAGGTCTGACGCTCATCCGGTCCGGCAACTCGACCGACCCGCACATTTGGACATCCCCGAAATGCGCTATGATCATGGTTGAAAACACATATGAAGGATTGGCTCAAATCGATCCGGCCAATGCGTCTTATTACCGTGAAAACGCCGATGCTTATCTGGAAGAATTGAAAGAGTTGGATGCCGACTTGGAAGATATGCTTTCCGGCCTTGCCACACGGAATTTCATGATTTACCACCCGGCATGGGGTTACCTCTCCCGAGACTATAATCTGACTCAGATTGCGATTGAAGTCGACGGCAAGGAACCGTCCCCGAAAGCCATTACGCAGTACATCGACACCGCCAAAAAGAATAACATTAAGGTGATCTTTGTTCAGGAACAAGTCAGCGTTTCCGGCGCGCAGGCGATTGCGGAAGGTATCGGCGGCGTTGTTTATGTGATTGACCCGCTGGCCAAAAACTATGTTGAAAATATGAGACATGTCGGAACCGTTTTATCCGAAAAAATGTCTTAATTTCAACAAGGAAGATAACTCATGCAAACCGGAAAATCAAATCGCGATGTCGGCGCAAATCCGCCCGTTTTGAACGTCAAAAACCTTTGGGTCCGCTATGATACGCATACGGTGTTGGAAAACGTCTCTCTTCAAATCGACGGTCCCGGAGAAATTCTCGGGATCATCGGTCCGAACGGCGGCGGAAAAACAACTTTTTTAAAAGCCATCCTCGGTTTGATTCCGGTTTCAAAAGGAGACGTTTTTGTCTTCGGCCTGCCGCCCGAAAAAGCGCGGCAGTACATCGGTTATGTGCCTCAGTACAGCAAGTATGATTATGATTTTCCGATCAGCGTGATGGAAGTTGTTCTCACGGGCCGCCTCAAACGCGCCGGACTTCTCCGCCGCTATTCCAAAGAGGATAAAGCGGCTGCGGCCCACGCGCTTGAAACCGTCGGCATGTCGGATTACAAAGACAAGCAGATCGGTGAAATTTCCGGCGGACAGCGCCAGCGCGTTTTCATCGCCCGCGCGCTTTCAAACGACCCGAAATTCCTGCTCATGGACGAGCCCAACACCGGTTTAGACACTTTCATGCAGGATGAATTATACCGTATTTTAGCGGAACTCAAAAAGAAAATGGCAATTATCGTCATCAGTCACGATGTCGGCGCCGTCTCGGCGCATATGGATAAAATCGCCTGTATGAACCGCCATCTCTATTCCCATGACAGCAAAGAAATGTCGCGCGAAGATTTCATTGCCGCTTACGGCTGTTCCATTGATTTGGTCGCGCACGGCGTTCCGCACCGCGTTTTCGGCCCGCACGCTTATGCGCACGGCGCGGCCGGCAGCGCCTGCGGCTGCGGCAGTACCCCCCTCATTATAAGTGATTTGAAATCCGCGCCGGAAACGGCGCCGCCGGCGGACGCGGACGGCAAGAAAGAGGAGGCGGCCTAATGCTGGAAATTCTTGATATTCTTCAGTATACGTTTATTCAGCGCGCCATTCTCGCAACGATTTTAACATCCATTGCCTGCGGCGTTATCGGCGTTTATGTCGTCACTAAAAAAATTGTTTTCATATCCGGCGGCATTTCTCATGCCTGTTTCGGCGGCATCGGCCTCAGTTTTTATCTCGGCCTCAATCCGCTCATCGGCTTGCTGCCCTTCAGTATTTTCTCGGCGGCCGCACTCGGATTTTTGAGCAAGAAAACAAAAGTGTCCGAAGATTCCGCCATCGGTATTCTCTGGTCTCTCGGCGTTGCCGTCGGTGTCATTCTGATTTATCTCACGCCGGGATACGCTCCCGATTTGATGACTTACCTTTTCGGTAACATTTTGACCGTTCCCGCTTCCGACATTTGGCTGATGGTGGCCATTGACATCATTATTCTCATCGTTGTCGTCCTCTTCTTTAAAGAGTTCTTATCGATGTGCTTTGACGAAGAATATACGCGAGTGGTCGGCGTTTCATCCGATAAAGTTTACCTGCTTCTCCTCTGTCTGCTGGCATTGGCGACGGTTTCCATGATTAAGGTCGTCGGCATCATTTTGATTATCGCTATGCTTTCCATTCCGGCTTCCATCAGCCGCAAGTTTTCGCACAGTATGAAAACAATGATGATTTATTCAAGCGTTATCGGCGCCGTTTTGAGTTTGGTCGGATTGTTCCTGTCCTATCAGTTCGATTTGCCGTCGGGCGCAACGATTATTTTGGTCATGAGCGCCGTTTATCTGTTTGTTGTCGGCGTCAGTGAGCTTCAGAAAAGGATTCAGAGAAAGAATATTAAAGCCGATCTCGATTAATTTAAAATCGGCTTCAATTCATTTCAAATCAGTTTCGATTCATTTAAAATCGGTTTCGATTCATTTAAAATCGTTTTTGATTCATTTAAAATCTGTTCAGATTAATTTAAATCTTTTTTATATTTAATTATCAGGCATTACTGCCGTTATCTTGATTTATATACAATCACGTCTTTTTATCTCTCGGATACTTTTATATCTTATCTCTCTTTGGTATCAGGGCGCTTGCATAAGGGAGATTTATTTTTTATCCGTTTATCAGATTGGGTGCAGTGTGTATGGGACAAAATGGAATAGAAGAACCGGAACAATTCGATGTTCCGGCGGATGATTCGAAATATGCTTCCGGAGTGGTTGAGCCGAAAATTTCCAAATATTTGCGTTATTTTGTTATATTCGTTCTTTTCGGCAGTATCGCTTTAATCGGTTTTCAGGTCTTTATCGGTTTGGAAGAAGGCGTTACGATCGACGACATTTTTCAGGAGAATGTCTATTTCTTTTTCTTCATTATCACAACCCTCATTTATATGGCATTTCCCGGGATCATTCAGAAAAAAATGGGTTTTGTCGTGGACTCGCGATTGATTGTTGTTATCACGTTATTCATTTTTGCCGGTACTTTCCTCGGTCAGGCTTTCAGTTTTTTTGACCGCTTTCCTTGGTGGGATGTCATGCTTCACACCATTTCGGGCATTATTTTAGGCTTAATTGCTTTTGCTCTGACATCCGCGTTGAATGATTCGTCAAAATCGAATTTGACTTTGAATCCGTTCTATGTCGCTCTTTTCTCTTTCACATTCGCGGTTGCGGCCGGCGCTCTTTGGGAAATCGGCGAATATACGATGGATTGGCTTTTCGGAACGACAATGCAATGCTGGAACGATGACCCCGCTGCGTATTTGACCGGAAATCCCGCGTATCAAAGCGCGGAAATCATTGATACAATGCAGGACCTGATGGTGAGTACCGCCGGCGCTTTGGCCGTTTCCATCGTCGGTTATTACTACCTTTCCCGCGGCAAGCCGTTTATGGAAACAAAGAAAATCAAAAAAATCCCCAAACCCGCGGAAAAAGAAAAATCCGAATAAATTCAACCGAAAGTTTTTATCCTTCGGTTAACATTTTTATTCCATATCATTGAAAATTTATCCAGAACCAAACAAAAAACAGGCATTGATTTGATTCATCATGGCTTATATTGAATTCATTGTTATTTTTATTCTGATTTTGATTAACGGGCTTCTTTCTTTATCGGAGACGGCCGTTTTGTCTTCCAGACGGTCCCGCTTGAAAAGCGCGGCAAAAAATGGCCAATCCGGCGCTCAAAAAGCGTTAGAGCTCGCCGAAGATTCCTCTCGGTTTTTATCCACCGTTCAGGTCGGGATTACCGTTATCGGTGTTTTTCTCGGCATCTATGCGGGCATCACGCTCTCCGTCGACTTGTCTTTGATTCTTACCGAGTATGACATTTTATCACCGTATGCGCTTCCGCTTACCGTTTTAATTGCCGTCCTCATCATCACATTTTTCTTAATTGTTTTCGGCGAATTGATTCCCAAAAAGATTGCCTATTCCCATCCCGAAAGAATCGCAAGTATTATTTCACGCCCGATGAGCTGGTTTTCCAAATTGCTTTTTCCGGTTTCATGGTTCGTCAACGGCTCCGCAAATTTGATTGCCCGCATTTTCGGCATTAAAGAATATGAGCCGGCAACCACCGAAGAGGATGTCAAAGCCATTGTTCAGGAAGGGTTGGAAGGCGGAACAATCGATGAAGCCGAACAGGATTTGGTTGAGCGTATTTTCAGTTTGGACGACCGCAAAATCAGCTCTCTGGTGACACATAAAAATGATATCATCTCAATCGATGTTTCCGCAAAGCCGCAGGAGTTGCTTTCCGTCATTCAGGAAAGTCCGTTTTCGGTTTATCCCATCGTTGATAAAGAAATCGATAATATTATCGGCGTTCTGCAAATCAACGACATTGTCGGCCTCTTCAACGGTCCGGACTTTAATATACGCGGCGCTGTTCAGCCGGCTTATTTCCTGCCCGAAAATATGACGATTCTGTCCGCTTTGGAAAATTTCAGGTCCTTTAAGATGCCGTATGCGCTGATTACCGATGAATTCGGCAGCATTCAGGGCATGGTTACGATCAGTGATATTTTTGAAGCGCTGGTCGGCGATGTGACAACTCCCCCGTCTGACGAAGAGTATGAAATTATTAAGCGCAATGACAATTCTTGGCTGGTGGACGGCCAGTTCCCGTTTTATAACTTTTTGGAATATTTCGAGCTTCAGGACTATTACAACGAGTACCCGTACAATACGCTCAGCGGCCTGATTTTGGATAAACTCGGAAAAATGCCTCATGCCGGTGATAAATTTGATTGGCTTCACTTTGAAATTGAAGTTCTCGATATGGACACGGCGCGTATTGACAAAGTTATGGTGACTGAAAAAGACCTTTCAGAACCGCCGGCCGAATAAAGCCGCCGTCTTTTCTGCAGCCGTTTGCGGTGATAAAATGATTTCCGATTCCAAAATGGTCATTCTTCCGTTTTCAGAACTGCCTGTCCGTTACCGGATGCAGTCGGAAGCCCGTCCTTTGGGAAATTCGGAATTTGGAGAAGCTGAGGCTCTTTTGGAAAAGGCCGTCTCGGTTTATAACGAAAAACGAACGGAAGATTTTGTGACGTTCATGGCGGAAAATCCGGCGTCGGATTGGGCTCAAACGGACCTTTATATCGAACCGGACCGCTATTACCGCCAGTATATCCCGTACACGAACGAAAAAGGAGACCGCTGCGTTTGGATGAACCTTTTTTGCCGCCCGATCGGAGACTGGAAAACACACCGCATTCATGTCGAGGGCGGCGGGGTTTGTTTTTTCTCTGTCGGCTTGAATTTGGATACCGGAAAACGTTTCGATTTTATTGTTAATGAGAAAAAGTGAAACTCCCGTCAGACTTTTTGTCATTTTTCCGTCTCCTCTCAAAAATTATATATCTTAATTTCGAGTAGTGGTAAATAATGAATGTTCGTTTCAACAATTGTTTTACAAAACGAAGGCTTGCAATTCTGATTTTCGGATGAATTTCTTTGCAGAGGTTTGAATGCATCATTCATTAAAAAATGAACTTGATTCATTTTAAGTTACACGATTGAATTTCATATTGAAAAATGACAGGAGGAGAAAATTATGCCAGCAGTAGTAGACAGAGACGAATGTACCGGTTGCGGACTTTGTGTTGACGAATGTCCTTCGGAAGCCATTACCCTTGACGCGGACGGCATTTCCATTGTGGACGCGGACGAGTGTACCGAATGCGGCGCCTGCGCCGACGTTTGTCCCGCCGTTGCCATTACTTTAAAATAACTCCGCAATTGACTGCAGGCATTCGCCTGTAGCTTTTTTTGTTTTTTGTGTTTTGTTTATTGCATTTCTGTTTTTTGTGTTTTGTTTCCGACATTTGTTTTTTTGAATTTTTGTTTCTGACATTTGTTTTTTTGTGTTTTAGTTTTCACTGTCCGGCATTTTTCATCAGCGAAACATTAATAATCCCTTCAATTTTATTAAGCCGTATTTGCACTGTTAATGGTGAAAATGAAAAGAGGGTAAATAAATGTCAAAGATTAAAGTTGGTATTTTAGGCGCGACCGGTAATGTCGGCCAGCGTTTTGTTCAAATATTGCACAACCATCCGTGGTTTGAAATTTCAGCTCTTGCGGCGTCTGAAAGAAGCGCCGGCAAAGCATACGGCGAGGTTGCAAATTGGAAAGTCGGCACGGAGATTCCCGACTCTGTCGCAGACCTTGAAGTCGTGACAATTGATCCGAAGAAAATTGACGCGGATATCGTTTTTTCAGCCGTGCCTTCCGATTTTGCCAAAACGGTTGAGGAGTCTTTTGCTCGGGAAGGTTTTGTTGTTTCCAGCAACGCTTCCGCTTTCCGTATGGAAAAAGACATCCCGCTTGCCATCCCCGAAGTGAACCCCGACCATTTGGGATTGATTGACATTCAGAAAAAGAACCGCAAGTGGGACGGCTGCATCGTCACCAACCCGAACTGTTCGACAATCATGATGGCCGTTACTTTAAAGCCGCTCCTTCAATTCGGTCTTGAGTCCGTTAACATCGCGACCATGCAGGCCATTTCCGGCGCCGGCTACAACGGCATTTACGCGATGTCCATTTACGAGAATGTTGTTCCGTATATCGGTAACGAAGAAGAAAAGATTCAAACCGAATCTCTGAAAATTTTCGGCCATTTCGACGGATCCGTTGTCAAAAACGCCGACTTAAAGATCAGCGCCTCCTGCCACCGCGTTCCGGTCATTGACGGTCACACGGAAGCGATTTGGGCAACGATGAAATCCAATCCAAAGCCGGAAGAAGTTCGCGAGGCTTTCCTGAAGTTTGACCCCGGACTTTCTCATCTCCCGACAGAGCCGAAACACCCCATCATCGTCCGCGATGAACCTGACCGCCCGCAGCCGAGACTGGACCGCGACATGGGAAAAGGTATGAGCGTCTCCGTCGGCAGAATCCGCGAAGGCATCCGTTATGTCGCGCTCGGCCACAACACGATCCGCGGCGCGGCAGGCGCCAGCGTTTTGAATGCCGAGCTTCTCAAGGAAAAAGGATACCTCTAACGTTGTCTCAAAAAATTGCTTCCTCGCTTCGCTCGGTCGCAATTTTTTCTCTTACTTGGAGTCTGCACGCTTTTGTGGGGGTGCCTTTGGCACCCCGGATATCATGGGGGTACCTTCGGTACCCCGTCTTCTTTTTTTAAAGTTTTTACTCAAAACGGAAACATCCTTTTTTCAAATCAAAAGAAAAACGGAAACATCCTTTTTTTCAAACTAAAAGAAAAAAGGAACGCCGGTTTTTCAAATACTTGTCTTTTTATTTTCGGGAAAAGGGGCGTTCGGGTTTTGAAAAAATCGGTAAAAACGATGTTTCATTTTTTAACATGTTTTAAAACTTGTAACGACATTTTTTTCAAAAACAGCCGGGGTGCCGAAGGCACCCCCATAAAACGCAAACAGACTCCAAGTCGGAATGAAAAATTGCGACAGAGCGAAGCGAGGGAGCAATTTTTAATTTTTAATTTTTTAATCTTTACATTGACTCAGGCGCATCGATTCCGAGACAAGAAAGAGCATTGGCTAACGCGATTTTTGATGAGAACACTAAAGCCAGCCTTGATTTTTTCAGTTCCGCGTCTTCGACATTCAAAACCGGCACATACCGGTAAAATTGATTGAAATCGTCCGCCAGCTCGCGGGCATAGATTGCGAATGTATGCGGCTTTAAGTTTCCGGCGCTTTCTTCAATGCGCTGCTCAAACATCGCGATTTTTTTGATCAGGGCGACTTCGGCCGGCTCTGTCAGCAAAGTGTAATCGGCAAAACCCGATACGAAACCGCCGGCTCCAAAGGCGGCCTCTTCATCTGTTTTGGACAAAATATTTGATGCGCGGGCGTGAGCGTACTGGATAAACGGCGCCCCCTGTTTTTCAAAGTCAAGAGCCGTTTTCCAATCAAAAACGGTTGATTTTTCGGGCGACACTTTTATGATATCATAACGGGTGGCGCCGATGCCGACCATCCGGGCCACGTCTTTCTTGAATTCCTCGGATTCTTCGGGGCGCCGCTTTTCGATTTCAGCATAAGCCGCCTCAATCATTTGCGCGAGCAAGTCATCGGCTGAAATGAAAACGCCGCGCCGCGTACTCATGGAACCTTCGGGAAGGGAAACGAATTCGAAAATCACAACTTCGGGAACCTTGCCGCCGAGCAGTTTCAATGCGGATTGAAGCTGGCCGGAAATTAATTTATGGTCGGCGCCCAAAACGTCAATCATGCGGTCGCATTGAGGCGCTTTCCACTCGTGGTAAGCGAGGTCGCGGGTGGTGTAAAGCGATGTGCCGTTGGAGCGGCGGATGACGAGCGTTTTTTCAAAGCCGTCATCGGAAAGGTCAACGACCAAAGCGCCGTCGGAATCCTTTGTTTTGCCGGTCGCTTTCAGGCGGTCAATCACATTCCATACGTCACCGCTTTCGATGAATTGCGATTCGCGGACGAATTTGTCGTGATTCACATTCATGAGGCGGAGTGTTTCGGAAATGCCGGCAATAGCCATATCGACGGCGTGCTTAAAACTCTCAATTGTTTCCTTGTCGCCCGTTTCCACCTTTTTCATGAGCTTTTCGATGTGTTCATTCACGGATTCGTCTTTGGCAATATCCTGATTGGCTTTGACATAAACATCAACAATCGCGTTATCGGGCTTTATATCCATATTCAGGGGATATCGGGTGCAGGCCCAGGAAACCACCGCAATTTGGCGGCCAATGTCATTGACATAATACTGAACTTCAACATCATAGCCGGCTTTCTTTAAAATACGGGACAGTGTGTCGCCGAGAATTGCGTTGCGGATGTGGCCGACGTGAAGCGGCCCGTTCGGATTGGCGGATGTATGTTCCAGCAAAATTTTTCCGGTATGTTTGCCGTTTCCGTAATTTTCTTTGCCGGCAATAACGTTTTCAAGGGTTTGAACCAAATATTTCTCGGAAACGAACACATTAATGTAAGGACCGAGGAGCGCGATTTTGCCGATCAAGTCCGCCGATTCCAAACTCTCTTTTCGGACGGCGCCAACGATGGCTTGAGCGATCTGAGCCGGATTCTCCTTTCCTTTTTTAACGGCCATCAGCTGGAAAGCCAGCCGCGTCGCCAAATCCGCATGTTCGGACACTTCGAATGAGATCTCTTCTTTTCGGATATCGTACCCGAGAGAATTTGCCGCCTCACCGAGGACTTTTTGAACCTGATTTTTAAATTCGATAAACAAGAAATCACCCTAACCGGAATCAGATGAATGATAAAAATAATTTTGACCGATGAATAAATTGAATTAAATCGTTAATAACTGAGTCGTTAAAACGGTATACAGAATTTAAATATTTCTCTTTTTAAAAGGCCCGTTTCTCAAGTTGCACATTCCGGATTTCTGCCGGCAAAGAGCCTGTTTTATGAAATGAGTTCATATACAATGACACCGATATGTTTTTGAAGCAAATATTAATACTTTTTTGTTCCGGGGAATAATATGAGTGAGATATCCGCCGTTCCGATGCCGCTGACAACGAATAGGAAAGTGTGGCTGACGATGGTCGTTATTGCGTCTCTTCTTTGCGGCGTCATCATGATTTTATTTTATTTCCAGGAATTGTTTATTGTCATTCTTTTCGGATTGTGTTTAATTGTATTGATGGATAAGGCGATTCGGCTTTTCAATAAATACACAACAAAATACACCAAGAAACAAAAGCGTGTCATTGCAATTGCGATAATTGTGAGTTTTGGAGGCTTTTGGGGATACCTTATCATCGCTCAAATTTCAAACATATCTTCTTTATTCGCAGATTTGACCAACATCCAAATAATGATCAACAGCGGCACCCAAATGCTGGCGGATATGCTGGAAATTTTTCCGGACACCGTGACGGACAGAGTTCATGACTTTATTGATGATATGGTCGGCGCGGTTTTCCTCTATGTCCGAACTTTCGTCTCGCAAGCGTTTCTCTATATCGTTGCCGTTGTATTGATATATCCGATAATGTTTTCAATGTACTTTAAGGACAAAGGGAATCTCAAAAAGACGATCGAAGACATGATCCCGCCCCGTTTTGAAAAGGAATTTCAGACCACCTCATCCGCGATTCTGACCCGGTCCAATAATTTCTTTGTGGCAAAAGTCATTGAAAGCATCGGCGTTGCCTCCATCTGCTGCATTGGGTTTTATCTGATCGGCCTTCCGGGATGGCTGTTCTTGGGTATTTTGGCGGGACTTTTAAACAATGTTCCGTATATCGGCCCGACTGTCTCAACAATTCCGCCGTTTATCATCGGTTTAGTGATCGGTTGGAAAGTAGCCGTTTTGGCAATCGTGGTTTGCGGTATTGCGCAGATTGTTGACAACTTATATTTGATTCCGTTCATGATTTCAAGCAAAATCAAGGTCAATCCGCTGACAACGGTATTGTTGATTTTGATATTCTCCCAGCTTTTCGGGATACTCGGTATGATTTTATGTCTTCCGATCTACATTATTTCTAAAATCATATTGGTCGAAGCTTATAAATTACTCATTCTGATTTTTCCGGAAACGGCAAAAAAGGATGAAGAGTTGTAAAAGTAAGGGACGAAGAACTGTACACTTTATTCTTCTTCAATTTTATCAATTTTCATAAGCGGATAACGGAGTTTTTCATCATATTCCAACGAAACGAAAGCGCGAACGGAATGATATCGGATGACCGCGCGAATGGTCAGCATGGATCCTTTT
>Ga0123353_10005944_pt1 | contig 16148 bp, 8 predicted proteins | sample TergutLab28metaG_3_FD_92763 | JGI IMG/M metagenome (GOLD analysis project Ga0123353, IMG submission 92763) | Labiotermes labralis P3 segment gut microbial communities from Petit-Saut dam, French Guiana - Lab288 P3 | ecosystem: Host-associated > Arthropoda: Insects > Digestive system > Gut ... | reverse complement strand
ATTTCCTTCGCATATGGAATTAACCTTGAGAGCAGGATGTTGGATAAAATTTTGTAAGTGGTTGGCAAAGTGATATGCCCCTATAATTATTACAATCTGTTTTATCCCCCTTCTTATGAATAGGTACTATGATCGACTCCTTCCACTCTGCAGGCAGTTTCTCCTTCTTCCAAATAGAAGTAATAAGTTTATGAATCTCCAAGCAAATTGTTCTAGCCCCTGCTTTAACTACAATGATATTACGCCAGCGACCTCTCAGCACTATGTATGACAACCTATCGCTAACAAACTCTACTCTCTTCACTGCTGATACTCTTCTATTTTAATTGACTACTGTGCTTAATATAGGCTCATGGGTTGCAGATTTCCATTCCTGGAGGGGAGCTGTGTATAACATTGTACTCTGTGTCGGCGTGCATGTGTGTGTTGGACTGGGTTGAGGGGGGGGGGATTACGCATCTTTGCAATTTGTAGTTCCAGAAATGGTGCGTGTGTGCGTGCGTGTGTGCTGTTCCATGGCGGTTAGAAACAAGCGGTACGTGGTTTCAGGCTTCCGCCGCGAAGTAGATGAGATCTGCGCTCCTCTGGGGTATTACTCAGCGTATAGTGGTAATTCCTTACCGACGTTCCTTGACAACCTATCGGTCCCGTCTTCAAGGGTCAACGGATAGCTTGTCCAGGAATTTCGGTAACGAATTACCACCATACGCTGCGTAATTTCCCAGAAGTGCACAGATCTCAAATGTTACTGTTTCAAATCATTTTCACGACTTAACTGTTTGATATTTCTCTCAGAATGTGCTGTATTCGTTTACTTCTGAGTTACATTCAACTGTCGCCATTCCTGACGCTACTTTTCATAGAATTGAGTTTTTTGTTTTGTTTATGTGTGTTTCGAAGACGCTGTTCTTACATTAATAACATTAATATGTTCTATTTCCGATCGTCTGCTGCTCTCACTTCCTGTGAGAGCTCTAATTTCATTAACACATTCGTAAAACACTACGCCTTTATAAACACTGCGTTCCGCTGTGGCGTAATTCTAAGTGGTGTTACTTATCGACAGTGAGAGGTACAGGGAACTGGAGGGACGGCGTAGTCGATGTAGAGACCAGGCTATGGCCTGGACCGTCCAGGGTTCGAAATGCGGCAGTCATGGTTGTTCTTTTCTCGAAATCGTCCGTACCGGTTCTGGTGCCCACACAACCTCCTGTTCAGTGGGTACCGGGTTCCTTTCCGGGGGCGAGATTGTTGTTGACCGCTCACGTCTATCTAACGCCGAAGTTAAGAATGAGTGGAGCTATACCTCTGCTCTCCCTGTGCACCTTCGTGGAGTGGGCAGGGGTAAATTTAATTTCCTAGCTTGTTTTCTACCGGAGAAATCCATAAGCATGGTGTCTACACTGGAATTCACGGTTGGAGTACAAGTAGTAGCTAATGGGCTGTTCGATCCTTAATCTTAACCTGCAAGCAACAAACTTCTTGGTGCAGTCTTTTCAGTAAAACTCTTAACACCTAATATATCCTGTTCCTGTGTCCACGTTAGGAAACACGTTATACTTGCAGGGATAGCTGCTTCTGTATCTGTTCCTAATGAACTGTTATACGTCACCTATCCTACAATTTCAGTTATCCGATGAGACCTTCAACGATAGAGAATGTTTGATCCATAGTGTGTGGCACATAACACTAATTGAACTGCAAAGAAGCTGACTTCATTGACTGGGATGTTCGATGAAGTTCTCGGAAGGCATCGTAAAGAGGCAGGCCCAGAATAGTACGTGAACAGATTCCTGGTGCAACTCGCATGTGAGCTGTGCAGGTTTTCAGTAGGGTCTCGTTTCACTAACGCTTAAACAACATTTTGTTTGAACTGTGACATCTTGCCTGTAAACTAGCAGCGTGAAACCGGTTGAAGTTTGTTGCTGTTATCAACACATTGTTGAATTTGAAGCATGATATATGTCGATAAAATGGTTTATGGGTGCCGCCGGTAGGTGCCATGTTCTTTACCCATAAAACAATTTTTTTTTAGAAAGTACGTAACCTAAATAAATTGAACATTTCTCGAAAGGCAGCTAAATTTTTAAATAGGACACGAGATCTTTTGGAACAGCATTATGTACTAAGTGCTGCTGCTATGAGCAGACGCCAACTGTAACACCTAATACGCGGTACATTCTCGTCCCTTTGTACTGCCATATGCTTTTCGAGGTCGTGACTGTGTGCGACGTACTTAAGGGAAGAATGGAATTTTTATTCTTCTGCAATTCGGATTCATTTTCTTACTACCTGGTTTGTGTAACTCGAGATCGTAAGGATTATGCGTGTTGCATTATTTGTCGTGTTGATTGAGCATGAATTATTTGATTCAATGAATTTCTGTTTTCTTTCTTCGTAAAGGAGACAGAACGAAATAGCTTGCTTTTCAACAGCAAGGAGACATTATGTCATAACTTCCACCAAATAATTTCAACTTGTTTGTTTAGAGATATTAAAGTGTTACAAATACATTGATAAAATATGGAATTCTAAAATCTGTCAATGAAATTAAATATCTCTTAACGTTGGTATGGATGTTGATTCTGCCGTGCCTTACGGTTTCAGACAAATTCATTTGAACATATTTTTGATAGCATGTATTAGGGAGACGTATTTTATGGCCTTCGTTATACGTCAGTACACGCAAGCATATCTTTTTCCCCGGCTTATAAATACCTTTCAAAGGAACACACTTCGCCCTCCTACGAGTGTAAGACTTCTGTGAGAATAGAAGCTTCTTTCGGATTTAATATATAGTCACAAATAGATTTGTACCCGCCTACATTTAATCTCGTATTGTACAAAATATCGCTCTTTCCGGATCAGCTGTTTCTAACAAGAATATTCCGTATGGGCAGTTACTTGTCGCAGGTTCCACGCAACAGACTTAATATTGTGTTACATCGAGCTGCTTTACTGAAGGGTATCTCTTGTCTTTTTGAGAACAATTGTGTTGAAGCTTGGTCACGTTGCGTAATGTCTGCGTAACGTTTCTGTACGCCGGAACAGAGTAAACGTTTCCATGGCCACACTGAAGGTCACATCCAGAACATATATATTTTTGAGAGCAACCATCTGGCCGCGGTTCTTGTGTTCTGTCCAGCTCAAATGTACGCATGCTACGTGAGGACGGTCTGTGAGCTGCCCAAAAGTCAGTCCGGCTTCGTTGTGGCTGCGACTTGAAACTAATTATTTCTGCTCATACGTTAATAGATGTGTGTTGCACGAAGGGTTATAAACCTCTTCCGCTTATTTTGTTGGACATTTTCTATTATCTACGGTATTACATGTACCTCAGACAGTGGAAAATGTCCAGCGAAATAATGGTACAAGCAGCTAACCACTGTCGCAGACCCTTTAGAGAAACGTGTATAGACCTGGAAGAAATGCGTTTTAGTAATTGCAATTTATTCTTGCAATTGAGCTTGGAGTTTGGCCGAGTATGCTTCTGATATGAGCTGAGCGCTGGAGACAGCTGATAATTTTAATGTTATTCTAGTGCTAAAATAATGAAGCTCTTCGAAACAGACTTACTAGTTCCGATGTATCCTTGATGATGTTGTAGTGGGTGTTAAATTTTGACAGTTACATAAATCTTGCGATGGAGATTTTTCATCGACGTTATTCTGCATGGGACGTAAAGGTATTTGTTTTCGTTTATTAGCTGAAGGAAGGGCATAGACGGTTGGTGTTGGAGAACGAGGAGCTGACAAGTGGATCCACGAGTTAGGAAGTAACTGGAGGCTGGACCATGTTAGGTAGCGTGGATGTTCATGATTTACGCTTGTCGCCAGTTAGTAATAAGTTGTTAAGATCAAGAACGATGGGGTGATCGGAGCATGTAGCACGCACGGCAGAGAATAGAAATTTATGGAAGATATTTATGTAGGAATATCTGAACGATATAAGCCGCCGAGAAACTCTGGCGTAGGTATGGGGATAATATTAAAATGCACATTAAGAAAATAATAGGTTTTGGGTTGAAATTATATGGCTGAGGACATGGACCCTTGGCAAGCTGATGCGAAGAACCAAACTTTTTTATTTTCTGCCTTATCTGAGCTTCTCAGGATGGTCTCTGCGCCTTGGAATTTATTGATTCCATTTGCGACAAGCCAGGGGGATGGTTTGTGATGCGGAAATAATGAATAGGTAATTATTGTTTTGTTTCCTGTGGTGCAACAGCCCTACCCGTGCCTGGACGACCTCATTGTTGATGTTTTGAGATCACATTAAAAAATACCACACTCAGTAGGACTGCTCTTGACGAAGGATAGGGCCGTCGCAGAGACCTCCGCCTGACAACGCACAACATTTACGAGACACAGACATGCCCTTGGCGAGATTCGAACCCGAAATCCCGGCAAGCGAGCGGCCGCAGACTTACGCCCCAGACCGCACGGCCACCGGGATCGGCAGATAATTATTCATTGTGTGTACATGAAAGCGATTGTGTGCAGGACACACTAAGCCCATTGCCTTCGGGAAACGAAGGTCGGTACCCTGCATACGGAGCAGATAGGAAACGCGATCGGGATCTCTGCGGGATAGAACGGTGAGTACTGCTGTGGCCGTTTTGTGGCCGTAATTGTGGATTGGGCGTGGTAATTTTGAGAATTGGTTTCCACCCTCATACAGTTCGCAGTAAATGACGGTAACTAATGTCCGGAACTTAGTACGAAACCTCCTTTCTCGCAGAACCAACTGCAGCCAGAATGACAAATGTCTGGCTCCATCTGGCACATACAGACTGGCCGGTTGAATCAATTGCTGTTTGAAATAACGATCAAAGGCAATTATCAGTGGAAAAGCAGAGTACTAATTCTTCGTACGGGAAAAGACATTATTTATTTACTTAACGGTAGCATAATATTCGTAATTGAAACACCGAGAAAGATTAATGCTCCAGATGAGGAAATTAAAATACATGTATGAAATTAGGAAAAGGGTAAATAAAGGACCTGGTCGCATGTAAAACATCGGTTGCAGTAATGGTTGTGCCTGATGCTTCGTGATATGTTCCCAATTAGGTGAGAAGTGGGAACAAGAAACAGCAAAATTACATCTTTCGTGGCGAATGGCGTCTGACGGTGTTGAAGTGTCACTTGGCTGTTTTTGAATAACGGGATTGAACTCACGGCAGGTGTTCGTTACGACATTACCCTAAATTATACACTTCTTTACGAGACGGCGGCATAAGTAATGTCTTTGGGGTTGTAGGAATTCTATCTACTGCTGTGTGACAGTTCCTTTCCTTTTCTTCTTCTTCTTCTTCTTCTACTAACTGTACTCTTCTGCTCATTTATGTCGACTGGTGAGGTCGTTCTTGAGTTGTAACCTGGCAAGAGTTTTGTGCTAACAAAATACAACTTGTGTGTCTTCTGCAGCGACGTCTTGACGAAATGTTGCAGCGACCGTGGGGATCTTTGGTTAATGAGTGCAAACAAAAGAAGTAGGTTTGAGCAAGTACTGGACGGTGTAACAGCTCGCCTCATTTCCACAATTTTTTTTTTCATTTACTTACTGCATTGTTAACTGGTTTCTTAAAGCGTGTGCTTGAAATCCGTAGTTTTGGATTTTGAAGAACACTCCATATTTCTGTATGTGTGTATATTGACAGTTTGAAATTTAATTGGCCTGTTATAGCTACTGCATAATTCTGGATCTGTTCCGAAAGTTAACAGAAAATTTAAGAATTGCTTGCGTGTCTATGTATCCAAGTTAGTTACATGAACACAAATTATAGTAAACATAAATGTAAGTTCTGTTAGTTACATTATACTTTTGGGAGTATATTTTGCCGCTGTGGAACTGGTGTTGAGGATCCATTTGTATGAAGCCAAGTCCAAGAAGCGGATTCCTTGACAGTCTGATCTTGGCTCAGCTGTGCAAGAAATTCCCTTCTTGTATGAAACCCGAAGGTTCATTACTTTGCTCTAATAGCTCGACACTGTTCCTTTCTGAGCCAGATTAATCCAGTCTACATTCACACACCCGGTTTGTTGAAGATCAGACCGGATGTTTTGATCAATCAGTAGCCGTCCTTTTCCGTATTAAGGATGTCCCGTGTATAAACGTGACCCACTGATCGGCTCTCCTGACATATGCTTTGCGGTATTCAGCCCTCCACGCAAATTCCAGAGTAGTACTCTTGGATTACGCACACGTAGAATGTGAGAACATTGTCAAGGTATGTTTTCCCCTCTGCACACCATGAAAACACATTGCGAAACCCTTGAGAAACATGTCCGACACAAGCGCCTAATAACTAAGAAAGCAGATTTGTTTCACATAAGAATTTATTAGTTATTCGAAAGTACAACGATATAGTATTGAAGGTTATTTATAGCTACATTGAATATGGGGTTAGTTGCTGGCAGTGAGGAGGAAGTGTGAACAAGTGTGTATATAGATATAACTGGTATAAAACTGTGTATATATATATGGTTTTATACCTGTTTTTATTTCCAGTAGTATTTTAACGGCGAACATAAGCTTGTAAATGCATCTAAAGTTCCAGTGCAAATTGGTTGAGTTAACGAATGTACCTTAATTAACGATATTATTCTGTAGGCCTGATGATGGCCGGATAAAGCGGTCGAAACATGTAGCCTGATTAACCAGTTGTAAAACTACAACTGCTCTTCAATTGTTGTGTATAGACGGTACTTTGAAATAAAATTTAGCCTGCTTCGCCTACTGCGCAGTGAGCTAGGCTATTCCCGTGATTCTGTCCGTTGTCTCTGAGTGTCTAGACGTCACATGTGGCACGACCGATACTGCCACTGCTATAGGCTGAGCGTCTTCTCAGCGCTAATCTTTTGAGTGGGCTGTTCTTACGAGACTTGTTGTTAAATGTCAGAGAAGTAGCGGCGTTTCGCACACCTACTCGAAATCCGCGTACGTGGGAGTGAAATGTTACGAAAATTGCTGCACCTGCACATGGTTAACATTTCTCTTCAGAAACACTTACGCAGCTGCTGTCGCTGCTGTTAGGAGGAGAGTTACGAAAAATATAGCCGCCTGTTTTCAGACATCAGTATTCTGCAATTAGAGAAAGCAGGGCGCAGCCTATTTTAATTTTCGTCATAATAATTGAATGCATCAGAAAGTATGTTAATTTATTTGAATATCCATCTAGCATGCAGAGTAACCGGTGCGTCGTGATGACCTTGACCTTTACTGTACGCCGTTTCAGATACAGATTAATACTGTTTTGTTTGAAAACGTCAGGCCGGTCACACTACTTCTGTTAGCTAAGTAGAGCTTTCGACATGCGCTTGCGGGTCTGGTAGTGACCCAGCGTTATATATTCCCACACCTATCCGTTCGCCCACACTCAGTTCCAAGACTGCGAGGTCTCAGTGGGCGCGAGATCGGGGCTGTAGGCTGTAACGTGACAGCCTTCGCACCGTTACTAGTCACAGATGCGGTTGGCGTTTTGGGGCCTGGTTATATCTGTCTCTTAAAGCTTAAAATGAACCTTGCCGGAAAGGGATTTGTAACGGACGTCGACGTGAAGCAAGCTGCCACCTCCGAGCTAAACACACATAACACCAGTTTTTTTTTGTGCCGGGTTGGAAGCCCTGGTGCCATTGTGGTCCAAATGCTTAAAAGTGAATGGTGGCTACTAGGAGGTCTGGTGTGAACCATCTGCTACGTATGTGTCATGTGTACATAGAAGTGAGAGTGAAGTTCTCGGCATCGGAGTCTTTGTTACTTTTTGAAACAAACTTGTTCAGATCAACACTTCGAGGTCTGGATTTTTTTCTGTTTATCTATAATTTTATTTTGTAAAAAAAAATGTGTAATTAGCTACCCTTTCAAAATCAGTTACTTAATGCAACTGAGGGAAAAAATGGCAATGCAAACCTCGGATGTACTGTGTGACCCAATGTGAATTCTTGAATGTCAACACAGGTGGTGGTTACTTAAATATTGTGGAGACCTCGTGCAATTTTCACAAAGTTTTTCCTTCACTCGCCATTAGTCACCGTCCGTTGTACATATGGCGCTGTCACAGGTGCACAAGGTCTAGTCCTTGTTCAAACCGGAACTGTTTGGTGGGGGGGGGGGGGTTAGGGGGGTTAAGGTCCGACGCGGACTTTTGTGAACTTTGCATTCTTTTCATTTGATCTTCAGTGCCATTGTATTGTTCTCGAAACGACTGATGTTTCCCCAAGACATTCCTGCTGCTGGATTATATACATGCGGCCTAATTTCATGACAGAAAGATCGTGAAAATATTTATACTGATTTGCATCCACATTTTTCATACCCGTTCTGACTCTGTCCGTTTTCTTTGTTGAACGTTTACTGTCTGTAGCTATTCTGTAGAGACCGAAGTTTGCGTCGAATGGATGTTTTCTTAATGTGCCTGACAGCCCATTGTTTTTTCTAATATTAAGCCAGGAATGCGTTTCGTAATATTTTTTTACTGGTGCTAGCAAATGTAACCTTACTGTGTTAGTTTTAAATTGGTTGATGCTTTTAGTTTTACTGGGAAGTATTTTTTTTTAATGAACATTATGAATTATGGTTCTTCTTATTAGCAGAAATACTACAGTTATTACGTGGGCCGGGTGGCTCAGTCGGTATAGCGACTGACTACAGGCTGGACGGTCCGGCATCGAATCCCGGTGGGGACGAGATTTTCCGCCCGTCCAGGCCGGCCCTGGGGCCCATCCAGCCTACTGTAAAATGGGTACCGGGTCTTTCCCGGGGGTAAAATGCATCTGGGGCGTGCTGCTGACCACTCACCCCCTTCTAGTGCCGCGGTCATGGAAGAGTAGAGCTATACCTCTACCCACCCTCTGGGCCACAGCGGACCTGTAACGGGAAAACTTTACCTTTACTACAGTTATTACATTTTATGACATGATTCAGGAAGAAGTGAGTACAGCCTTGACAGCAATACAGACTAACCAAACTCACAGTGTCATTTACGAAAAGAATATTGACAACAGCTATAAAAGTAAGGGAAGGTATAAGCAGCTACATAAGTGTTTTTAAAGTTCTAAAAATTGTAAAATTCTACAATTTTAACTAGTTTATGGTGACAATACATTTTAACCACTGGGCTGAATAAAGAATAATTAAGGTACACAACCAATGTTGTAAAGCGTGAGATGTAAATAGCACACTGGATATGAAGGGATGTGACACAGTGTTGTTCCTTAATATACTGCGATTTCGGTTCAGACTGATGTTGGCTTTGATATGAAAGCCGAAACGTGTTGCTGTGTATTGTAAACAAAAGGAATTTGTTTAACAATAAACTTGTGTTGGCTGAGTCAAAATATTCCTGGTTTCATGTTTAGGTGGTTGTTTCCGGAGTTCCATGCTGAAATGTCTTTTTTGTTTTCCACACTTTCTCCAGCTGCAGCGGAATGCATCACATTAGGCTACTGGCCCCTTGTGTCGCATCCTTTACAGTTCTTTACTCTTGTGTCAGGTGTCTCGTTGTGAAATGGGTTATCGACAGCTTCGGTTCATGAAGCTTATAAGTATTTTGTAGAGGGACATTGAAATTTGATTTCTGATTCGTGTCCTTAAATGGTGTTTTTACGTACATACATATATAATGCATACGTACATACATACGTAACAGTACACATACATATTAGTACTTACTTGCATGCATGTATGCATACATCCGTAATACATACATGCATACATACATACATACGTACATACATATGCATATTATAATGGATGTGTTGTGTGGAATTGATTGATCTCTGCTTTACGTGAGTTTATATTCATCTTCATCTTGTCGCCATTGATACAGTGCAGTGAATACTGTTATGATTATTTAGGCTAGCTAGTTCATCACATTAACTCGCATTATCTCTTGGATGAAACTTCCGTTAATGTATTGTAATGGTAACAGTGGCAGACCAACGTTCATAACTTTCTGCTGTTACGTTCCGTGGAACGTGTGATTTCCGTATTAATTTCCACTCATTTAAGTACATATTAAATACATTTTAAGGTCTTAACAGTTTATTCACACAGCACTAATATGTATCCCACTGTTTAATACATTACTATCACCAGTACATGTATTTAGTTCTCTTGCTACTTCCTGCTCCTTAGGTGCACGTGTCCCCTCAGCACTGTGGTCTCAAGCACACTAAATCACGAAGTTTTGTCGTCTCTGGTGCGATTTCCTGCAGTCTGATTACCGTATTTCCTGCCCCCTAAGACGCTACGTGTGACAAGGCGCACGCTATAATAAGCAAGATACTTTTGCAGATTTTTTCCAGGAAAAGAAGTGCATCTTATGTGGCAGGAAATACGATATTCTTCTCGCAGGGTGAGACCAAGTCTCCCTTCCTTAAGAAATAATATACATAATTATTGCTATGTGTATATTGCTTTTCGAATTCAGCTAAGCTAACCATTCTGAATGAAGGCATCACGATGTGCTTGAAAATCAATAAGTATTACACAAACGTACGTCAGCACAATCTATTTATTCTATAGTATGGCTACGTGTTTCGACTAGATGCTAGTCATCTTCAGGCCCCTACACTTATTTTACCAGATGCTTTGTCCACTTTGGGACAAAGTGGACAAAGCATCTGGTAAAATAAGTGTAGGGGCCTGAAGATGACTAGCATCTAGTCGAAACATGTAGCCATACTATAGAATAAATAGATTGTGCTGACGTACGTTTGTGTAATACTTATTAAGCTAACCATGTTTGAATAATGACGAGTTTTGTGCTGGACGATAGGGGTTTGTTTCTGTACAGGGGCTGAGATTTTCCACTTTTCCACCGTTTTCCGACCTCATATGGTACCCACCCTCTCTGTTTCTATCCGCTGGGTACCAGGGAGTATTTCCCCCGAGGTAAAGCGTCGAGAGCGTGAAACTGTTCACTCCTTTCCATTTATCGCAGAAGTTAACGTATACTGCTGCTGCTGTGCCTCTGCTCGATGGCGTGGTTTTTAGCCAAGCACAGGTACTGGTTTACATTTAATATTTTTGCTATTTGATGCCAGAAGTGAATATCAGCGATTCGGAACTGACGTGTTGCAACGATACAGCTGGTAACTGGGTTGTGGATGTGGAAGTCTTGGATGTTAGAAGACGATATTTCCATCTCGTTTAGTTTTTCACAGCAGCAGCAGCCGCACAGTAGCTGAGGAAAAGGCGCTGATTGTTACTGAAAGTTCCTAATGAGAAGAGTGGGTAGGGGCGATCGTATTGGCTGCGGATATGTGCACGTCCCACGCATCAGTAAGGTAGCTGCAGAGTTTCCGAAAAGCAAGGCTCGACACGAGATTGGGTTTCAATATGATGTGACTCGCCACTGGCTGAGGAATGATAAGATGACGAATCGGAGAAAGAATTACGTAAAATATACCAAGAATATATTGGGTTTCTTCCGTGTTAAGAAAATCATGTGAAGAACGTGTGTACGGCTTACCGTAACGTATTTTCAATTTTTAATGCACTGCATTATGTGTGTTATCGGGCAGGAAATTAGAATCCTTTGAATCTGGAGGGTTCATAATTCTTGCAGTTATGTTCATCGTACGTTATACACGTGTCAAAATATTTATGTTGTGACTAGGAGCTTTTGTGATTTTCCGCAGTCCCTCCCTTTCGCTAAAAGGGATTCGTTGAACGAGCTTCTTGTAACATTATCAGACGCTATGCGACAACTGGCAATGATGCAGCATCTTTAAAGAACCCCTTGTTCACTATACGTTAGGTAATGTAATGGGTTTACTGTAATTTTCACTTTTATTTTTCCTTGCCTTTGAAATTATTTTTCCAGGCATCTTGAATATAATTTTCTTTCTTCTTCGTACGCTCCTGTATAAAACTTTTTGTGGTGCTCTTCTGCCGCTCACTGGCGCTTAACTGCCACTCCCCGCCTCACTGCTTTCCTTTTCTGCAGTGTTTAACGGAAAGTCATTTTCTGTCGGAGTTATTTATGCGCAGTGCTGGTGTGGATGCCGTTTCGACTTACGTCATCACAAAATTGTCTGCTTCCTTCTAAACCGAAGTGATTCACAATTTGTATCAACTAACAAACTCTGCGCTCAAACAAGATGCGAAATGGAAGGCAAGGGGGATCTGGCTTGTGCAAGTCGATCTTTATTTTACCAGGCCTGAACAGGCGAGGGGGCTGTTTTTCATTCACTCTAAGACTGTCGTTTCTTACAGTTGACCTAAAGAGATACATCCTGTCAGTTTAAATTCATGTCCAGGAGTCCTGCTATTATTCTTCTGCTGTGTTTTTGCAAAGAGATGGGAAACAGAGAATTTTTTTTAGCTGTTCATGTTGCTTGTGGGAGTATTAGTTGAGACAGTGAGGTGGCTTTGAGTCACTTGGTACTTGGCTTCAGCTAGACGTATTGTACGGGATTCTGTTGATAAATGAGCGTGATGTGTTGGGTAATAAAATACAAAGTGCTCGGAGACATAACTGTCCCTGTGCCACTTTGCGTACTGTAAGTCTTTTGTGGACCATATTGCAACTGAACCTGACCCTTTGTGGTGAGAAGCCGGAGACTAGCCGTCTGAGTCCTGGCATGGTCTTTTATCACGGATGGAAACCATATTGTGCGCGAGCCCATTGAGCTAAGCAAAATAAATGTGTTTGACGGGTCAGCATATTTAATGCCTTGCTGTATTTTCATGTGCAAACGCGAGCAAAACCAAGTTTAGAGATGAAAAGAAGTCCTCATCCTTCGATGGTGTGTGGTCGGCTGAACTGTTACAACTGAAACTTATACGTTTTTAAATAAGTTGTACCATTGTTACGTTATGTAATTTGTGGTACTTATGTGAAATTTAGAAGTAGTTTTTATAATTGTGGCTAAACTGTAGCCTATAAATGCGCAGCTCCGGAGCTCCGTACCCCCTTTTGGTGCTTAAGGAGTTCACGGGCACGTTACAGGCTTCATTTTAAATTTGTACCTTTTTTGGTGCTCAGTTTCGAAAATGTTCACTTTCCCTGGCACATGTGGTCATATTAACTTTCTTCCATTTGACCGTCTGATGTCAGTAAGTAGCTCACGTTTTAATTTAGAAAGAATCACTTTGTAAACGTTGTTTAAAAGGGGGTGTGGCTGGGAAAGCACATGTTATTTCACCGTAAGCTGACGGGGCATATCTGATTTTCAGCCATATTGACTTATAATAAATTCTGTTCTAGATTAGGCCGTAAGTGCTCTCATATATATAGCCCATAAGCCTTTGCATTTTACAGATTTCCTGAAAATTCAGTGCCGAAGACTACTAATTTGCATTTCATTATTCATATTACTAAGTAAGCCTCGAAGAACACCGTTGGAAATAGTGTGTACTGCATTATGTGGAATATTGTTCCCATCCTATTCTTGTTGTCTCGGTCTTTCACGGGGTGGATGTTGTCCAGGCTGAAAACAGTCATTTATTGACGTATAACTTCAGGCACTCTTAACTGCGACGCTAGATAAAGAGTTCGGCCCCTCCGCTCTCGAGCAAAGAGCTCTCCGGTGGTCTCTGAGTGAGGGGTTGAAAGAGCTCCAGGGGCGATCTGGACGTGATGGTGACGAGTGAAACCGTAAAAAATGTTTACGTTTTTAAGTACCAATATACGGGGCTGTTGTTTCAGGGTAGGTGCATGTTTCATGATTGTTGATGCCGCAAACAGAGTGACCACTTCATCTGTCGTTGTTTTGTGTGTCTGTATTGAGTTCGTGTGCCGGAAAAAATGATCATAACGTTCGCCGCGGACACGCGGGTATAATTAATGCTACTGACGCGGTGACCGGCAGTACAACAAAAGGTAAAGTACGCGAACGAACGCGATCGTGGAACCGGCAGTGTTATAAGCTGTGTTCCACGCCAGTAGTGAACAAATATAAAATTTGAAATGTAATCATTTACAGATATTGCGTCAAATTAATTGGGAGTCTAGTTAAAATGGCCCCATGTTTAGACGCGCCCGGTAATGGTCGTTTGAAGATTGAAGGAGGGAGAGGGGGAACTAATCATTCTGAAGGAAAGTTAGTTGTATCTCTGCAGCTACGCCGATATTGCATCTAATGATCACAGCTGCGCCGAATGAACAAATTTATTCTCTGTGAATTGGCGGTCGAAACCAAAATAAAGCATTAGAATTTACTGAAACAGTTTGGTGTATGTACTCAGCTTATCTGAGTGAGTGAGTGAGTGAGTTCAAAAGTAAACCACAATAAATATTAACTGTTTTTATAAGATCCATACAAACTGTTGTCCATGGAAGCAGTGGACATGGCGCCTTCAGATGAAATTGGAGACGCAAGACGTTTAATTTTAAGAATGTGTTTCAATGGCAACTGTAGGTTTCCTTTTTTGGGGGCGGTGGGACGTTCGCAAAACTGCGAAAAACGGGTGTTAGCTTCGTCATGTCTGTCTGGCCGCCCGTCCTCATGGATCAACTCGCTTTTCACTGGACACATTTTCATGAAATTTTGTATATGGATGTTTTTCGAAAGTCTGCCGAGAAATTTCAAGTTTCTTAAAAATCTGACAAGCATGCATGGTACTTTTCTTGAAGACATATGTACATTTGTGACAGTTTCTCGCTGAATTTTTCTAAGAATGACACGCTGCAGACGAAAGTTGTAGAGAAAATTAAAACACATTTTATGCTCAATAAAACTTTTCCCGGAAATCTTGCTGTATATGAAGTAATGTGGAAAAATTTTGTAGAATCAGATAAGCCTCAGATGACAATATAATACGGCGCATGCGCATTGCATGCTGGATACCTAGGGCTACAGACGCACACTCAGAATTTGTCATACTTATTGCTTTTCTACTGCAACAATGAGCACTCGAACGAGCTTCAGTGTTATGTTTACAGTTAAGTTGGCTGTCTTGTAATATTTACAGCAGTTGTGAATGGTTCATGGATAACGCGACGACTATGAAATTTTAATAGGAGCCATCCCGTTGTGTTATTTAATATTCAATGAAATGGTTCATGCCGTCTTAACACAACACCAATACATTAGTTTTTTTGCTACATGTTTCGGTTTCTACAAAACCATCTTCAAGCCAATGTTGACTACAGGTGGGTACATTCAATGTGTTAATACATTGTGGGATTCCATAGTATTTACATAAAATCATAATAATCATGAAAATTTTGAAGTTAATCTTAAAAAACTTAAAAATTTTCATGATTGTTATGATTTTACATAAACACTTTTGGATCCCATAATGTATGTAAACACTGAATGTACCTCTTTATAGTTAACATTGGCCTGAAGATGGTTTTTTAGAATCCGAAACATGTAGCACATAACTAATGTATTCGTTATCTCGGTATTTAACCAACTTGATGCACAAAATTTGTTTCACAATAAGTTTTATTTCATACCTCTACATGGTTCGAGCACATGTGCTCGAACCATGTAGAAGCATGAAATAAAACTCATTGTGAAACAAAATTTGTGCATCAAGTTGGTTAAATACCGAGATAAATATACTAAGATGCACGGTCCGCAAAACATAAAAAAAATAATGTATTGGTGTTGTGTTAACATGACATGAACCATTTTATTGAGTGACGACACTGGTTTGCTGACGAAGCCTATTTGGCTTTGAGTAAGATAAGTGTTCGTGAAGTAGAAACCACAGCCTACATGAAAGTGTTTGAGGGAGCTGAATAAAATCGGGGTCAAGTTTAGTCATGATAACCTCGTGCTGCCGAAATTCCTGTGTGGTAGTAGGGTCGATTCCCATGTAGGCTGACCTGCTATGTTTTCTTAAACCGGAACTTTTTTACATTCAGTTCTTTACCTCAAATGCCTACTGGCTAATAAATAATTACATACATAAGTAATAATAAGTCGATGTACATATATTTTGAGTTGCACTGAAATGAGCGTGGCGCTGGAAAGGCATACTATTGATGGAGATAACAGATCCGCACTTGATGGAGGTGAGTGGTCAACCTTACATTACCGGCCACATGCACGTCTGTCCCCCCCCCCCCCCCTTTCCCCCGCCCCGTTGTCCTTTTGGTTGTGGGGCGGTGGGCGCCATAAAACATCTTGCCGGGGTAAAGTCCCGGGGTTTTTGTTTTTTGGCGGAAAACAACCCCGGTTTTT
>Ga0123353_10005943_pt1 | contig 16149 bp, 8 predicted proteins | sample TergutLab28metaG_3_FD_92763 | JGI IMG/M metagenome (GOLD analysis project Ga0123353, IMG submission 92763) | Labiotermes labralis P3 segment gut microbial communities from Petit-Saut dam, French Guiana - Lab288 P3 | ecosystem: Host-associated > Arthropoda: Insects > Digestive system > Gut ... | reverse complement strand
GGGATTGAATGACCATCGCTGTCAAAAAAAATGTGACTTGACAAAGGATAGCCATTTCTGTAAAATGACGCAACATGGATTTGTGACTCGACCCAACAGGGGTTAGAGAACAGGTCTAATGAAACAGCGAAAATAGGCAGAGAGCAATAGTAGAGCGGCTTTGCATCGACATGACAGTTCCCTGTGAAAAAAGAGGGAAGGGCAACGCCGGGAAGTGTAGTGTTATTTTCAGTGGAGGGCAAGGGCAATTCTCGCCAATGCGCTTGCGGCGACACAGTCGCTGGCTCTCTTTCCTTGCCGATTTTGCCGTTTATGCTATAATAATCGTATGACCGAATCGACCGAACAATTTGCCGTTGCGCCGGGAACCTTGCCGGGTGCAAACGAAGATTATACCGCCAAAGACCTCGAACATCTCTCCGATCAAGAGCACGTCCGAAAGCGACCCGCGATGTACATCGGCGATACCACCAGCCGAGGACTCCACCATCTCGTCAGCGAAGTTGTCGATAACTCCATCGACGAAGCAATGGCAGGATTCGCCAGCACCATCGTTGTGCAAATCAACAACGACGGCTCCGTTACCGTTGAAGATGATGGTCGCGGTATTCCCGTTGACTTCCACGAAGACCTGCAAAAATCGACGCTCGAAGGAGTGATGACCGTACTCAAATTCGGCGGCAAATTCTCCAAAGGGGCGTACCAAACCTCCGGTGGGTTGCACGGAGTCGGCGTTACCGTCGTCAACTTTTTGTCCGAATGGTGCGAAGTCGATGTTTCCCGCGACGGTTTTGTCTATCACCAAGAATACGCTCGCGGCATTCCCAGCGGAGAGGTCGAAAAAGTCGGAAAGTCCGAGAAACGCGGCACGAAAACCACGTTCATGCCGGACGAAGAAATCTTTCCCGACCGGAAGTTCGACCATAACATCCTCTTCCGTCGCCTGCAAGACTTGGCGTTTCTCAACAGCGGCGTGAAAATCATTTTCCGAGATGTCCAAACCGGCGCAGAAGACACTTTTGAATACAAAGACGGTCTGATCGACTTCGTGAAAAACATGAATCGTTCCACCGATCCCGCCCATCAGGAAGTCATCCGTATGACCGGGCATGCCGAAGGGGTGTCCGTCGATGCTGCCCTGCAATATACGGTCGAGTACACCGAAAATCTGCGTTCTTACGTCAACAACATTTACACGATTGAAGGCGGTACGCACATGTCCGGCTTTCGCACCGCCCTGACACGGACGCTGAACAATTACGGCAAAAACCAAAATATGTTCAAGGACAAAGCACCCGTCCCGGCAGGCGAAGATTTTCGAGAAGGGTTGACCGCCGTCATTTCGATCCGGGTTCCTAATCCCCGATTTGAAGGGCAAACGAAAACCAAACTCGGCAACAGCGAAGTCGAAGGCATTGTCAATTCGCTTGTCGGTGAACAGTTGGCGAAGTTTCTCGAAGAACATCCCAAGACGGCACAGATCATCGTCAAAAAGGGAATTGTCGCTGCCGAAGCGCGGGAAAGTGCAAGGAAGGCGAGAGCATTGGTTCGGGAGCGAAAGGGAGCGTTGTCTTTCGGCGGCTTGCCGGGAAAACTTCGGGACTGTACCAGCAAGGAAGTCGATAAATGCGAACTCTATCTGGTCGAAGGAGACTCTGCCGGCGGTAGTGCGGAAGGGGGACGCATTCGGGAATTTCAAGCGATTTTGCCTCTGCGGGGTAAAATTTTGAACGTCTATAAGGCGACCGATGCAAAAGTCTTTGCGAATACCGAAGTGTTGAGCATGATTGCCGCCCTCGGTTGCGGCATCGGGGCGGACATTGACCTTGCGAAACGCCGGTACGGAAAAGTGGTGATCATGACCGATGCCGATGTCGATGGTTCGCACATTCGGACACTGCTCTTGACGTTCTTCTATCGGCAGATGTACGAGTTGGTGAAGGCGGGACACGTCTTTATCGCTTGTCCGCCGCTCTATCGGATTCGCAAGAAGGGACAAGCGGACAGATATATTTCAACGGACGAAGAGATGCAGCGGATTCTGCTTGACCTCGGCTTGAAGAACACGGTCTTCGAGCCGGGCGACGGTCGAACGTATGAAGCGGAGGCAATGGAAAAATTGTGCAAGACGCTTGCCGGTTTGGACGAAGCGATTTTGGCATTGGAGCGACGGGGCATCAGTCTTCGGGAGCATGCCCAGCGGCAGGACAAAGAGACGGCAAGACTGCCCGTGTATCACGTTTTCTATGACAAGATGGAAGAATGGTTTACGGACAGAGAAAAGTTAAAAGCGTTTCAGGAAAAGATAGAACAGGAATCCGGCAAAGAGGTTTCCCTTGCCGATTCGCCCGAAACAAAAGCCGGAATGGAGCGCAGCGCAATGACGGAATCAACGCCGGAATCTCCGCGTTTGCACATCATCGAACTCCACGAAGTACGCACGCTCAATAAACATTTGCAGGAACTGCGCGAACAGGGTTTCGAGATTGATTCGCTTATCCCACAGGAGCGCACAGGCACGGACACGTCTCGGTATTATCTGCGTCGCGGCGATGACTATAAGGGCATCGAGGATTTACGTGAGTTGCTCACGGAGGTTCGCAGTGGCGGACAGAAGGGAATGCAGGTTACGCGCTTTAAGGGTTTGGGCGAAATGAATGCCGAAGAACTTCGAGACACGACGTTGAACATGGAGAACCGGACGTTGATACAGGTAACAATGGAAGACGCTGCATCGGCAGACGATCTCTTTCGTATATTGATGGGGGACAAAGTCGAACCTCGCCGGGAGTTTATTGAGAAGCATGCGCTGGAGGTGAAGAATTTGGATGTGTAACGTTTAGCCGCCGCACACCGCCACCTACACGGCGAAGAGATCGGTACTCAAATACTTTTCACCTCGGTCGGGAAAGAGTACGACGATGAAACCTTGTTGCAATTCCTGGGCGATGTGCAGTGCCGCGAACATTGCCGCCCCGCTGCTCATTCCGACGAAGATTCCCTCTTCGTGAACGATTCGCCGTGCCATGACGAACGCCTCTTCCGATTCAATCAGGACACTGTGGTCAATTTGCGATGGATCGTAAATCTCCGGGACAATCGCTTCCTGCATGTTTTTCAATCCTTGAATATAATGTCCCTTGATGGGATGCGCCTCGACAATCTTGATCGTTGAATTTTTTTCTTTCAATCCCATACCGACTCCCATCAGGGTGCCAGAAGTCCCCAGCGACGAGACGAAATGTGTCACCCGACCGCCCGACTGCTGCCAGATTTCCGCCGCCGTCGATTGGTAATGCGCTAACTTGTTATAAACGTTCGAAAACTGGTCAGGATTGAAATATTTTTCTGGAAACCTTGCGACGAGTTCCCGGCATTTTCGGATGGCTCCGTCGGTGCCTTCGCTTTTCGGCGTGAGTATCACTTTGCCACCAAACGCTTTGATCATTTTCTGTCGCTCAATAGAGACTGCCTCGCTCATCACGATTTCGACAGGGTAGCCGAGAACGGTACCGATCATCACCAAGCCGATGCCAGTGTTGCCCGACGTTGCTTCGATAATCGTTGTGCCGGGAGACAGTTTACCTTCCTCTTCGGCTTGGCGAATCATTTCCAGTGCGATGCGATCCTTGACGCTGCCAGTCGGATTAAATCCTTCCAATTTTGCGTAGATTTGAACGTTCGGATTCGGATTCATTTTGCGAATCCGAACCAACGGCGTATTGCCGATGCTGTCTAAAATGTTGTCGAACATGAAAAATCGAATGTGTTCAAGACTGCTCTAATTATACACTAAAACCTGCGCTTGTGAGTGTGGGGGATTCAGAAGCGAACTGCCCTCCGTTCCGCGTTGCTACGCTCTCGGTTTTCATAACGTTGCCAGCCACCGAGACATCAATTCTTCTTTTGTCCGATTTCCCGAATCACGAGTTTCTCGAAGGTAATCGTGTTCCCGTGATCCTGTAACATGAGAAACCCCGTCGGATTCTCACCGAATCCTTTTACGTTTGCCTCGTCTTCGGCAAACTTACTCTGCTCAATTGCTTTGTTCCACGCATCGCTTCCGACTTTGCACTCCAACACCTTCTTGCCGTTGAGCCAGTGTTCAATGTGAGAGTCCAAAACAACGATGCGTCCCGTGTTGACTTCTCCATGAGGATTCAGTTTTTTCTGCGACTTGTCGGGAGCAAAAACATTGTACAACGAAGCGGCAGACCATTGACCGTCCTCTCGTTGTCCTTCGTTTCGGTTGAAGTCGTCCAAAATTTGATATTCGCAACCGAGCCATCGGCTTCTCCAACCGGCTCCGAAATTTTTATATCGATACTTGATTCCACTATTGCAACCCTCAGTGGCGATCCAAGCGAAATCGAGAACAAAGTTGGTGTACTCTTTTTCGGAAACGATGTTCCCTCTTCGAAAAGTCTTCGTTCTTTCGGAATTTTCAAAGACAATTTTCCCTCCTTGGTTCGACCATTTCGATTGTTCGGGAAGTTTTCCGCCTCCCTGTATTGTCCAACCGGCGAGTCCTTCGGCAGGAATCAAGGAGACCGGCGCGGAAACCTGATGCTGGTCGAGAATCCATTGAATGTCGCCGTCGGGAAACCGGTCGTCGGAAACACCAGAAAAACAGAATGCGAACAGCAACGCAATAAGTAACAAGGGGACAAAGGCAAATTTAGGTGACATCGTTATTACTCCTTTTTGGGGGACTTTCCCGAAAACTACATGATACCATAAACGGGGACAAAATAGTCGCTCTTCTTTGTGTACTTTACAGTAAATTCTTAACCACAAAGTATGCAAGGAACGGAGTACCGCCATTGCTAATTTTTCATGCGCCCTCTTTTTCATGCCCGATCTTTAATCTTCGCAACATTATTGTGGATTTTATCCACTGCATTCACGATGTTGTCCATGTCGGCTTTTGAACCGAGCATGAGTCCGCCGTGCCAAATCCAAATCGCCGTTTCAAATGTTTTGATCAACGCAGGACAGTGATTTCGCTGCTTGTACTTCTCGAAGTCGAGTTCGTCCGCCATGTAAAACTTTTTGTAGATGTCGGACTTGAAGACCTCGCTCATCATCGGCTGGGCGTAAATCGGATCGTTCGGATAGCCGGTGCCTGCCGGAACTCCTTCGGCATTGAGAGCCTCCAAAAATCGTGCGCGGGAAAGACCACCGAGAGCATCCTGGTTGTACACCATCGAGTAAATGTAATAGGACGCTTCGGTCGCACCCTTGTGCAACTTGACCGGTGCAATGCCGGGATACACAGCGAGTTTCTCGTTGAGATACGCCCCGTTTTCGTTGCGTATCTTGTGTTGCTCTTCGAGATTTTCCAGGTAGCACAATCCGATCATGGCTTGATACTCTGCCATGCGGATTTTGTTCGCCAAAATGAGTGCCGTAATGGAACTGATCTGTCCCGACAAGGAACCCGAGGCGTAACCGAAATTGTGATACGAGTAAAGCCGATCATAGTATTCGGTGTCGTCGGTCAAAATTCCTCCCCCTTCGCCGATAGGAAGATTTTTCGATGTCTGAAAACTGAAGCAGCCCGCATTGCCGAAAGCCCCGACTCGCTTGCCGTCGATCTTTGCAAGGTGCGCTTGACATGCATCTTCGACCACGAACAGGTTGTGTTCTTCGGCGATTTTCATAATTGCCGGCATGTCGGACGGATAGCCGCAGATATGCACTGGCAGAATCCCCTTCGTTCGCGGAGTGATTTTCTCCTTGATTTTTTCTGGATCAATCTGAAAGGTTGTCGGATCAATGTCTGCCCAAACCAGCATAGCACCTTTGTAGAGGACACCGAAGATCGAGGCACTGAACGTGTAAGGGGAACAGATCACTTCATCGCCGGGACGAATGTTCGACTGCATCCAGGCGGCACTCAAAGCGTTGGTTCCGTTGACGGTGGTGAGACAATGTTTGGAGCCGTGCATGGCAGCCCATTTTTTTTCGAATTCGTCGACCTTACCGCTCCGAGACCAAACGGCGCGTTTCATGACGGCGTTCATTTGCGGGTCGAATTTTTCCGCATCCCATTGGGGCCAACTTTTCCATCCTGTTTTGTGTGCCTTTGGTCCACCTAGAATGGCAGGAACTGTAGCATCGCCTTGCGCTACCGCCGCAGGAACCTGCGTTGCTAAAACAGTACTGGTCGCTGCCAGCCCACTGCTTTTGAGAAACGAACGCCGTGTAACTTTGTCTTTTGTCATAAGTGTCATCCTCATTGGAAACGTATTCTATGAAAAAAGGATAGCAAAAAGCACCGGGATTGCAAGAGGAAAGAGTAAGGCGACTGTGTATGTGGAACCGGAACTGCGGAACCGTGTGCCACGAGGATTGCAATCTGGCACATTGCGGAAATTGTGATATAATACCGGTGTCCAGTCACATTGATCTATTCACACTTTTCAGGAGGATTTTCGAATGTACCGCCCGCTTGCACTTTTCTGTGCCGTTACCGTTTTCACTGCCGTTTTCACACTTTCTGCCGCTTGGGCTCAAGAGGAGCCCGAAGACGCAAAAGTCAAGGCAACGCCGGAGATTGTTGCCCTGTTGGAGGAGTCCCTACAATCGCTGACTCAAGCGGAGCCGACACCCAAGGCTGGTGCTCTCTTTCAGTGGCTCGGTTTTGCTCTCATGCTCGACGACAAAGCCCCCGCCAAAAAGGTCATCGAAACTCTTAAAACCCTTGCCCCTGCCATCGAACCGGCAGCACTGCGACAGCAACTTTACGAAGGAATAGCCCATGCTCTCTGCGATTTGGAAGAATACGCCGAAGCCGTCGGAATCCTGCAACAGTTCGTCACTACCGCCGACCGGTATCAGAATCAACTGGGGCTTGCCGTAAAAATTGCCCTTAAACATGAAAACGACAAAACATCGCAACCGTTCGATGCTTCCGAACTGATTCGTCAAGCCATCACCGGTGCCGCCGCAGCGCAAGACCACAGTACCGAAGCGTTTGCGCGGACATTTTTGGGTCGGGAACTTGCCCGACAGGGAAAAACCGCCGAATCCGCTGCCGTATTTGCAGAGGCATTAAAAATCGCTCAAAGCCTGAAAGAACTTGAGGAACAAGCACAAGTCATGCAGGTTATTATTCAAACCCAAGTTCAGTACGATCAAATTGCAGAAGCACAGGCAATGGCACAAGCGGCTTCCGATCCGAAAATCAAACGGCTCTTGACCGCACAGTTGATTCAATCATTTATTCGGAAGGAAAAATTCGCTGATGCCGAAAAGTTCATCAAAGCATTGCCGGCGGACGATGAGGGTAGGGATTTGCTGGTTCAACAGTGGATCGTTGTCAACATCAAGAGCATTACCGATGAAAAAATCGGGGAACTGGTTGCATTGATTTCTGAGGAACATCGAGAGCGTTTTTTACAGGCGGTCGTGCGAAATCTTCAACAGATTGATCGCGGCGAAGTCGCAGTGCAAGTCGGCAAGCGGTTGAAAGAGCCTGCGATGGCAGAGGCGGCACTGTTCATTGGAAAAATCGATTCGTTGGTAAAGGAAAAGCAATTTACGGAAGCAGTTCAGTTCATCGATGCGGCGAAGGAAGAGGAGAGTATCCGGCAACACGTCCGGCGGCAAGTGCTGACGGCACAATTTGAGGAGACCCATGACGAAGCCGTGATTAAGAAGATTGCCGAAACCTATACGAGTGACGAAAAGATTGTCATCGCGCAGTTGCGGGAAGATGCAGTGCAAGCCGTCCAGACTTCCGATGTTGCCAAACGGATGGACCTTTTGTTTGAAGTCTTGCAGGAACAATTTCAGATTATGGACATTCCCGGCGCGAAACAAACGATGAAATTGGTTGCCGAACAAGTGGACAAAATGACTGATCCGGTACAGATTATTCAATACCGGTTGCTTCTTGCGCAGTTACAGGTCGAATTGCGTGACAAAGAGGGAGCGAAAGTCAATCTCGGCAAACTCATGCAAACGCTCAATGTTCCCGACGTGAAGGTGTTCAAAGATTTAGTGCCGGCGCAAGAACCAGCGGCGGCACCAGCAACGACTGCGGAGGGTCGAATCAAACTCGATTTGCCGGGAGTGGGTGGTGCGTCTGCCGTTGACGAATCGGCAATTCGGAATCAATTGTTTTTCGTTTATAGAGGCATAGCGAATCTGTTCGCCAGAGCGGAGGCACCGGCGGAGTCGAAATCGGCATTGGCAAAGGCAAAGGCATTGGCAACACTCGAATCCACTGCGATTACAAAAGCGGAAAAGTTGTTGGCACTGGCAAGGCTTATGGCGGAAGAGAAGTGGTAGGTCATGAAAGCCGGGAGCGTAGGCAATGCCGGACGGGCTGGATTCATTGAGCGATGCGTCCTGCCGCAATCTGCGTACACTTGACATATTGTCGAAAATGGGGATATAATCTTGTCGTCGTCATTTTTTCCTCGGCAAGCACTATGGACAAGCGCATTGGATTTATCGGAACAGGGCACATGGCGCGGGCATTAGCACGCGGCTTCATCAAAACGCAAACAATTACGGCACAGCAAATCTTCGGATACGACATCCTTCCCGAAGCCGCCCAAAGGTTTGTCGATCAAACGGGCGGTACAGCAGTGGGGTCGTTCAAAGACCTTGTTGCCGGCTCGGATGTGGTCTTCCTTGCAGTGAAGCCGCAACAAATGGGAGAAGCATTACGTTCCCTCAGCACACTTCGGGCAAGCGGATTCAATCCGCTCTGGATTACCGTGGCACCGGGAATCCACAGCCAAGTCTATCTAAAAGCGATGGGAAACACGGCTCGATTGGTGCGAGTGATGCCCAATACTCCGTGTTTGGTCGGAGAAGGAGCCAGTGGATTTTCCGTTTCGGATGGTGTCAAGCCCGAGGATGTCCAACTCGTAACCGATTTGTTGTCCACGGTAGGAATTTTCATTCAAGTTCCAGAGCGGCAACTCGATGCCGTAGCAGGACTGTCAGGAAGCGGACCTGCTTATGTTTACATGATGATTGAGGCACTGGCAGACGGTGGGGTCAAGATGGGATTGTCCCGTCAATTTGCCCTCCAGTTGGCGACCCATACGGTACTGGGCGCTGCAAAGATGGTTCAGCAGACGGGAGAACATCCGGGCGTGTTAAAAGACAAGGTGTGCAGTCCGCGCGGCACGACGATCTGCGGTGTACACGCATTAGAAAAGAAAGGTTTTCGGGCTTCGTTGATAGGAGCCGTCGAGGCGGCAACACTGCGTTCTCGAGAAATGGGTACCGAAGCGCAATAAGGCTTTCGCCGGAAAATATCGTACCGGTACCGCGTCTGCTTTATAAGATTGAGGAGAATTCTTTGTCCCCGTTTCCTGCGTTTCTACTCGACGCTTTTTAAGAGAGCCGCCGACTGGTCGGCGTACTCCGGGCTATTATGCAAGGGTGTGCAAAATCCCCAAAAAGCACCGGTATTGCTCGGCGGGTTCTGTTAGAACTTCCGCCCTACCGGTATCCACAACGGCAACAGCAAGAGTCCCCGCTACACGCCGCCCTTCGCCTTCTTTTCCTTCTTCTCCTCAATTGCCGCCTGTGCAGCGGCAAGTCTTGCGACCGGCAGACGCAACGGAGAGCAACTCACGTAGTCCAAACCGACTCTGTGGCAGAACTTCACCGATGCCGGATCGCCGCCATGCTCGCCGCAAATGCCCAACTTAATGTCGGGACGAGTCGATTTCCCCTTTTCGATAGCAATCTTCATCAGACCGCCGACTCCTTCCTGATCTAACGTCTGGAACGGATCCGCCGGGAAAATGTCCAACTCCTGATACTCGTTGATGTAAGTACCGTAATCATCGCGGCTGATACCAAGTCCCGTCTGCGTCAGGTCGTTTGTACCGAAACTGAAAAATTCGGCACCCTCGGCAACCCGGTCCGCAGTAATACACGCACGCGGAAGTTCGACCATCGTACCGACGAGGTAGTCCGACGTAACACCGGCTTCGCCGAAAACCTTTGCGGCGGCTTCACGGACGACACCTTCCTGATGACGGAATTCTGTGATATTGCCAACGAGTGGAATCATGATTTCCGGGTGGCAGTCGATGCCTTCCTTGATGACCTGAACCGCCGCCCGGCAAATCGCCGTCGCCTGCATTCGAGTAATTTCGGGATAGACGATTCCAAGTCGGCAACCGCGATGACCGAGCATCGGATTGAACTCGTGAAGTTCTGTAACACGTCGGGCAATCGTTTCCTTCGGAATGCCGAGTTTCTTGGCGAGGTCTGCCTGATCCTTTTCGGTGTGCGGCACAAACTCGTGAAGCGGCGGATCCAAGAGCCGGATCGTTACCGGTCGTCCCGCCATTACCCGGAAGATGCCTTCAAAGTCCGCCTGCTGATGCTTCAGGAGCGGCGCAAGTGCCTTTTCGCGGGCTTCGACAGTTTCCGACAAAATCATTGCTCGGAAGTCGTCGATGTGATCGAAGAACATGTGTTCCGTTCGAGTCAGTCCGATTCCCTGAGCACCGAGTGCGATTGCTTGTGCCGATTCCTTCGGATTGTCCGCATTGGCACGAACCCCCAATTTGCGGAAGCGGTCAGACCAACTCATCAACTGGTGGAAGCACTGATAAATCGGGGCATCCTTCGGTTTGAGCGACTTGTCGAAGAGAACCTGCAACACTTCGGAAGCGGATGTCGGCACTTCTCCTTGATAGACATTTCCGGTGAAACCGTCCACGGAAATCCAGTCTCCCTTCTTGAAGACTTCGCCTTTGACCGTCATCGTTTCGGCTTTGTAGTCAATCGAGATGGCATCGCAACCGCACACGCAGGCTTTCCCCATCTGCCGACTGACCAGTGCAGCGTGCGAGGCAGCACCGCCGGACGAGGTCAAAATCCCCTTGGCAACCTTCATACCACGAAGGTCTTCTGGGGTCGTCTCCTTGCGGACGAGAATGATCTTGGCATCATTGTTCTTTTGCCAAGCCGCTTCGGCTTCGTCCGGCTGATAGTAAATCTGTCCCGTTGCCGCTCCGGGACCGGCATTGATTCCCTTGGCGAGTGCTGTTTTCCCTTTCAGACCGGCACCGCTGAAGACCGGCTGCAAGAGTTGCGTCAGGTCGTTTGCCGGAATCCGAGCGATTGCCATCTCGGGAGTAATGAGCCCTTCGTTGACCATATCGACGGCAGCGCGAACTGCCGCAAAACCGGTGCGCTTGGCATTACGAGTCTGAAGCATCCAGAGATTTTGGTTCTCAATCGTGAACTCAATGTCCTGAATGTCCTTGTAGTGATTTTCGAGCCGCATGGCAACCGCCTTGAACTGTTCCCAGCACTTCGGCATATCTTTGTTCAGCGAGTCTTCGATTCGCTTCGGCATGCGGATACCTGCTACCACGTCTTCCCCTTGGGCGTTGATGAGGTAGTCGCCGGTGATTCCCTTTTCGCCGGTCGCACCATTTCGCGTAAGGGCAACGCCGGTCGCACAGGTTTCGCCCATGTTGCCGAAGACCATCGCTTGTACGTTCACGGCGGTTCCCCACTCGTGCGGAATACCGTTCATTCGGCGATAGACAATCGCCCGGTCATTCATCCAAGAGCCGAAGACGGCACCGATACCGCCCCAGACTTGCTCCATTGGGTCTTCCGGGAAGTCGTGACCGGTCTGCTTTTTGACAGCGGCTTTGAATTGTTTGACGAGTTCTTTGAGATGTTCCGGTTTTAGTTCGGAGTCTTCTTTGACACCCGCCTTCTCCTTCATTTTGTGGAGAAGTTCTTCAAACGGGTCTTCGTCGGTTTTGGTTTTCGGCTTCATGTCGAGCACGACATCGCCGTACATTTGGACGAAGCGGCGGTAGCAGTCCCAGGCGAAACGTTCGTCGCCTGATTTTTTAGCGAGGACTTCGACGGTTTTGTCATTGAGACCGATGTTGAGAACGGTGTCCATCATACCGGGCATGGAGTCTCTGGCACCGGATCGGCAGGAGACGAGGAGCGGCAGGTCTTTGGTATCGCCGAATTTTTTACCCATCGTTTTTTCGATGGTTGCCATTGCCTCGTTGACTTGTGCGACGAGTTCCGGCGGATATTGTCGACCGTTTGCGTAGAAATAGGTGCAGACTTCGGTGGTGATGGTGAACCCGGATGGGACGGGCAGTCCGATTTTTGCCATTTCGGCGAGGTTGGCTCCTTTTCCGCCGAGGAGATTACGCATCGTTGCGTCGCCGTCTGTGCCGTCTTTTCCGAAACTGTAAACGTACTTTGCCATAAATTAAAGGTGTGTAAAGATTTATGAAATTTCGAGTGCCGACCCTTTGCCGGAACGAATATCGATTGTGGCTATTTTAGCGGGGAACGGAGGAAAAGTCAACAGGTAGTATTTTTGGATTTTTGGCATTTAGCCGGTACTCCGGTGCATTCCCGGCTTGCATGCTACTCGGGCACAAGTCGAATCACCCAAAAGTCGGGTCGGCAGTGAAACCGCACCTTTGGAACTCTGCTACTCCGATCAAGCCCGGTGCCGTGCGAAACAATGAGCAACGCACCATTCACCATCGGAGTTACACCGGTCGCCCAACTTTTCGGCAGAGGGTCCGACATCGTGATGATCGGCAACCCCAAAAACGGTATCTGCACCTGTCCGCCGTGAGTGTGTCCCGCCAACAGCAATTCTGCTTCCTGCGGTGCCATTGCATAGAGCGGATGATGCCCCGCTATGATCCGAAACCTGTCATCTCGTTCCTCGTCTGGAATCGTACGCCGTACCCAAGAATCCCGCGAGGAAAGCAAAGTTACGCGGATTTCACCAATTGACTTGCTAATCGACTCTTCCAGAGGAATAATTGTCGTATCCGTGAATTTTTCTTTCCACCAACCCCAATCGTGAACGTTGGTTCCTTTCAAGGCGTACATGCCGAGCGGTGCCTGCAAATCAACTTCATGAAACAGTCGATTCCACTTTTTCATGGCTTGTCGGCTTTCGTCCGCGCTGTTGCCTTGCGTGTAGTCGCCGCCGAGGATAATCAAGTCGGCATTCTGCTCCTTGATCTTTTGCAGCGTCCAACGTTCGTAGCGACCGGGATGGTCGGTCTGAAAATCGGAAGCGAAAACGATGGTCATCGGCTTGGTAATTTTGGGAGTCGTGAACGTCATTTCCCGAACGACGAGTGCCGTCGGTTCAAAGAGCAGTGTATTGGCGGCAAGCCCAAAATAGACGCAACCGAACGCAAGCACCAGTGAAGGGAGCCGCCTCCTCGGTTTGCCGTCGGCTTTTTGCCGATACATCAGAAATGCGGAAGCAAAGAGAAAAAGTGTGCCGTGCCAAGCGAGCCCGTGAATCGCCAGATTACCGTCAAGCCCACCGATGGCGAGGGCAAGAAAAATAGCAGCGAATCCTCCACAGTAAGAAAGTACACGAAAGCGCAGAAACGACGTGTAAGAACTGCGCCGGATCGAATGCAATAAGAGCAAAACGATCAGCAGGAGCAAAAAGTTGTAACACGCATACATAAACATTTACGGGATTCTATCACACGGCGTTCTGAAAGCAAAGGTTATCCCGGCGACGTAGTCGTCCGATTTCAGAACGATCGTCATCGAACAGATGATAAAAAGCGAATTTTGGGAAACGTGTTAGCGGCCTGAACATGAGCGTAAAAGGGGCTACCTTTTTTTCGCGGAAATTGTTACATTAGACTCGAAGTAGTAGTTCCCCCAAACCAACCCCGCCGGAACCAATGACGAGAAACTTGATGCTGTGTTTGAGTCTTTTTGTATCGACATTGACGCGTCTTTATGGTGCAGACGCACCTCTCCCGCCGGAAGACCGACATGAACGTGAAATGGCGGCGTTTCCCGCACAATGGTCGTTTGGTTTTCCCAAACAGGCTATGATTTTGACCAGCGACCAAGACCTGATCGATCTTTCGTCCGACCCTGACAAGGTTATCGACTTGAGCCTGACATTCGATAAAGATTCGGGAAGCCTTCGGCAACGTTGCGAAGCAGTAAAAAACAGCGGCGGACATACCCTGATACTGGCGTTTGACCATTTCTTTCGGCAGTACCGACCCGGTCAAGATCACGCCAGAAAACTGATGCCGGATATGGACGAGTACATCGAAAAAATTGCAAAAATCAGCCAGTTTGCCCAACAATACGGAGTCGGTCTGGAATTAAGTCTGCTGACTCCATTGGAAATCGGACGCGGCTACCGGGAACAAACCGGCGAAAGCGGTGTATGGATGCAATATCGCAAAGGTTTACGTGATCCGCAGTCGGGAAAGTTCAGCGTACAACTTTGGCGGCAAAAACGTTGGGAAAATAACAAAGGCATCTTCGACATTGAAGATGCCGGTGTACGAGTGTTCGCTTTTCGTGAGTCGGCAATTCATGGAACCCCCTATCGTGTTGTGCCGGAAAATTCCATCGTCGAAATCACCGAAGGAATTCAAGTCGAAGAGTTGGGCGAACCAACTCAAGGGTTTCCAGCAACGCGTATTCGTGTTTTCGGAGAAGGTTTTGCACGAGCAAGAGGTTTGAATCGTGTGTTGGTCGTTCAATCGTACCGCACCCCGGAGATGGATTTCTTTTCCGAAAATGCAACTACCTATCTGACCGACCTTGTGAATCGCTACGCCGATGCTGGCGTACAACTGAACGCCCTCTATTCCGATGAGCCGCATTTGATGGGAGACTGGGCATATCACGCTCATCACGAGCATGGTCAATTTGCGATGCGTTATGTTACACCCGGCTTTGTCCGCAAGTTTGCCGAACGCTATGGAGAAAAATATAAGGATTTCGCAAAATATCTCATTTACTTCACCTACGGTCAGGAGGATTTTGCCCATAATTTGTCCGCAACACAGGAGATCATGCACGTTTGGGGAGCCTCGCCTGTCGAAGTTCGGCAGACCGCACTGTTCCGTAGCCGTTATTATCAATTTCTTCAGGATGGCATGACCGATGTTCTCGTCGATGCGAAACATCATGCCGAACGTCGCATGGGACGGAGACTGGAGTCTCGCGCTCATGCCACGTGGGCAGAAAGTCCGACCTGCGATGCTTGGATTCCGATAGAAGGAGTCTATTCCCCAAGCCAGCACTACGAATACACTTCCGACTTTCTTTGGTCGAATACGGTGCATCAGTCGGCGGTTGCCTGTTCGGACTATTTCCGATGGGGCGACTTCCTGACCGGCAACGGAAACGATCACGCCGAAGGCGGTTTTCTCGACCGGAATTATTTCGGTTTGACTCTCGCCTGTTCGACCGGCAGTATCAATGAAATTCCTTTTTCCTACGGTGCCCATTGGGGTATTCCCGGTCAGATCAGTCATCGACGTGGCCTCGTGGCGTTTGCGTTTGGGGCGTTGCAATGGCACGGCTCGGATGTCCAAAACTTTGAACATCGTGAAGTGGACGTACTGATGCTCTATCCGATTGACCTGGTGGCGGTAGAAGAACGGTTTGGCAGTTGGATGAATCAATATGGCTATGCCAACTTGATAACGCAGCAAAAACTGCTGGAGATGGGCACGGTCAAAAATGGTGCGGTCGAAGTTGCCGGTAGGCGTTATTCAACGTTAGTGGCAACGTTCGAGCCGTTTCCCTCCCCGAAGTTGTTCGAAATGATGAAAACGATGGTCGAACAGGGAGGGCGCGTCGTCTGGTCGGGACCGGTTCCTGTTATTACCAACGAAGGAGCAGATGCTCTTGCGTCTTGGTCATCGCTGTTCGGCGTGGACTATCACCCTTTGCATCGGGAAGGACTTCCTGTTGCTGGTCAAAAAATTCGCTTTGAAGGAACCTTGAAAGATGTCCCGCCGCAAATTGTGTTGACGCATTTTCTGGTGGACTGCGTTTATCCGGTGAGCAATGTCCGCGATACGGAAGTCGTTGCGCGGGTGGGAAGGCATGTCATCGGTACACATCGCCAATTCAACGGCGGCGGTTCCGCAACGTTTTTGGGGTTCCGTCCTCTCGACAACCAGTCTGCCAGTCTGGGCTACGACGCTCGAACATGGTTTGACATTCTGCACACTATCGGTGCTTATCCTCCGAGTGCTGGGTCTGCTGTGAATGACAACACAGAATTTCTCTCTCGGACGGGAGACTATATCGTGTGCCGTTTTCCCAATGGTGCGATCACGATTGCCAATCATCTGAAGTTGACGGAAG